>Ga0325410_1000074_pt1 | contig 90420 bp, 50 predicted proteins | sample PopdelMetagenome_16_FD_206182 | JGI IMG/M metagenome (GOLD analysis project Ga0325410, IMG submission 206182) | Populus deltoides microbial communities from Bellville, Georgia, United States - Xylem-PdIQD-R3 | ecosystem: Host-associated > Plants > Phyllosphere > Stem > Wood/Secondary xylem... | reverse complement strand
CCAATTTCAAATTGATTTCTAATTTTTAACTCCGATGCAGCTTCAATTATTCCAATTTGACTCGTCAAGGCCCTTTGTAGTTGTTTCGCTCTCGCTCTTGTCATTGGACCATCTGAATCCTCTTGCACATTAGTTTTAGCTTTACAAGATGGATTATAATTCCCATGATGCACATCACCCAATAAGAACATGCCTTGGAGAGCAAAAGTTATATACAATGATCACTCCCATCCTATGCATATAAAGAGATGTGGACGAGTAATATAAAATCATAATAAAGTTAATCAATCCTTTAAAGAGTTTATAAGTTCAATCAAGAACATATTATGAGAACCACTCAACCACATAAAAGATAGCAAGAATACCTATGTATTTATTAAAATTAGTCTTTTTTTTTCAAAAAGTCTCTACAAAAATGTATTTATATTAGAAAGAATCTTAAACCTAATGGAATATTCTTAATGAATATGGATAAACCTAATAAATAATAATAAAATGAACCCAAATTTAAATAAATGCCCTACTATATCTAAAAGGCATAATAATAATTAAAATATAAATAAAATAGTAGCCCAAATAATTTAAATAAGACTAAAGTCATTTTCATAATCTGCTAGCAGAATTAAAGCCCAATTTCAAATGCATTCTTTCTCATCATAAAGAATTAGAAGGCGTGTTATATATCACTGGAAAGCTATGAATGTTTAATTTCCAATTCAACTAAAAGCATATTAACATTCCTTTCGTAACTCCATTTATGACCAAAATAGTAGTGAAAGGTCAAAATTGACAATTTTGAATCTATTTATTCCAATCTTTTTGTAATGTCTATAAGCCTTTCTTAAACATGAATTAAAATAATCAAGACTTGTATTTCATTATTGAACATCTTCTTGAAACTCAACTTAGCCCATAAACTCAACTTAGCCCATGTATCTTATATAAGTTAATTGAAAACATCTTTGAATCTTTTAGCTATAAGTCTTGTCACTAGACCAACTAGAATTTCTAATGAATCTCTTTGTGTTACTTAGATTTCATAACAAATTATTGTGATTTGAGATGAACATATCCATTAAATTAACTTAAATTTAAGATGAAATAAAGTAATAAAATCAGTACATGAAATGATAACTAGTGATAAATCGCGTACACATCCTGATAAGATAAAATAATTATTTTAAATGAATAATTTTTATAAATTTAGTGTGAGAATATTTATAAAAATAAAAGGTAAAGCTAAATAAATTAATATTTGATTTTACATGTAAATATCGCTAACTGCCCATATAAGCCTTAAGTATAATCACATAGTTTTTAACCAAGAAAAAAGGAAATTTGACGGAAACATTTTTATTATGGTAAGGGATGAAATTATTCAATGAATTAGTTTGAGAATATTGATGATTTAAGTAAATGAAACAATATGGAAATTCAGTTTTTCATGTAAAAAATACCTATTGTCCAAATTTACAATATCAAGCATAACTCTCAATCTGATTGTTGAATCAAGCTAAAATTTTACAAGGTATCTTCTCACATATTGTTCTATATTGGGTTAAAATTTTAAGGCAGTTTGAGTTTGGGAAGGTCTTGCGAGAGTGCAGATGGTCGGAAACAAAATACAAAAAATAACATATGAACTCATTAATGAAATTGTCATAATTTTAGCAAAACAATTCCCCCCTAGAACTATTCATGTCGATAGCCCTTACAAGAGAAGAGAAAGAACTGAATGTTGATGTTTTTTACATAAGAAGAAGAAGAATAAGAAGAAGAAGAAGAAAGGAGGCCTATTTGTTGTGAAATAAGGGATTCCATACTTTTTATTTGGGGGTTTTACTAATGGATAATTAAATATAAATATTTTTAATCATTTCGTCAGTGATATTTAATTTAAATTTTTAATTTAATAAAAAAATTTCAGAAACCGTTAAATATCACTGACGACTTTTCAATACGTCGGTGATTCCGTTTGTAATATTTAATATAAAATTTTAATTTAATCAAAATTTTCAAAAATCTGCCAAATAACACCGATGACTTTTCAATCCATCGGTGATTTTGTCTGTAAAGAACAGTAATTAACAATGCAATTGGGAAGTAAACAGTTCTAGAGCTCTCTAGAAAATACTGATGGAATTTGTCATCGGTGATTTCCTTTGTAATTGACATGATGAACAGTATCAGAGAGAAGTTAATAGTTTACCAATAGTTTTACTGACGAAATTAATTTTGTTAATATAAATGATACGTCATCATATTTTTTGGCTTTGTTTTAATTATTTTTTTTCCTACTATAATTCCCTCGGTATATACCGAGGGAATATTTTCGTCAGTAAAATTCATTGTAATTTACCGACAGAAATATTTTATTGGTATTTCCATTTGTATTTATTAATTTTCTGGTAGTGTGTAAAGTCACACTTACATGCCGGGAGGTTAGACGATTTCTCTAGCGGTTTACTATTCCAATGCTTCACTCTTTCTTTCTATCCTTGTAAGCCTTTCTCCTTTCAAAACTCCCATCTTTAGAACCCTCTCCTTTTAGAGAAATCATTAAGTAGACATGACGATTGCACCTGGATAAGAAATTTCCATGTATATATATACACACACTTTCGGTTTTTTAAACTGATTACAACTTCCATTCACATCAAGGTGACAATTCATGTGTTTCCAGTGTATGAGACCTGTAACTGATACCAAACGTTTATGAAGGACTTCACTACATTTTCTATTAAGTGATGAAGTTACTGAATTAGCCTCTGAAGTCACAACAAGATGGTCATTACTAGGTTTCGAAGTAGTTTTTATTCCTTATTCCATAAAATCAAAGATGCAAATTATACATTTAACTAGCTTTAAGATGTATGGTCAAAGTTACAGTGAACATATAGAGAGTTAAAAGAGTTTGATAGATTGTTTAATATGGCTGTAAAATCTCATTAACGATGAAGCCATGGCATTATATACTAACATTATAGCTAAAGAATCTTATATAATAGGATTGGATAAGTACAAATTAACAAGTTGAAAGTTACAAGGAATTCTATGTTAATTAGAATGGAGATATCTTAGGGATAACTCTTATCACCCCCTGTAAGGTAAGCGTGGGAGAAGGGAGGACACGAAGCTTGCTTCAAAAAAGAAAGAACTGTGGTTTGGACACACTTTTAGTAAGGGAGTCAGCAAGCTGTAAGGAAGAGGGAACAAATCGTAACTTCAAGAAGCCATTAGCAACAAGCTCGCATACAAAGTGGTAGTCAATGGCAATGTGCTTAGACCGTGGTCGAGTAACAGGATTAATAGCCATGAAAATAGCACTTTGATTGTCACAGCACAGAGTAGGTGAAGTTGATAGTGTAACATGAAGGTCTCTAAGTAATTGAACAAGCCAAGCAATGTTAGCGGTGGCGACCGCTAAGGAGCGATATTCAGCTTCTACACTCGATCGCGAGACAATACTTTGTTTCTTAGAGGACCATGAAATTAAATTGGAACCAAGAAAGATTGCATAACCAATGGTAGATTGACATGTGTTAGGACAACCAGCCCAGTCGGTATCAGAATAAGTAAGAAGTTCATGAGTGGACTGTTGTTGCAGCTGAAGACCATAGTGAACCCTGCCTTCAATGTATCGTAAAATGCGTTTAAGTGCATGAAAGTGATCCTCTGTTGGAGCATGTATAAATTGGCAAATAAAATTAACACTGAATGACAAATTAGGCCTTGTGATTGTCAGGTATTATAGCGCATCAGCCAATGAACGAAACAAAGTAGGATCAATATATAAAGGCCCTTCAGTTGTCAAATGTTGTCCCACAACAAAGGGTGTAGAGATTGGCTTAGCATCAACCATGGAAGATTGTTGCAAGAGATCAAGGGAAAACTTTGTTTGACTAAGGAATAGACCTTGATCATTAGGCTAAACTTTAACACCAAGAAAATAATGAAGAACACCTAAGTTTTTCAGTGAGAACTCCTTGGAAAGTAAAGCAATAAATTGATGAATTAAAGATGTGTTACTGCCAGGATAGATAGACTGTCTGTAGAGCAGAGTGATGGACAAACAACGATGAATCAGCTTTGGTGCTTGTTTCAAGCCATACAATGCTCGTTTAAGGCGACATACATGCTGAGGAAATAAATGATCAGTATAGCCTAGAGGTTGTTCCATGTGGATTTCATCATGAAGGAGGCCATGAAGAAAGGCATTATTGACATCAAGCTGATGTAAGTGCCAATGAGAGAATCAGTCAAACAGTGATTGGGCGAACAACATGACTAAATGTGTCATCAAAATCAAGACCCTAAATCTAAGAGAACCCTTGATCCACAAGACGTGCTTTATGACATTCAATGGACCTATCAGATTAGAGTTTGATATTAAAATCCATTGGCAACCAACCACATTATAAGATGCAGGATGAGGGACCAGAGTCCAAGTGTCATTCTTCTGCAAAGCTTGAATTTCAGAATTCATAGCAGACAACCATTCAGGGTGTTTGACAGCTGATTTAAAACCATGTGGCTCTTTGAAAGCAAGAAGAGCCTGAAGAGGTTGTGAAGAAGAAAAAACAGTCATACCATGTTGTGTCTATGGTTTAAAAACACCAGTCTTCTCTCTAGTAACCATGGGATGTTTGTTAGTGAGCAGAGAAGGTTGGGAAGAATCGAGAGATGTTGAGGCTATAATGGAAGAGGAGGGAACGTACAAAGATGGTTGTTGAGTAGAGTAGTCTGCAGATATAAGAAGTATTTGGGCTGGACTGTCACTACAGGGTAAATATAGAGAACTGGACAATTATGGAGAGATGAAAAATTCAGAATGAATGGAAACAGAAGGACTAGACACACATTATGCACAATCAGAGAAAATATTATAATCATTGGTGGACGACATGTTAAGGACTGAACCATCAATATAAGGAAAAGCAATTTCAAAAAATTTTACTTGACGAGAAACATAGACACGACGTGTCAGTCGATCAAAACATCGAAATCCTTTATGAAGAGTATTGTAACCTAAAAAGACACATGGAGTGGATTTTGGAAATAATTTATGTGGTGAATCGTGTAAATAAGGAAAACAAAGACATCTAAAGGTATGAAGCATGGAATAATCAGGTTTCTAACCAAATAATAGAGCATAAGGAGTCTTACCACTAAGAGACTGTGAAGGGGGTCGGTTTATGAGAAATACTGCAATGGAGAATGCCTCAACCCAAAAGGATACTGGTAGATGAGCATGAAACATAAGAGTAAGACCTGTTTCCATGACATGATGATGTTTGCGTTCGGAAATGCCATTTTGACTAGGAGTGTATGCATATGCTAGACGAAGAACAATATCATGAGATTGTAAATGATTTCAAAATTTAGTATTTGTAAATTCAGTCCCACCATCACATTGAAATGATTTTATTTTTGCTGAACATTGGTTGCAATGTAATTTTGGAAATTGATGAATGTATATATAAAAAACAAATTTATGTTTCAAAGTAAACATCCAACTAAATCGAGTACAGTCATTGATAAAAACAACGTAGTAGTGATAACCATTAACAGAAGAAATTGGTGATACACCCTATAAATCACAATGTAAAGGATCAAAATGAATGTCACAACGTTTATCATTAAAAGAAAAGGGTAAACGATGGCTTTTACCAAGCTGATAACCATTGCAAAGAGAATAATCTATTTGTATCAATTTGTCACTACAAGAAATACTTCCTATTCTAAAGAGAGGCAACAAGATGAAAATGTAGATGAACTGTGGCTCGTGGCTTATTGGAAGAGACAATTGAAGCAAGAGCACAATGATGCTTATCAAGAACATATAGATCATTCTCATATCGACCGACTCCCAGTACCGTTATGGTAGCTTGATGCTGTATAGCAAAGCCAAAAGAATCAAAGATAACCCGACAATTAAGTTGTTTTGTGAGTTGACTAATAGAAATAAGGTTTTTCATAATGTCAGAAACAACAAGAATATTAGATAAAACAAGGGAGCTTTGGGGAACAATATTAGAAACAGAACCTTTATGAGAAATAGAAAGAGATTGTCCATTACCAATCAGGATACGTTCATTGCTAGTGTATGTAATGGACACATCCAAATTGTCTGAGTTGTTTGTTATGTGAGAGGTGGCACCAGAATCAGGAAACCACCCATGATTATTGAAGTCTTGGACAGTGCATGCAGAAAAGGCTTCAGCTATGTTAGCAGACTGTTTCTTTTTAAGTTTTAAGAAACTCCAGCAACGTTTGGCCAAATAGCCCTTTTTGTCACACAGTTGATAATAAACAGTAGTGTTGGATGGTGTTTTAACATTGTCAGAGTACGCAGAATTGTCGTGGAGAACCGTGACTTTCCTCTCTTTGGTTTTGACTTACGTTATGTCTATTGTGTATAATAATAAAAAAAAAAGTGGATGGCGAGTGGGAAACAAACTTGGCAAATATCTCATGACTCAAAGCTTTTGGAACAATCTTTGAGAATGAGGGTAATGGAAGTTATGAGATCATTGTGGTAGAGTAAATCTTGTAGTTTGGTCCTAATACTCATAAATACCAATGGACTTTATTTGTGTCATCAACAAGATGACTAATGGCAGCCAGTTGATCACAAAGTCCTTTGAAAACTCGGGAGAACTCAACAATGGATTGAGATCCTCATTACATCAGTTGGAGTTCATCCTTGAGATGCAATTCACGAGTATTTGATCGGTGTGAGAAGAAAACTTCAAGAACTTGCCAAGCTTCAAGCGAGTGTCATAAACCCAGTACCTCACTCATGGACTCCTTTATAAGAGAAGAAAACAACAAACTCATAAGCATTTGGTCTATATGCAGCCAAGAATTGTGCTCAGGATTTGGCTTTGTGACTCCACTAGAATAAGTGATCACAACATGGAGCAACGATGCTCCCATCCAAGAAAAACGATGCTCCCATCTAAGAAACTGAAGAGTTCTGGACTAGTTAACAAGGGAGTAACCTAATTTCTCCACAACAGATAATTGGAAGAGGTCAGTTTAATGGTGAGCATGTGTACCATTGTGTTGAGCAAAATAGTAGGGCATGAAGAAGGTGAATCTGCCATGATTACAATCTCCATCCGGGCTTTGATACAATAAAAGAGTTTGACAAATTGTTTAAAAGAGCTTGAAAAATTGTTTAAGAAGCATTGGCATTATATAGTAACATTACAGCTAAAGAATCCTATATAATAGGATTCGATTCAATAAGTACAAGTAAACAAGCTGGTTACAAGGAATTCTATGTTAATTAGAACGTAGATTTCTTAGGGATAACTCTTATAGGAGTAATAGCATACAATAATTATACAGCCACCGGGGAGGATACCGAGGAAGGGACCCGATTCTCAGCTGGAATCTCAACAAATTCAGAGAGGATTGCTCGGAACTCATCACCAGTCATAGTTTCCTTCTCGAGGAGGACTTCCACAATCTTATCAATGGCCTCACGGTTGTACCTTATGTGGCTCAATGCAATTTCATATGCACTGTCTGATATCCTCTTCACGGCAGAATCAATGTCTTCCGCTAGCTTTTCTGACATTGAGTTCCTTGCCATCATTCTCATGATGACGTCACCACTTTGAGCTGATGCGTCCATGAGTGACCATGGGCCAATTTCAGACATTCCAAACGTGGTTACCATCTGTAACAGGCCAGATTAATCATACTCCTCATTTCAATTAAATTGCTCTGATAAAATATACAGAAGGAAGTGTAGAACCACATACAAAAAACGAAAGATAGAGATACCACACGCATCACTCAAGGACCAAGGAAAAGACAGCAAATGTCACTTCAAATGTTTAGTTACCTGTTTAGCCAAACCGGTGACCTGCTGCAAATCACCAGCTGCCCCAGTAGTCACCTCCGACTCACCAAAGATCACTTCTTCAGCAGCTCTGCCACCTAAGCCACCAACTATTCTCGCAAAAAGTTGCTGCTTGGAGATCAATGTGGGATCATCTGCAGGAATAAACCAGGTGAGACCCCGTGCCTGGCCTCGCGGAACGAGGGTGACTTTCTGAACTGCATCATGCCCTGGAGTCAAAGTTCTGAATAGAACAGTAAGGAGCGTTATGTTCTTTTCCAACAATGAAGATATCTCCACGAGAACAAGTGATTATAACCTAGGTAGAGAGATAATTTCGGACTCACAAACATACAGGTGAGGGGACAATCAGGTGTCTTCATCAAAGCGACAATACAGACAAGTTTTTAGTGATGCATTTCATCACTGCCAAGTAAACTAGGAATGCATGCAACATAGAGATGGAGCATCTGAAGTCACCAATAACAGGGCCACTATTTCTCTAATTCCGCTTCTCAACATGAGATAACCATCAAATTGAGTTCCTAGCATTACTACTCAGTTCTATTCAGATTTACTCAATGACATATTTTATAAAATAAGTTAGAAATTTAATGAGGTGAATTTCCATGAGACAGAAACGGGCTATTATCTCACTTACCCGCAAATGGCATGGCCAACTTCATGGTATGCAACAAGACTTTTACTCTTTCCATCTGTCATAACGGTTCCTTCCATTCCAGCAACAATCCTATCAATTGAATCATCAAACTCTTTAGATGAAATTGCTGTCTTTCCACGCCGCCCAGCTAGGATAGCTGCCTCATTCAAGAGGTTGGAAAGATCAGCCCCACTGAAACCAGGTGTTCTCATGGCTACCACATCAAGAGACACATCAGCATCAAATTTCTTGTTGCTAGCATGAACTTTCAGTATCTCTGTTCTTCCCCGTACATCTGGGACATCAACAGTCACCTGCATTAAAGGCTCATAATGAGGACTGCCCCGAAGAACAATATGAAACCAATACGAACATGATAACATATTCTTACCTGTCTATCAAACCGTCCTGGCCTCAACAAGGCAGAGTCAAGAATGTCTGCCCTGTTAGTTGCTGCAACGACAATGATGCCAGTATTACCCTCAAAACCATCCATTTCTGTCAGAAGCTGGTTAAGGGTCTGCTCTCTTTCATCGTTTCCGCCGCCAATTCCAGTTCCTCTTTGCCTTCCCACGGCATCAATTTCATCCACAAATACAATGCAAGGAGCATTCTCTTTGGCCTTCTTGAAGAGATCCCGGACTCGAGAGGCACCAACACCAACAAACATCTCAACAAACTCCGAACCTGAAATGGAGAAAAACGGAACACCCGCTTCACCAGCAATTGCCTTGGCCAGAAGAGTCTTCCCAGTACCTGGAGGTCCAACAAGAAGAACACCTTTCGGAATGCGAGCCCCTACTGCAGTGAATCTCTCAGGCTTCTTGAGAAACTCCACTACCTCCATGAAATCCTGCTTTGCTTCATCCACTCCAGCAACATCATCAAATGTCACCCCAGTGTTTGGTTCCATTTGGAACTTTGCCTTAGATTGGCCGAAAGATAAGGGGAAACCAGGACCACCAGGCCCACCCATTCCTCCTGATGAGCGTCGAGAAAGGAGGAACAGACCTCCAATTAAGATTAAAGGAAAAGCCAGGTTTCCAATCAGGTTGAATAGCAGAGAACCAGAGTCCTCTTGAGCATTATGTGCTGCAAAGTCAATGTTCTTCTCTCTAAACTTCTGAAGCAGCTCTTGGCTAAGTCCTGGAAGTTGCACGCGAACTCGCTGGACCCGGTTACCCAACTCAGGGGAAACAGCCTCTACAATAGCAATGGTTCCATTCTCATACAAGTCAACCTTATTCACCCTACCCTTATCCAAATACTCCAAGAATCTAGAATAAGACATCCTGGAGGAAGAAACACCTTGCTCATCAGCATATGCTCTCCCACCTCCCAGTAAAGCGGATCCACTCACTCCCCCAAGCAAAACCTTCAGAAAACCCCTTCTTGCATCATGCCGTCTCTTGTCCAAAGCTTCCTTTGCAATAACATATCTTGAGGTCTTAGATGAAGGAAGGAGATTGGTAGAAACGAAAAGTTGACCGCCACAGAAGAACTCCTTGGTCGAATTCTGCTTGGCATTACCGGTGGCTGACAAACCGTTTCCAACTAGACACGCTGCCGAGGACGCTGCCATCTGGAAGCATGCGAAAGCAAACACTTAGCTCATTAACCGTAGTAATATTAGATAAACACCAGTCAGTTCTTCTTTATCCATGCTTTGACGAGTATGTTGTTTCTCAAGAGTTTTTTCAACTTCAAAATAATTCTTTTAAAAATCTTTGTTTTTAATATTAAAATCATAAGAATAAAAACACTTGAAAAACACTAATTTAATATACTTTTTTATAAATAAAACATCCCATTTCAGGCAGGATTTATTTAAACCATTAGAATAAGATTTAGACCATAATTCGATCGAATAATAAAGTAACAAATAAAATACCGAAATTAATTTAAGAACAAACGTATCAAGAAAAGGAAGGAAATGGAGAAGAAGCAGGAATAGCGTAGCATAGCATACCTTGAAAGAAACAAACAAGAGGAGAGGAGAGGATTGGATTCCTGGTGAATGGAACTCACTAATGGCTGTCAGGGTTCTTTTATATATGTCTGTCTACTTGGAGGGGAGGCGGAGTCGTTACCTGTTGTCGTGGATTTTTCACGCTCTTGAGTTCACAAACAAAAATAAAATGTGGATGTGGATGAGGAATGGCGTACGTGGCGCTTTTCTCGTGGCGGAATCCCAGATAATTCTTTTCTTTCTTCCGGTTCTTTGATTTTGCGCGCGCTCTCTCTCGCTCTCTCTCTGAACACAAGTATCATTTGTTTAGATGTGAGATATTTAATTTGATAAAGTAATTTAATTCTGAGATTTTTTTTTCTTTTAAAATCTCTTTTTTTCCATGCCTTCTTCTTCAATTGAGAAACTTCGTCTCTATCACTTGTAATTTCATAGTTTTTAAAGTCTTCAATTCTCACCCAAAATAATTAACAAATAAATATAGAATTAAAAAACCTCTTGCTTATCTACAAAATTGCATGTTTTAAAATCAACCAGTCGACATGGAGAAACATCCTACATAAACAAATGTATTTGTATATTTACAACCAATATCTTGTAAATATTTAATTAGTGATTAATATGAGATATATCTATTTATAAATTCTTTAAAATATCTAAATTCTATGTTATTTTGAATAAATATAAAACGTCTTTGTAAAAAAAAAATTATGGAATAAAAATGATTTCTAAATTAAAAAATTGTCAATTCAATTCAATTAAGCTTGTGATAATCAGTCATGTATAACAACAACATTCTTATCTCCGATTACATCTAATTGTTTTTTTACTATGATTTTTTGTGAAATATTACTCAAAGCCCTGTTTGTTTTTATGTTTCAAAAGTGTTTTTGAAAAAATATGTATTTTATTTTCTTTACTTCAAATTAATATTTTTTTAGTGTTTTTAGATTATTTTGATGTGTTGATATCAAAAATAATTTTTAAAAAATAAAATAAATATTATTTAGATATATTTATAAATAAATAATATTTTATATTTATTTCTTTCCATAATAAATATTCATAAATTGATCATTAATTTGGGTGTAGAAAACTGCAATTAAAAAAAACGTTTAAGGATAAATGGAATTTATAAACGTCAATAGCTCCATCCCCCCCTCCTTTTTTTCTTCAATACCATAAAAATTTTCTTAAACCACTTGTTAACTCCAAAATCAATTAAAAAACACAAAAATAAATCGAATTAAAAACAAATCTAAATGAACTCTGAACTACACCATCAAACTTCTCTTGTCGAGTGAAAATCGTTGATACCAAGATCAATTCTTTTTTGTAGTGAAAATGTGGCCAAACCAATAACTTTTTCTCTCATTATCATTTTTAGGTGACTTTCTCTCTTCCATCTCAAACTCAAGGCTAAAATATTAAGAAAATGAATGTTTAGATCAAAATTAAAATTATAAATATTATAGGGATTGCAATGGAAGAAAAAACAAAAGTATGTATTTTCTATTGAATTTGAGATTAATCATGAGATTTCTTCTATTTTTACATTTTTATCTTTTTTTGCTAAATTATTTCTTTCCATAATAAATATTCATAAATTGATCATTAATTTGGGTGTAGAAAACTCCAATTAAAAAAAAAACGTTTAAGGATGAATGGAATTTATAAACGCCACATCCCCTCCTTCCCCCCCCCCCCCCCCCAGGGTCATATCCTCACATATTAGACCATTCCCAACACTTAGTAGTGTTAGCATCACTATCTTTGTTCAGTTATTTCTAAATATTCCCTACACCAAGTAAGCAAACCTACTCTTTTATGTTTTAGGTTAATTTATTGATGTTTTTGTGTAGTAGTTTGCTTGTATATTTTTATTGCCTTTTTATAGAGAATTTTGTTATATTAAAATATGATTTATATGTAAGGATTTGTTTGGAATTTAGAGAAATTTGATTTTGTTTACAATTTGATGAAATTGGGTTTAATTTTGTGACTTAGGTGTATTATACTTGAATAAATAATGAGTTATTAGATGGGTACCAATTATATTTTGTTAATTTTATTACTAAGTTAGAAATTTTAAGAAAATTGATTTTTTATGGAATTGATAATAATTAAATGGTATTAATTTAAATTAAATAAGTTTTAATTGAACAATTGATAGATAATTAGTTGGATACCGAATACTTGTTTTTAATTTTATTTATTTTGTTCATATTTTGATGCGACATTGAATTTTTGTACAAATGAAAACTGGTTATTGGACTGTGAATTCATTTTTATTTACCAAAGTTAATTTTGAATTGAAGGTTATATTATTAATAAATGTTGTCATTACTATTCTACATAGGTTTTATAAGCAATAGATGATCATTCTTAGATGTATCGAGATTCACCCTAATAGTTATATAGGGACGATTATTATAAAAGGGGTTAAGGGTTTTATTAATATTGTACTTTCAAAAAAGTTCTACCAATTAGATGTAATGATCATGCGTCTTCTAAAAAAAATATTTCGTAGAAAAATACTTGTGTTGATTTGCATATAGAGAACCCTATGTTTCTTATAAGACCATGTTATAAAGGATTGTTAGATCAACATCTAGCTCTAGCAACATACATGAAATTTTAGATGATAATAGCAATTATTATAGGAGTATGATGATGGATGCAATGAGAATGAATCATGATTATTCATGTGAAGGTTCACGTGTAGATGAAGAACTAAATATAGATATAGCATGAGTGTTCACCATTTAGTCAGATTATAGGTTGTCTAGGGCTGATTATGATAGCATCATTGAATGGGCAAAAAATATTTTACCTCAAAGAAATATGTTGAAAGAGAACTTTTATGTTATAAAATCTATAATGGTTTGGCTTAAAATACAAAAAATATTGATATGCTAAGCATTTACATGTTGTACTATGATAAATATGCAAATTTAACCAAGTGAAAAACATATAGGCATGCTCATTATAAACCCAATACCAGTAAAATAAGGACACTAATCGCATACAAAAAACTATCCGATCGAGACGTTAAGTTTTTGAGTTACTTTTGGAAGATTTTGTGGGGTAAGTTAGGAACTAAACTTTTATATTCTACTACTTATCATCCACAAACAGATGGCCAAACTGAAGTTCTTAACTGGAATTTGATTCAATTGTTAAGGGCTATCATTCAAAAGAATCTTAAAAATTAGGAAGATTATTTGTCATTCATTGAATTTGCATATAATCATAGTGTGCATTCTACTATTAATTATTCACCATTTGAGATTGTTTATGGTTTTAACCCTTTGAAACCATTAGATTTGATTTCTTTGCATGTTGATGAAATGGTTAGTCTTGATGATAATCAAAAAGCACAGGTGGTTAAAGATCTCCATGTAAAGATTCGGTAACAAATAGAAAAGAAGAATGAATAATATGCAAAGCCAATAGAGGATGAAAATTGGTGAGATTTGAACCAGGTGATTGGGCTTGGATGCATATAAGGAAGGAAAGGTTTCCCAAATAAAGAAGATCAAAGTTGATGCCTCGAGGAGATGGTCCTTTTCAGATCATATAATGGATAAATGATAATTCTTACAAAGTGGATTTACCAGGTGAGTATGGTGTTAGTGCTACATTCAATGTTTCTAATCTTTCTTTGTTTTATATAGGTGATGATTCGAGGTTGAATCCTTTTTAGAAGATGATGCGATCTAACCATCAAAGGATCCATTGGAGGTTCCAGTTGGTCCAGTTACTAGGCTTAGGGCTAAGAAGTTCAAAGAAGCTTTCAATGGGCTTCTTCAAGATACATGGACTAAGGTGGAGTTCAAGAGGATTTGTAATAATAAAGAGCAAGCCTTGATTAATCTGATTCATGTTCAAGAGGGGCTTGTTGGTGGTACAAAGACCATTACATAATGATTGTGAGAAGAAGACTAGATTCAGATAGTTTGACTTTTCGTTCCTCTTTTGGTCATAACTCGATCTACAGAATACATTTATATGTGATTTCAGCTGTGCTGAAAGCTAGACTTTCATACCTTTCCAACGGTATATGGCACACCTTCTAATTTAATAATACAAGAGAGAACCATTTGTTTTAAGTTGAGCTTTGCTGTTGCCAGACAAAATGTGAAAATAACGAACTTGTCTTATTTAATTAGTTGGGCTATCAAACTTTATTTATTTTGAGAGACATTTTGTTTGGATTTTAGACTTCTTTATCTTGTTTATTTTAATTAGTTTGGGCTAGTTTTAACTTGGGTTGATTATTATGTTTATGTGAGGCCCATTAGGAAAACTAGAGTTTTGGCTTGGAGTTTAAATACTCTTTAGAAATAATTTCATATTAGACTTTTGATGATAATTTCAGCATTGTAGTCGAGTTTTTGGTTGCTCAATCTTGGTTCTTGATTGAACTTTCAAATCGTTAAAGAATTGATCATTCTTTGTTGTGAATTTATACTTACTTTGCTCGTCTCCAGGTGTAGGCATTGTGATCGAGTTGGTTTATAATCTTGTTACTTTGGAGCAAGTCTTCCATTGTGATAAGCTCATTCAAATCTCAACAAACTTGGATTGGATTGATCTTGGGGTCATGAATTCCATTAAATTCCGCTAGGGTTTGCATCACTAGGGCAATCCCTAACTTTTCCCTTATTTCCCCTAACTGTTCTTCATTTCCTCCCCTCTCTCCTCTCTCTCTCTCTTAAGTATAAATAGCCAACGTTCTCTCTCTATAATCTGGGGTGGTACTCTCTCTCTCTTTTACACAACAATAACGCGCTCTTTCTCTCTCTCTCCATCATTTAAGGTTTGATATTAATGGTTTGATGATTTTTTTCTTAGATTCATTGGTTTGTTCTTGTTTGTTTAACTTAGAATGCATGTTTTAAGTACTATATCCATGTTTATTTGCAATTAATATCATTATTCTACTTAAATTTTGGTGGAGAAATGAAAATCCCTAAATTTTAGGTTTGTTAGGGTTTGCAATTTGAATATGGAAACATTGGTTTGAGTTATCCTTAGTGATTTTGTGTAGAAATAACATGATTAAAATGCAAATTAAAGAAATTAAAGCCAATCATAGATGGCTGGTTTTTATATTGTCATTCTATTTATTTATTTTTATTATTTATGAATTTGAAATGAGTTTATAGAAATAGTGAAACTTATGCTTGTGGGTGATGATTTGGTTGGAGAATGTGGTTTTCATAATTTCTAAAAAAAATTTAGTTGGACCCCTCATATAAAAGAGATGCTACTAAATTCTTGTTAAAAACAATATAGATATAGTAATATAAAAACGTATAAACCATAGATTGAGAGTTGAATTAAATGTACTTAATTATTTATTTTCTTGCATACACACACACACCAAGAAAAAGTTTAGTGTCGAGAAGTATCACTTCTTCTTCTTTAAGAATAGTGTTGTTAAGCCTACGATGGGTTTATGTGTTAATCTTAAATAGACATTTGCTACACATGCTACCAACATATGCTCATTGAATATATGTTGCAAATCTGATGTTCAATCTGCCAAGGAACCATTTTCTGCCAAGCTTATAGCAAAATGAAAGTCGGATTACAACATATAATAAAAAAATTTATCGAAGATAATATTAACGAATTGATATAGTTTGTTTATATATCATTAAAGTATTTATATAGCTTTTCATTAATTAATTTATTTTCAAGTTCATAAATATAGAAGTTGTGCATATGATAATGTCGATGATAAAAGTGTTGATGGAAGTGCATTTGTTTTAATGAGTCAACTTAAAAAGCATCATAAATGGATACCTATGGTTGAGGCTTAACGAGGGAAGTTTAAGGTAAGTACATATGTAATCAATACTTTTATTTAATATGTAATCTTTTAAATTTAGAAACTAATTATTTTACGAAAATTATTATAAGGAAAGATTTTAGTGGGACGAAGTAAACTCTTAGGTGGCTATGCAAGTTTAGAAAAACAACAATGCAACTAGGTAAGTTTTAATGTATGAAATAGTTTTTTGTAAGATTTTAATATTTTTTGTTATATTTTTTTTGTTTAATTTCTGAACTAGTTTGCATGATTTTTAGTATGACCCACACCTATACAAAGAGATATGTCAAGTGAGATGACTTTGAGGAATGGAAGAATTATAGACCTCTCCACATAACTTAGAGTAATTGGGAGAGATATCTAAACTTCTTTACATCAGAGGGTTTTAAGAGGCAATCATAAAGTGGGTCCTCAAACAAAAACAAAGGGATTTATGGTTCAATTAGCAAGCATACCGATATATCACTTCCTTTTATTAACCATGCAAAGCGCTTAGTAAAAGTCTTTTTTATTTTTAATTATTTTTCTTAAAATATTAGTGATTATTTACGATAATGTTAACTAATGATTTATTTTACAGGCTACACAGCTTGGACACGAGCCTTCGATGGAGTTATATGTGGAAACACATATATAGAAGAAGGATAGACGAAAAGGGGTGAAATAGTTCATGGACAGTCGAGTCAAGGCATTTGTTGTAAGTAAAATTTGAAACCTTTTGAATATTTTTTGGATTAATATTTTTTGTTGATATCTTTGACTTTTTTTATATAAAAAACATACAACTTTTGTATGCATACCAAACAAGGAGAGGACCCTTCAACCCATCTAAAATATGATATGAAGTTGTGGTAAACTATTGGATCATATGGTAGACCTAATATGAATCAAGTTTATGATATCTCTATGACTATAACTTAGAAAATGAGAGCGGGTTGTAGTGTTTTGATCGTAGGCACCCTATAATCCTGCCCGCGGCAGCCATAACCAACCGTTTAAGATTTGGTTCAAGAACAAATTGTTGTTGGGACAACCGATCTGAGGGTCAAACTAGAGGCGCAATACGAAGAAAAAAGTAGGAAGCAATGAGAGCAGATGATGGCATACTTGTCGAAATATTATCCTCTCACTCATGGACCTCCAGTAGATTGTCCTCCCCCTCCGCCTCAACCTACAACTTTGACTTCTTTCTAATGTATAAAGACATTTGTAATTGATTTTACAATTAAATTAATAATATAAAATATGTTCTTCAATTTAAATTAGCTTGTTTAATGTTATATAATGTGAAATTATTTGATCCAAATAAGCATGTATTAAAACAAAAAAATTACTTAAATACCAATAGAATCACCAATAAACAAAAATAATTCTATTTGTGATTCTGTCAGTAATATAGACCTATTTTCCTCGAAGAATTATAGAGTTGTGAATTATTTTGATATACACCAACGAATTCACTGATAGAATTTTTATATCGATGATTTTCTTAGGGAATTCATTAGCTATACATCATATATTATAGATATTTTGTCCATCAACGATCCATTAATAATATTTACTAATGGATTGGCCGATAGAAAAACAATCGGAAACTATTTTTATGAGAATATTCTATCGGTGTTTCTGTTGGTAAGTAATTTTACCAATTGAATTACCTATGGACTAGAAATCCCCAACTAGACATTTATCGATGACATGTTTTCATTTGTATATTTATCGGTAATTAATAGAAAAGAATATATATATATATATATATATATATATATATATATATATATAGACATAAACTCATAGAGCCATACACCTCAATCAGAAAAGAATCAATGGAAAAAGAAAGAATCAGAATTGATCACTATATTTCTTCAAACAAACGAAATGGAAACGAAGGATGAAACATAAATAATGGATCAAGTCTTCTCGGAGACTTGCTTAAGAATAAAAAAGAGGTAAATACCATGGAATAAGGTTTGATCCTATTTATGAGGGTTTCGTAAATATTTCATTCCAAAAAAAAAAGCAAGTTTATTGGTATTTTTTTTAGAGTGGATGCAATTGCTTATTCATTATCTGGCATGTAAAGAATGAAAACTTCATTATCAATTCTAAGATAATTTTTATGAAAGCCTTTCATTTACTTCTCTTTGATGGAAGTTTTATTTTCCCAGAACGTATCTTAATTTCTGGCCTAATTTGTTTTTTATAATGATTGATTCAACCTTTGATAAAATAGATATGCATTGATTATATTTCTTCTCTTCAACAAGTTAGTAATGAGTATAACAACATTATTGTTCTAATAGAGATAAGAACCTATGATTAGATTTTCAGGAAATTTCCATCACTCTAAAGGTAGTTAGTTCTCATTGAATTACCAGCTAAATAATTTATTTAAAAAGAATAAATAATCCTCACATAGTCAAATGACTTGTTACATTGTAAAATAAAAGTAACCAAATAATGGAATCAAAGCTAGGGTGTGTGTGTGAAATTCCTTGTGCTAACAAAAAAAAAAAATTTATTAAGTGATAAACTGACCACCATTGTCTGTTTCTAATAATTTATTGGAGGTGGAAAAGAGATTTTCTGCAATTGTTTTAAAATTAATAAAGGTTGCAAACATGTCAGATTTTTGTTGCAAAGGATATAACTATGAATAATATGAATAATCATCAATAAATAAAACATAGTAGTTATATCCACCAATTGACTTAACAAGGGAAATCCATACATTAGAATGGATTAAAGCTAAAGGAACTAAGGATTGACAACTAGATTACGAGAAAAGGAGTTGCTTAGCTTTGCCTAGTTGACAAGCTGAACAAAAAATTAAATTATTGGAATGGCTTTTGATAAAGAGTTTATTTGAAGTTGGGGAACATTCTAAAATAAATTCATGTTTAATTAGTATCAATAATTTTTTTTATTTGGAAGCATTATTTGTCCTTAAATTACAAGATAAAGCTTTTATGCAATAGGGATAGACATGCTCACTTAATATCACCTTACTTATATATCGAGGGAACTTGTTTCTACATTAAGTTAAATCAATTTGAAATTGAGGATCACATATTAATCAAGTTGTAACATAAATGTTGAGACGACCAAACTCTAATGAATGTACATGGAACTAAAATCACATATAAGTGGTACATGTACTCCATCTTATCTCCTCTTCCGATCCCCACGAAGACCCACCTCCTTCTCCTTCTTCAGCCCCTCTCTTCTAGATGTATTGTATTTGAATTGATAAATTTTTAAATCTATAATAAATATTTTTATTTTATCTTAATTTAATTTATTTTAATTATTTTAATAAAGTGACTAATTTTTTTGTTTGGCACACTTTTCCATATGTAAATTCAATTGTGATTATATTACTAACCGATTGACTAGTAGAACATAAATCACCGAAATAAGTTTTTTGATGACCAGTAACTGCCTGTGAGCCCATGGGTTAAAAGTCATGCTGACAAAATCAATATCTAACTAATAACAAAATATTTCATCGGTAAATTACAAAATTCTTGTAGTGGTGGTGTGCATTGTGTTTTCTATGGAAAGAATAAGGTGTAACATATTAATTGTGAATGCTTTGCTAAAAACATTTGAGTGAAATTTGAATAAATATTTGATTATATTAATAATTGGATTGTGTGGTTATTGTGATGTTGTATTAGGTTGAAAATTTTAGCATTGAATGTAAAAGTAACAATAATTAGAAAAAATGGTATAAATAGATAAAGAAATAGATAAAATGGAACTTATAGATTAAACAAGAGCATTTTGTTTTATGATTAGTCAATTGATAGTCATATATGAATAGTAAAAGAATGTTCTAAATTTTATTTAAGTACTAAATGGGATTGTGTATGTCTTGTTGCTTGTTTTAATGTTATGCTTAAGTATGGGTTGAAAAGGTTGAAAATTGTGAGTGTTGTTTCAAATTGACCAAATGATTAAATTTTAAAATTTTGAAAATTTTTAGAAATATAAATAAAAGTTTTGTTGATTTATGTTATTTCTACGTTGATGAGTATGTTGACAAGAGTAGAAATTAGGACTATATGAAATTGTATGTGCAATGAAAAGTTTGGTTTAAATTGTTATGAGATGTTGTGTTTATGTTGAAGGGTAAGCATGAGAGATTATATTGGGATAAATTCTTGGTTTTAAAAAAACAAAAATAAACATAATTTGGTGGCATAGAATGCTTATAATAAATGGAAGCCTTACGAGGTGAATTGAGGTATAATGAAGTATAGGGTTGATATATATGGGAATGGAAAAGTGTTTTATTGGAATGTGAAATTATTGTATTGGACTTTGAATGGGTTTTAAATGTTGGAAGACATATGTTTGAAAACAAATGAGAAAATTATGATAAAATTATAGATGTTAAAATTAGCCAAAGCATTAGTTGTAAATTTTTGGAAATTTGAGAAAGTTGATCTTGATTGTTTGATTTAATTTTGTTGATAATTATGTTCAAATGTTAAGTGTAAGATAGTTTAAATTCAATTCCTACCATGTGGTTGATGAAATGTTAAACATTAAAATTCACTAATGAAAAACTAAGTTATATAAACATTGAAAATCCATCGACAAAAAACAAGGTCTTTTGAACATTGAAATTCGTTGGTGAAAAATTAAATTATTTAGACATTGAAACTCATCAATAAAAAATTAAGTTATTTTGAACATTAAAAATTCATTGATGAAAAACTAGATCTTTTATACGTTGAGATTCATTAATGAAAAATTATGTCATTTAGACAATAAAATTCATTGATGAAAAACTATGCTATTTGAACATTGAAAATTCATTATGAAAAACTAGGTCTTTTGGACATTGAAATTTATTGACAAAAAATTAAGTCATTTGGACATTGATAAATTATTGATGAAAAGTTAATGCATTCAGATATTGGATGTTAGTATAAATGGCTGCTAATGCAAATGAATGGAATGGATAAACAAAAATAGTATATCCATAAATTTATTTACAAAACTATTTTAGTATGTAAATTAGTAAATGTGATAAATGGACCAGGAAAGTTTAAGTAATGATTTGGGATGTTCTATTGGAATATAGGAAAAATGTTTGGAGTGGAACTTGACTTTTCAAGAGCATGTATAACAGGAATACAAGGTAAGAGATTGTCTTTTCTTTCTAGTTTTAGTTATCTAAAAATGTTTTGATAGTTGTTAAATTATTTTAAATGAATGTTTAATTGTATTGTGTAAAATTAAAAGTTATTTATGTTTTGTAATTAACCACAAAAACAACAATGTTATATATGAAATGTGATAAACTACAATGACAATAATCAATAGATAATTGTGATAAGTTGTAATAGCAATAACCAATAGATAGTGGTGATAACTAATAGACCACTTATAAATTATCTATAATGATAGTAGCTAGCGCGCGCGCGCGCGCGCGCACACACACACACACATATATATATATATATATATATATATAATTGTGAACAACCACAACGACGAATATCCACTTATAAATTGTAAATAATTGTAACGAGATATACCATTATATAAACCTTAAATAGACCACAATGTTGAAAACATTAAAGATACTTAGTTGGTCATGTAACAAGATTAAGGTTATGAATATTAGTAAGGTATTTGATACTTAGTCGGCCATGTAACAGGACTAAGGTTATGGTATTGGATATTTAATTAGCCATGTAACGAGACTAAGGTTATGAATATGTTAAATAAATATGATTTATGGAAGGATTTTAATATGAGAAAATTAAATTGATCGCCATAGCATAATTTAATACAAGTAATTGTAATTAACCATGACAATGAGAATTTAATTAAATATACCACAACAACGGAATTTAATATGTGAAATGTTAAATTATCACCACACTAAGATTGAATTATGGACTGTAACGATGAAATTTAATACAAGAAATGTGAATGTGAAAGGTATAGATGGACCACTAATGGGTCAAATAAATATTGTGAATGTAAAAGGTGTAGATGGGCCATAAAGGCCCAAATAAATATTTTGAATATAATTTTATAGTTGAGCCATAAAGGGGCCAAACAATTATTGGTTAATATAAATGTATAGGTGGGCCATGTATAGGCCAAATAAATATTGTGAAAGTAAAAGGTATAAATGGTTAAATGAACCAAATAAATATTGGTGAATATAAAAGATATAGGCAGGCCAAAAATGAGCCAATTGAATATTTGTTATTGAAAAATATATAAATGGGTTATAAAATGGTATATTGAATAATTAAGGATAAAAATCTGACAAATGAGTTATGAGTGGACATGAATAATAATGAAGAATGAAATTCTAAGATAATTTTGGACCATAAACTAAGAGTATTGTGAAGATTTTATAGAAGTAATTGAATTCAAATATAAGGGATGATTGTAATGGGAATCATGAATTGATAGAAAATATGATGAAAAAGTACTTGGGTTATATTATTCCTAGATTTGATAAAGTAATTTATTAAAATGAATAATTTTATATTGAAAATCTTATTTTATATTTTTATATGTTCTACAAGTGTTTTATATTCATTTAATGTATCTCGAGATTATGTTCAGACCTTCAAATTTTATTTTTGGAAAAAATTGCAAAATTAGTTAGTACTAAAGAATAAATGATTGGATGTCTACCAAGCCAACAATAATATAGAAATTGTAATGATAATAAAAGGGAATGAGATAAAAAAATAAAGACCTTTTATGGAAATTATATATTCAAGGAAATGTCATAAATTTATTATCTTGTATGTAATATTGTATATCGTTATTATATATTGACGAAAATGGGAGAGGGTTAGCTCAAAGCTACCTTTATATATATATATATATATATATATATATATATATATAATTGAAAAGAAAATAATTACACAAAATATTTGTGGATGATAAGTAATACAAGATAACAATTTTATTACTTATTTTCCTCACAAAACCTTTTAAAAGTAGTTAAGAAATTTAACATCAATGTCAAACACAATGCATTTAGGTACCCCATAGAGCCAAACTATCTCAATTAAAGGGACGACTGGAATATTAAAATCATTAACAAATCTTCTATAAAAACTAGTTATCCTATGAAAATTTCTTACCTTAATGATTTACTTAGGTGTGAGCCATTCTTAGATAGCCTTAACTTTTTTCTTGTCCATCTCAATACATTTTATACTAGCAACATATCCAAAAAATATAATCTTTTCCATGCAAAAGTTGTACTTTTTTTATATTAGCATATAAACAATTTTTTGCAGAATAACCAATACATTTCTTCAATTTTCAACATGCTCCTCTAAATTTTTTCTATAAATCAAAATATCATAAAAAAAAACTAAAAAAAAACTTACCTAAAAAATTACACAAAACAAAATTCATTAATCTCATGAAAGTACTAGGAGTATTAGTAAGTTTAAAATACATAACTAACCACTCATAAAAACTATATTTAATTTTATAGATAATTTTTCATTCATCTTCGTTTTTCATTCTTATTTTATGATTTCTACTTTTTAAATAAATCTTAGAAAGCATACAAGACTCATGTAATTTATCTAACATATTATGAAATCTAAGAATTGGGTGTTTATAATTTATCATAATATTGTTGATGGCTTGAAAATCAACATACATTTTCCAAGTCCTATTCCTTTATATTACTAAATGGGTTTCTAACTCATGCTTTCTTTTATACACTCTTCTATCATCAATTCTTCTACTTGCATTTGAAGTTCCCTTGTCTCATTACAATTACTTTTATAGGTTAACTAATTAGATATAGATGCTCTAAGTAAAAAATCAATTCGGTGCTCAATTTTTGTAATAGGTGACAACCTACTAGGAATCTCATCAGGAAAGATGTTCTTAAAATCCTATAATAAAAAAGCACAAACACTAGAAAGATAATTATCAATGTTATTAGTGTTAAAATATATCTCATTGTATATAAAGAAAATAATAGGCATGTCAAAAAAATAAGCATTTTTAATCTCACTCTCATTTGCATAAAAATTAATATATTTCTTTATTTTTTTTCACATTCTTGTTTTCTCACCCCTCCTTTCTTCTCTCCTATTTTTTTCTCTTCTTTCTTGGTCAAATCCCCATTAATTTCTATTTTGGCCGAATCTAACCTTCTTCTCTCTTGGATCCCTTTTTTTTCTCTTCATCACATCCTCACATGGTTGATTTGTTTTCTTCAGCTTCGCTTTCAACTTTTAATTTCATTTGGTTTTCATCTTTTGTCTAGGGAAGAATGGTACAAATATGAATATCTTCACATCATTCTCAAAAGAATACTTATTATTAAACCTATCATGCTTGATTTTTCTATCAAATTATCAAGGGTCTCTCTAATAATGAATGAGTAGCATGTATAAGCATAACATTACATAACATCTCATCCTTGTATTTTTCAACTAAAAAAGAAAGCAAAACCTGCTTAATAACTTTTACCTCTCCACAATAATTCCATCATTGAAGTTTATAAGACTTTTCATATTTAATAGTGTTTAGATTTAATTTTCTAACAAGTGTAGTACTAGCAACATTAGCACAACTCTTACTATCAAAATTCACACTATATATCTTATTATTTATATAGCATATAGCATGAAATATGTTCTCTCTTTATTGCTTTACATCATTCTCATTAATCTAAACATTAAGTGTTTTTTTAATTACCAAAACCTTTATATCAACTGAATATTGAATATCACTATAATTTTTAAGTGGTGACATCTCATCCTTCATGATGACTTATTGTTAAATAAAAAATATTATTATATGAGTCATATATTGACTATGAACATTTTTAATATTGTTTTATAGACCTAGTTATTACCTAGTTATAACCTAGTTATAATAGAGGGATATGAAAATATTTATGTAGGTGGAGTAGTTTGAGGTAAGGGTGTGTTTGTTTGGGATTGTGCCTTGAGGGGTGTTTTCCCCAAGCTGGTGCTCTCAGGTATGTTTGCTTCTCTACCCTAGTGTGTGACCTTAACATTCTAGCTCAACTAAGTCTAGAGACTAGTGTATTCTGAGTCAGCTGGGTTAACTGAGTTTTGTGAGTATTTTGTCACCCTTACCTAAAAGATCAATGAGCTTTATGATGTGACTGGATCCAAGGAGGTATAATTTACACTTGGGATTTGAACTTCCGAGTATGCTTCGCAACCCATTAGATTTTTAGACTGTTTCTTTGAATTTTCCCTCACATTCTGCATCAGACGCCTTGTGATTACAGGTTTAAATCTTCAACCCATCAATTACATTTTATTTCCAAGAGAGATTAATGCAAAATACATGAAGTACGAAAACGTAAAACTTGCAATAAAGGAAAACATCTTAGCTGAATATTTGCTTATATCACCGAATTCCAAAGAAAATCTACCCGCAATATGTAGGTAGTATAAGACAAGCAACAATTACTAATCACGTAAATCCACAAGTGTACGAAACACTGCAAGAGTCATCAATCTTGACAGTGTATTCATGGCGAGTCCTTGAAAGGAAGGGTGGCAAGCGGACCAGTAATTGACAGACACATTCGTCATCCACATCATTAAGCCACCGGCAACAAGTATCTTCTTGCGTTCCTTCATGGCCATGCCTGTGTCCGTTCCTATGCCCGTGGTTGTTATCATCATCTACAGGGAAGACAACGGTGGAGGGAAGGGAGGTGGCTGCTGGTGGCGCTAGAAGTAAACTTCCACACGCATAGTTCACCAGTGCAAGTTGGGAGACACATAATGGGCGTTGAGGCATCGGATTCAGCTGGCCATTAGCGTCGAACACAAGTAATAAGAAGACAGCGAAAAATATTGTAAGCACAAGAACCTTGAGATTCTCCATATGTAACTACAGTATATGTATATCTCTCTATTTGCAAGTATACATGCACCAGTACAAATTGAATGTTTCTGAATCTGATATAAATCCTAGCTAGCCTTGCCTTCCTTATATACGGATGTTCTGCAGTCATAACCTTTTTGTTTCTAGTAGTTGAAGTTTTGATGCTTTGGAAGATGATTCAAGTGGTGATCTGGAGCGAGGCTGATATGTTTAGGTATACATTAGAGAAGAGAACAGTTTCTGAATAGTTGCAGAAAGGGCATTCGTTTTGCGTGCTAAACAGTTAGGTCGCCTATTGTACAAGCATGGAAGTTCATCTGGGCTATTTGACTAGCTATTTTATTTTTTATTTTTATTTATTTGTGTTAGTGGTTGGGCCAACTTATACGCACCTCGATTAATTTTATGAATTTTAAAATTAACGAACATATAAGTTTTCAGTGACTCTAAGATTTATGGAATTTAAATGATTATAACCTTTAAAAAATAAACTCAGAACTTGACCAATTAAACTGCACTTCTTAGAGTTTTACATTTATTTAAAAAAAAAATAACACATGGAAAGTCACATATAAAATATACATTATGATGCTCTTAAAATAAATGTAAAAGATATATTTTAAAATTTAAATTTAAAAAATAAATCAAAGTCTACACTTCAACAAGAATAAGTGCTCTATTCTTATAAAAACTCCACATTACATGATCAAGTATTTTAGTCTAATAAAACACTTAATTTAAAATCATGTGCATAATTCTTTTTATTTGTAGAGTTTGTATAAAAATAGAGTTAATAAAATTTAATTTATTTTTTAAGCTATAGGAATCAAGCTAAAAAAACATTAATTTGTGCATATAATTAAGGACACATAGTCCAATGCTTTTCCCTTATCGTTATCTGCTATTGGGATTTTTTTAATGATAGGGCCGCTGCTTCTTTAAAAAGCAGACAATGCCAAATTACGTCCTTATTGTGCGGATGAAATTTTTTGTTGATGGAAAATAGAATGAAAATAATAGTAGAAAGAAATAATATAAACATGTTTTAGAAAACTTGTATTAGTTTAAATATAATTTTATTAAATAATAATTAATGAATTATACTTATTATTTATTGTATAATCTATTTTATTTTTAGAAATATTTTTTTTTAAATTGACATAAAGTTTTCTTCCAAGTGTTATTTTTTCTCTTTATCTTTCTATGTTTTTTTTCCTGATGTTATTATGTTGTTTGTTAGTTTAATCTGATATAATTATAAGTATGAAGAGTTATTAATTTTTTATAATCATTATAGGATAAAACTCTTCGTCTTTTTTTCTTTATACTATTTTATTAATATAAATAATATTAATATTGATTTAATTGATGTATATCAATCCAATTATTTTCTTCACTCATGATACATATATATTTTGGGGAGTATTAGATTGAAAACGAACATCAACATACTAACTACTACCTTGACCAACAAAAGGATGCATGCAAATTATCTGCCTATTACCCAATCAACATTTTTATAAACGAAAACATAAAGAAATCATTATAGAAAGAAGTTAAAATAGGGTGAGAAATGCACAAAGAGAAAGCAAACTATATTTAGTCGTTCTATCATATCTTCGATAATTCTATGGTTCCTTCCTATATACATGATGTTGGCAAGTAACCCACTTAGTCACATCTGAGAAAAAGAGTTCTAGTTAATTATTATGCCTAGTTTTTCTAATTTAGCCAAAATAGTATAATAAAAACATTTTTTTTGTTTTTCCTAAGCCCTCCATTCTCAACAAATAAACAAAATTTAGGATGATAATTCATCATATCTTAGCTCAACTAAGTGTTGAGCTCAAATATGTGTTGGTATGGTGAACTGCTAAACCCATCATCTTCAGGCTCAACCAAGCGCTCAACCCAGACTTTTGAAGATCTATAGGTTCATGGGCTTAGTCAATCATTGATCTCAAACATGTGTGAGTCTGATGAACTGTCAAACCGACTGTTTTCGGACTCAACTAAGCATTAAGCCTAGACTTGTATGGATCTAGAAAGTTGCCAGACTCACCATCTTTAGGCTTAACTAAATGTTGAGTCCAGGTATGTATTGGTTTGGATTATCTTTGAGCCCAGCCAAGCATTTAGCCTAGGCTTGTATGGGTCTGATGAATCGCTAGATCTACAGTCAAAGATATTTTACTCTGATGAGTCTAAGATATTTTATCATGACAAGACAGAAATATTGGTTGATTTGTGAATCTTTTATCCTTCCATGAAAGGAGAGACCCTAGGAGCTATAAAAAGGAACCAATATAACCTTCACGAGACAACTCTAAGGAAAGGACCTTTTGCAGGTATTGAGCATAAGCCATCATCTATTTTGCTAAGAAAAGATGGACCAGATTGTTAGGACCAGGAGATTAATAATCTTATCCTAGGCCTCAGCTTGACTTTCAAACCCATGAGATAAAATCAGACATCATTAGTGGTGCCCTCTATGGAAAAATGATCAAAAAGTCATTGATCACTCCTCTAGGAGCCAGGCTATTATCATCCTTAATTATTATTGGAGTTGGAACTTTGAGGTTTTAGAAAGCCTTCAATGGCTACCAACAGAGTATTGGTTCAATCCGTGTAACTTTAGGATTTATTGCAAATCAAGGACTCTTACCAAGCTTATGAACTAGATAGAGTAGATGATCCTTAAATAGAAAGGTTACCTTCTCTTTTACTAGTCATATTTTCATAATAACTTAAGGAACTATGTTTATCTGGGGAATAATCCTTTTAACAACTACCTAGAAAACCTTCATTGTAGAAACACAATTCCCTCTCTTCTTTGGGCCCTCAAAGCGGGATAGAAATGTGTTATGGTCAATGACTTAGAAATGTAAGTTTCTTGTGTATGAATTATATTATTCAAAATAACAAATGTTTTCTACTTATTAGGTCTCAAATCTAACAAATTAGGGATGGATTTACTCTTTCTAGTGAGATAGCACATTTACTTTAGAAGTAATGAACATCTTTCTAGTGCTACGACATATTTTACCTTGGAAAGGATTAAAATATTCTCCCTAAAGCGATCACACTTTTCTTCAAGGATGTGATAGACACTGCATCAATAACGGGGATAGAGACAGTCTTCCCAGGATGCAAGCCTCTCAAAGCTTCCAAAGATGTGATGCATTTACTCTTCTTAGTGTGATAGGAAATGTACTTTGGAAGTAATGAACGTCTTCCTAGTGTTACAACATATTTTACCTTGAAAGGGATTGACATGTTCTTCTTGGTACGATCACACTTTTCTTCAAGGATGGGATATACATTGCATCAGAAATGGGGATGGATACAGTCTCCTTAGAACGCAAGCCTTTTAAGTCTTCTAAAGATTGGATGAATTTACTCTCCCTAGTACGATAATATATTTACTTTGAAATTAATAAATATATCTAAAATGATATAAAACATTTTACCTTAAGAGGGATTGACATGTTCTCTTTAGTGCCATCGCACTTTTCTGCAAGGATGAGATAGACGCTGCATCAACAATGAGGATGGATACAGTCTCCTTAGAGCGCAAGCCTCTCAAATCTTCCAACGATGGGATGGATTTACTCTTTCTATTGTGATAGAACATTTACTTTGAAAGTAATAAACGTCTTTCTAATTTTACAGTACATTTTACCTTGGAAGAAATTAATATATTTTTCCTGGTGTGATCACGCTTTTCTCCAAGAATGAGATAGACATTATATCAACAATAAGCAGAAATGATATCAACAATAAGCAGAAATGATATCGTTTTCAAATCATATCCCTTCTCGATTCCTAAAATGCATAACCATCCTAAACTCTTCTAAGGTTAGATGATTCATCACTCATCACCATAAATGATCTCTTAAGTTGGGGAATTAGACCTAGAAATGATCTCTTAAGTATAGGATATAAACTGGATCAGAAACGAGGATGGATACGATCTCCCCAGAGTGCAAGCTTCTCAAATCTTTCAAAGATTGGATGAATTTACTCTTTCTAGTTTGATAGCACATTTACTTTGGAATAAATGAATGTCTCTATAGTGCTACAAAACATTTTACCTTGAAAGGGATTTCCATATTCACCGTAGTACGATCACACTTTTCTTCAAGGATGAGATTGAAACTGCATTAGCAATGGGGATGGATATGGTCTCTCGAGAGCACAAGCCTCTCAAATCTTCCAAAGATTTGATGGATTTACTCTTTCTAATGTGATAACATATTTACTTTGAAAACAATGAACATCTTCATAGTACTAGGAAACATTTTATATTAGAAGGGATTGACATGTTCTTCCTAATGCGATCATACTTTTTTTCAATTATAAGATAGACCTTGCATTAGCAATGAGGATGGATATAATCCCACTAAAACGCAAGCCTCTCAAATCTTCCAAATATAGGATGGATTTACTATTTTTACAATGATAGAACATTTACTTTGGAAGTAATGAACGTCTCTCTAGTTCTACAATACATTTACCTTTGAAGGGATTGACATGTTCTCTCTAGTGCAATCACACTTTCCTTTAAGAATGAGATAAACACTACATCAACAATAAGCAAACATTTGCAAATCATATCCCTTCTTAGTTCCGAAAAGGCATAACAATCATAAACTCTCATAAGGTTAGATGAATCATTACCCATCACTAGAAATGATCTCTTAAGTTTGGGAATTGAACCTAGAAATGATCTCTTAAGTATAGGATATAAATTGCATCAGAAATGGGGATGGATACGGTCCCTCCAGAATGCAAGCCTTTCAAATCTTCCAAAGATTGGATGGATTTACTCTCCCTAGTTTGATAGTCCATTGACTTTGAAATTAATGAACGTCTCTATAGTGCTACGAAACATTTTACATTAGAAGGGATTGACATGTTCTCCCAATTACAATCACACTTTTCTTCAAGGATGGGATAGAAACTACATCAGGAATGGGGATAGATACGGTCTCCTCAAAGCGCAAGCCTCTCAAATCTTTCAAAGATTGGATGGATTTATTCTTTCTAGTGCAATAACATATTTACTTTGGAATTAATGAACGTCTCTATAGTGCTACGACAAAGTTTACCTTGGAAGGGATTGACACGTTCTCCCTAGTGCGATTATATTTTTCTTCAAAGATGAAATAGACAATGCATCAGCAATGGAGATGGATACAGTCTCCCCAAGGCACAAGCCTTTCAAATCTTCCAAAGATATGATGGATTTACTCTTTCTACTGTGATAGAACGTTTACTTTGGAAGTAATGAATGTCTCTCTAGTTCTACAATACATTTTACCTTGGAATGGATTGACATCTTCTTCCTAGTGTAATCACACTTTTCTCCAAGAATAAGATAGACACTACATCAACAATAAACAGACATCTACAAATCATATCCCTTCTCAGATTCTGTAAGGCAAAACCATCATAAACTCTTCTAAGGTTAGATGATTTATCGTCTATCTCTAGAAATGATCTCTTAAGTTTGGGAATTGAACCTAGAAATGATCTTCTAAATATGGGTGTTGGACCAAAAAATGGTCTCATAAGTATTGGTATTGGACCGAGACAAGAACTTTACATAAGGACTCTAAGCTCACATAAAACAATATGGAGATAAAAGAGTTATATTATTAAAAAAATGTTGTATATGAAAGAAGAATACATATGTACATGTATAGAGGGATCTAAAAATTCAGCCTAGGCTCCTCAACTAGATACTTCCCTCGTCAAGCTGTAGTGGCCTTAACTTGGAATACATCTGTGAAATCAAGGACCAAGACTGGATGGAAGGATATACTAAAATCCACTTGTATTCCTCTTGAGAGAATGAATAAGTATAGGTAGGACATGGCTAGGAAAATTTTATCTCACATCATCTTGGTTAAAACTATTGAACCCTTGAAAACTTTATGGAACTCTTCAAGAGAGTCCTTTAGGGCCTTCAACATCGCCTAGGAATGTTGAGATTCTTCCCTACTAATAGCAAGCTCAACTTATATGGTAGCAAGCTCATCCCACGAACTAACTTGGGAGGCCTTAACTTCAAGGATCTCCTGACTCAGCGGAACCACCTAGTTGTAGGAGGCTATAAGCATTTTTTCCATGTAACTCAACTCAAAGACAAGACCTTGTGCTTGGTCCTTTAGCATGGTATAGGCCACCTCAATGCTTTGTAGCTCGGCCTCCATGATAGTTTTTTTCCCCTTGTAGTTATTTAAATGCAGCTTGATTTTTCTTATTCATAGCTACGATCACCCTTAAATAACTTCTTTCAGTTGCCTAATGCCTTCGGGAATAGGCACATATTATAAAGGTTTGACAGGGATAATGTTAAAAGAGGTAATCATCAAACCAAAAAGAAAAAAGAAACAAGGGTTTATTTTTCCTTACATTAGAGTGTGTTTGTTTTTTAGGTAGCTTTTATGGTTGTGGTTTAAAAAAATTAAGTTAAAAAAAAAGTGCAGTTAGTTGTGGTTAGTTGGATTTAGTACATGTTCGGTAAAAATTGTGGTTAAAGTTTATGTGCAGCAAAAAATATACTAAAATGTTTGGTAGAAGTGTGGTTGCAGTTGTTTTTCAAAGTGTTTTTTACTTGGAAATGCATCAAAATAATATATTTTTTATTTTTTAAAAATTATTTTTGATATCAGCGCATCAAAATGATCTGAAAATATAAAATATATATATATATTAATTTGAAGCAAAGAAAAAAATAAAAAATTCTCAAATATTTTCAAAAACGCTTTTAAAAAGCAAAAGCAAAAACAAACAGGGTTTTACGAAACTTAGTTAAAAAAGCATGTAAAAACTGCTTCACAAAAAATATGTTTCAAACTCAGTTTTTTAGTTGGTCCCGCAGTACAAAACATAGTTTGGTATGTTACCAAACACCTTATTGCGTTTGTTACACCGCAAACGCAAAAGCAGGTGTAAAACAAACATAGCCTAAAAGCCATTTGGCTAATTAAACACAAATATTGATAGAAGCTTTCATCAAACATCACAAAGATATCTGACGGGATGGTAAGGACCCTCTTTAGTGTTCTCACCACCTTGAGGTTGTCCTTATCAAGGCCCATTCTCCCTCTAATCATAGCCTCCATCAATTGCCTCTCCTCATCCATTAGGGTAGGGAAATTGAATAGATTACAGCCTAGAGCCAAATTAGAGAAAATGTCCTTAAACTAATTAATGTTAACTCCAGTGGAGGTCCTAATTATCACTTTCTCAAATGGTAATGCAAGAAGTTGAGGCAAAGGGAACATCGCTATAAGAGCCTTTATCAGTAGGACTAGAGCACGGGTTTCTACCGGAGCAAAGATTTTTCTCTTCTTGAAATAGATGGTCGCACTCGCAATTACTACAAAAGGGAGTCAAGTTTACTTCTTCCCTAGATAAGGGAAGATCACAACCCTTAGCTTCAAGGGGGCTATAGCCCCCACTATTGTCTCTATGGAGGCAGAACCCTTAAGAATAAGGAGTTTCCCAACAAGGATGGAGGAGTCTCCCCTCCTCTCTTCACCTCTGCCTCCACCAATGGCACAAGACAAAGACCTCTAGGGCAAGCTCTTTACAGGAGGATCCCATGGTGTTTCTCTTTCTTATTTAGCTATTTACCCTATAGGGACAAATGAAGGTTAGATTTTGAAACAAGGTGAAAGCAAAGGAAAATGGTAGGAAGACTTTATACCTTGCAAAAAGGCCTGGTATTGGCCATTTTATCAACTTCATGGTCGATGGGGATCGAATCCAGTATGACACAGTTCTTCTCCTATTATGATCTTAGATGAGGCTTGTTTACTTCGTATATGGAACCCTCTAATAGTAGGAACAACCCTAAATTGACTTTAATCCCTCCAGCGATTGATCGTCTCGACATATCTTACAACCAACCCAACTCCCCCTCCACTTCTTGATAGACGATGGCTTCCCAGTCAATGTGTTCTTCACATCACCATTTTTTCTGTTTGCAAAGATGAAGAACCAATACACGTCATTGCCGCCATCAGTATTAGTGACCAGTTTGTAGCAACTCTTAAAAACATTTACCATGGGCTTGAGCCCAATCATTCTACCAAAATTTTCAAATGAGGACATAATTGTCCACATATTGGGATACAGCTAACCTGTGCCTAGCTGGTAGTAGCTGAACACATCCCTTATAAATCCTTAAAAAAGAAAAGAGTATCCCATTGAATTCATACAGATGGGGTGGTAATTTCAAAATAATTATAGGAGTTGCCTAGGGTCAATTAGCTAATGCGTTCATCAGGGTGAGGCATTTGAGCCACATACTTACCAGGTTGGTTATGAGTCATGAATTCCATGTTTGTAACATATATGTTGTCGAGGACATTGTCATTAGAAGTTTGAGGCAATCTCCTTCTCTCCTCAAAGTCTCTAAAATGAGCAAAAGATGAACTCTTACGAGGAGATATTCTCTTATCCTTCCCACTAGAGGAGGTTATCGATGTGGAACTTTCTCTCATCTTAGGTCCCAATATGAGAGACCCATGTCCCCTATCACTTCTTTAAAGTTCTAATTGAAACCTGAACTCCTTGTCAATGGATGGAGCACTTCTCTTTTAGAATCAAGTCTGATGTTCCTGGGGTTTTTTTTTAAACCGAGTAAAAGAAAGATAAGGAAAAAGGTTTTGAAGAAAGAAATATCTAAAATAGTTTTTCCCTTTTTGGATAAAAAATAAAAGTGGAAAAGATAATTTGGGTTTTGTTACGGGAACAAATTTTCAAAAATCACAAAGAATGAAAGTAAAAGAAAAGTCACAAATAAGAATGATTAGGGTTATAAAGAAAAAAACTTCTTACTCCCATTGACGAATGAATAATTTTTCATATCATCACAGATCTCCAGAAGTTCACTCAATTACCTTATTTAATGTAAGCAATTGTTTTGTTTCCCAAGAGACACCTTCTCCCATTAAAAATAAGCCAACTAGGTTTAAAGATAAGTTTTCCCCTTTTAGCTAATGAACAAAGTTTAGGTTGATAACCCATAATCTTTGGGCTTAACCAAGTGTTGTAAATGTGGGTGAATCTGGCGAACTACCAGACTCACCATCTCCAAGCTCAATAAAGTGCAAAGCCTAGACTTTTGTGGGTTTGGCAAACCGCTAGACCTACCATCCTGGTCTCAGCCAAACGTTGAGCCCATACATTCATGGGTCTGGCGAACCATGAGACTCGTCATCTCTAGGCTCAGCCAAACATTGAGCTTAAACATGTATTGGTTTGGTAAATCGCTAGACCCACAGTCAAAGATTTTTTACTCTAATGAGTCAGGGATATTTTACTCTGATAAGTCAGAGATGTTTTACTCTAATGAGTCTGAGATATTTTATCATGACAAGACAGAGATATATGGCTGATATGTAAACTTTTTCCTTTCTATGAAAAGGGTCAAGAGCTTTAAAAGGAACCAATGCAACCTCCACAAGGCTAGTTCAATTCATTTATATTACGAATGATATATATCTATTTCTAGAGCTTTCTTCTAAGAAAGGATTGTTTTTTCTTTCATATAGTATTGACTTAATCATCGGAGAGTACCCAAACTCTAAGGAGGGGACCTTTTACAAGTATTGAACATAATCCATCAACCATTTCACCAAGAAAAGATGGAGTAGATTTCAAGAACTAAAAGATTAAAGACAGTACCCCCCTCCCTCTAGCTACTCCCTCTAGCTACTTGAGTTAGGGTTTTATGAGATTTTTATAGGATAAATAGGGAGGTTCTAGGGTTTATGGTATGGGATCTTAACCCTTAATGTTAAGGAATTGATCTCATCCATTTATTAAAGCTAAAGATAAAAGTTTGTCCTATTCTACAACCGCCAAAGGGAGGACACAAGGCTATTTTTGTAGGTAAAGCAGTGTTGGATAGTATTTTAAGGAGATAATCTATAGGTTATTTTAATGCAATAAGAGCTGAAATTTTGGCTTAGAGTGAAGTATAAATATCAACTTATAAGTTGACATAAGTTTTGTGTGGTATGATAAAAGGGTGAGGGAGAAATTAGGGCTGAAAGGTGGGCACTTAGGCATCTTTTTTCTTTTGTTTTAAGGGAAGAAGACAATGAATAATGAAATTATGGTCTTTCTCAATTTGATCGTTGAACCTTTGGCACTTTGCAATGAAGCCCTCAATCAACAATAATCTTTTAGATTCCTTTTAATTTTACCCCCAGCCTTCTTCAATTGGACCTTTAAATTTCAGTGTTTTTTTACAAAGTAGTCCTTTGTTTAAGATTTCTTCAATGTGGTCCTCAATTAAGCTTCATACTTCAGATGATTTTCAATTAAACCCTTGATTGCATATATTTAGCATTTCAAAGTTTCAATTGTGTCCCAAATCTTTCAATCTTTGTGAATTGATTCGAATTAGACCTTTAAACTTGATTTTTCTTCAATTGAATCCTTGATTAAATCCATAAAACCTATTAGAAGTTTAATTATTTCTTTGAACTTAATTAATTCCTTTAATTTTTTTTCTCAATTGACTTTTAAACTTTATTTTTCTTCAATTAAGTCCATAAATAAGTCAATTAAACTTGTTAGAAATTTAATTAAATCCCTAGACTTACTTCACCAATAAGAACTTCGAACTATTCTCTATGCACGCCAGTATAATGACGCAAATCAGAATGTCATTGTGCTGCCACTTATCTTCCGACCAAAGTGTCTGGGGGTAAATTTAGAACAAGTCACAGAGGTAAAGGGTGTTCAGCTGTCCGCCACAGCCATTCTTTGTAGTCTTGCAGAATCCTACAAGTATAATTACTTTCATTCCATAATGGCAACACAACCTGAAATACAAAGCATTTACACGATTGGAGTTGAAACCTGTTATGCATTCTCTCAGTAACAATTTTATAATAAGGCAAGACAGGTGCAGCGTGCATGCATAATTTCGGAGGAAAAAGTGCGCAGACATGCAAGCATAGTTGTTTGGACCTCGAAAGCCAAGATCTGAGCAAAACCAGAAACTTGAAAGTAAAAAATGCAGTTGATTACACCTGTGATTATGCACAGCCGTGACACACGTAATGCCTTTGCCATTTCATATGGTGGAAAAGGGAGTAATTCTGCTCTGCAACATAATGAGACTTTATCCAGATTTTCAGAAACATATAAGCATTCATGCAGTTACCAGGTGATCTTATATTAGTGTTGTGCAAGATCTGAAATTCATATAAACGGTAAATAAAAACTTGCTACTTATCAATAGGCATAATATTTGGAAGCTGAAAAGCAAGTGGTTAGAAAATTCAAAGCCTGTGTAGTAGCCTGATTTACGACCCTCTTTCTTTTATTTTTTTCAAAAACAAAATCCAAAATATAGCAAAAAAACACCAAAAAAAATATCTGAAATATATATTTCTGATACATCATGTATTGTTTTTAGTATTTTCAATGTCTTTTTAAAATAATTAAAAATTCAAAAATTTACTTATTCAGTTTTTAACTTGTTTATTTTAAAATTATTAATTTAGTTTATTCGAGTTGACAGAAATCTTTTCAAGAAAAAAACTTGGATAAAAAGATCAAAATTGCAAAAAAAAATATATATAGAATAAAGAACCAAAGTTTTTAATTTAGTTTACTTGATTATCAAATTTAATTGGAGACCAAGTAATTAAAAAAATAATAAATAATTTTTAGAAAAGAAGGAATTAGTTAAAGAAAAAAAAATCACTCACCTTCAACCTCTAACCATTGCCAATAGCCTTTTGCCATGAACCACCGTCAACTACGAGGACAACAACTCCTCCAACTACAAACCCAGCCCCTCTCATCCTTTTATAGACAAAGAAAAAACTATATATTTAATATTTAAAATTATAACCTAAAAAATTTTTTTTAATACATTTAGACACAAAGAAAAAATATGTGAGATTTGTTTTCTTAAATAACATAGCATTTTTTTCTAAAAAATTATAAAAAATAACAAAAATCTTTTTTAAAAAAATATATTTAAATATTTTTTATTGTACATGACCAATTCTCTTAAAAATAAAAAAATTATATTTGTAGAAATAAAAAAAATACATGATATGATTTAGCATATTTAAATACTAAAATTCAAAAATAAAAATTTGTTAATATCTTTGCATATATTTTTAGATTTAATAATTAGTTTGTAAAATTCATGAGAATTTATCTTAAATTTTAAAAAAACTAAAAAATTTAATTTATTTCTTTTAATATAGATATTATAAACTTATATTTAAAATATATTCTCAATATTAAATTAAAAAAAAAACAGTTTTTTTTTTCATTTTATATGTTTTAACCTTAGAATAACTAAATTTGACCATAAATTTATAGCCTGCTCTCTTGGGGTTGACTAACTTTAACCATAAAACAAATCAATAATTAGAAACAATACAGTTTACCTTAGATAAAATGAGTTAGAAGTGATACGTCATTCATATACATAATCAATTCTTTTATCAAGTCCCTAAAGCAAGTTAGAGTTTTTAATAATTAAAATACTAAGTGATGATTTTATTTTTATTTTTTTTTTATCAATCACCACAATGACAATGATACTTGAGATCCAAATATAGAAGAATATTCACCACAACGCCTAGCACATACAACGGAATGTGTAGTTCATCAAACTATCACCTCTTGGGCACACAAACAAAGATGGAAATTACCCAAGATGACTTATTGTTTAGCTAGCTAATTTGTTTTAAAACAAAATCAAGTCTCTTTTTCCTTAGAAATGCTTTGCATTTTGAACTTCCTTGCACAGGACAGGCAAAGAAGAAAGACATTTAGGAACTCACAGAAATTTAGCATGTTGTAACTCGCAATTGGTAGAGTTAATTGGTTATGCAATCTCAAGCCATCACCACTGGCCATCATGACAAAGCCCTACCTTTTAATTGCCATATATTCATGGAAGTTCAGAACCTTAGTGAGAATTGAAAATCATGCAGTATGTGTCTAACTCTGGGAAGATTGTTCCTTATCATTAAGCATCAGCAGCTCCTTTGCCTTGGTTTCCTCCCGATATCAGCATAACTTGGGAAGTCACAGCTATCACTTGACTTCTTGCCCATCGAATTCCCTGCTGCTCTCTTGTCCATCGGTGTCCCCATCCCCCAATGCCATCATTACTCTGTTCTTCTTAACCTCTTCCCTTTGTAACCTCAACTGCTCCTGTCTCTCCTGCCACCCCTCTTCCAACAACTGAACAAACTTGTCCTTTATTTCAAGCAAAGGATCCCTTTGAATCAACTCGCTGTCCTTATAAGCTTCCCTTAGCATCGCAGTCTTAATCCCTCCTTTCAGTGACATGTAAAATATTCCTGAATGCCTAGTGAACACACTTGAAAATGCGCTGGAAAACCTGTACTCATCACTAAACTTCCCCAGTATGGGCACTGGAATCCTCTTGAACAACGAAAGCGATAGCAACTCATGGAAAACCCCAACAGTCCTCTTCTCCATTTCCTGTGAAGCTTGATCCAAGTGTGACACATCAACATATGGTGATATGTAATCAAGTTCCAACCAATCCCGAATCCACTCCCTCATCTCCTTCCTCAAGAAGAACCCCGGAGGAAGCTTGTAGTAAAAATTAGGCCTAATACGAATTCCCGTCAACCCAAACTCATCTTCAGCTCTTTGCTCGATTATTGATTTTGCAAACTCAGGATTCCATTCAACCAACTCAAGAAATGACTTTCCCTCCTCAGGAGGACCAATTAGCCTAAAATAGTTTGGATAATTAGGTACCAAATTAACCAAAAAGTCATTAGGAAAACCAAATTCTCTCTTCACATGTACCAATTTATCCACACTAAGGACCTTATCCTTAGCCATCATCAGCAACTTACACAATTTCGAAACAATCCACCCCTCATTTTCCAAAACAATCCTTTTCTCTTCTTCAAGAAAATTCCTTAACCGATGGCTAACACGGACAAACCGGACGGGTTCTGACTTGGGTTTGATTCGATCCTGGTAAACGTCAAAGAGGGCAGGGTTTCTATTAAGAAAAGTAGAAATTCTTACATTGAGGCGCAATCTCTCGCGCCTGTTTTCGAGGTAACGAAGTGGGATTACTTGACCCGGTTCGTTAAGGACCTCTTTGACAACTTTTGAGCAGATTTTGTATGGCTTATCTCTCTCAATGGCATGGTCTAGTTGTGGGTCCCTGCGCCACACAACTTTGAGGCTTGAAATGGGTTTGGTGTGGAGGTTGAAAGCAGGGTTTATGAGAGATTTTCTATGCAACAAGTGCTTAGTTCTAGTAGTATAAATGGAGTAGGTTTTGAAGAGCATACCTGCAAATGTGACTGACCGGCCGACAAAACCTACGGAGGAAGAAGATGCCCTGTCTGTCTGCCTGTCACTCTGTCATTTACTACTACGAACTAGGGCTTTCTTTTAACTTAAACCCTCAGGGGCTTAAATGGCAAGTTTTGTTACTCGTGATCTTTTTATTAATTTTGTCGGTGTAAAAATCATCATTTTAAAGAATTCTGCTTCTACTCTATCTTCACATAATAATTTTCTCGATTTTTGGGCTTCCATTTCTTCAATCGATTTTCCATTTATGTGCAAAAGATATATGAGGATGAACCAATCAAAATATATATATATATATATATATATATGAGATCCTATTGCATAAATTTATCAATCCTTTATTATTATCACAATAATTTAATTTGTAACTAATCATTATTTTTAGTTTTTTTTTAGAATATCATGGAGAATCATTATATTTGTTGTTGTCAACAATAATAACAATAACAACATTAAAAATCATAAAAAATAATTGTTTTATCTTAAGGGTGTAAGCATTTTTATAATTAAAATGTGTTAAAAAAATCATAGTATTATTTTTTTATATTTACAAGATTTGTTAGAATTTTTTTTTTTTTCGTGATCGCTGTTTCTATAACTCTTATCTTTAGATAAGAAACTTATTAGATCCTGGAGGATAATTTTAAGTTGGGAAAATATCTTTAATGACAATATTCTATTTATTATATCTAATTTTACAATAATGCTACAGTTATGCATTATGTGCGGTGGGTATTGTTCATAAAATTTAAATATGGAGCCATTTAAGAAGCAATAATGTCATGGGTGAAAAATATACTTGTTAGCTATTATAGCTAAAGGAACTTATTAAAGAGCATGGCTTGTATATTTTCCATCTAATGTAGGTAAAATAAATTATATATATGCATAATGTTTTTCTTTGTACATTTTACCCAACTTCCACTTTTTGTCACTATTATTTGATAAAACATTCTATAGTTTTCTCTAGTTTCTTAATTCTATAAATAGTCTTATATGAATGTTTATTTTTTTCATTGGTTATATATGATTACTCTTTTTTTTTTTTGGATGTTTGTTTACTATTTAATAGTATAATGTGAACCTCGTGGTTATGCAATTCATAACAAGATTGAAAATAAATCTTGAAAAATCAAAATAGATCTGATAAAAGTATCACATAATGAAAACATGTTTTTAGGCACTATCATTATTGGAATAAGAACCTTTATCCTATGAATACCAATTCATAAACAAGAAGTATAAGAAAGACGTCATAAAGTCAGTTAATCTTTGATATGTCAATTTAGTTTGTCATAACCCAATTTTTTACCTTTTTATTTTAATTATTTTTATTAAAAAAAATGATGAAAAAACAAATAAAAATAAAATAAATGAAGAATGAATTAAAATTTAGGTTAAGGGCAGCATGATTGGAAGTTTAAAGATTTAATTAAACTCTTTTTAATTACTTAAATCAAGGGTTTAATTGGAGAATTGATTTAATTAAAATTCATATTATTTTAATTAATAAAATCAAGAGTTTAATTGAAGAATTAATGAGTTTAAGGACTTAATTAAACTTTGATTTAATTAATTAAAGGAATCAGGGGTGTAATTGAAAGAATATCAAAGTTTAGAGCTGATTCAAGAAAAAATTGCTAGAAAATTAAAGTCCAAGGACCAAATTGAATAGTCAAAACATCTAGGACTTTTGTGTAAATGGCGTTATAACTCAAGGATTCAATTAAATTTAATCCAATGGCACAATTAGAAATCAATTGTTTCTGATTAGGATCCCAATTGTTAAGTTTAAACTGTTTAGGGACTAAATTAAAAAAACCCATGCCCAAGGACACAACGGCACCGTTTTGGAAGCATTGTTCATCGTCTCCCACGTTTGAGCGGATGAAGCCGATTCAACAGGAAATATGCAGCAAATCGTGGACCACGACACCATGATTTCTTGCCCATGATCCTGCTCATGGATTGATGAACAGAGGAACGGGTTTTTTCTGCATGCTCGGGCTCTATAAAAGGCAGAGCAGAGCAGAGGCAAGGGGGGAACAGAGGGGGAAAAGAACACTGGAAACAAGAACACAACGGAGGAGCTGACGAAAAAAGACCCGGAACAGAGGAGGATTTTGAGCACCGAAGACGAACGGAGGGGAGAATAGGGAGAAAACTGAGAGGAAGAACAGGGAGAAACTGAGAGGCAGAACAGAGGGGAATTGGACCCGAAAACCAGAGGCAAAAAAGAGCAAAACCGGGGAAGAAAACAGAAGCAGGAAGAGAGAAACGCAAGCAAAAACAAGAAAAAAAAAACCCAGAAAGACAGAGGAAAACCAGAGCAAAAACAGGGGCAGAACCAGAGTAAAGAACCCGAGAAAGCTTGGGTCCAACCAACCCAAAAGCTTTCTTCCCGAACACAAAGAAAAAGAGACAGAGCAGAGAAGGAAAGAAAAACAGAGGGGCAACCATTTCGTGCCTGCAGAAAAAGAACAACCCAAAGGATAGTGAAGCCACACCGGGAAACAAAATAAAACAGCCACCACGCCATCGTCTTCGGCGCCGTCCTCCGCTGCACAAGTAAGTTTCCATTCTCTGCATTCAACAAAACTTTCTAATGCAGTGTGAAGGTAATTTAATTACCTTCATACTATTCATGCACGCGCGAATTTACTTCACGCGTGCTTCTTCTTCTTTTGCCCAGCCGGGCCACTGGTTTGGGCCAGTGGCCAGGCCGGGCTGGCTGGGTCCAGCCCAGCCCCAAAAAAATAAAATATATAAAAAATAAAAAAATAGAAAAAATAGAAAAATATGTGTGTGCAAGAATAAAAATAATATAAATTTACTAGTTTATTCACCCACGCCAGAGTCGGGAATAAAATATTAGTTTAAGTTTATATTGTTTTTATTCGTATATTTTTTTTATTTAGCAAAAAAATATATGTGCATGTATGAAAAATAAATTTATTTACTGACGTCAGAGTCAAGAATAAAAATACTTAGTTAATTATTCTCTTTGTTTTTTTTTAACTACATAAAAAATAAAAAATATGTGAATGCGTAAATTTAGTTTATTTGTTTATTCACTAGCGTTAGAGTCAGGAATAAAAAAAATATTAATCTGAATTTATTTTTGGTGGCTATGAATTTTTACCAACGCCAGAGTTGGAATTATTCGGGTGGAATTTTTACCAACGCCAGAGTTGGAATTATTCGCGATCGAATATTCACTGGCGCCAGAGTCAGGAATATTATAAACAAATCATCATAGCATAAACGAATAAATGTTTAGCATTTTAAGACAAAACCAGCAATGCAGTCTGCCTTAAGCAGAACGTTTAAGGGGTGATAATATCTTCCCTTTTACGTAACCAGTCCCGTACCATTGAATCTCTGTTGACCAGTTAGGGTTCCTAGTGACCATAATACTAGGTGGCGACTCCTTAAACAAAGATATTTTTCCTAAAAGAACAAGATGCCAGAAATCTGTTCTTTTTCCGCAATCTCAGAATTTTTTGGGCCGCCGCGATGTCGGGTGCGACATAGTTCATTAAAAAACCAAAGAATGTAAGAATCTCTCTCACACAAGCTATATAAATTTGGCATCAATAGTATTTATCAAGTTTGAATATTTTATCATTACAAAGAGTATTTATACTATTGAAAACAAAAACCCTAATGGAACTACCATTGTGAGCTAAATTGATGCACTTATAAAACTAACCAAAAACCTATACTAATAAACTTGAAAGTATTGACTCAAACAAGCCTTCGACCATAACTGAAAACTAATTAATAATTAAGCTCAAATAAACCTTGGATCTTAGCTAATTAATCAAAACCAAAAACATAAATGGAAAACTAAATGTTGAAATTCTCTCCAAACTGTTGAAACTTAAAAAGAACAAAATGAAATAAAAGACAACTAAAAATAAAGTATTTATAGAGCTCATAGCCACCACACATATCCCATGACAAAATGGACTCCAATTCTTCCACGAATTCAAGCCACATTAGGAACTCTTGTAATTCAAGTCCATACACAAGTTTAGGGTCTAAATAAGCCTAATTTAATCTTCATTTTTTTTTGTTTAAAATTAACTTATTTCATGTTTGAACTGATTGGGCCGAAAATAGTCAAGTGTTATTTAAATAATATGTTATTGGACTTCAATCGACCTAAAATTCTACCACAATATAGTTTAATGTATCTAGTATCTCTATGTAAAGTTCTAGCTCCATTAGATGTACGATTTAAGATATATTTATAATTTCACAAAACTAGTCAATATTTATTTTAATGAATGCAAAATTTGAACCTAACTTAATTCATATCATAATATATACCATAGTCAATTATGCAGAACTTGAATGTTAATAATATTGTCAATCATTTTTAACCTATCAAATTGTAATATAATATTTGAAAAGAAGAGTTGAAACAAATTGTAAATCCATAAATGATATTCAAATAAATAAATAGTAAAAAGCATAATAATAAGATATGTAAAAATCATAGACAATATTGTTGAAAAAACTAAAATAAAAATGTCTTTATATCAACATCAATACAAAATATAAAAATTTATTATTTTGAAATTTAACTTAACAAAAATCCCTCAATCATACAAATCATACAAACATAATTATAATTAGTTGAACTATTTTGAAATGACTTGAACAAATAATAAATATATATATATATACATACACACATATATCACACATAATATTTAATTAAATATTGAAAAAATAGAATGAAATATTAGGACAATAAACCTCAATTCCAATCTAAATATTTATGTAAAAAAAAATAAAATTCATTGTATCACTCATAAAATAAAAAACAAAGCAAGCATTTTGAGTTATAAAAATAATAAATAAATAAAGGTCGCATTTTGAATCGATGAGCTTTGCGGTCCTTAAAATGTGCAAATGCAACAGATAAAAAAAAAATTATAAAATAAAAAATCCATCCAAACCAGAGACAGATCTCTCTGTCATCATTGAACACACCTGCACTCCACTCCACTCCACTCCACTCCACTCTTATAAGTGACTCGGACGCTCTCTTTTTCTCTCTCTCTCGTTTGTTCTCTGATCTCATTTCAATCAATAATCATTCATAGATTAATGTAAGTTCTAATTCCTTTTCTATTTGTGGGCTTCAACTTGTTTCTGAATCGGCTTTAGATGCATTCCGTTCTCTTTTCTCCCTCACTCAAATCATAGTTATTATCTGATCTTAAGTAAGATATTTGATCATGGGATGCATCTCTTTTGTTATTCTTCCTTTTTGTTAATTTGATTAGTTTACTATCTGTAGGAAAGCAAGGGTTTTTGGGTTTTGGAGGAGATATGACAATTCTTTCTCCCTTACTTGCAATAACCCCATTATGCTTCTGTAACTGTGGATCCGTAGAATCATCTAAATCGATTCATTATGTCTGTAAAACTAAAAAATCCAGACCCACAAGGCGGTTTGGGAGGATGGATGTTGGTAAAGATTCGAGATTGTTGTTTGCTAGATCAAGAGTTGCTGCCCAGCCAACTGAGCAGATGATGTTTACTTCAAGCAATCCATTAGTTGACCAACTAAAGGAAGTTTCGACTTATCGGTTTCGGACGGAAATTGGTGGTCATGTCAAAATTTCTGTTGGGAAGATAAACGGGAAGTATGCAGTTTATGTTGAAGTTTCATCCTTGGAATTGGGTGCTAGTAATAATATTAGTCTGATGCTTATCTGGGGCATATACACGTCTGATTCGTCATGTTTCATGCCTCTTGACTCATCCTCTCGTGCCAGGACCATAGAGACTCCGCTCTTACAGAATGCTTTTGCTAGGTTTGCTAATGAGTTGGAGTTTGAAGCTAAACAAACCCCCTTCTACCTCTCATTTTTTCTCAAACCTACATCAAGTGGTGTGGAAATCAGGAATCATAACAAGTCTAATTTTTGTGTTCCGATTGGATTTGATCCTGGTTCTCCAGCTCCACTTGGTCTTTCCTTTTCTACTGATGGTTCCATGAATTTTGCATTTTTTTCAAGGAATGCGGCGGGTTGCGTTCTATGTTTGTATGATGATAGTACATCAGGCAAGCCTGCCTTAGAGCTTGATCTAGATCCATATGTTAATCGATCAGGTGATATCTGGCATGCCTCACTGGAAGGTGCATGGACTTTTCTGAGCTATGGTTATCGATGTAAAGGAGCTGCTCTTCAGAATGACGCAGATAAATTTGATGCTGGCCGTGTTCTTTTGGATCCATATTCCAAAATTATCATTAATTCCGTCACAGATAATGTATCTGGCCTGCTGCCTAAGTATCTGGGACGATTATGCAAAGAACCTGTTTTTGATTGGAGTGATGATGTTCGTCCTAACTTGGCAATGGAGAAACTAGTTGTTTATCGGGTGAATGTGATGCGTTTTACAAAAGACAACTCTAGCCAGATATCCAGTGATGCTGCAGGGACCTTTGCTGGTTTGATTGAGAAGTTAAGTCATTTTAAGAATCTTGGTGTGAATGCAGTCCTCTTAGAGTCAATATTTCCGTTTGATGAGCAAAAGGGGCCGTATTTTCCATATCATTTCTTTTCACCATCGAACGTTTATGGTCCTTCTAATTGCTCTGTGGCTGCCATTAGCTCTATAAAAGAGATGGTAAAGAAATTGCATGCCAATGGGATAGAAGTTTTGCTGGAAGTTGTTTTCACCCATACTGCTGAAGCTGGAGCATTACAAGGAATTGACGACTCATCCTACTATTGCACCAGCATTACTACAGGTCTGGACTCACAAAATGCTTTGAATTGTAATCATCCTATCGTCCAAAGGGTGATTCTAGATAGTCTTCAGCACTGGGTTACCGAGTTTCACATAGATGGTTTCTGTTTCATAAATGCTTCATCTCTGTTGAGGTCGTTTGGTGGTGAATATTTGTCTCGTCCTCCCGTTGTTGAAGCAATAGCCTTTGATCCATTGTTCTCAAAGACAAAGATCATTGCAGATTGCTGGGATCCCAAAGAACTGGAGGCAAAGGAAACTGCCTTTCCTCATTGGAAGAAATGGGCTGAAATGAATACAAAATTTTGTTACGATATAAGAAGTTTTTTGAGGGGTGAGGGTCTTCTTAGTGACCTCGCAACACGGCTTTGTGGGAGTGGGGACATCTTTTCTAGTGGACGAGGCCCAGCCTTCTCTTTCAATTTTATCACCAGGAACTTTGGACTTCCTCTTGTGGACTTAGTCAGCTTCAGTGGCGATGAGTTAGCTTCAGAATTAAGTTGGAATTGTGGAGAAGAAGGACCCACAAACAAAACCACTATCCTTGAAAGACGACTGAAACAAATCCGTAACTATCTCTTTGTTTTGTTTGTTTCACTTGGTGTTCCAGTTCTTAACATGGGAGATGAGTGTGGCCAATCTTCCGGGGGTTCCACTTCATATGGTAGCAGAAAACCTTTTGATTGGAATGCGCTGTCAACAGGTTTTGGTATCCAAACCACAGGGTTCATCTCATTTTTGAGTTCCTTGAGAATGAGGCGAAGTGACCTCCTTCAGAAGAGAAACTTTTTGAAGGAAGAAAATATTGACTGGCATGGAAGTGACCAGAATCCCCCAAGATGGGAAGATCCATCCTGCAAGTTCCTTGCCATGACACTGAAGGTTGACAAACCAGTGAGTGGATTGAGCTCTGAATCTTCCAATGTAGAGGGTGACATGTTCATTGCTTTCAATGCAGCGGGACGCTCAGAGAGTGTCACTCTACCCGAAGTCCCTAAAGGGATGGCATGGCATCGCTTGGTTGATACAGCTCTTCCATTCCCAGGGTTCTTCTCAAATGATAGTGAGCCTGTCATTCGGCAGCCTTATGAAATGAAATCTCACAGCTGCATACTGCTTGAAGCCAACATCCATGATGATTGAGACCGTCACTCTCATTTTCTTCGACACTCGAACATTTGCAAATATAGGATCAGAACACTTTTCTTGTAGATTAATTCTATTATATGGGATTGTAATGCGGAAAATAAGGATGTTTTTCCAATACTGCGAGTGCTTACTTTCGTTTGTTTCAATGAATTTATTATCTGTAATTCGTTTTACATTTTCTATAATAAGTCTAATCAGGACAACCCTCAAGCTACAACTGCATGTTCCAGCAAGTCCATTAGCACTCTCCATTTTTCTTATTAAAAGCAGTGAAGCCAATTGCAAGCCAATTGATTCAAATCTTCATTGAAGGGCGAGGTGAAGCTTCCATTCTCAAAAAGAATCCCAAACGTGTATATTACACTCCAAATGACGTCTATGCAGCATACACAAGGTTCCGTAACAAATTTTCATGCAGTTCAAACGGAACAACTATAAATACAAGTTCTGCTCTAATTCTTTGATTATGGAGCTCCTTGTGACAGAAACATAACTTTTTCAGAGGTAGACAATATCGAACACGCAGGTATCGTTGCTTATCTTTTCCCTTAACTTATTCATTAAACAACCACATATATGGCTACCATTTTAAAATTAATGGCCAGGTCTAGCAGAGCTTCTACTTTGTGTTATTCTCCGGCTCCTTCGGTAGTCTTGTGACGGATTCAGGATCAAGCCCCTCTACATTCTGTTCTCCACTATGTTCTTGCCGAACCTCTTGGAGTAAAGCATCAACCTCTCTTACAAAATCTACCCTCAAGAGAATATCATCAGCATCTAGTGGTGGTCTTAGTGGCCCTGCAGACCGATGGAAAGAGAAAACTGGCCGTTTCAATGTAATTTTTTCGAAACAGAACAATCACGTGCACTTCTAAATCAATGTGCACTTCTAAATCAATAAATCATCTATCACATACCAATATATTGATACTGAATATGCCTTCTAGCTAATTGGTCGGTTAGTTACGTGTAGCCTTACTTTTATTAATGTCAAACATATTGATGCAATCCTAACTACAATACTAAATGATCTATTAGGAGTATTAATTGAATCTATTCTAAGATATAAAATGAGGGTCAAATCAAGAAGTTTGAGTTAAAAAGGTTTAAATTTGTTAGTTTGGACCTTCTCTGTTTTTTAGGTCATATCTGAAAGTACAATATGATTTTGGATGTGATTCCAATTAGGTTAGAAACTAGACACTTTTACCTTTATAACGATATATAGTAGACCTGCTAATTCATCTAAAAAAGAGAGAATAACATATTTGAAGTTGAGCCTAAATTCTGCTAGCAAAATATGAAAATAGAAAAGACATTGTTTCCTTAAAAGTTATAAATTTCATTTACTACAAAGAATCCTTAATGTTATTAAAAACTTGCGTAGTAGCTTTTGACTTAATTATTTTACAAGAATTTCATATCAAATAAAAAGAATTTATTAGTAAAAAATTAATTTCTATTTTACAAGGCATAGACTTTCTTTCAACAAGAATCCTTCAACAATTATTTCTATATGTATTTTTCACTATCATATGTGGCAAAGGATGGAAAATAATCTTAGACTATTTTTTTATTTTATTTTATTATTTTAAACCTTATTTTAATTAGTTTGGGTTTTATTTAAAATGAGTACATGCCTAGCCCATTAGTTTTAGGGTTTACATTTAAATACTCTTATGTAAATATTTTTATTCAGTTGATGATTTTTTATATAAGGTTGTTGCACATTGTGTCTTTTTCTCTTTGTGTTGTTGAGTGATTCTCATACTAAGTTCTTTATTGAACTTGCAAACTCTTCAAAAGATTGATCATTCATTGTGATTTATACTTTTCGTTCATATTTCATTATAAGTGTTGGATGGTAGTGATCAATTGCATATAACTTTTGCTCTTCAAGGCAAGGTTCTTGTTGAGTCAAGTTGCACACTTTCTTCAAAACCTAAAATTAATAATTTAAGGAACAATTCCACATCAATTTCATATCAAAACACGGGTAATTTCAAGTTATATCTTTTTAATTTTCATTTCTAAAAAAAAAAAGGAAGAAGAAAATCAATTTTGAAGGGAAAGTCTTGAAGTTGTCAAAAAAAATTGCATACAAACAACAAATTGTATTTATTTTGTGATTTAAGGAATTCAACACTTATAAAAATAAAGAAAAAAAATCAAAATAAAAAATCTTGAAAGGATTCTTGGAGAAGCAATTTGAAAATTTTGGATCTTGCATGAACTAGGGTTTAACCGAAAATTCTTCTTGGAAATTCTTAGTGATCTTGATTGATTTCTTGCAAATTTAAGTCGAATAGAATTATCTTGTATCAATTTCTTCAGTTTCTTGATTTCTTACATCGTTTTCTTTATTTTCTTGACTTTTGTAGTTTTTGTTGTTTCTTAATAATAATCCTTGCTTTTATTTCATGTATTTGTTTTTGTCATTATATTCTCATAAATTTACATTGCTACTCGTAAGATTGTCCTCAAGTTTTGTTTTCAAAAGTTTGAGGAATTGTTGATTCTGGAGTCTTTAAACATAAAATAAATCATTGTGTAGTTTAGATAATTGTTTGATAAGTTACTAAGTTATTTTTAAGAACTAAGGTACAAGAATCGGTAGTAAAAGGCGTAGAGAGACTATTAGAGCGAAAAGCCTAATAAAATTATAAAAAACATGAGAGGAGTGAATTTTATTGTGAGAGTAAACATGTGAGTTTTGTGTTAAGAATATTTTTTTTTATGGTTTTAACCTTTATTTCAGGTATAAAAAATGTCTTCAAAAAGTGTTGAACAAAAAAAAGATGAGGATTGTGGAGGAAAGGCATGATATAATGGAATTTATGATGAAGGTGTTAATGAATAAGTTTGATGAGATGATTAGTAGACAAGAAGGTTGTAGTCGTAAGTAAAAGAAAGTTCAAATGCCTACCATTAGGCCTACAATGAATGATGAAAATGTGGGCGATAATTCTTAAGTTAAAGAAAAGAAATTTTCAAAGGCTGGTGTTGCAATGAAATTGGTAAAGGAGCAATAAAGAGAGAACATCTTTCATACTAGATGTCACATTAGTAACAAAATGTGTAGTATGATTATTGATAGTAGAAGTTGTGCTAATGTTGCTAGTATTATACTTGTTAAGAAATTGAATCTAAACACTATGAAGCATGATAAACCTTATAAACTTTGATGGTTGAATGAATGTAGTGAAGTTATGGTGAATAAACAAGTTTTGATTTTTTTTTAGTTGAAAAGTATAAGGATGAAGTTTTATATGATGTGGTTCCTATACATGCTAGTCATTTATTATTAGAGAGACCTTAACAATTTGATAGGAAGGCCAAGAATGATAGATTTCAAAATAGGTATTCTTTTGAGAAGGATGGAAGGGCATATGCACTTGCATCATTATCACCTAGACATATTTATGAAGAGCAATTGAAATTGAAAAGAAAAGTGAAGGTGGAATGGTAATATAACAATGTGAGGTCATTGTTACCATGCAAAAATATGTAAGAAAATGGTTAGCAAGGCATGCTTATCTAAACTTGTTACCATATAATTTTGTTGGAGGAAACAATTGGCAAAAAAAAAAGTTAAAGTCAAAAGAGAAAGCAAACCCGAGAAGACAAATGAACCATATGGGGTTATAAGTTTAAAGAGTGAAAAGAAAGTAAGATGTATGTAAAGAATAAAAGAGAAGAGAAAAGACTCAGATTTAGTTAAGAGAGAGAGAGAAAAGTCAATTAAAACCGAGAGTGGAGAGAAGAAAATAAGAATGAGATAAAAAGATAGTGTAGAAAATATAGGTATACACTTAAGTTTTTATACAAAATAAAACGAGATCAAGAGTGCTTGTTTTTTTTTAACATGCTTATGATTTTACTTGTGTATAAGAAGGTATATTTTAACACTAACAATCTTAACTCTTTTATTCCTAGTATTGCTATATCATTATTAAAGGATTTTGAGGATGATATAGAATAATTAAATTCAAATTTGAACTTTATTTGTTTTACTATGCAACTTTACACCTCTAAGTATAGTTTCGATCTAACAATTAAATCAAGCTGAAATATTTCCAGAAGTTTTTATACATTTATGTGTATCTTAGGTTAAAATTTTAGGTCAATTAGAGTTTGTTAAGGCTTTCGGGTAAATGATCGAATTTGTTGTCCAGATTTTGCTATGTATGACCTATTGAGATCCATAATGGTTTGCCATTGATAAAGGATGCAATCAATAATAGTATGGTGAAGTATAAACATCTTATCCTTAGACTTGATGATATTCTTGATAAGTTGCATGGATCTTGTATGTTAAATAAAATTGATTTGAAAATTAGTTATCATCAAATTAAGATGAAAAAAGGGGATAAAAGGGAAAAATAACTTTAAAACTAAATGTGGATTGTTTGAATGGTTAGTCATGTTGTGTGGTTATACTATTGCACATAGTAAGTTTATGAGATTGATGAATCATATATTATGTGCATTCTTAGGTAGCTTTGTTATTGATTACTTTGATGATATTCATAGTAAGAATTTAAGTGAGCATATTAAGTATTTATGATTTTTGTTTAATATGTTACAAAAGAAATCATTATGTGTTAATGTATTAAATTAGAAAAATTCTTCACTATTTTAAAATAGTTTATGGTTTAACTCTACTAGATTTGATTTCTTTACTTGTTGATGAAAGGTTTAAACTTGACGGTAATAGAAAAGCATATGTGAAAAAAGAATTGCTTAAGAAGGTATGACAACATGTTGAGAAAAAGAATGAGTAGTATGCATACAAAACAAGACAAAAGGATGAAAAAGGGTTGCCTTTGAACCAAGAGATTGAGTTTGGGTGCATATACGCAAAGAGAGCTTTTCTAGACATAAAAAATCAAACTTGATGCTTAAAGGATATGGTTCATTCAGATTCCTTGAAGGAGTCAATGCCTACAAAATGGATCTACAAGGAGAGTATAATGTTAGTGCTATATTTAAAGTTTATGATCTTTCTTTGTTTGATGTAGGTGATGATTCAAAGTCAAATTCTTTTGAGAAGAGAGAAGATAATGCGATCTTGACTACAACATCAAAGGATCTATTAGGAGTGTCCATTAGGTCTATTCTAAGGCCTAAAACAAAGTAGATCCAAGAGGAGTTCAATCGGTGAAGTCAAAAGGCTTGGGTTAAAAAGGTTCAAATCTGTCAGTTTAGATCTTTGTCTACTTTTTAGATCATATTTGAAGCTACAATAGGATTTTGGGTGTTGTTCTCATTAGGTTGGGAATTATACATCTTTACCTTTCAAACGATTTATGGTAGGCTTGCTAATTCATCTAAATGAGAAAGAACAACGTGTTTGAAGTTGAGCTTAGAATCTACCAGCAAAGTATGAAAAAAGAAAAATATTATTTCCCTAATAGTTATGATTCCATTTACTACAAGGAATCCTTAATGTTATTGGCAAATTGTGTGGTAGCCTTTGATTTACTTATTTTACAAGGATTTCATATCAAACAAGAAGAATTAATTTGTCAGAAATTAATTCTTATTTTACAAGGCATCAAGCTTTTGTTTAGTAAGGATTCTTCAACAATTATTTTTCTTTGGTATTCTTCACTATCATATGTGGAAAAGAGTGAAAAATAATCTTAGACTATTGTTTTATTTATTTTTATTATTTTAAACCTTATTTTAATTAGTTTAGGATTTATTTAAAATGGGTGCATGTCTGACTCATTAGTTTCACGGTTTACATATAAATACTCTTGTGTAAGTATTTGTATTCTGTTGATAAATTTTTATTTATGGTTGCTACATATTATGTTATTTTTTTTCTTTGTGTGGTTAAGTGATTCTCGTACTAAATTCTTGATTAAACTTGTAAACTCTTCAAAGGATTGATCAACTTTATTGTGATTTATACTTCTCATTCATGTCTTGTTATATGCATAAGGTAGAAGTGATCAATTGCATATAACTTTGGTTCTTCAAGATAAGGTTCTTGTTGCGTCAAGTTGCAAACTTTCTTGAAAACTTTAAATTAGCAAAATAAGGGATAATCTCACATCACATATTTATTATTAATAAAGATTTTTTTTATTCTTAATATTCATTTATGTTTGATTAATGAATCTAATGTTTAATTAAGAAATCTAGAATAAAGTTAAAGTCCATGAGAAAAAAAATACATTTGCAAAGGAAATTATAAAATTGTTATAATAATGAGATTTCTATTATATCAAAGTATTATTCCTAAATAATCCTGGTCAATGTTTTATTAAGATTGAATATTAATTAAAGTTGTTAAGATTGTTGCTTATTATGTTCGTTCTTTTATGAAAAAAAACAGTTGCTCTCATAAACTGAGATATGAGAGATACCTAGAACTAATATGTAGGTGTTTGTCGGATAACATGAACACTAAACTAACTTGCAAGAGAATTCCATATGGAGAGATCATCCATGTCTATGGAAAGGTTCTCGTGATAGTTGTGTAAGATTCTTAGATTTAAGATAATTAAGTTATCTTATATAGGTAATATTATACTTTGATTTTGACCACATGTTGTCCTAATGAAGGGTAATAAATGAGCAAATATCGGGTATAGTATAAACTATATGAAGGTATTTAGGTAAACAAGAGAGAATTTATCACCTTATGTGAATTAGAAAAAATATTGCATCTATTCTTAAATAATATTGATTGTGAAATTCTTAGCCAAAGTGGAATGAGTTTAAAAAAGATTTTTAAATTTTTATTCAAAGAATCAATGAGTATAATGTTGAGAATTAACATGATTAAAAAATAGACATAATCCATGTTATAATATTTAAATCAGAACGTTATTGATAAAGAGATAATAATTATATTGAGAAACGAGTAACTGAAAGGTTAAGTCAAACCACTTATGACTTTCCTAATATTTATAAGATCATAACAAGTTGCTGGACATTATATTTGATCTTTAAATACAAGTCAATCAATTATTGAATTGATAATAAATTAAATTGTTTAATTTATTTAATCTTATTTTATTTATATTTATAATTCATATTTTAGCCAATTTATTAGGGAGCCTAATGAGTTACACACATAAAAATCATTGGTCAATAATTAAGATAAGATGATTAATCAAGTGTGACTTAATTGTAAATAAATTTTAGAAATTAAGAACTAAAATGTAATTAATACAAGGTATTACAATTCTAGACTTAGAAAAAATCAAGTAGGGAATTGATTAAATAAATTTCTAAAAATATTCGAAAATAATATATGTGATATTATTTAAAGAGAAAATAGATATTTTTTTATTTATAAGATTTTTTGGTTTGTCTATAAATAGAATATTATGTCTCTTGTTTCCTAAGAGAATGTGAGGAAAATACAGTAGAGAAACACTTCAAACATAAAAGAAAGAGCTAGTACTCTAAGGTATATCAATATTTTTCTCCTAAAAGGTTTTAGGATATTTCATACTGATGCTTCTGGATTACTGTTAGAGGCTGAATATTTAGACTGCTTGTGTTTTATGACAACCCAACCTTGAAACAAATATTCTGATTAAAAAAGAACATTTGATCTTCATGTAATATTCTCATAAACCCTAACCAACTCTAGATCTATCTAACAGGATCCTTAAGACTCTTGAAAAATTTAAATTTATTGTTTTCTCTGCGTGTATATGTTTCGGGAAACCCAACAGTGGTAGTGAAACCTTTATTAGACAATTATGGTTATTAATTGCATATTGTGATTGTTATTGGTGTTAATTGCAAATTAAATTTGTGTGCAAATCTATTTTTCTAAAAACATTTTTTCTCTCTCATGTTTTTCAAAAAATAAACTTTTTGTTTACTATTCTGGCTGGATATAGCAAGATTGTTCAGATCTAGCTGGATGCTACCATTAAAAAAAAAACGGTTTTAGTGGTTATGGGACACTAGGACTGCTAGTGCGTTTGACCAGTGTCTAATGTACTAGGCTAGGTCGCCACTAGCGACAGAGTTAGCAGTCATGTTTGTTGCCCTTACCATAACAACACCAGTATGTCAGGCATTGCTTCCTTGCAATGTGAGGCTGCTACCTTGCGTTGGAGGCGACAAACATTGCCACCCAGCGCGAGCCTGCTGCCTCACCTAGAGGTGGTACAGCATGAGTGCAACCCCTTGCATAGTGTCAAACCCAACGACAACCTTTGTTGTCGCTATAAATGTGGCCACCAACACAAGGGCAGACCCTCATGCTACTAAAAACCCAATGACAATGCTTGTTGTCACTTTATCATAGCCACTACTGGTAAGTGCAAAGAGAAGAAGAGGGGGTAGGGTTATGATTCTGCCTCTTAGCTTAGTTTAGGGTCTTTTGAGGGGTAGAGTCACGAATCTACCCCTACAACTTATACATAATTACTTCTAGGGTATTATTGGGGAAGAATTATGATTTTGCCCCTTTATGTATAAAAAATTGATTTTATGTTTTAAAATTAAAATTCTAAATTTACTTAATTATAGAATTGATTTTTCTAATATGATTAGGATTGAATTAAAATGTTTAATTCAAGATTTTTGTGTTTTGTAATATCCTAATTGGATTAAGATTTGAGTAAAATATTTAATTAAATAATTTTTAGAAAAATAATTTTTTTCTAAAATAAAGAGAGTTTTTAAGTTGGAAAATTTTATTTCATTGATCATAAAATAGTTTAGGATATTAATAAGAATCTTAATATGATTGATTTTCTTATTAAATTTTTAAATATAGTTTTTCAATGAAAATCTATACTAAATAAAATTTATTATGTTTGGAAAATTATCAAATTAAATTTGATTTAATATTTCTAAATGTTAGAAATATTATTTTCAAAAATTGCCCATAACACCAATTATTAAAATTAAAGCATGCAATATATTTCTATTATGCATATTAATATGTTCTTATATGGATGATTATGGACATTAAAGACCAATATGATTGTGTTTTTATGGTTAAATTGCTGTAATATTATATAGGGCTTGTATGTCCTGTGTTTTCTCTATTTTTTTTCTAGAATTGTAAAATTCTTTTCTCATTTTATTCCACTCGAATATAACTTGGGGTTTCTTATTCAATTATGTAAATATAATTTAATTTAGAAATGTAGGAATTTAGATAGGAAAATTATTTTGTAATCCACGAAGAAGAAAGAATAGCGGTGAAGGATACAACCATGGTGCATGATACAACTTATAAAGATTTGCAGCAGCTACCTAAGTTTTGACCATCTAATTCCCTTCGATGACTTGATGTAATTAGTTTAGATATATCCATAATCATTCAAGTAGATTGACAAACTAGGGGTTTATGTTAATATATAATTGTTATGTATGATATATCAATTATGATATGAAATGAGACCTAATTAAAATTTGATAATAAATCTCTCATTAATATATTAAGTACATGATTTGTTGCTTTTCAATTTTATATGCATAAAACCAAAGTTTTATTCATATTCATGGATAACTTGTTGAGCTATTCAGGGTTACAACTAAATAAATATGTTTAATGTTATAAAATTGGATTCTACTTAACTAACTTATATGATTTGGATGAATTACTTATAATCATATAAGATTAAAGGCAATAGTTAGGTGAAACATATATGATATATTTAGATAAAGAGTTGTCACCTAACTGATCTAAGAGTCACATAAAGATGTGATTGATAAGTTATATTCTCTACCTAATTTAATTTGTTTTTATTTGTTGAATTACTTAAAGTCTTATAAATTAAATGAGATCCTAGCCCACTAGGAGATTTAAATGAGATTTCCTGAATTAATAGTGGGGCTAATATTTTGCAAGAAAATAATGGGAGACCAAGTTAAGATTAAAGATCTTATTTGAATTTGGATTAAAATATGTATGCATAAAACTAATACTCATTATCTTTACATGAATAGGTTGATAGATCAAAATGTATAGTGACATATCCTTACACAACATGATGCTAAGAAATTGACAAGATTAAACTTCTTGTACTGGTATCGTAATGTGAGAATTGTTCTCAAGAAAGAAAAAAGGTGATATATTCTTGAAAATCCAATTCCTTTTGACCCTAACGAGGATGATGATGAAGTAGTTAGGAATACATATCAACATTATATTGATGATGATATTTTTAAAGCCAAATAAATCTAAAATAAGTCCACGTAAATACAATCATGAGTTTTCAAAAAAAACTAATTTAAATACATCATTCATACTTAATTTAAAGCTAAATACTTTTACTTTAATGCAAAATTATATTACATAACAAAATATACATTTGATTTTACAAAATTAAAACTACAAGTATGAAATCTATGACTTAGCATAACGCTGCGAGGTGCCTGAAAATTTAAATAATACCTAATATGATAAGTTTATACACAATGAAAGCTTATTTTGTGTGTGTGTGTTTCAATTTAATACAACTTGCATAGTTTAAGGGCATGCATATGCCCTTTTTAACCCAATTCGGACAATTTGTTTCATTACTACTTTAATGAGTTTCTTTGATTGCCCATTAACCAGTGAATTGTTTCACCATTTGTCCATTAACCAAGACACTAATCTTATTAACTCATGAACTAGCTTTTTCAATTTCTCATTAACCACAACACTAATCCTATTTACTAACGTAACTAGTTTCTTCAATTTTCTATTAACTAGGGCATTAATCTCATTACCAAGAAAACTAGTTTCTCTAGGGTAACATTTATCAAATGATATTAAGACACATTTAAAGACAATTACATTCACAGTTAATTAATACTTTAATTTTAGGGTGCAAAGCACCCACCTAATGTCTAAGTGTGTGAACTAGTCCCTTGTTGTTGTGTAGATCCTGTGGCCATTTCTGTACCAACATAAACAATATCATACGTTATTATATCCTCAACTTACTTTAAATTTTAACTCTATAGACAATCATTTTATTTTTTACTTAAAATGACATAATACGATTTCATATCTTTAAGCTGATTATCATTAACTATTTAATCCATATTTAAAATTTCTTTCTTATCATTTCCATCATTAAATCTTACATTAAAGGCAATCCTAAACAAATTTTGTGCCTTTATTATAGGTATTCTTTTATTTCTAAGTTCTTTTTCACTTTGATCTAACACCTTCACTATTTCACTTCTAGGGTTAGATCTTCCTTGATCTCCAACGAAACTTGATGTAGTACTAGAGGAGGATCTACTTTGGCTACTCGCAATAAGGAAACTTGGAGCACATCATAAATCTTTGCTAAGTATGGGAGCAAAACTAACTTGTAGGCTATAGGTCCAATCATATTTCCAATTTCAAAAGGTCTAATGTACCTCAGTGCTAATTTTCCCTTCATACCAAAGCGTAGCATGTGTTTCCATGAAGTTACCTATAAAAACACTTAATCCCCTACATTAAACTCAAGAGGTTTTTGTTTAATGTCTGCATAACTCTTTTGTCTATCTTGAGCTGCCTTTGTCATATCCTTTATGATCCTTACTTTTTCTGATGTAATCTGCACCAACCTTGGACCTATTATCTTCATGTGACCTACCTCTTCCTAGTAAATAAGTGTTCGACATCATCGATCATATAACGCTTAATAAAAAGTCATCCCCATAATAGCTTGATAATTATTATTGTAGATAAACTCTACAAGATTCTCACCTCTAGAAAGGAAAGTGAGAACCTTTATTGATGTACTACCTGGTATGTCTTCTATAGCTTAATCTTCCTATAGGATGACACTTGTAGAATTACCTGAGTTGAAGATTCAAATACAAGAATTACTAGATAAAGGGTTTACACGCCCAAGCAATTCATCTTGGGGAGCTTCAATTTTATTTGTCAAGAAGAAGGATAGAACTCTCTAACTCCATATTAATTACAAACAACTGAATAAGGTAACTATAAAGAATAAGTATCTTTCACAAATAGATGATTTATTTGACCAACTTAATGGAGCTAGAGTATTTTTAAACGTCATCTTAGAAGAATTTAAATTTTCAAAGGTATTTTGAACGTGTTCAACTTTTAACGGGTTAATTTTACAATCACTAATTTTTTTAGTCGGCGTTGATATTGCTCGCTTTAAAAAATACAAAAAAATGAGAAAAATCAAAATTACAAAAAAAAAAAGAGAAAAGAAAAGAAAAGGAAAAGTTGAGGGACCAGTTTGGAAACCTAGCAATATTTCTTCTATAAATACTATGCTATAGTGAAATAAGAAGAAAAAGGGGGAGAAAAAAAAGAGGGCGACGGAGGAAAATTAACAGGGGGGCCATTAGCTAAACAAAAAACCCTAAAAAGCCTATCACTTTCTTCTCCATTTTCTAGGCCGCCACGCCCCCTCCCTTTATCAAAAAACCAGATCCTCCTCTGTTGGGACCTTCTCCCCTTGGGCCATTTCGCCTTCCCTGCAGCTGCCCGAAAGATAAAAAAATCCCAGCTTTCATATTTTCTCAAAGCAGCCGCACCCCTATTTTGGCTACGGCGATCTTCTTCCTTGGACTACCCCGCCTAAAGACAGCAAGCCGCCCCTCTTTTTGGCAAAGAAGAGAACCAAAGAGCCAAGGGGCTCCGCTGAAGTCTTCACTGTCATCGACCATTCCCTTCCCATTTCCAGCGCCTTTCCATAACCCCAGAATAGCTCCACTGAGCCTCCTCCCCCTCTCTCAACCATGAGACGACCATCCTAACTGTCCCCTCTCTCGGCTGCCCCCTGGCCCTCTGTCAAAAACAAGCCAGCCGGTCACCCCCCTCACTTTACCCCCTCTCAGCCAACTAAAGCCTCCAGCTGGGAATACCATCTATTCCCTCATCAATAAATTTTTAGACCCTCTCTCGGCCAACCACCATCAACCGGCCAGCAACAACATCCCTTCTCCAGCGTCTCATTACAGAGACGATGAGGAAATGAGAAGGGAGGCCGAAGGGCAGTAAAGGAAGAGCAGAAGACCGAGACTTGAAAGGTGCGCCGATCTCCCAACCATGGCAGCGGTGGACAACACCACCGGTATAGAAATGAAGTGGGAAGAGGAAGGTTGCCGATCCAGCCATCCACACACCTGGTCTGTTGGCGGCGCATGCAACCAAACTGAGCTCCAGATTCGACAGGCTTGAAAAAAGAGAAGGGAGAAAAACAAATCTGCAAACAAAGAAAGAACTAAAATCAATTAGCTGTTGTGGTTTGGTGTTTTTTTGCAAGTCACCGGTGGAAAAGGGAGAGGAGAAGAAAACATCCCAGGTCTGCCCGTTTCTGGGCATTGCCGCACGTGGAGACGACGCACCACCATGATTCCAGCAGATCCCAGAAGACGTTCCCAGCAATTCCCAGAGTTTTGGGGTTTATTTTGTAATTTTTGAATTGTATTTGATTTATTTTAAATTTTGTTATTTTAGAACATGTAAAAAGATGTATGAGTTGGCATAGTAAAAAGTAATGTGTGAGTGTGTTTTTTTTTTTTTTGTATTTTCTTTTTTATGTATGTCTTGTAAAGGTTAAAATAATAAAAAGAAGAAAAAAGAATTAAGTGTTTTAATTTGTATATGGTTAAATATCTCAAGGACAAATAAAATCATGTTGTATTTTCCATGAAAATGTAAGAACATGTTTCTACATATATTTTGGAATTTAATAACTGATTTATTAAAGCCTTAGAATTTGACTAATATTTTAATTTTTTAAATCACATCAAATCACGAAGTAGCTTATCTCAGGTAGGGTGCGCTAGGGGTGCTAATACCTTCCCTAGCCACAACCAGTCCCTTACCCTCGAATCTCTGACAACGACCAGTAAAATTCGAGTTTTCTAGTAACCTTTAATCAAATATTAGGTGGCAACTCCCAAAGAACCAATCAAGCAAAAAGAACGAAAAATCACCAAATCGCCGCGCAGGGTGACGTGCGACAGTGGTGTTCATGGATTTGATGAATTGGGTCTTTTGACCATATCTAGATAAGTTTGTGGTGATGTTTATTGATGATATTTTGGTTTACTCTAGCTCGTATTTGAGCATTAGTAGTATCTGAGACAAGTATTATAGACTTTGAAGGATCATTGGTTGTGTGCTAAACTAAGTAAGTATGAGTTTTGGTTGAAGAATGTGGTTTTTATAAGGCATGTCATGTTTACATAAGGGATATTGGTGGAACCTAGGAAGGTTGAGGTAATGTTGAAGTGGGAGAAACCTATGAATGTAACTGAAATTCATAGTTTCCTTAGGTTAACATGACATTATAGAAGATTTATTAAAGGATTCTCAAATATAGTTATTCCAATGACCAGATTGACTCAGAAATAGATGAAGTGGGAATAGACTAAAGAGAGCTTCCAATAGTTAAAAATAAGGCTTACAATTGTTTTAGTGTTAACACTTCCTTCAGAGATTGAAGGATTTGTTATTTATAGTGATGCATCAAAGAAAGGTATGGGTTAGTATTGATGCAACATTGTAGGGTGATTGTTTATGCTTTAAGGTAGTTAAAGACTCATGAGGTCAATTATCTGGTGCATAACTTAGAGCTAGCTGTTATGGTGTTTGCTTAAACTAAGCAATATACTACCATCCAAGAAAAGAAAATATTTTTGCAAATGCCCTTAATCGCAAAAATAAGGTAGAGACTACTAAGTTGAATGATCCTAGTGAAAAGGAATTGTTGGAATTGAGAAAGATTAATGCCAAGATCGAAATTGGGCTTGAGGACTCTTAAATAACTTAATTAAAAGAAAGGTTGATGCTCTAGGATAAAGTGTTAAAAGCTCAACATAAAGATGTTAAAGTTGGTAAAGTTAGAGACAAAGTGAAGTTAGGGATTGAAACTCCTTTCTAGATTTTAAAAGATAAAATGATATTAATGAGAAGACAAATGACAAATGTATCTACCTGAAAACAAGGCATTAAAAAAAATAAGTATTACAAAAAGCCCTTGAGTCAAGGTTTGTTGTACACCCTATAAGTACTGAGATTTTATGAGACTTAAAGAGTTTGGCTAGTAGCTAAATATAAAAAAGCAAATAGTTGAATATGTGGCTAAATGTGAAATTTGTCAACAAGTAAAAGTAGAACATTAGAAGCTGGCAGGGCCTCAACAACTGTTAATGATGCCCAGTAGAAGTGGAAAGACATCACTATGGACTTTGTGTCAGGTTAGCCTAGAGGAAAGAAGGACAATAATGTGTTTGGGTGATAATAGACCGATTTACTAAATTTGCTCTTTTTTTACCTATAAAGATAACAGACTCAGTTGATAAATTGGCTAAACTAGAATGAAGTGGTAAGGTTACATGGGATACCAATGTCAATTGTTGATTGCGACCCTAGGTTCACATCTTGTTTATGGCTAAGTATACAACGTGCCTTAGGAACGAGATTGAATTTAAGCATTGCTTTTCACCCTCAAACAGATGAGTAATATGAAAGAACAATCCTGGTAACTCCTTAGAAAATACATATGAAATTATCTTACCATGAAAAGGTTCGCCAACTCATCATTTTCCTTCTTCACCTTCATCATAAACGCTAGATAAGCTTCACTCCCTTTCTTCATCATTTTCCTAATAGTCATAACCAAAATAACACAATTAATTATAACTTGTATTTCCCCTCTAAATATTACTCTCCTACCATCTTGTCCCTGGAGAATCATTATTTTTTATGAAACAATCCATCTAAGCCTTATTCATACCCAACCAATCCATCCTAGGATGACATCAAAATCATGTAATTTTAAAGGTATTAAGTCTACTATCATCTATCACCCATTTATATTCATCCTGATTTCCTTAAACACATGATCAATATTTACATTTTTTTCCTAAAAAATACTTGTATAAACGTTTTTTTCCTACCCCACATGGATTTTTTTCCTAATTTCTCAACAAGTTTATTTGGATCAAAGAAGCACATAACCCCATAATCAAATAACATATACGCAGGCAAGGAACATAATTGTAATGTACATGCCACTACGTTAAGGGCAATCCTAGCCTCCTCTTGTACCATATAAAATACCCTGCCCTAATTCCTAATACCTTATGCCATGTCACTTTAAGCACAAGGATAAGCCCTAATGTCGTTGGCCCCTGACTGTGCATGTCTAGTTAATATGTCCACAATAATCGACTACTACTAGCTCCAAGCCTGTTTTTGTTGTTGGCTTTGAATAAACTTAGTCCTTCAAGGGAAGTTCCTTCGAAAATTCCCTGGCCCTATAATAATAACACTTGCGGGTTAAATATGGGCAATCTTGCCATAATTGCTTTTCTCTACAAATATAGCACCGTCTTAAAGATGCAAACCAATCTTCTAGATGCTTTTACCTGGACTAGGCACACTATAGATAAATGATTGTCTTCTACTCTAAAGCTTCTTTGAGGGAACTACCCCTCGAGTTTGATTACCCTTCAATCAACTATATATCAACACTCTAAGTAGATCTTTCACCACATTGGCTCTACAACCAAGTAATAATTCACCGTCTTGGTTCCATAACCAAGTAATAATTTGTTGCTTTGGTTCCATGAACTAATAATAATTTCATCAATTTAGCACAATCATTCAGCCATTCATTATCATAGTCACATCATTTATACCTTTCTTTTTCTTTCTAACTTCCCAACATTATATCCCTCAAATCACATAACTTTTATCTTATACACCCCTTTTTTATTTTAACTTATAAATCCATGTTTAGATCTATTTTTTTAGTATGTGATATTGTTGTTATTATTTTAGATGCAATAAAGTTTTATGTTTAGGATTTCACTCTATTCTATGATTTAGCATGTATACACATGTTCATGTTCAATTAATTTTTACTTTGATGTGTTATGAATGTTAACATAATGATATAACTTAGCTTAGGAAGTGTTTTATCAAGTTTTATGACTAGTTTGGTTGTTGTTTTTGTTGTATCATTTATAAGGTTTAACTTTAGGTCTATATTTTTTTTTTTTGGTATGTTTCTTGGTCTTAACAAGCATTAGTTCATGTTTTTTAAACTTGAAAGATATGACAAATTAATGTTTTCAGATTGTTAGATTTCAAAGTATGTTATGAAGCTTGAATTAAGTACTATTACATTCATTTTCTGTTATTTGTTGATTATTTTCTTATGTTTGTTGAAGTGTGTTTGAGTGTGGGCTACTAGTTTTAGGTTTTATTGTTAAGTTTTTATGCTTTTTATGGGTTAAGATATGTTGTCAACTTTTTTGGGTTTAAAGAAGGCATTTATAGGTTTAGGCTTTGAACGTTCTTGAACCTAAATTTGGGTTTTCTTAGGTGTTGATATTTTAGCCTCTTTATTGAGCTTCGATTGAAGTTATAGCACACACATGACCATTTTACACCTTTATATGGTTTTTTAAAAGCTTATCTTAGGTCAATCAATCCCTAATGCTTTTGAATGTTAGGTTTAGGATTTTGTAATTATTAGGGTTGATTTGTTCATATCAAAGTTTATTTTAGTTGTTTGAAGCATGATTAATTTTTAGAGTTGTATGTTGCATCTTTCAGTGTTGATGTTTAATAAAATTTGATCTTAAATCGACTTCACATTTCTGGTTTTGATCTTGTATTCATCATGTTTTTTAGCTAGTTTCATGTTTTTTCTTCTTTCGATCTTTTTTTTTTATTTTGGGTTCTGTTTTTTGTTCTAGGCTTTGGGCCAGGAAGCCCAACTCATCTGGTTGGGCTGAGTCCATCAACTTAAGATCATGTTTGGCTAGATGAAATTTTAACAAAGGAAAAAACACTTTTTTAGTCCTTAAGGCAAGTTTGCCAAACATGGCCTCAAGGCATTTTTTAAGCCTCTGATTTTTGGATAAGGGTATGTTTTCCAGACACATCTTACAAATTTTCCAACAATGTTTATTTTTTTATTTTTGTGTTATTTGCCAAACAAACCCTAAAAAAATTTTCAAAAAATTCTAAAAAATTCAATGACCATTTTAAACTTATTTTTAGATCCCTTACATGTTTTCCAACCATTTTATTTAATATTTGGTTGTAGACTTATACTATAAGATGCAATCCTAGTATTAAATATACCCATTTTTCTTTAAAAATTTCAAAAAATTACAAAAAAAAAATATGTTTTTATTTGTGTGTACATAGTCAAATCTCTTAAAAAATAAAAATAAAATAAAATTATATTTGCATAAATAATAATAAAAAAATACAAGGCCTAATTTAGCATACTAAAAAATCACAAAAATAGTCTTTTTAATGAATTTTTGGATTTAGTAACCAGATTATTAAAGCAATGAGAACTTGGCCTACATTTCAAAAGCACCAAAAAATTATTTTGTTTTCTTTTAATATATAAGAATATGAACTTATGCGTAAGACGTATTCCCGATATTGAATTAAAAAAGTCATTTTCTTTTATTTATATGTTTTGATATTAGAACGGCTAGGTTTTAACCTAATAAAATAATGATCTCCTTACCAAGGACTTTTCTTACATTTTAGACAGACCAATAATTAGAAAACACAACAATACCTTAGTTTATATGAGATAAATAAATAATGTAGATTATCCTAGGTAAGGTGTACTAGGGGTGATACGTCTTCCCTATACACAATCAGTCCTCTTATCTAGACTCTACGATTAGTTAGGGTTCCTAATAACCAAAATATTAGGTAATGACTCCATCCTCTTTTTACTAATAAGAAACAAGAATTTCTTGTTCTTCCCCCATCACCACTAAAATCCCGACCCGGGAGGACAATCTAGTTCTTTTCCCCATCACCATGTATATGCGCGACAGTGAGAGTGGAGTCATTTTCTTAATATTATATGTAGATGACATTATTGATAGGAATCAACATTCCTTTACTCTAATCAGTAAAAATCTGGTTGTCCGAAAATTTTTCATAAAATATATGAGAGAAACAACCTATATATTAGGAATAAAGATCTATAAAGATAGGTCTAGAAGGTTGTTTGGATTTTTCCAGTCTACATACATAGGCAAGATACTAAAATGGTTTAGCATGGGAGAATCTAAGAAAGGATACTTACCTATTTCACAAAGAATATGTCTCTCTAAATAAATGTTTTTTAAGACACAAATTGAGAGAGATAGGATAGAAAGGATTCCTTATGCTTTGGTTATAGGATCTATTATATATGTGATGCTATATACAAGACCAGATGTATCTTATGCTTTGAGCATAACGAGTATATACTAATTTAATCCAAATGAGAGTCATTGAAAGATAATTAAAAATATTCTTAAGTACTTAAAAAGAACAAAGAATCTCTTTCTAGTCTATAGAGGACATGAATTAGAAGTTCATGATTTTTCATATACTAGTTTTCAATCAGTTATTGATGACATCAAATCTCAGTCATGATATGTTTTTATTTTAAATGGTGGTGCTATGAGTTAGAAGAGTTCAAAATAAGAGACCACAACTGATTCTACAATTAAGGTCTAATATATCTTTACATTTGAGATGGCAAAAAAGGTGTTTAGATCAAGAAGTTTAACATTAAACTATGTGTGGTTCTAGCATTGTTGATCTAGTATCCTCACATTGTGCTAACAATGGAGCCAATGAATAAACAAAGAAATGAAGGTCTCATCAAAAACCCAAACATGTACTTTGGCAATTCCATTTGATTAGAAAAATCATAAAGCGGAAAGATGTAAATATAAAGCGATTATCTATTAAAGAGAATCTTGCAGATCCACTTACTAAGGCAGTGTCCCAACAGAAGCATAATCACCATATAGAGGGATATGATATTAGATACATGAATGATTGATTTTAGTATAAGTGGAAGATTATTAGAGAATATGTCTTGTAGCTAATCAGTTGGTTATACGTAACAATGAGATTTTCATTATTAAATTCTAGCATAATTATGGTGAACATAAATTTATACGTTTCCACTTAATACCATAGAGCAGAACTTCTATGCCTATTAAACAGTTGCAAAGTTAGAAAAGAAAAATTTACAAAGCAACATATTTAATATTAGTCAATGTGTTTTATCTAGTTGTTAGTGAATATACCATGTAGCCAATCAGTTGGTTACACATAGCACTAATTTTATTTATGTAAAATACATTTATTATTAATAAAGGTTTTTTTTATCTTTAATATCCTTTTATCTTTGATTAATAAATCTAATATTTAATTAAGAAATTTAGAGCAAAGATAAAGTTCATGGGACAAAAATGTTTTTCAAATGAAATTATAAAGTTGTTATAATTATGAGATTCTTATTGCATCAAAGCATTGTTCTTAAATGTTTCTGGTCAAAACTCTATTAAGACTGGACATTAATTAAAGTTTTTGATATTGGTGCATATTATGTAACTTTCTTTATGAAAAAAAATAGTTTGTTGGGTTCTCAAATGTCATACACGTAGTGAAAACAATAAAACAAAATAGATAATAATAGTTTGTTGGAGTCTCCAAAAAGTTGATGTCTTCTCCTAAGTGTAGGAGTGTCGAAGTAATAAATAACCCGACAAGACCGGGGTCGAACCATATGGAGGTTAGTTGTATAAACTACAAATAAAGAAATAGATAATAATAGAAAAGGAGTTGAAGAGAGCTTTGAGATGTGATATTGATATAAGGATTAAACAAGGATAAAATAATTGTCAAGGTTAGAGGACTACTGGTATTTCAAACAAGTATAGTATAAACTCTTTTTATTACTCAACTGGAAACCACACACAAAGGAGGTTCCAATCGGATTATAAATTGTTAACATGATTATAGTTATCTTATTCGAATAATGCGAATACTTGTAAATGTTGTCAGGTATTCATGATTATAACTTATGTTAACAATAAATTAAGCTCCTTTCATAGCACAGGTGTCAGTTATACCATACGGTTGGACTATAAAAGTGCCAAGTATTTGTTGTACCAAGGGTTATACAACATAAATTTAGATTAACCATTAAATAAGCAAATTATTAAAAGTGAACAAGATAACAAATACAAAACATGTTAATATCAAACATTAAAGTCTTTGATGAGTTTATACTATACTTATTCTTACACCATTAGTGTAACCTTTTCACCTTGACATAATAGACTTAGCTAAACATGAAACATAAATAAACAAGATAAGAACATAAATAAGATATAAGTTAACTAAGTAAAGGAAAGGAAATGAAAAGCATAAACAAGAGATTAATATAAACAAAACTTAAGCATTACAAAAATATAAAAAGAGAGAGCAAGAACATGATCTTGATCTAAAACCCAAGATGCCTAAATGCATGGCAAATGCCTCCTTTTATAGGCTAAAATTCAGAACTATTGATTTGATGACTAATTGTTGAGTGGGTGGCCACATCTTGACTTAGTGATAATCCTTATCTTCTTGTCTGAACAAAACATCATTGCAAACGTCATAATTTGAGCAGATAGTCCTCATGAAAGTTCTAGTAAATTGTCTCAGCTTTCCATCATAAAATGAATCGGTGCATTTGGACTTCTAGAACTTGAGATATGGGCTGAACAGTATCTATGCTGCAGGATAGATTCTAACTTCTCCGTTGTTGCTATAATTTGAACTTGAAAACAGCTTTTTTGAATCTTGGACTCTCATGAAAGTTTTAGGCCTATGTCTTAGCTTTCCATCCATATAGACCAGACCTAAATCCAAGCTCTACAACTCCAGATATGATCCAATAACCGGATAGTGTTCTAGTTTAGACTGAACCAACATATTTTTTCTAAGCTTAGCCCTCTTTTTATCTTCTCAATTTCAGTAATTAAACTCATCAATCAATCCTTTGATTTATGTGATAGGCCTACATTTAAGATGAACATTTACCATAAATTAAAGATATCTTATAGTATCAGACTTGTTATTATAAAACATGATTTAGTTAAGGAGTTTTTGATACTTCAAGTGCAAAATGATGATATAAAACCTTGATAAAAATGCACTTTTAAGTACTAATCAAGAATCGACCAAAAACATTTTAGGAACACTACTTTGATACAATAAGAATCTCATAATTATATCAATTTTATAATTTTCTTTGTAAAGTATTTTTGTCTCATGAACTTTATCTTTACTTTAGATTCATAAATCAAATATTAAATTTATTAATATAATATTATATGAATATTAAAGATAAATTAAACCTCTATTAATAATAAGTATGTATTTATATGAATATAATAATACCACATGTAAACCAGTCGATTGCGTACAAGGCATATTAAACTAGCAATCTCTCATTTGCACTAAAGTCAATCGCTCATATATCTAATATCATATTGCTCAATATAACATTAATGCTTTTGTATGGATAGTGATAATAAAAGGATCTTCTAGATTCTCTTCGGTGGGTACTCGCTCTATCTTTATATCTTTCATTTCATTAATTTATCAAATCAAATGGAATTTTTAAGTACTTATTTAGATCAATGATAAGACCTTGATTCCTTTGCTTATGCAATGGCTTTATTATTATCATAGTACAGGGCAACTGGATCAACAATGCTAGCAATCAACCTAGTTCATTAATGAACTTCTTGATCCAAACTTCTTCATTTCCTCAAATATAGAGGTGCACTCTTATTAAGTTATAGAATCAATTGTGCTCTCTTAGATGGAACTCTTTCAACTCAGACCATTACCATTTAGAATAAAAACATATGTTGATTGATATTCATTATTTTTCCAACATTTCATTGAAAAAATCTTAATTCAAATAATTTTGAACTTCTAGTTTATCTTATCCATTGATGGATCCTATAGTTGTATAGGATATGATTTCCATCATATCTCTCTCAATCTGTGTTTTAGAAAACATGTCTTTGGAGGGAGAAATTCCATGCAAAATAGATAAAAATCCAATCTTAGATTCTTTCATGCTAAGCTATTTTAGCATGAGTCTATATGCATGGATTGGGACAATCTAAGAAACCTTTTAAATTTATCTCTATAGATCTCTATATCTAATATATAGGTTGTTTCTTCCAATTTCTTTATGAAGAAATTCTTGGACAACCAAAACATTACTGATTAAAGTAAAGATATGTAATTTGTTAACAATAATATGTCATTTATATATAATATTAGGAAAACAACATCACTCTCACTAACCTTTTATAAACACAAGGTTAATTCATATTTTTTTGATGAAATCAAATTTGTTGATCATACCATCAAAATTGGATATTCCTACTCCTTAAAACTTGCATTATACATTTATACATTGTCTTTCATGTTAGTCTCTCTCTTAAAGGCCTACTTAGATCCACTAGGTTTTATCCCTTCAGGTGGATCAACCAAATTCAAAACTTGGTTAGTACATGAAGCTCATAGCTTCAAGTCATTTCTTGGAATAAATATCATATATTACTTCTAAATAATTTGTAGGATCATCAATTATAAGCAACATGTCATTCACAACTTCCATGAAAGGTCCTTATCTCATTGATGTATGACATGTTCCATATATTTAGAGAGATTTTATGTTTCTTAAGGTTCAGGCTAAACATCCAATGTTTTAGCCTTGAAATATATTTCATCTGGATATGGTGTTTTAATAGGTGAATAGAATCTCATTCTATTTTAGACAATCCTTGAAATATTTGGTCAAATATTAACCACCTCAATCCAATCAAAGTTTATTAATACTTATTCCAATATGTATTTCAATTTTATTGCAGTTTATATTGAACCTAGGCATATTAGATTCAGGTATATACAAATCATTTCTATAATTACCGAATCCACAAAAACATCATTATTATAAAAGAACATTATTTGTCCTCAATAATAAATTTAAATCCATTTAATACTAAATAAAATGGAAACATTGTCTTGAAATACTAGAACAAAATAATAATTATAAGGTTCTAGTATCATCTTATTATGAAAACAAAATAACTAGTTCTCACAACTAATGCAACAATTCTTGCTTCATTACTGAGTTGTAGATTCACTTTGTCTTTAACTAATCTTCTACTTTTTTTTTATTCCTACATGCAATTGCAAATGTAAAAACTACATTCGGTATCCAACACTCAAGAACTACAATGCAAAGTAGTAAGATAGTTTTCAATTATAAACATACTTGAAGTAGAAGCTTATTTGCCTTCACAATTGTAATGTATTTCTTGCAATTCCTCCTTCAATGTCCTTCTTTGCCGTAACGATGACAAGTGTCCTTGTTTTTCTTGATGCTCTAAGTAGGTTTATTTACTTAAGAGACAACACCCTTGTTCTTCTTATCATTCTTCTTGGACATTCTAGAAGACTGAACTACAAAAACTAGGCATTTTTCCTCCTTAAAGGCCCTTTTAACCGTCCTAAACATATCAAGAAATTTTGACAATGGACTATCCAACTTGTTTATGTGATAGTTCATAATGAATTGTGAAAAGTTTTGGGGTAATGACTATAAGACCAAATTAAAACTTAACTCATGGTCCATGACAAAACCCAATATAGCTAATAATTTTCAAAAAATAGTGTTCACTGAAGAACCCTCTGTCATCTTGTAGTGGAACAATTCCTTAAAGGTTTCATGCCTCTCACTCCTACTAGCCTGCTCAAACAATTCTTTGACATGCATAATCATATTATAGGCATCCATATTTTCATGTTGCCTTTGAAGTTTAGGTGACAAACAAAAGGTGTCAATCATGTGTTTTCTACATGCTTTCATCCATGCATAATCATTAAATCCATCATCCATATTCAAACGATCATCAAGTAGTCTCACGGCAGGAGTAACCTGTCGTTTTAAAATTTATGTCTAAAATATCTTGTGTGATTCTTTTAGGTAAACAGGAATGCAAGAAATTAAAAAACAATTGAAAGTATAAGAAGGTTTAAACTCCCATTCAAAAAGGACAAGTATAAGAAGAAGAAAACTTACAGTAAAAAAGGAACTAAAAGTATACTTCATTTAGAAACAAAGCAATTATGTAGCTGATTTACTAGGCTGATTATTTTGCAATTTCCTCCCTAAAAAATATTACCCATTAAGGACTTATTCTATAAGTGTTGATTAAATTTTATCAATTTTTTTTCTTAATCTTTTTGTTACAGCATAAAGGATTATCTGTCAGTTGAATAAAGAGGATTGTAACAGAGTAAAAAGAACTAACAATTAGCAGCATGTTTTGTAGATGGAGGAATTAATTCACACGTGATGTTAGTTGTTAGCAAAGCAATTAGTAGTTAGTTGTTAACAACAGAACTTTAGCTAGTTAGTTGAATGAGAAAAAAGTATTGTATAAATATTGGTGTAGCAAATCCTTGAAACTCAAGTAAATTCTGATGAACAAATTACAGAATTTTGCAAAAACACTTTTCATTAATTTCTCTCTTTTTTCTAGTAAATTGCAAGGATTCTCCTTATAATTGTTATTATAGCCTCTTTTAAGGTAAAAAAAGGTTACAAACAACATTAAACATGGTGGAAAACAATAAGATCGAAGTTATTAAAGAACATGGAAGGAAATTGGATGAGCAGCTTCAACAATTACAAGCATCAACAGAGAAGCATAAAAGAAATTTGATCGAGTCAATGCACAGTTGGGGGAGATCTTGGCGATTCTGAAAACCATCTTAGAAAGTCAAGAGGTTGAAAAAACTAACACAAGTCCTGGAGAATTGATTCCAAATCAGATGATGAACTAGCAAGAGAATAGAATTTTGGGTCAAATATATGATGTAATAGGAGTTCAAGATGGATCACAAATAAGACATAATGCAATTACACCTTGAATTGATCTACCAAATTTTTATGGAGAGAATCTTAGAAGCTGGATATGTAAATGCAAGAAGTTTTTTAGGTTAAACTATATTCTAGTTCAATAATGGGTAAAGGTAACATTGTTTTACCTAAATGGCAAGGCAAATTTGGTATAAGGCTTCTTGTTTAGGGATGAGACTCTAGCAAGTTGGAAGGAATTTTTGAGAGCCTTATACATCAGATTTGGGAATTAAAAGGATGTTGTTAAGGAATTTAACATGTTAACACAAGATCAAGGAGTGGATGGATATGTTAAAAGACTTGAAGAACTCAAATTTTTAATAAATGTTCATTCTCTTTTAGAATCATATTACATTTTAAGTTTCATTAGTGGATTGAGGAAAGATGTAAAACCAATTTTGAAGATCCATAAGCCTATTATATTGGTACAAGCCTTTAAACAAGCTAAGTGGCAAGAGGAGTCCAATATTGCAATAGCCAAGAAAGGCATATTCTTGTAGAAAGGCAATCTAGTTAACAACAATGAAAAGGCAAAGTTACACATGATAGCAGGTTGTGATAAGGAGAAGGATGAATTCGTGGTTGTAGTAGAATGAGATATTAGTGGATTGCTAAATGAAGGTGAGAAGATTAAGGAGTATAGTATGCCATTGAATGCATTGGCTGAGAGTTATGTTAATAATACTATTAGGACTCTGGGTTGCTATCAAGGAAAAAATTTGATAATCTTGATTTATAGTGAGAGAACTAATAGTTTCATTGATGAATTGGTTATAAAAGAGATTAAAGCAATAATTAGAAAAGCTATTATCTTGGAAATAATTATAGCAAATGGTAGCACAATGAGATGTGACAATCACAGTCCTGGTTTTATTTGATTCATGCAGAGCTATGAATTTAAGGTTGATTTGATAATTCTAAAGCTAAGAAGATATGACATGGTATTTGGCATGGATTGGTTAAGGTGTTACTCTTCTATATTATTTAATTTCATCAAGATGAAATTATCCCTCATTAAATGAGGAATGATGATTGAAGTAAAAGGTATTATGGAGGAATCCAGCTTACAAATTGTTACAGCATAAAGGATTAGTAAAGGCTAGAAGGAGATATTATATGGTTTTGTGGGTTAGTTTTTTTCCATTGAAATTACAGAAATGACAAGTAAAAAGGAATTAAAGCCATAAGTAAGAGAACTATTGGAAGAGTTTTAGTATCTGTTTAAAGAACCTAAACAATTTCCACATGTAAGAAGCTTAAACCACAAGTTTCCTCTAATTCTTGGAGCACGACCTGTCAACATTAGACCATCTAAGAGTTCTTTCATGCACAAGAAGGTAATTGAGAAACTTGTTAAAGAGATGTTATATAGAGGATTATTCCAAAATAGTTACAGTCTTTTTGCTTCTCCAGTTTTACTAGTAAAGAAGTAGGACAACATATGCAGGTTTTATATTGACTATAGGTAGTTAAATAACCTGACTTTGAAGAACAAGTTTCCAATACCGCTCGTAGATGATTTGAAGGATGAGTTATGTGAGTTATAATTTTTTTCTAAGTTGGATATGAGATCAGGCTATCACCAAGTAAAAATGTTTGAAGAAAACATTGTAAAAATAGCTTTCAAAAATCACCAAGGCCACTATGAATTTAAGGTAATGCTTTTTGGCTTAACAAATGCCCCCAACACATTTCAAGCCTTAATGAATAATGTACTAGAACTTTATTGTGGCTTAGATATCAAATCCTCTATAAAGTAGGGAAGAAAAATGTTGTAGTTGATGCGTTGTCAAGAAGAGTAGATAGAGAATTGAGAGCAATCACAACTATGTTTCCAACTTTACAGGAAAGCATTATGGAAACTTATAAGGATGATCCTTTCATACAAAATATCATTGCTAAAAAAATGGTTAACTCAGGTGGTTGGCCTAATTATTCTTTTTCAGAAGAACTATTAAAACTTAAAAATAGAGTGGTGATTGGTTTTGAGGGCAATATAAAAAAAAGATTGGTAATGGAAGCTAATAACTTTTATATTGGGGCATGTTTACATCCAAAATTCATACAAAAGACTGAAGGTTGTGTTCTATTGGCCTAAAAAGAAGAAAATGGTGGAAAAAGGGGTGAAGGAAAGTGACATTTGTAAACAAACTAAGTTAGGATGAATAACATATCCAGGGTTGTTACAACCTCTTTCAATTTTAGAATGAGTATGGAGAGATATCACAATGAACTTCATAGAAGGTTTATCCAAGTCAGAAGATGAAGATACCACACTAATAATGGTAGATAGATTTACAAAGTATATAGACATTTCATTGTTATTTCTCATCTTTCAACAGCTCAAGATGTGGTAATGGTGTTCTCGGATCACCTCTACAAGCTTCATGGTTACCAGCAACTATTGTGACTGACAAGGATAGAGTTTTCACAAGTCTTTTTTGGAAAGAGTTATTCAAGAAGCTAAGAGCCAAGTTACTTACGAGTTTTGCTTACCATCTTTAAATTGATGGTTAAAATAAGAGTGTGAATCAATGTCTAAAAACCTATCTTAGGTTTATAACAACACATACTCCAAGGAAATGGCATTAATAGTTGTTTATTGCTCAGTGATGGTACAATACAAGTTTCCATTCAAGAATAAATGTCTTCTTTTTAGACACTACTTAGGTATCTACTATCTTTATCTTGTCTCACTTTGTCTGTCCAAAAAATCACAATGTTTCTTTTCATTTGATGAAATAGTCCACTAACATCCTTCATAATCTGAAATTTGCTCATTTCATTGTCAACCCTAGAACAAACATTGGAATCTCAAGGAATTACCCCTACCGAAATTAAAGGTACTTTTGTAAGGTCTTAATGATTTGAATTAGTATTTACTTTTGTAATGAACTTGCTTTTTGGCAAATTGCTGGATGAACTACAAGAACATATTAAAGACTACTTTATCTATATAACTACTTTATATGTCTAAGTTTAGGCAATATAGGCAGTGAAATTAATGCTTTGATTTATATCCCAAAATCGATGGCCTTTATACCATTGATGTTAATAATGTTAAAAAGTGGTTCTTTGCTCATGGAATTGAATTTGATTCATTTGTGAGGTTTCGTTGGTTGATATGTATGTAAAGGTTAAGAAATTATAGTCAACTTTCAAAATTGTTTGATGAAAGTCCTCAAAGATTTTTTAATTTTTGGCAAAGTTGTAATATTAATATTAGAATTAAATAAAAAATAATAGCAATCCTATAAATAATTAAATTTTTTTTGTTGGTTTTTAAAAAAACAAGATAATAATTGTTAACTTGAGTATAAAACTCATGATGTAAAATATAATTTTTTTCAAAATAGAGAGAAAAAACATGATCAAACCTTTGAAAAAAATTTATAGTTATCCATTTAACTTAGTTTTTCCAAATTGAAGATCAACAGTTTTTTTTCGATACTACGAGTTACCAAAACAAATCCAAACAAAACAAATAATCCAACAAATAATCAGGTCTAGTTTCAGATTAATCAATCGCAAAAACAGCATACCCAAAAAAAAAAATAAGTGAAAAAAAAAACTTACAATGCACAATAAAATGATGCCTTGTAGTTTTTTCCTTAACTTCAATTTAATTTAATGTTTGACATGGGGCCGCTATCCCTGATGACGAATCTACAACTCGACTACTTTCTTGTTCGAAAAATATTTTATACATGAGCTATGACTTTACAGAATGACAACTACAGATGTTAGTAACTTCAAGTATTTTTCCAGGACCGAACCCACCGTCACTAGACCACAGAGATATGTTATAATTAGCATTCAAGCTACATGCTTTTGACAAAATCTACAAGCCAATTTCAATAACCAGTTCAGCAGCTGCACCCCTTGTACCAACTCCACCTAGTCCCAGTAACGCTACAGCCAGTTCTTCTTCATTCCATTGCCTCAGCCCCTTGCTTACCCTCTTCAATATATCCACATCAACCTCAGGCACCCATTTCGGTGTGCAAGCCACCATCAAGCACACAAACCCAGATGCGTATGCCCATGCAGTAGCCCAATCACAACCAAGCGATATTTTCCCCTCTAGAGCACTTGCCAGAAATTCTAAGTGAGCTTTGAGCACTGTTGGCCGTTTTTTTGATGCTGCTGATTCTGAGTCCACACCCCATGCAAATGTCCCACAAAATAGCGCAAAGTAAGCAAGTGCATAGCCCCTTAGCATTGCAGCCAGACCTCCAGATTCTCCACCTTCCTGCTCCAATCCATGTACTGATATAAACCAGGAGGGTAAAGTTTCATTAATCAAAGATTGAACCAAATTTAATCCGCCAGATATCCACACTAAAGAAGATCCAAGTGAAGCTGCAAGCTTGACACGTGTCATTGCTGCAGCAAGAGAAACTTTCCCATATCGCATCCCATATTTGCTTTTCTTCAATTTCTCCATTGCACCTCTAGTCCACGCACTATTTGCAATATCTCTGACAGAGTGCATTAGAAGAGAGAGAATTTCTTCTGTCATGAACATGACATCTCTGACTGATCGATGCACTCGTAAGTAAAGAATTCCCGGGGCAACAGGAGAGATTCCACCAGATAAGTGGGAGCCAAACCCGTGACCTAAAAGGGCACCCACACCACCATTGCTGGAAATGTGAGGGGGGCTCAAACCAAGAGTGGATGCGAAGCAGCTCTTCAGAAGCTGAACTACAGCATCGCTGTTATGGTGGAACACAGTACGTGAAGCAGAGAACACAAGGTAGTCACTCCAACGCTTAACTTTCTGGGCCCATAGAGAGGCTATAATGGGCATGCATGGCCAAGGGCAACCAGCAGCAAGGGCATTCAAGGCTGGGCCAACCAGGGTGAGGAACCTTTCAGACATTTTGTCCAATTTATAAGTAATTGTGAGGCTTACTAGGGCAGCTAATGGCAAAGGAAGTGTAGCCGGAGATGTACCCCCTGCAAGAACAAGTATTGAGCCTCGTTAATGAATTTTGTTTTTCTAGAAATTAAATTCCCTTGTCAAAATTTAAACACAACTCATGCATACTCATTCTTCCAGCTTCATCATGATATGAAGATCTCTAGGTCTAACACGAGAATGGACTTGAAAGTTGAAATCTAACAAAAGGATGAATATTTCCAAACCTAAAACTGTACAAGTATATCTATTGATCTTCAAAATGCAGGTTGCTGTGGTTTGTTCTAGCAATGCGTTCAAAAAAACATACATGAAAAATTTTCATTTATCAAGAACTGAAAACCCTATAGCCTAAAAAAAGGGAACAGTAATCTGTATGATAAAGAATTACCTACAGAAAGGCTTGGGACATCAACACCAGTGGCAGCCAGTATTTTCTTTATCTGCTGCTCAACAGAGGATAAATTGACAGCTGGGCTCGGCCAATCAGTTCCATTCATAGAAGCTGGCTTCCATATGCCTCGTGTAACTTCAGCTGACAAGTAGCTTACAATGGTGGCCAAAGAAGCTGGTAGAAAATCGGCAAGATCTTTAAGCCCTATGATAAAAGGTGCAGGTGTAAATAGATTAGAATTGAGCATGTAGTTATCAGGGAAAATGGTTTTTACGTTTTGAAGTTTTGGTACAATTAAACTTTAAGTCTCTTCACGTCTAAACCAACAATACAATCATTTGATGATTAATGATTTAAGATGATGTGAAACTTTAATCCCTCTATACTATCCTCTGCTCTAATATGCCCCGTAGCCACACAGTGATTACAGTATTGTGTTAGTTTTTAAAAGAATAGGGCTAAATTTTAACCATTCTAAGATCTCAGTAACACCTACTCTCCTACTTATAAAGTTCGTTCACATTTATCTCAATCACATGGCAAAACAGTATTCTTGACATCCTCTCAATATTTTCTCTTAAGGCACCAACTTCTTCCTCGCATGCCAACTGGTCTCAAACCATATAAATTGATGAAGGAAACTTTGAGCAAATTGTACAAACCTGTAGCCAGTTCACGGGGAGAGAGTCTTCCATGGGCACAGGCTGTCAGAGCAGCGTCAAGGGCAAATGGAGTTGCTTCTAAGATATCCCATGCAGATATTTTAAGCCTAGCTTGAGCATCTTCAGCACCAGGGCCAGATGAAAGACTACTTCCAGAGTTCGTAGAAGTCGAAGGCTGAACACCTCTATTTATCCTTCTGAACATTAAATTGAGGAGTGCATCAACAATCTGATGAACAGGGGTTCCATGTACAAGACCGGAAAAGGTAGAAGCAATGCATTCCAGATGCTGCCTGTACCATAGTTTCAACTTTGGGAAAGAATCCATGAATATGGGTTCTACAGACAGACTCAAAATTTTTGAGAATCTCCTACGTCTGAGTTGACGCCTGGTCGAAGTTCCAAGGGACGATAATAGGGAATTCCTTACAAGCAAGAGGTATTCAGGGCTTAGATGGGATCCCACTGGTGGTACGTCTCCCATCACATGATCAATAGGTGGATGATCAAATCTCCACAATCTCAGAAGAAGTGTAAAGGCATTAGAAAAAACCGCATGACAAGAAAATTCTTCACCTGTTGGAAGAGTCCATGAGACCTCAGGAACAGCAGAGCCAAAGGCCTCACAGATGGGCATCAATGCACCAGCAAGTAGTGGAACCTGGCAATAGATGTTGAACATCAGTTCACAGACGGCATAAAGGACACAAATTTTCCATTTATTTCCACAGTTTGGTTCTTCACTTTAATTTCTATTAACCTTTTGCTTTAATTTTTTTTTCTGTTAATTTTTTTCATTGACTCTCTCTTCTATGCGTATGGATCTCACCCATGATTTATTAGTTCACAAAATCAAATAAAGACACAATTTCTTAGTTTTCAAGCATATTGGAACCCTCAATATTCCATCGTGACAAGCTCTTTATTAAATAACCTCTTCAAGAACTTGATAAATTTTCTTTTCTTTATGTGTAAAAGGATACAGGGGCACCAGTCAGCAAAAGGCATGCATTGCACATACAGAACAAGTCAGTAAAGAAGTGTTGTTAAAATTCAACCCACCAAACCATGTAAGGATAAAATCTGCACGCAATCCACAGATGATATTCCAACAAGAAGAACATTTAAAAGCGGAGCATAATTTATCAAGTGACTCTCACTCCCAGAGTAATCAGCAGGAACTGGAGGTGACAGCAATTTTATAATGAAAAGAATTGTATGTTCCTGTAAACAACAGTAAATTTAATTAATAACTTCAACTGGAGAGGGAGAGGGGGGGGGGCTTCTGAAACATTACCTGAATATTCCAACCACGAACAAGAGAGGCTCCACAAAGAATAGCAGCAGCAGATATCTTCTCATCATCAGAACCATCGACTGCAATCTCATATATTTTCTCGATCGCTGGTAAGCTTCCATCAAATCCATCTTAAATTCAGTTGCCATACCACTGAGTAAATATACAAAAAAAAAGAGCATCTGACATGCATGGTTCAGGAAAAAGAATGGCATAACTTAAGACCAGGTTAGGAAATTAGGGAATAGCCTTTTAAGCAAGACAGCTATGACCTTCATTGTATGCACATGCATTTGAATCTTTCCTCATGCGTAATTACAACATTATGGAGGAAAAATCCTAAATCATAAAACCTCTCGACTTGATTGTATTCAAGTTATGCTGAATTTCAAAAACCTCCATTATGGAATCTGTCAACATAACAGCATTCGGAACACAAAAGCACATCTTGAAACAGCCTCTTTTAAGGCATTCATATAATAGCATCACCGACCAAAAAATAATGACATTAAGAACTAATTATTATGAAGCTAATCAGATCAAGTTGACCATTGTTCATTGCTTCACATTTTAAACACCCTACCATAAGAATAAACATTAATAAAAATTCACACACTTGTTAAGCAAAAATGAAAATAAAACAAACAATTCCACAGAAAAACACTGCAGTTGTATAGAATCACAATTTTGCTCAAAGGAAAAAAATTCTAGAAACTCAAGTTTGGAAACAAAAGCCAGTGTTGTGGGAAACAAAACCAATGGAAAGAGTGCTATCTTGAAAAAGTAAAAGAATTATGATGATTTATATTATTCAAAGTTAAGTCTTGTGCAAAGAAGGTAGGAAACTCGTGCTGTCTCAATTATAATGATAGTGCAGTATTCTGTTCACCATCCATGCAATAAAAAAAAAACCCTGGAAAATAAAGGGAAAAGGAACAGATGAATTCAAAAATAGTTGTTAAACAATACCACTGGCAGCATACCTGGAAGCTGGAGTTGAAACCAAAATGTTTATCATTGATGGGGTTAAAGGTGACCCGTTCATCAATGACAACCAGCCAAGTGTTTGACTGGGAACACTCCGAGGTACTTGGTTGGCAAGAGTCACATAGCCTGGCCATAAATATGCTGATGTGTCCAACATATTTCTTGCAATACAAGCCTCAACAATCAGGTGCCTCAAGTTTCCAGCTGGAAAGTAATAAAATGGAAAACAAGACTAGAATTCAGAGCCATGGAAAAACAATAAAGACTGGCATCCAGGACCAACAGGTTGAGAACAAAGAAAAGAAAAGAAAACAATAAACCTAAAAGAGCAGTGGATAGATAACCATATTTTGGGAAGACAACAGTTACAAGCCTACTATAAAAATAAAGGAGAAAAAATAGTTCAAATTCTAGCAAAAACTAATATTCTACTATTTTGTTGTTTTTGTCACCCTCTAAAGTCTGAAATGAGGAAAAGGAAACAGTGATAGCAATTGAAAGGACTAATGTTAGAAAACAAATAAAGGTTCAATTAGCTCATCTAATAATTGTTTTTTTAAGAAACCCCCTGTATACAAGGGAACTTTCTAAACTTTCTAAAATGTACAGAAACAAAAAATCAGGCTGCCGATTCATGTTACATTTTGGTAGCAGGGGAAATTGAACCTGTTTAGCAACATCATTGGAATTATCATGTTTCCGCACCAAACACAACCTTTGATAATATGAACTGCAATGTTAAGGAATGTAATCACTTACAACAGTTGACTGGCATGTCATTTATACTCATGCTATAACCATTACTGACAGTGAGACCTGAGATAAACATTGTAGCTTTTGCGGCAGCTTGATTAGCTACTGAGCTAACAGGCTGAGGCGGAGTCAACAACCCTTCATAGTCACCCAATAGCTGCAGGGAAGTAATTAGACCCTTTCGACGTTTCCCCTGTTTTTTTTTTCTTTGATTGGTAGGGCTCTGTTGCGTTTCATCAATCAATTCACTTTCCTCTTCCTCAATAATATTAGCCACTACAAGGGTTGTAATAGACAATAACATGGACAAGCATGTATCAAGGCGAGGTACTGGACCCTCACTAGGATTTCTTTCCTGAAAGAACACAAATAGGTTATGCACTGAAAGATGCATAAATCATTAAAAGTTAAAGAAGGTTTGTGCAAAACTCAAAAAAATAGGGAAAAATAAAAACATGCAATTCCTTTGGAAGAAAAAGAATAATGCTTCCCGAAAAATGATTTCATTTAATTCCCTAATTCAAGCTAGTACATTAAAAAGGTTTCAATTGTCTTGGACAACTTTGTATACTTTATTCTTAAATTTATCACTACAGAATCAGTTTTTCTCTGTGCTCTTATCAAAAACATGTATTCTGTCCCATCCCTAAAATCCTGCTTTATTAATGCTTTGCATAACTTTAAATGAATACCACCAACTGTGTTTTTTTTCTGGAACCTAACGAAACCTACATGAACATCACATGACAAATAATAAATAATGAAGCTTGTTTAAGATGCTATATAATCTATATTCTTCAAAGAATAGCTTTTCTATGACAAAAGCAAAAATGACTGATGGACAAACCAAAAATGATATAGAATATATCTATGGGAAAATTTAGAAATCTGGTTGTTAACGGGATTACATTTTGCAGTTTAGATATTAACTTCTATTTCTAGTCAATTTTCAAAAGTAGTTTTTAGGTATAAACTTTATTCTACTACCTACTTGGTAATTGGCTTTGGTGCCCATTAACTCAAGTTTAGCATCACAATTCCTTTCTAATTTTCTTGTTCCTTTGACTTCACCCCTTTCTTCCTATTTATACTGCATGTTATATCTCATTCTTGTGGGAGTGCTTTGTCAAGTATATACTCATTTGGGTTCGTGAAAGGCATTACACATTTCAGAAGCACTAGTTTAAGCCCTTGTTCAGTGTCAAATATACCAAATTGTTGTTTATGAAAGAAGATATATAAAAATTAGTGCCCTAGGGATTCAAACCTTTCTCTACTTTCACAAAAAAGGGTAGTAAAAGATTATTATGCAAAATTAATTAAGGAACTGTGAAACTACTCTTTGCACAATCCAATAAAAATTTGAAAAATAAAAAATTTCATTGTTGGAGACATGAAAGACTGGTTTGCATGCATCAAAGTCAAGGGAAGCTATATCCAGCGTTAGAATTTGAAGCAGCAGATTCTAATAGAAGAGGTTGAGGAAAATGAAAGAGTGTTGAAGACAACATGAGTTGGAAGGAGAAAGATGACCAAAACATGAGAACACCATGGAAAACTAATTCAAGAAATTTTATACTTAACCATTACAAAGCACAAGACCAAGTTTTCTCCAACTACACTTGAATGATGATATATAAATTTCTATTCAAAAGTAAAATAATAGAGCATCTTTCCTCTCCATTCTTCTCAAATGTTTTCTACCCAACATTCAAGCTCATAAAAATATAAGGGTGAGTTTACTTTCAGAATTTTTTTGTAGTTCTCAACTTGATGTTTAGTTCCTTCTTACGACCAGGGAAAAAAAAAGGAAGTTTACTAACTACTAGTTTTCTGAAACAGGAAAGGAAGATATTGCTTAGCTTGTCTTTAAAATAACTAGATATAAAATAAGAAACAGGTGACCCAAACATCGCCACTTTTTTTTTTTTTTTTTTTTTTTTGCAAAGTAGAAAATATGGAGAAGCACTTGCTTTTAAGAAAACTTAAAAATAGAAAACACACTTATCCAAGGAAACTATTTTTATTTTAAATTTGTTGATTTTCTCCACTTTTTTTATTCACTGAAAAGTTTTCCAGAAAACTGAAAAATTTTCCACATGACACCCATAGATTTTTTATCAAATCAGAACAAGTACCCACCCTTTGAACTAGCCGTAAAGCTGCAATCCATAAGCCTAGAAAAGTATCATGCCAAGTGGTGCGATTAACTGCTTGCAGAGCTTTGACCAAACCTGCAACATAAAATTGGAACAATAAATTTTAATTTATCACCTACAGTCCTACTCTATAGGTTTGTAAAAGATTTCAGCATAAAACAAGAGATGAATCATACTGATAAGATTTTCTATAGCACTAGTTGTCGTCACTTGTGACCCATCCATAGTGTCTTCTAGAAATAGATCAATAGGTAACCAAACTGCAGACTGACTTGCCCCGTGGCATTGACCAACAGAAGATTTGAGAGACCCTGAAAACATGACTGCATGAAACTCATGTTGTGATATTGTTTTGCACTCTCGAGACAAAACCCTTCGGGTGTCAGATGTCAACTGCAGAAAAGCATCTGGAGTTATGTGTTTTGAGTTCCTCAAAGCTGCAGAATGCACAACAAGCAGTTGCAATTGCTCGAAGAAGCCTCCCCATTGTGAAGGCCTAAAAGGATAAGAGAACATCTTTATTAATCAGGTTTCCTTCATTAAATTTCTCCAATATCTAGTAGTAACCACCCTAAAGTAAAGTTCAGAAGACCATGCCAGGTTAGGCATCATTTAGGTTGAGCATGGCAAACCACTTTAATGGCTTGTTCCCCACTTCTTCTTATAAAACACAAGTAAAACTAATCATGACACTATATATATCTTACATGTTTTGACGTGCCAAGTAAAGTAGCCTCGAGGTTAATTTGTTTTTTAGAAACTCTCCAATTAGCTCGATAGCCATTGTAGTGTTTACTTTGTGCAACCCCTCGTGGTGCTCATTTCTCTTCTCACTAAAGTTCTCATGACCATCTATTTCCATACCCTCCGGTCTGGGTAGCCATCTAGAATTCTTTTCTGCACCTAGTTCCAGCAACCCTTCATCATCCAAGGAAGCATCAAGTAACTGCCACACGATTGAAAAGACAAACTCAACCAGAAGAAAGCCAGGTTCACACAATTGCACGCCAAATATTTGGGAAAGATGAGCAGCATCATCTATTGATTTCATGATCCTGTAATTGCAACTAAAAGATGTTAATATCTATAATTGAAGTTTAAGAGCATACCAAAAAAAAACAAAATGGCAGGATTCAGATTGTCTTTCAGGATTTTTGTTAGTCCTTAAGCAGGCAAAGAAAGATTATTTATTACAAAAGTTATTTCTGCAGATTCTGTCAGAGAAAAAATAAAAAAAGACAACTTTTAAATTCCACAGATGAGGCAATCACAATTGGCAGGATTGCTAGGACCTAAGAGTGTCCAAATTGAATGCATTCAAAGTCTGGATCCAAGAGTAAACATTAATGAAGCATCCGTTTAACAACATAAGCACAGAACAATCCCAATACTACAATTTTCTACATAATTGTTTCTGTATAGCATCCTAAATGTTTACATCATTGCATTGTGTTACAGTTTTAAGAGATACATCCACAAAGCGACCCATGCACATAAGTTTGGTATAAAAAACAAGGAGCAACAGTATTTTTCAGCTTAAAACTGCAGTTATTTCTTTGAGTTGCAGCCTTATATCCATCCATGGTCATGAAGAAGGTGAAAACACCCGTGCACCATCTGAGCAAAGGCTACAAAGATTGAATGAAACTACCACTGTCCACAGCAATCACCCAAGTCAGCCAACTCCTTGTGAAATAGAATGGCTTAGAAACAACTCTCATTCCCATTTTCCATATTTTAACCCAAATGAGAGATAAAACCACGCATAGTGGTGATGATCCAACAACGGCGCCTACTATTACTAAATCTCCTATTATTCCGTCTCGTCATCGTCTCTCTTTCAACATTTCATTTTTGTTTTATCCAAAAAAAGAAAAGAAGCCACCATGCATAACTAGAAAATTTGAGACTTGCTATATCTGCCTATTCCAATCAACAATACCATGTTTTAAAGAAAAAGGTCAGCATTTGCAAAATCATACAATTAATTAGCAGAAACAAGTAACGGAAAATCAGGCCAATGTCGTTCTTCATAGAAATCCAAAAAACTCACAATTGATAATTTGGGGCAGCGATTAGAGCTGAAAAGGAAAAGGCGTGTCTCTTTACGAGTTCCATATACAGCCTATATGCAGACGGGTGGAGCTGTCGATTCGGAACAACCCTGTAAATAAATAAAAATAAAATAAAATAACCCTTTTTGGCATAAAATTGAGATAATATCAATGAAGGTGATGGCCTGCCTGGTAGAGAGGAGAGCGAGGACGAGCAAAGGAGGGACGAGGTTGAAGGAGAGGGCCTTATCGAGGAACTTCCACGTGATGGGCATGTGATTATCGAAGCAGATATGAGAGACTAATAGGTGAGCCAGCTCCATTGAGGGCAAATCAACGCCAGCAGAGTTGAGATTGGAGCTGAGTTGGATCGCCCATAGTTGCGGGTCGCAGTGCTTGACCTGAGCTGACTTAGTGAGTTCAAGTACCGAGTCCCAGACAGTACAACTCGCCGCCGCCATATCTCAACTCAATTCCTTTTTGGAAATTGGATTTGGATTCCCTGTTTGTTCGCGTTGCTTTGGACTCTGCTGCTGGAAAAGAAGGGGAAAAAAGAAAGTAAAAGACCAAGGAAGGCTGGACTCAGACTCATACTCCAGAAGGCGGGCATGGCATAAAAAAATATTTTTTTATTTGATTTTTAAAATATTTTTTATTTTAAAATATTTTAAAATAATATTTTTATTTTACAAAAATTATTTTTAATATTAATATATCAAAATAATCTAAAAAAATCCTAAAAAAATAATCAAGTAAAAATAATTTTAAAAATATGTTTGAACCACAATACCATGAACAAAGTGTAGTCCAAGTTTTGGTATTTTTACTTCTAATTTACTTTATATTTTCATTTTAATTGATTTGAAAATAAAGAAAATAATAAATTACGTTTTTTTTATGTTTATTATATATTTACACTATCTTGTGGGTTGTATTAATTTTTTAATACAAAAAATAAAACTAAAAATAAAAAATTAGCTTGAATTTAAAAAAAAAATCATGCTAACTAAAAACACTTGAAAAAATAATAATAATAAACCAAAATGAAACATATCAAGAATACTAATTAAAAACTTACTAAATGCTTTAAAAAAAATTACAGTGTAGCATCTTTTTATAAAACTTATTAAGATAATAATATATTAGATTAAACCTAAATTTTGCAATTTAATTTATCAAATTCACATTTCAGATCATGAACTTCATTAGGTTTAATTTATTTTTTTACCTAAATATATGATAAAAATAGAAAAAAAACTAAATGGTGAAATTAGAAGAAAAAATAAAGGAAAAAAACTCAAGATAATATTTTTATATATAAAAAAAAGCTAGCTAAATCTACAATCCAGGTCTTAGATTTTATTAGGGTAAATAACTTTGTTTTTTTAAATTTATTTTTTACCTAAAAAATTTAAATGATGAAATTTAAAGAAAACAAATAAATAACCAAAGATAAAAAAAAAATAATAAGGCCAAGCATGCAAGCTTCGTAGTGGCTCATCTCGCCTAGGCATAAAAAAAAAAGCTCATGCAAGTCAGCTTTTTAGCCCAATTTTTTTTTTAAAGGACATGTTGTCTATCCTTTAAAAAAAAAACATAAGACGGAGAACACATTATCAACTAAGATAAATGATGCGTTATTTGTCTATCTAGATTTCAGCCACCATTATAGCGAGCTGAAAATCAAGAAATGTTTTTTTCCCCCCTTGAAATCCATTTTTCAACCCATTTGGACATAAAAACATTCAATAAACACTCTTAAAATATGAAAAAACCAATTTATCAACCAAACATACCAAAAAAAAGGTCTAAGAACTTAAAATCAAATTGAGTTAAAATTTTATTTATTGGCCTTGATATATTTTATAGTATTAAGGTTCAAAACAACCTCCATCAAACATTTCTCATTGAATGGAACTTATAAACACCAAGTTTTACCATTTTAGTGGTTAGAATCGACCACAACTAACGACTTTCTTTCTTCTCACTAGAATTCAATAACTTTCTCTCTCATCTCTTAAATCCAAGGACTAAAAAATAATTCAAGTTTGGACTAGAATTGAATTTTATAAAATTACAAATTGATGGTGATTGTGTTTGAAATTTAAAAGTAGAAGGCTTAAAATGAATATGTCATCCAAAATTCTATATTGGTCAAAGTATTCTCTGTGTTTAATACTTTGATCCCCTATCGTATTTGTTTTTTTAAAAGAAAAAAAAAGACAAGCAACATGTTATTTGTTTACCCAGATTCTGTCCACCACTAGGCTAAAAATTGAGATAGCATTTTCCGTCTTAAAACCTATTTTTTCAACTCATTTGAACCTTAAAAACAAATCTAAGAAACACCCTTAGAACATGAAAAAACTAATTTATCAACTTAAAAAACCCAAAATCAAACCGAGTTAAATTTTCCTTTCTCAGCCTTGATATGTATTTTAGACAATATTAAAATTCAAAACAACCACCATCAAACTCTTCTAATTGAATGGAACTCCTGAACACCAAATTTGACCTTTTTAGTGGTCGGAATTAATCTCAACCAATGATTTTCTCCATCCTCGTTGAAATCCGATGATTTTCTCTCTTCTATCTCATACTTAAAGACTAAAAATTATGAAAATTAAATTTTATAAAATTCCCAAGATGATGAAATCGGGAAAAAATAAAAAAAATTATCAAAGTACCAAAAATAACAATAAAAAGAATATAGATTAAATTTAATAAGAAAAAAAAACTGATGGAGGATGAAGTCGTAAAAAAATTCAATTTTAAAAATTATCTCAACTAAAACAAATAACAATTAAAAAAATTGAGACCAAATCTGATTGATGAAAAAATTAAAAAAAAGTAAAATTAAAAAAATTCAAGTTTCATAAATTATTAATAAAAAAACAAATTGTAATAAAAAAACAAGAACAAAAAATAAAA
>Ga0325410_1000072_pt1 | contig 90879 bp, 78 predicted proteins | sample PopdelMetagenome_16_FD_206182 | JGI IMG/M metagenome (GOLD analysis project Ga0325410, IMG submission 206182) | Populus deltoides microbial communities from Bellville, Georgia, United States - Xylem-PdIQD-R3 | ecosystem: Host-associated > Plants > Phyllosphere > Stem > Wood/Secondary xylem... | reverse complement strand
TATTAATTTGTTAATTATACCTAAAATCTCATGTAAATTAGAGGAGAATTTGTACGTATATCGATACATTTAAGTGTGGATGTAATTAATAGTGGTGGACGGATACAATCATCTTCAAGAAGTCGAGACTTCCCTGAGTATTATTTGCTCACCTTTGAAACTTCTTTTTTTGTTATCAATCTATAAAGAAAGAAACAAAAAAGGGAAAACGTCGCCTTCCGTTTTAAGGTGTCAAATACTCAAACTGGCAAGTGTAACCTCTCTAAAAATCCAACAGCACACCTTTAATTGTCACGTTTTGGAATCTAAATGAACATTTATGAAAATAGATACACAAAATATCATCTTACCCTAAATTAGCTCCTTGCCATTTTCACCACACGACCATTCGATGCTTATATATATAAATATAGGCACACTCCATGCCCTAAAACTCACACCAAACTTCCATTAGTCTTTCTTTGTTTTCTTTGCTTTCTTTGTTACTGGTCATCTTTCTTGATCACCTTATTTAAAAAATGTCTCCCAATTCCATAATCGAGCCTACGGCGGACTTGCAGAAGAGAGCATATGTTACGTTCTTGGCCGGAAACGGTGATTATGTGAAAGGTGTGGTGGGTTTAGCCAAGGGTTTAAGAAAAGTGAAATCTGCATACCCTCTTGTGGTGGCTATTTTGCCTGATGTGCCCGAGGAGCACCGCGAGATTCTAGAATCTCAGGGCTGTATCGTCCGTGAGATTGAGCCCCTGTATCCACCAGAGAACCAGACTCAGTTTTCCATGGCTTATTATGTGATTAACTACTCAAAACTTCGTATTTGGGAGGTAATTAGTTAATCAACCCTAATCGTCAGCTATTCTTTTCTTGATATGTTACTATTATTGTTGGCCATAGGCATTAGCCATGCAATTGTCTAAACGTGGCCTGTTATCAAGTCTCTCAACTTGTGTTCTAGAGAAGCACGCATGACATATCCCTAATCAAAATTACAAAAGTTTTTTTTTTTTTTGCATGATGGATTTATATGTTGATGTGATGGCCTCTAATTCACTATCTAATGTGGTTCCCTTGTGGTTTGTAGTTTGTGGACTATGGGAAGATGATATACTTGGATGGTGATATTCAAGTCTTTGACAATATTGATCATCTTTTCGAGAAGCCAACTGGATATTTTTATGCTGTGATGGACTGTTTTTGTGAGAAGACATGGAGTACCACTCCTCAGTATCAGATCAAATACTGCCAGCAATGCCCTGAAAAAGTTCAGTGGCCTTTGGAGATGGGCTCTCCCCCTCCACTATACTTTAATGCTGGCATGTGTCTCTTTGAACCTAAACTCGAGACTTACTTTGATCTCTTGGAGACCCTCAAAGCCACCACCCCTACCTCATTTGCTGAGCAGGTAATTAATCTGGCCTGTTTAGGATATTTATTGTTATTATTTTTTGGAAGGCTTTCTTATATAATATATTCACCCTTATTTTTCGGATATTCCAGAAAAGAAGTGGTAGATTTTTCAATTTTTAATTAATTTATCATCACCCTTATTTTTTTTACTTGTGATTTGCAGGATTTTCTGAACATGTTCTTCAGGGATGTATACCAGCCTATCCCTCCTGTCTACAACCTTGTTTCTGCTATGCTGTGGCGCCATCCCGATAAATTCGACCTTGACAAAGTGAAGGTTGTCCACTATTGTGCTGCGGTAAGAGAATTCACTGTTATAAGTAAAGTTCTTTCAACATATCGATCCATACAGATATTTTCATTGATGTTCATTTTTGTTCAAACTTCTAGGGTGCAAAGCCATGGAGGTATACTGGAAAAGAAGAAAACATGGATCGAGAGGACATCAAGGTTTTGGTGAAAAAATGGTGGGAAATATATGAGGATGAGTCCCTGGATTTCAAGAATGCCACTGTGCCTGTTGCTCAAGAAAAACTTGGACCCCTAATAGCGGCATTGACTGAGGATGGGGTGGGTAACCACATGAATCTACCATCTGCAGCTTAATCTTAATTTCTAGCTAGCTAGCTAGTGTGTTTGGAGCATTAGTTTTTAGCCAATATATAATTAAATACTATATATAAATTATTAAGTACAGGGGTTAGGGCATTTATTTACTAGCCCTATATGCTTTTTTAGTTTGATTGTGATCACTGATGAAAGTGGAATATATGTATGAAACCTTCGACATCTATAAAGTTGGAAAACTAAGAATAAAGAGAATACTATGATAAATTATCTTTACTTGTTTTTCCCCTTAATTCTACCTTTCATTGTTCTTAAACATTCTGTTCTTTTGTTCGTATATCCTTCTACATTCTCTCTCTCTCTCTCTCTCTCTCTCTCTCTCTCTGAATAAGCCAGAGAAATTCATTAAAATTCCAAAGGAGAAAAAGGTCAGATTCCACTCGATTCGTCTTTGCCGAAGAGACCCGTGTCTCCCTCTTCCAAGAGTTGTAAAGAATAAAAAACAAAGCTACCAGGAAAAGAAATATGTTGGGCCTATTAAATGAATAATATTAAAACATGGGCCAAAGATCCAGGCTGGTGACCCAAATGGTGAATTTCCATGTATGGAAGCCCAAGCTCTAGAAACAAGTGATGAAATTTTTTCTTTTTTTTAATACATCAATTGTAACGTGAACGTACCTCACGTTATAACCACATAAATGAGTAATAACAGTTCAACTCCTGAAATTATCTGGATGATAATTTAATGATAAGAGTTTAGAATTAAAAAATTTATTTTTTTAGAGTTTTAGATTTGAATCATGTGATTCTTAATATGATAGTTACTGAAGATTTATATGATCGTTAATTTCAGGACCCATAAAATTAGTCGAGATACACGCAAACTGACCCAGATATTCATATTAATAATAATAAAAATTCAACTCCTAAATCTTAAAACGAGTTTTGCAATTCTTTTATACTAATTTAATGATGTTGTTTTTTTCAAAGAAAAATACAATAATCATTTAAGCTTGCGATTATGTATTATCCCAATCCTCAAGGGACATGAATTCAGAACTGTATATTGAAAGTTATTCTCAAAAAAAAAAAAAAACAAGAAGAAGAAGAAGAAGAAGAAGAAGGAAGAAGAAGAAAAGGAAAGGAACTGAATACTGAGACTGAAAATTAGGCTAGCTACTTCTAGAAAAGGTACGCCCATGGATTTACCGGTTTACTTGTAAATTAGTTTAGAGCTAGATATCTTGCTCCTGCTTTGCTTTTTTGTCGTGAATAATTTTATATATATATATATATATAATGATAGATTAATTTGTTTTTAATTTTCAAATCATTGGTTTGTAATTTAAATAATAAAAACAACAACAATAATAAATAAACTTAAAAAAAATAAAAAAAAAATAAAAAAAAAAATATACTTGAATTTATTTGAATTATCAAACAGCTCGTAATCTAATTGAAAAACTAAAAAAAAAAAGTATAACTTTTTAAAAAAAAACATATAGCATCGGCTTAAAAAAAAAAGAGAAAAACCAAGCAAATTTAGATGAACTTCGTAAACTTAGTTTAGTATAAAAAACAAGCAACTTGTTAAATTATGAACCCGAGTTCAATTAAAAAGTTTAAATGCCATCCAATTTAATTTTAAAAAATAAAATTATTGAAAAAAAATATTAATAAAAAAACTTACAAAAGAAAATGAACAAAAAAAGAAAAAAAGAAATGAGCTAAAATTTAACTAGAAAAAACCCAATGAGGATAGAATTTGAAAAAAAAAAATGATCACGGACAAAAGAAATTGTAATTAAAAGAATGAGAATTGAACTTGAAAGATTAAAAAAATCACAGGTAGTGAAATTAAAAATCATTTGTAATATGATAGATTATTTATAGATTAAAAAATGATAAGGGGTGAAATAAAAAAAATTATTGAGGGCTAATCCAATCAAAATCAAACAAAAAAAAACAAAAAAAAGTTAAAAAAAATATAAAAGAAAAAATAAAACATTAATTTTTTTAAATAAAAACAAGACAAGCTCGACAAATCTCTTAAATACAATTGAGTTAACCCGTCAAATCTGGGATTCGCGCCATGAAAATTTGATAACTAAATAGAAAAAAAAATCAATGGGTTAAACGAAAAAAATTAATAAACTAAACTAAACGAAAAAAATTGATTAAAAAGAAAAAAAGAAAAAAAATTCCGGGTTAACTCGTCAAACAGATTAACCCGTCAAACTCGAGATCCGTGTCATGAAAGTCTGATAACTAAATAAAATTTTTTTTTCACATTAACAAACTAAATTAAAAAAAAATCATTATAAAAAAGAAAAAAAAACTCATAAAAGCATAAAAAATAAAAAAACAAATAAATAAAAACAAGAAAAAAAAAATCCTTTCAATCACTGATGCATGAAAGACGTGGGAAAGCTACAATAGTTTCCACGTCTTTTAGAGTATTACTTAATTAATATGGATGCCTATCTAAATCCTCGTACTTGAAACAAGAGAGCTTGCAGACCACCGCAAAGATAAGAGCCTTTAAAAGAAACCTCCACACCAAGAAAATTGGGGACATGAAAGCCAAAGCCATGTTCACGTCTAGATGTTGCAACAGCTTCCGTAGAGCTGAACATAAACAAGAGAAACTTCACGGCTTAGCTCAAATGCAAAGAGTGTGGCTGGAGCCAATTACAAAATGAAGACAGTGGCCAGCCGTGTATCAACGCTATCACAAGATAAGGATAAGATCAACTATGGACATTACTTTTGTAATTCCTTTTTTTTTTTTTTTTTTCCAATGTGTTCCTCCCTGTAAGCAACTCAACACCTAATTAATTAATTCTACCCCCAGCTCAGACATTACCACCAAGCTATCACTCACCGCCATTAACACTACGTCCCAATTGCCCCTTAAACTTACAGGAACAAATTATCCTTCATGGCGAGCACAATTCACCTCTCTGCTTATTGGTTATGAGCTCCTTGGCTATGTGGATGGCTATTGGCCCTCAACCTGTCCGCCTCGAACCACTTCCAAGTCTACTACTGCAGCTCCCTCCATTTCACCTGCATACCAGCACTGGTATTGTCAGGACAACTACTTCTCAATGCGATATTTTCGTCTGTCTCAGAAAACGTCATGCCACTTGTGGCCACAGCTGACACGTCCCGAGAAGCTTGGAGCACACTTGCTCGTCTGTTTGCAAATCGCTCACGGACTAGAGTCATGCAGTTGAAGGAAACTCTCACATCCAGCCAACGTGGTACCCGTTCATTCTCTGAGTTTTTGCAATCTGTCAAATCTATTGCAGATGAACTAGCACTCATTGACACAGCTTTAACCAATGATGATCTTACGCTCCACATTCTTAATGGACTTGGTGCTGAATTTCGAGACATTGCAGGCCCTATCAGGGCTCGCGAATCCTCCCTCAGCTTTGAGGAACTTCATGATCTCCTTATTGGTTATGAAGCAGATCTCAAACGACTAAAAGCCACCTCCCCCACTCTAGTGGCAACTGCCAATACCTCCTATCGCAGAGGCACTTCCTCTCCCAGATTCAACAATCGCAGACAACCAAACAAGACATATCAGCAACGCCATAATCATCCAACACCAACATGTCAACTGTGTGATCAGATTGGACACACAGCCAAACGTTGCCTTCAGACTCGCCCGCTGATTGCACCACCAAATTTGGACACGACAAAAAATGGCTACTGGATTCGGGTGTCTCTCACAACATAACATCTGATCTCTCCAATCTCACCATTAATTCAGAATATGATGGCCGAGATGAGGTTGTTATTGGTGATGGAACAGGTTTGTCAATTACACACACTGGCTCAATAGCTCTTTCTTCCCCTAAGAGATCCTTTCTTCTTGACGATACTCTTTGTGTACCATCCATTCATAAGAACCTTATCTCTATTCACCGATTCACCAAATCTAACAAAGTTTGTTAAATTCTTTGATTCTTATTTTCTTATCAAGGATCCGATCACGGGGGTGCAACTGCTTCGAGGTAATTGCGTTGAAGGAGTGTATCCGCTCCCTGGACCGGCTCCTAATAAGCTGATTTGTTCAGCCTTGGCTGCTGGGACACGGACTTCACTTGATGCGTTGCACAACCGTCTTGGCCATCCATCCCTCAAAATCATTCAATATCTACTTAGTCGCAAATTTATTCCTTTGTCGTTCACCAAAAATAGTAGTACTTGTATATCTTGCCACATTAATAAGTCTCATCGTCTACCCTTCTCTAAAACATTACTTTCTAGTCAGTCTCCACTTGAATATTTGTATGCTGATCAGATGTATGGGGTCCTGCTCCAGTTACTGCTATCAATGGATTCAGATACTATGTTTTATTTGTGGATCATTTTACCAAATATAGTTGGCTATTTCCCTTGCATAACAAATCAGATGTGGCTACTATTTTTCAACGACTCCTCCCTCTCCTTGAACGTCAATTAGTCACAAGGTCAAGAATCTGTATTCTGATAATGGTGGCGAATTCCTAAAACTCAAACCCTTTCTCCTTTCCCATGGAATTAGCCATCTTGTCGAGGGAATGGAACTGTTGAAGGGCGTCATCGACACATTGTCGAGACTGGTTTGACACTCCTACATTGTGCACACATGCCACTGTCCTACTGGCCTCTTGCCTTCAAAATTGCTGTTTACTCGATAAACAGACTGCCTACACCTATTCTTGCCTTCCTAAGTCCACTTGAAAAACTATTTCACTGACCTCCTAATTACCTTAAATTACGTACATTCGGTTGCCTTTGTTTCCCTTGGACAAAACCTTACAATAATCACAAACTTCAATCAAAATCAGTTCCATGTATCTTCATTAATTGGTTACTCTGATTCCCAAAGTGCTTACCTGTGTCTTCATCTAGAAACAAATCGCACCTTCACCTCCAGACATGTAACCTTTACTTAAGATATCTTTCCCTTCAGCACTTCAGCCCCTCCTTCAGATCATCCAGCTTTGCAGATGCCATGTCACAACACTGAAGTACCTATTGTTCCTCCACTTCGTCCAGTTCAAGGTTCAGATATAATTCCTTCCAATGCAGCCTCTTCTCCACAGCGTGCATCCTCTGATCACAATCAGTCACCCGAGGTTTGTTCCTCTTCATCTACCCCCCCTGCCTCATCTTCACTGGCGTCTCACAGTGTGCCTCCAACAAGAACACACCAAATGACTACACGATCCATGAATAATATACATCGCCCCAAGAAACTTTACCTTGCTAACAATTACCTCTGTTGAGCCCACATGTGTGTCTCAAGCCATTAAAGATCCTAATTGGAGACAAGCCATGTCTGATGAATTTACTGCACTTGGACTCTTGTTCCTCCTAATCCATCTCAGAGGCTTGTGGGAAACAAATGGATATTTAGAATCAAACGTAATCCTGATAGCAGTATCGCAAGGTATAAGAAACGTCTTGTGGCTAAAGATTCTCATCAACGTCCTGTTCTTGATTATAGTGCAACCTTCAGCCCAGTTATTAAACTAACTACTGTTTGACTGGTCATATCTCTAGCGTTACAACAGAATTGGCCTCTTTTTCAACTTGAATAGTGATTCAATTAAACATAATTCATATATGCCATTTATTTTTATTGTCTGATCAATATTTTTTCCGTTGTTGAATCAACGCTTAGGCTGCCGCAAATACTTCTGAAGTTCTTTGATTGGCACCCATGTTGTTAGCTCTTCTTCTTCTTTTTTAATAAACCATATATATATATATATATATATATATATATATATTAAAAGGCATTAAATTGATGAAGAAACCCAAAAGGTACAAAAAGCAAGCTGCAACAAAGAATAACAAAACAAGTAATTCTAATATTATATAATTTATTTATCGAAAAGTATCAACAGTTATATTTATGAGATTTACTCATGAAACCCTCTTAAGTAATGCATAAGATATCTATCTTATGATTGATTTTCTTTTTTATCATTTTCCTCGAACTTTTATCCTTAATCCTTAAGAATTTTAAGTTAAATATCTAATACAATTTTATTAACACGATTTGATGTAGTTTGGGTAGTGTTTTTGCTGGTTAATTGATATTGATTATTAATTCTTTGTTTTACGAGAATTATGAAAATAATTAATGTATTTATTTTCATTGTTTTTTTGTATTTATTTTTATTTTGCTTTACTTATATGATTTTAATTGACATGTTTTTTCCTTTTGTATAATTTGACTCCTTTTTTTTTTTTTTTCAAATCTGACAGATATGCGAGAGGATTTGTGATGTAATCACACTTCCTAGCAACTCCACTATCGTGAACTTGCAGTGAACATGGGGAAGGCCCTATGATTTTGCTTACAGCATTCGGGATGGTTTGTTTTTGTTGTGCGGTCAAGGATTTCTGTTCGGTGAGCAGAGTGATGGGTTGGTGTATTTTAAGTGGTCAAGGAACTTCCTGTGAAATCTTTGGTTACTTCATGAAGAGGAGATGTGGAGAGAACTGTCTTATCTGCAGCAAATGTTTGTCCTCTTTCCAAGTTTTAGCAGATGGTTTTTCTGGTCTGTGGTTGTCGGGAGCTTAGACCAGCTACCGATGTAAACATGATGGATGAAATCTCTCCACGCCCTTCCATTTTTTTATCTCTTTTCATCATGCAATACATGTTTCACCTCCCATTACATTTCCTTGGCGGAGGCATGAGGATTAGAGGGCTTGTAGTAAATCCAATACAGCACCTCCATTTCCCTCGCAGGGCTAACAAATAGTCTTTTCAGTTCGATATACTTTTCCTCTTGGCAATAGTATTGCTCTGAGCTCCTAGGGGATCTTTGTTGCAGCGTCCGCTCACTGGTTCTCTTACCCGTGCACGTGAAATTATATCAACTCTCAACTCCATCTAGAGATAATCACGCAGGCATATGAACTCATTTCCGTTTGAAAATTGGATGTTTTAAATTGCCGGTAATGGAGGCATGCAACCATTCATGAAAAGGCTCAAGGGAAGGAACTTGTGACCTTAGTCCTTGCATGGCGCAATATGCCCTCTTAGATTTCTTCTATACATCTCTAGGGGAAGGAAAAGGATCAGAGAACATTCCGACTTCTGAGCATTAGGTAAGACGATTTAGATACTTTGGAACACACAAATCAAATGGCTAATTCTTAACTTTTCGAAAGGTGATTGATGGCCCGCATTTGTGACTGGGCGGAAGATAAGTATGGAGCATTTCACAGCTCACTTGTGACAGAAACTAACAAAAACAAAAAAACCAACGGCTCCACGACTAAAATGAATTACATATTCTATCATTTGGGTAGGATCCCAACATACCAACAGCTGCAATACCAATTTTTTGAACCAAAAAAAAAAAAACAACTGCAATGACAATTCATGAGAACACAAGGTCTCATTAGTAATGGCCATTGACTCAAAATGCATGCACCCATCTCATCACGAATGTTGACCGTGTTTAATTATTCTCATGTAGATGCAAGGAAATGAACAGTAAATTTCTATTCAAACCTGATCAAATAAAGGATGAGCAAAGCAGAGGGCAGTTTTACTAAGCCATTCGCAAGGTCTTTCAGCAAAAATGAAAAAGAAACGTAATAATCAATCCTTTTAGATGTGAATGGGCTTGTCATGAGTGGCCATGGCAGCTTCCTTCAATGCCTCACTCATTGTTGGATGAGCGTGGCATACACGAGCTATGTCCTCACTAGAAGCATCATAAGTAAGAGCCAGCGCGGCCTCGTGAATGAGCTCTCCAGCATTAGGTGCCATGATATGGACTCCCAATATTTTGTCTGTCTCTTTCTCAGCAATTATCTTGACTAGCCCTTCAGCATCGTCAATTGCCTTGGCGCGACTATTTGCCAAGAGAGGGAACTTCCCAACACAGTACTCAACACCAAGTGCCTTGACCTGCTCTTCGGTCTTACCAACAGATGCAACCTCAGGATGTGTATATACAACTCCAGGGACCTTATCATAGTCAACGTGGCCGTGCTTGCCTGCTATGAATTCCACACAAGCAACTCCATCCTCTTCTGCCTTGTGGGCTAACATTGGGCCAGGAATCACATCCCCAATAGCATAGACACCAGAAACATTTGTTGCAAACCTTTCATTGACAGGAATTCGTCCAACCTTGTCAGTTTCCACACCAATCTTGTCCAGTCCAAGCCCAGCAGTGAATGGAGTCCTACCAGCAGAGACAAGAACCACATCAGCTTCAAGAGTTGTCTGGTCACCGCCAGATGCTGGTTCAAGTGTCAACTTCACACCATCTCCAGAAGTATCAACTCCTACAACCTTAGTTTTGAGCATGAATTTCATCTTCTGCTTCTCAAGCATGCGTTGAAATTGCTTGCGAACTTCCCCATCCATGCTTGGGACAATATCCGGAGCAAACTCAACGACGGTGACTTCTGAACCAAGTCGGCGCCACACTGAGCCCATCTCAAGTCCAATATAGCCTGCCCCAATGACCACAAGTTTCTTTGGAATCTTTTTCAAAGCCAAAGCACCAGTAGAAGATACGATTTTCTCTTCGTCGATGGTAATCCCAGGCAGAGACTTTACATCAGAACCTGTGGCAATTATGATATTCTTGCCTTTCACAACAGTGTTTGCACCATCAATAGTGTCCACTGACACCTCAGATGGGGAGATGAACTTGCCATATCCTTTGACATAGGTGACTTTGTTCTTCTTGAATAAACCTTCAATACCTCGAGTAAGGGTAGACACAGCTTTGTCTTTTTGGGCCATCATGGCAGGTAAATCAACCTCAACAGAAGAGAATTTCACTCCATGGCTAGCAAATGAATGTTGGGCTTCATGGAACATGTGTGATGAGTGAAGAAGTGCCTGAAAAAAAAGAAGGGTTGCATAAATTCCAAATGTGAAATATGTTACGCGTGCAAACATTTTTTTCCAATGCTTGTCAAGGAGTTTGGCTATAAGAAAGAACAATAAAGCTACAAAAGATAGGTTAAATAACTAAATACAAAGAATACATAAATGAGTTGACAATCCAGGAGTAATACTTCTGGTTGTTAACTTCAAAGGCACAGATACACAATTCATAATATGTAGAATTCCAGAACATTTTAGATGAACTAATGTAAACAAGCTGGTTACAAAACAATTCACCATGTCAACCACAGATGTAAAACATGCATTCAGTAGAACTAATCAGACAACTTAAAAGTTCTATTTGGATAGTCTAAAGAGGTGTTTGGGGCGGTTCAAAATGTTTTTTTGCCTAGAAACGTATAAAAATTATTTTTTATACCAGTAAATCAAAATTATTTGAAAACATAAAAAAAAATTAAGTAAAAATACAAAAGAAAAATTTCCGAATTTTTGGGAAATACGGTTTCATCAGCGTTCCCAACCTAAATCCACTGCCTAACAGGGATTAATTGCAGGATACTTTGGGCCTTCTATACACTGCAAAATGAACTTTCACAGATGGAGATCAAAATGTTGAATCCAATAACAAACAAAATCTTCTACTGTTTTTATTCCTTCCATTAAACACTCAAAAACCTCTCCAATAGCCAAAGCATAATTTGTTCGAAAATTCGATAAACAGTAAAATACATAACAAGAAATCTCTATCAAAAAAGCAATCAGAAAAATTCCCATTTCCGACGGAAAACCCATCAATCAAATTCAGGTAACAAACAATACCAACAGATCTGAAAGCAAACAAAATATAAAATCTCACAGAAACAAACACAACCCAACAACTTTAACACAGAAACAGATCAAAAAGAGAAACCAAAACAAAAGGGAATTACCTTTGAAGGGATACAGCCGACATTAAGACAAGTGCCACCAAGAGTACCACGTTTTTCAATACAAGTAGTTTTGAGACCCAACTGGGCAGCTTTAATAGCAGCCACATAGCCACCTGGTCCACCACCGATGACAACTACATCGTTCTCTTCAGATCCCGAGGTAGCAAACCCACGAGAGAATTTAGTGAGGGAATAAGAAAACTTGAAAGCATCAGCACTTGAAGAATTTGATAAGTTTCTTGTTAAAAAGCATGCCTTTCTCCTTGCAATACTTGCCATCGCCATTTTTGATTGTCTGGTAGAATCGGTGTCGCTCTTTGTCTATGTTATTCGAGTTTTTTTTATTTTTGGTCTCCTTGGGACTGCGGCTTTTGACAACTCGAAGGAGGCTAGAATATTTCGACAAATTTCAAATTAGTCCCCAAACCATAACTAGAATCTCAATGGTATCCTCAAAGAATTTTGTTTTTGTCTCAATTAAGTTTCAAAGGATTTATGTTTTCAATTAAGCTTTTTGTCTAAAATCTTCAAGATTTTTAGGGAGAAAATAAAAATACACTATAAAATGACATTATTTATCTGGAACTTTATAAAATATTAAGAAAAAAAATAGAAGTGGTTGAAGAACTCAATTGAGAAACCCTATAGAGTAAGAAATTTATTTAAGGACCACAAAAAAATATCAAGACATATTCGAACTATTATTTTAAATTACTAATGCTAAATTTATCTCCAGTCTCCAATTGAGTCTCACACAAACCATTATATATATTCATAAATTTCTCAAAAACATTAGCAAGTTCTTCATGATCTATTAAATTTGAAAGTGGGACGATAATTGAAACTAAAATAAACAATACCCTACGGAGCAAAAACTACAAATCATATGTAATCTAACAGCTGGTGAGGTATGATAGAATATTATAAAAAAGGTTTTTGCTTTTTACTTTTCTTAGGGTAGAAATCAAGTGTATATTATTTTATAACTGGCTGAGCTGTTCTTTCCTTTACTGTTATGGTTACGATGTAATGGCAGACGTTGGAATTTCTATTCTTTGATTGAAGTGAGGCCTGTCCTTGATTTAAACATTGAACACGAACCATTTATGAAAAGCAGATTTGTGGGTCACCGGCTAATATATAAAGTTTAGGTACTTAATTTCCTATTCATAAAAAATGGGAAGTCCGGTTTGATTTTGATGCCTTCCAAAATTTACAAATGTACAGTGTTTTCTAATGGGGGGGTTGCCCCTAGAGATGGTGTATATTCAACGGTTTGAACGGTTGAGATCTATTGATCAAGATGAGCTTTTTCTTAGGTGGGTTTGGAAGATAACAAATCAAACGGTCTTGTCTCTGCCAAGTACACAATATCAACGTAGATTTTGTTTATTGAAATTCTAGAAAATGGTGGCCTTAGAAATCCTAGCATTACCCTTTCTCTTATATTTGCCTGGTGGGTAGCGAGCTGAGACAACAATTCCTGCTAAGATGATGAGGCCTTTGTGTGCCACAACTAAAGCCAGCTCGAACGAAATTTGTCGTGAAACCATTTGATCGATTTTGTGAACGAGGTTCGGATGCTGGAAACCAACAAGGATGGCGAAAATGAAAAATATCCTTTGGCTTTGGGACAAAATAGGAGAGGCAAATTCTCAAAAGGGGTTGCACGTGAAAATCAAAGCCCTCCCGACGAGTGAAAAAAAATAAAAAAATCCATAAGTAAATAAGGTTCCTATAGTTCTCACTTCTAAAACAATTTCTTTTATTAAATATCGCTCACATTCTCAAGAATTAGACTTGTAACTAGGATTGCATTCAAGAGGCACATGACACATAAGTTGAAGTCTCATTTCATTATCCCCATGGACACGTAAACAGAGATGATGTGTACATGAGAAAACAAAGAAAAAAGACAACAGACCATCGCATTGAGCGGAACCCAATGAAACCAGAATAACCTTGCACTGTCAGTAAACAACAAAGACTAGCATTTCACATGATGTATTACCCTAACCCCGCCCGCTCCTCTACCCTAAAACATCCGAAACAGTCACGGCAGATGAAAATCCTTTACCATACCAAACATCAGTAAATAACGTGAAATAATTTGTATGCACATTCAATTGCCTTCGAGCAAGCTCTTCAGCTTGCTCAGTGCCTCCTTGGAGAGACAGAAGAACCTCAACCCTTGGCTCTGAGGTTCGCATGACTCAACAGGATTAGGTGAAGCGAAGCAGACAACAACAGCAGTGAGATTATCAGCTGAATGGAGGCGTGATGCTTCCATGACTAGTTCTCTGGCACTAAGTTCTGGGTCATCATGCCGCCTAAGCCCACGACGGACAAGGCTGACAGCATCCTGGCTTGGCATAACATCCCAGATACCATCACTACCAATAATCAAGAATTCATCAGCCTCTGTTAACATAAACTGTTGAACCTCTGGCTCAGCAGTGAGAGGTGATGTGGAGCCAACTGGAAGCTTAAAATCCCAATCTCCAAGGGCTCGAGTAACAGAAAGGGCTCGAGTAACAGAAGGACCATTAAGATATTCACCTTCAACACGACCACCCAACTCCTCAACCCGTCTGCGTTCTGGCAAATAAGAAGGCTTGTGGTCTTGAGACACATCAACGGCTACCCCTTTCCTACAGAGAACAGCTCGACAGTCACCAGCATTTGCAACCACTAAATGCCTTCCAAGAACTAGGGCAGTCAATGCTGTTGTTCCACATGAACTGCTAACAATGCTTTTATCAGCCAATGCAGAGTCAGCCTGTAAAAACGCTTCCCTATGGGAATTTAACAGTGCTCTTAGGAAGACATCATCAACATCAGATGTTTGTGGCAAGTGAACATCTTCAAAAAACAACCTCACAGCATTCCTCTTGACATAAGCAGCTGCATCAGGCCCTCCATGACCATCAAAAACTGCATAAAAAGAGCTTGGACACTTGAAATAAGAACCCAGATGGGCAGATAGATCATCAATCCTAACGTGTTCATCATCCATAGACGGCCTTGATCCAATATCTGCATAGCTACCAGAACGGATGCAAGGAAAAAGCTTGGCAGCAGAAGACTCCACGACCTACAATGCAAGAGATAAAGAGGTAAGTACATGTTCGGAGAAATCAATTGTAAAGCAGAAAATACAATGATACAGCGTTTAAAATAAAAAAACTGCACTTTGGACAAGAAAGCATGTGAAAAAAAGATGATAACAAACCCAAAATGACTCACTAACACATAAAGCACAATAGGTTGTAGAGATTTCAAGGCAAATTCCAACTCCCTAACACTGTTTTCATTAAGCCCCGCATATTAAATTGTACAACCCTTTTGACTTCATGAGCTAGGATTCAACATCTGATAAATCAAGGGAAAACCCATAATTTATAGCTGAAAACCCACAAATTATACCAAAAGGAAATAAAGCTAATCCTATTATCCTTAACCATAAAGTAAAAGGCGAGTATCTAACTTGTAATCCTTGACTAATCAATCGCCTTATGACACCATTTAGGACCGAACAAATTGCCCCCTAAACACAAACAACAGTAAATTTTCAGTTGGGGACCGAAATTCCACCAGAACACACGCGGAATCAATAAAAATTGGCAGTCCAATTATCTCGAGAAACCCAAAAAAAAAAGTTAAAAAACAAACGCCCAATTTAGATTCTTCCTTAAAAGGGAATCACAAGCTGCTATTAACTAATGAAAGAAAAATCTTGAAACCCACAAAAAGAAAGTAACTTCAAGCAAAAAATAAAGAAACCGATAATAAATCTTGAGAATTAAAGAACGTACCGAATCAAAACGCGAGACTTCTGTGGAAATCGAATCAAAAACCGGAGTTGAAGGAGCCATGTTCTGCTGATCTTTAGCCAGGCAAAGTTGATACTGCACATCAATAACATTGCACATTATCTCGGTTGTTTCCTTCATTTTTTTACTACTCACAAAGATTTTCTCAGTCGCTTTTCTAACATAAACTCACCTTCTTTCTCAGCTTTTCAAAAGGTACGAGATATAGGGTTTCGATTTTTAATGTAACTGAATTGAATTGAATTTCAGGATCAAAGAATTTTTCTAATGGTGTCTGTCTTGCTTGTTTGCTTTCGGAAATGGGTTTTGTTGAATTTATCTGGGGCTCGGGGGTTGGGTAACCGACACGTGGTGGTCATGACTTTGAAGAGACTGAGACGGGCACGAAACTCGAGATACACACGCGAAATTGTTTGAGTTGAGTGCGAAATGTGAGAACTCGACGGACGGTTCCCCTGTCCTTTTATGAAGTTTTTTAGTTTTTTTTTACTTTGCGGCTTTCTCTTCCTTTTTTTTTTTTTTTTTAAATTTTTAATTTTTTGTTTTGTATGTGTACGCGGTGGCTTAAACAGAATAATTGGTTGGATTCCTTCGCTTTTACGGTGAAATTTCATTTCCCGCATTTTAAAGGAAAAGGTTTTGCTGAGATGCAAACTGTTTCTTCCTCTCCAAGCATGTGATTACCCACAGACTCTGGAGCTTTCTTACGTGTGAAGGATGTTAAGAACATAACACTCGTAAATGCATAAATTGAAATGTGGACTCCATCCATATCATAAAGGAGAGAGTAGTGGATTTTAATGTATAAAAACTAAATGCTAGGGAGTGTTCTTGCAATTATTTTTTTAAGTGTATTTTATTTATAAATATATCAAAATAATAATTTTTTATTTTAAAATTTTAATTTTTACATTATTTCATCAAAACAATCTAAAAACACCAAAATAATTAATTTAAAATATAAAAATATAAAAATTATTTTTTTAAAATATTTTTAAAACAAAAAACAAATAAAGTCGGATCACTTCCATTATGAAAATTAAGCAGCGATGAAATTGCTTGTGAACTTTCTTCAATACTGAGATTAATCAAAATAGTAAATTATTCCTTACAAATATTAGCAATTATCTCTTCTATTATTGTAAATGACAAAGTTGTGGGATCTTGGAGCTTAGCAGTTGGCGTGGTGGAGCAAATTGTGATGAGTAGATGGTACTTCTGGACTTCATAAGACTTGCAGGTTTTTTTTTTAATGTATTTTTTTTCTTAGATATTTTATATATATATATATATAATTTTTAGTTGTTTATTATTAAATTTTTTTAAAGTTCATTATATAAATAAATACTAGAAAAATATTTTATTTTTTCAACATAAAATTTAAAATTTTTTAGTATATATATCCTATATTCACAATAAAAAAATCATGTTTTTTTTAATATGAAATAAAAAACATTTTAAAATAATCTTTAAACTTCAATTTTTTTTTTAATTTTAATTTTTTTAGGTTAACTCAGATCAACATTATATCTCAAAACTCAATTCTTTAGCCAAATCAAGCAAGAATACCATGAAGAAAGCAAGAACACCATGAAGAAAACATACGCTCCACCCATTTTTTTTGAAATATAATAAAATATTAATTATCATATATCTTAATAAATACTCGTCTTCTCGCATTTTGTTTGCAAACCATAAACTGAATTTCTTTTGATAAATTATCATACAAAACCAAACTAAAGAAAATTGTTCGCTACTTGAAAGTCTAATCCTTTTCTTTTCTCCCGTGTCTTTGACGATTACAAATTTGTTTCCTGGAAATTCGGGACAAGCAGATCAAAGAGCAAATTGCATTGTCTGGTTCTTTATGCGGAGAGCATGGTGTGGTTTGGTGAATGACCTTTGTATTCTTATTTTGAACTCGAATATTCATCAGAGATATTCGATTTAACACGAATGCAACTTCCTCAGTCCAAAAAAGAAGAAGAAGAAAGCACCGGAGATGACAGGAGGTGTATCGCTTTCTATTTACACAGAAACTTTGGGTCTCCAAGTGAGACCAATTTTCCGGTGGCCAGCCCAGATGACTGCCCCTTCTGCAAAAATTCTATGTACAAAGAACACAGAAGAAATATGCATGAGAGGAAACAAAAACATGTACATTCTAGGAGCAACCACATCAAGTTGTGGAAGGTATTCTGTACAGCTTCAATCACCAAACATGAAGATGTGCTCTCGATAGTGATTCCCTTTGTATCAAAGTAAAATTGCACTTCTGACAAGCAACCCTGTTCCAATAGTCTCTGCAGGTGCTTCTTTAAATAGCGGATGCTAAAACCTCCATTAAGAACATCTTCCCTAGTCCATACCTGAATATGCATCTAATCACATGAGCAGCATTCACAATTGCAGAAATTCAGGTTTTGCCTCCCAATAATATGCACAAGCAATTAGTCAGGTAGTTTTTTTACTTGATTTATAAAATGCTTGGAAGCTTAAAAAAGATAATGCAATTCCAACGTTATACCTTCTGAACAGCACAGGCATGTGGCCTAAAATCTTTAACATTCAAAAGCATAGAAGTTGTATGACCCGACTTCAGCAAAATATTAACCACATTCTCCATTGAGCAGTTTTCCCAAAATCAATTGGAGCTGTTGCCAAATGTTGAACTCTGAGTAACTGACTCAGGCATCTGTTGGGGAGACCAGATACAATCCCCTTCCTTTGAAATTCCTTCAAGTCTGGAGACATCTGCACTCGGTGCATATGGTTTTGTCACTTGATTTTTGAGCATTTCCTGAACAACAAAGGGAGGAGTAATTAAAAATAGAGAAAATCCTGCAACAGTTGAGCCAAAATGCTGACATCTCATGCTTAGAGATGCGTTATGCTGGGCTACTAGTTCACTATAACTTGTAAGCACTAGCCAGATGTTGCATCTCTACTTGTAAATCAGACTCATAGTTTGGCTAGCTTGAGCACACAAGAATGGAATAAGATGTAGGACTGGAAACTAACATTTGATAGGTTGCGTCCATAAGTGTTAACTGCTCTCTCTATTGAAGAGTAGACCTTCAGGGCCTGATCTGTCTCACGGCTGCATTTTATCACACGAAATTGTTCTTTTGACTCTGTTGATCTACTCCGTACATAAAGAGTGAGTCGTGAAGGTGGAGCTTTTGGTTGGTCCTTCTTCCCATGAGTCAATTCCATGGTCACCAAGTCAACCCATAAAACACCCCACAATACTGAACATGGATCCCTTGCCGGGCTGAACTTCCTCTGAGCTAAGATGTTGGATGGTTGCTGAAAATAACATTATAAAGCTTCACACTCAAGGCAAGCCCATGGTGATTAATGGACAAGAAAGGAAATACAACACTTATGTTCCTTGTCAAGGAAGCTTACTTGCAGCAACATGACTCTTCGATGTGTTACCACAATGATCTTTCCTTTAGGGAGCATAAAGTGATCTTCATAAGCATCTGATAAGGCAAACTTCCCACGCACTTTAAATAGATCAACCTGGCCAAAAAATGAACCCGACTCTGCCAGCTGCAATATAACCTTCAGGAAGAAAAAATGTGCAAAAGGATTCAGAGTAGTGGTAATATTTACATGACATGTAATAAAAGAAATGAACGTTACAAAAATCTCTGAACAATAACAGTTAAAAAAGCACCCAAAGTTTTTTTTTTTTTTAAAGTAAAGCGTTTTAAGAAGATATCAGGATAAGAGTCAAAATATGATCTCAATATGATGTCTGGCCAATGTTTGTATATCTAGCTGATGAGAATCTCTTTAAGATAGGAGTAGCATTTGTGGGCAGAGAGGGGCACATGAAGGAAACAATTACAATTCTCCATGAAAGAATTTGTCAAATTCTTAGGCCAACAGAATCACGACAACCCATTAAAAGACCAGAAAAGACAAACTATGATCTGTAAATTACACAAGCAAGGCTACCTGCCCTTGGGATTTGTACTCATTATAAGGTCGAAGCAAATTATCAGCACTAATAACACGAGGCAACCTCTGGCGGAGCAGTTGTTCCTCTGAGGTTATAGCTGATGTTATCTTCATTCTCATAGCATTGGCCCCTTCCGTGGTTTTGGACAAAAGATCCAAAACCCCACTGACTGGCTGAGCAGCTGCACCTATTATTCCTTTTCCAACTCCCTGAACAAAACCCTCAACACCTGAATTTTTTGCACCTTCAAGAGGCTTTGTTAGAATACCAGTAACTCCTCTAAAGAGGCCTTTTGCTAGTGCTCCGCCTCCCTCCCTAATGACATCACCAAGAGCCTCTACACCTTTGTTCTCCTGGAAGACAAATGTAAATTCCAGAATTCCAGAATTTAATTAAAAGATAGTACAAGGATATATCAGCCGGGACAAAGCAAAAACATGCAGACAGGAACAGTATCAGGGTGGGTATGAGAAAGCCTTCAATGTCAGCCAAATTTTGATACACTGGCACCTACCCTGCCTCAAGGATAGGGGGGGCATAAAATTTTTCTTAAAAATCACCCCTATGCTTTACCACACTCCATCTAATGAGAAAATAAATAAATGAAGATCAGTGATATAAAAAAAACCCCAGAAGCTTCCTATGCAGGTGCCATGGCAGACTTGCTGGAGAAGCCTGATTAATTTATGGTATGCTAAAAGCAATATGAAGGAATGAGAAGAATAACTCCATATACACCATGATTCACATGGCCCGTTTCTTCCATGTATATTGTACATTGCTTGGGATTCCTACTCAAATTCATATCAGATGGGCCAGTAAATGGACGCTTCATCCATGAAAAAACAACATAGATGGTGCCAATAATTCAGAATATGGTGTTAATAATTAACCTTATTATGTTCTTGATCTAGGGAAATGCCTATTCACTCATACGGAACAATCAAGAGAAGAGAAATCAAAATTTTATAGCAGACCTGTCTCTGTCGACTTTGGATGAATTTTTTATCCATCGATAAGGCAGCTACACCTTTACTCATATGTCCAAGTGCACTGCTTGCATTGCCCAATATATCAACACCAGAGAGCAGTTGAAGAGGTTGGCGAAGTAGATCCTTTTTTATGTTTGAGACAGCAATACCTATCATAGTACTCTCTCTCATGCACATATTCTCATTAAATCTTTGATTTAATCTCACCTGATCAACACAAAAAAGCAAGTCATATTCAGCATTTCAGTCATAATAATCTGCAAAAAGGCATGCAAAACAGAATTAATTTTTCATGTTGAGAACAAAAAATTAACATGAATGGATAGCAGAACAAAGTAGCACCTTGATGGATATTCCAAACACAAGTGCTAAGCTTAATGGACAGGCACAGTGCCATATATTTGAGGCAGTGGCACAACAATAATCCACCACAAAATAACTGAGCCCATTTTAGCAAGAGCAGTAAAGCACAAATGGATTGAACTATCAATAATTGTGCTATGAATTTTGAAACAAGATTTGGATCATTGAAACAAATTCAGCATTCTAATCTTGGATCAGTACTCGAGGTACTAGTCATACATGCTAGTACCTCGAGTATGAAACTAATTCAGCATTCAAAATTCAGGGACTTAAACAGTCAGCATTAAAAGAAGATCTCAGAACTTAGAAATAGAAGAACAATTGAATCACTTACAGGCATATTTTCAGTGTTGCCCAAAGCAGTCATCAAGGATGACCAGAACCCGAGTACTCCTCTTGGCCTTTGACTAGGTGACATGGCCATTGAAACTTTGAATCGAACTTCTGAGATGTTGAGAACACTGTATTTGCAAGAATATTAGATAAATTAAGTTTGGTCTGTGCAAAAGCTAAGTTTCAAGACAGGTTTTCGCATACCCAATATGAATAATTGGATCAACCGACACAGCAGTTGTTTTTGTATCATATAACCTACTGAGGTTGACCTGCTGGATCATCTCATGAAGGCGCCAAATGATAGGTTCATGGATGTTTATTATGAAAGCAGAACTTTCAGGTCCCTGTTAAAAGCAGCGAGTGAATCATTATCTATATGTACAAAGAATAATGTGAAAGTTAACACAATTAAGGTCAAGCAGACTCACAGTGAAACCAATATAGGGATAGAGACATAAATCTAAAGATCCATTTGATTGCATTGTCATGGAAAACTTCAATACATAGTCTCTATCCTCCCCGACTTTCTGTGGTCTGAAGAGAACTGGCATTGGAGTTAATGGTAACTGGTTATCCACTTGTATTCCATGCACTCTTAGATTCAACCTATAAGAGAAAACAATACAGCAGTTGGTATTTTAACCATTACCCTCCATCAGTTGGAAATTAATTTGGCCAAGAAATATTTACAAATGTTAAAACCACCAGAAGAATAAACTATGCTTTCAACTTTCCAATTCCAATTGTTGACAAATAAGTACACAATCTACAAACTCCTAATGCTAGTGACCAGAAACTATACACAGGAAAAATTTCTCAGAAATGTTAATAATGCCAAAGCACAACTTTTCAATTCCAATTGTTGAAAAATAAGTACATAATCTACACACTCCTAATATTAATGATAAAGAAAGTATACAGGGAAAACTTTCTCTTTCTCAGAAACTTCAATGATATCATCAAAAAATCACTAAGCTAGGCATCCACTTGGAGCTTTTGGATATAGATAGTTATACCCTGTTCAAGCTTTATAATCTACACAATCCTAGAAGCAATAAAACCTTTAGTCAAAGATTATGCGACAAAATTGCATAACAAGTACAGATGCACTTCAGGGCACTCTAAACCTGGAGTCATTTGGACGTCCATGAACATCACAAAGGAACCTCTAAAAAACCATTGTTTATTCAACAATAAGAATCAACAATTAAATGCCACCAGTACTTTAGGGGAGCACAACTAAGAGTTACCGATAACAATCAGACTAACAGTTTGGTCATTTTGATGTCTCAACCACTATTTCATAACTTTGCTACTAGGTATGTATGCTAATGAAAATTCTTTGGGAGAGAAGTGTTAACTAAACAACCAAGCATGCATTCAGAATTTCTTGAAACAAGAATATAAGCTCTTGTTAACCCCTGATGCTTTACTTTGTAAGACTACATTGAAAATGGCAACCTGACTACAGAATAAAAAATCAATTCAAAGACTGTCTTACCTACTAAACCCAGACCCCAAACCGGTAGAATATGCTAAAAGAAGATTCTGGACAGAAAGATATAAAATCTCCTCAGGTGTGTGGTCAATAACAGATATTCCAAGCTCAGCAAGCTCAAGAACAACATGAAATTCACAACCTGTGGACGATGGCAACTGCTGTTGTAGAGAGTCATTTCCACAAAGTTGTGATAATGGCGGTTGGACTCTTCTACCAGTAATTGGAAGTTCATTTTCTGGCATCCAGTCACCGATCCTAACAATATTCATTTTGTCTTCTTTTAGAACAGTAACCCGTAATGGTCTAACAGGCTGACCCTCTTCATGATTGGGCTGGTGATCAAGAATCTCATCGATATTGTATTTCAATGATTTTGATGAATCTGTTCCATCAACTAAAAGTTCCAATAATCTTGGTCTACCAAAGTCTTCCCATAAGAAAGAAGCAGCTGCATTTGGAAGAAGAAGCTTCCATGATTCACTGGGACCATCCACTTGCCGAAAGCGAATGGGTAAAAAGAACGAATGATTTTCAATCCTGTTACAAGAACTTGATTGTTAACATGATTAAAAATCTTTATAACTTGACGAATTATAACTCTTGGCAAACCATATTAAAAGAAAAACCACTTTTAATCTAACCAAAAACACTACTTTTCCATATTTTCATATCAGTGGGCAAAGAAGTTGTTCGGAAAGTTCTGCCAGAACAAACTAATCCAAGGCATTCCAAATAATTATATTATCCAAGTAACTGCATGGACTCTACAAGGCTATAGAACCTCAAAATAACAAGAACAGACAGGAAAACAAGAGAAATATGTGAGTATATATAATAACCTGTACGGACTGGACAAAGAATTTGGGCGAAAAATAACTTCATATTGTGATCTCTTTGTGCCACTTCTTACTTGTACCCTCAGCTGCATTTGATCATCTCCTGAATCTTTCTCCAAGGATATTCGCATCATTCCTTCATTACAAATACTAAATGGAGTGCTCCATTTGTATCCATCCACTCGCAACTGAAATACAAAAATCCAAGGAATTATTACTTTATACATCTGCATTACCAGTGAAGAGCAATATTTTATTTTGTACAAACCTTCAACAGCTCGACATCGGCAGAAGAGTGCCATCCAAAGGGTTTTGGAGCATCAGCGGGGTGAATCCATTCCACCAGCTGGGAACCGCATTGCTGCAGGCAGAGACTGAAACCCAGCCTATTGATGAACAAGGTGTGTGGCTGAATATGAAGAACCTGAGTATCATCCCAATTACGAGCTGTTAACTAAAAATTGAATCATCGTTTCTGAAAACATTAACAGTTTATCATAACTTCTTGTTCCTGAAGATAATGCAAATTTTCACATTTTTTGCTGTCATTATATAGTTCTCAGGTTTTTAACCTTGAAGATGCAATCAGAACTTTACTTGCGTGAGTTATTTATTTACCTCTGAGGATTATCAGATCATCTAAAGCTGGAGGCTACGGACCATGTTGGAAGGTAATTTATCAAACCAAGCAGGACTAGATTGGAAGGTCATTTATCTAACGAAGCAGGTGCTCATATTTGGTCCCAGATTGCAAGTAAAAATTTGCTAATTCGAGTACAGGAAAAGATTGCTTCTAAGAGATAGATGGAAAGTTGCTGTCACGCATCCTCCCCCGGGCAATACCAATACACATCCGAATCCAACACCGGATGTCATTGGCAACTGTGCTGGGTATAAGCACAACAATCCAATGTGGAAACAACAAAAAAAATGAAGGGGCCTAGCATGTTGGGGAACAACAACAGGTAGAACCTAGGTTCCCTCGATAATGTTGTCGAAGCCTAGATGAGGGTAGCATCAAAATGCATTATTCAACTCATCAAAAGATTACGTTACCAGTCAACTTATCAAAAGATTTCATGATCTAAATCTGAAATGCGATCTGGATGTACTGTAACATGGCTATCTTAATAGAAATAAATGATGGCATGGTTTTACTTAATACTAAACTATTAAGAAAAATACTTTCCCAATTTATGGACTTGTTTTCAAAGAAGCCAACTAACACCGAAAAGCATGACATGTATCTTTGAGTGCTAAAAAAACAAATGCCATAATCTAGGACAACCTTTGTTCTGTCTGAGGTCTTCAGTAATGCTGAAAGCTTGTAGTAAGATCCATCAGAACCAAATGCCTTTATGCCAACCCTTTCCTGAAAGAGACTACATAGCATCACAAACTAAGAAAAATTTGAAGCAGCAGAAGATGAATAGGAATCCTTGATCATAAAGTTAATTTAACTGTCGACCTAAATCACCTTCTTTTCCAGCTCGAGAAAAGAAATCCCAGGACTATAGATCTCAGAATGATGAATAGCTACTGCAAGGCCCAAACGTGGAGACAGGTATGCATCTTTTTGAGATGGAAACAACATAATCACACTCCGACCAGCAGTGTCTTGAGGAGAAAGCATGCTCGGTATCGGGCTGGTATCCTCAATCACTTCAAGTACTTGAACATTTCTCTTTGTGCCAAATCTCCTTTCTATGGAGTTTGTGGGATTTTTAAAGGAAGCTTTCACAGACTTAACTGTCTCTAATGGCTCAATCTCTACCACTCGATATGATAATGGTAGAGATGAATCATTTACAATCCAATATGGTACAAATAACCTAATTGTTTTAGGAGCCGAAGTGGTTCCTCCCATGTCTCGTTCAATGCTCACACGCAGTCTCCTGCACCGACAACAATTATAGAAAATGTGAAATATCAAAAAAGCCAAAAATATCATGATAATTGAAGAGCCACATTCTGTAAGCTTTAGTACAACATGCCAAGGCACAACATGGAAATATCATCAATTCATCAAAAAACAAAACTGACAACATTGAAAGGTAGTTTTTGTTTCTCTACTAATTCATAGGAGTATTATTTTATGTGCTCTTCAAAATAAAGAGAGGAAGGCAGGAAAACAGGTTCTGATTGCACCAGAAGGATGTACCAATAACAAGTGTTAAAAGTAATGTTAAAGCATCAGAATGTAAGATATTCCCAAACCCATCAACAAATTGATCAGTTCAACCCTGCCTTGTTTCCAAACAACATGTCAAGTGGTTACATAAATAAGGCCAGATTCATGAACACTTGTTCAATTGCAGCTTTGAAATAATTGGTTATGTAAGCTTCATATCTAACACACTGTTCTGATAGAATCCTATATTTTAAGAAATGAAACACATGTTGACCTTAAACAGTCACTTAATCTAAAGAAACGTGCATGGAATCTTTTTCTTCTGTTCTCCTTTTTTAGATGGAACCTTGATTGAAAAAAAAGGTAAGAAAATAACTTTACAAAATTACAGTCCAGTATATAATAATATATCAGTCTAAAAATTAGAAATGATTGGAAGAGAACAAATAAAGAACAAAAGGTAGAACCGTTGACTCAAACTAATCAGAGTAGACTAATTTAAATCATGCATTCTTTTTCCCACAGTGAAAGCAAAATTTGTTACATGATAGGAGCTCGACAATGGATGAATCAGGTGGTTATAAATAAAATCTAGCACAACACATCAACACTTTCAATCATGCATTCTTTTTCCAACGGTGAAAGAAAAAATTGTTATATGATAAGAACTTGACAATGTATGGATTACATGATAGGAACTTGAATATGTGTGGATCAAGTGGTTATAAATAAAATGCAGCACAACGTTTCAACACTGCATCCACCCAATCTGCATGACTATCAACAAAAACTAAGTCAAATGCAATACATCACAAACCTTTTACTTTGTTGGTGGACCATCCAGAATGATGAGATTTGGCCACTGGAACCAAGATCCAGCACGAGGGCAGGATCCTGCCAATAAGAATATGAACTGTAAACATCTCACATAACAGAATTTTTAATCTAAAGAATACAAGGTTAAACAACATATTTTTTTAACTGAGTTTCAGATGCAAAGAGTTCACTTATGTGGACAGATACATACCTTTTCAAGAACCCAACCACCCTGGAGAAGCAATGTAAGATAGACAGATTTACGGATATCAGCTGAATATACATGTATGCTCTGGCGTGAAGAGATTATACCATGTTGCCGCTCAATGCAACTCCCTTCTTTTCCCTTTTCCCAAACTATAAATTCTGCTGCACAAGGAAGTTGGTTTTCCAGCTTCAATGGGGAGTTAATAGATATTCTCCAATCATAAACAGGAGAATTTAATTCAGTGTGGAGGATTGAAGCATCAGCACCCACACTGAACCAAAATTCTGCACTTCCACTACTTGGGCAACAATGGAAAAGAACATCCTTCTTCTCCAGCTGATTCAGCATAAAAGCATTTGGCATTTTTCTTTGCTGCTTTAAAGTATTTTGTCTTGCAAGCAAGCCTTGATCACTGAAAGGTTGATCCTTCTCAAACATGTAGTCAGAAACGAAAGCAACTGCTTGGCCCCATACATATTCAGGCTGAGAATGATCAGCACAAGGACGTACTAGTAAACACAGATCAGAATTTTTGGATATGCTCCTCCATGGTAAAACAGATGATGATCCAGGATTTATGGAAATAAAATCACTGTTCACGCTATTTGATCCTTCCCCAGTTAATTGTTGCCTCCTGCGAATCCAACGCCTTCGGCGCACTACATTATGAGCAGATTTATATGACTTTGAAGCTGGAGGCCACTTCAATGTATGGAAGTCAGGACCATATGTCCAACCATCATCATCAACAGGTACAGATTTATCAATAATCCATGTAGATGTCCATTGCCATCCAGTTGGAAGATGAGGTTCAAAAAAATCCTTCAAAATAAAAAACAAAAGATGAGCATGCACACTGTATAGGCAAAATTAAATGGTTACTCAACAAACATACACACCTTTGATGAACACGAGAAGTCCCTGGTGCTCCATCGCCCTGGGCCAGTACTTCGAAAACCAGGCAACTTGTTACCCCAACCAGAAATTGGGTGATAACTCTGATTCTCGAATATCTCTTCTATCACAATGTTCAATTTACTTGTTCCTAGAGATGGATCACGGCCATGAACCAAAGACACGTGGCAAATAGAAATATCCAATTTAACATCAGAATCATTTACTACGATTGCAAGACCCCTAAAAATTACATGTTTCTTGCCATTTTTCATGGCAACCTCCATGGCAAGAAATTCATCATGTAGTAATTTGGGTACCACAGACAGTGGAAGTAACGACCGAACACTCTCCCATGCACCTTCCGGGTTAAGCCTGATCCAAAAACCGACATCTCTATTACGAGATAGCTCAGTTTCTTTATCTCTCTGAAAGTTTGCTGCCAGATTCCTCTCAAAATACGTAGTAGAAACTAACAGATGACCACTTTCAAGCATTTGTTCAACATCATCATGTGGAGCCTGAAAGAATGACAAAAAGAAAACAGAATAACCACCAACATAGAAGGTATACATGTAACTGTACCAAACACAGAATTATGAATAAGCATAGCTCACCCTTCTTCTTAATGGGCATGACATAACATTCTGAAAATCATGTGGTTGATTTAGCATTCTTGCAGAAGCCACCTTCTTCAACATGACTGCTCCTTGTCCAACAGGAAGGGAGAGGGCACCTACAACTTCACCTGCATCATAAGTGTTCATAATCATTTCTGCTGACACAAAAATTTCATTTGACAAAAAGCATAAAACAAGACAGAAGGAAATGAAATCTTGACCGCTGTAGCTTACTGCACAAAGAATTCTAGAATAGAGATAATTCACTTGGTATGTACAACATCACAATTATTAAACATGTATAGAAATACAGGATTACAAAGAACAAATCTACAAACAACAAATGCATATTAAAACACTGTACACTGAAAGAGTCTAAGGAGACAAATGATTAAGAGGACAAATGAATCAGAGAAAACAACCATGGGATTGATCATCCAGTAACTGAAAGTTAAAATTTTCCAAGTGCCTTATCCTTTATTTCAAAATAAACAGAGCAATCGAATCAGCAGCCCAAGCAATGAGCACAAAACAAGAATCAGATTCTTTCATGCATAATAAACTTATGGGGAGAAAGCTCCAGTTAAGAGGTTAATCAGCCATCAAAACATACCCTTTCCAGCTTTTGCTGCAAGATTTGTCACCTCCACTTCTAACTTCGCCACTCCCTGCTACATTCACCAAAACAATTCCATCAAATAACTTCCATAGCTGTTGAAAAGTTCAAAACAGAAAAAATACAAAGAAAAAGAAGGGTGGGTGTAGCTTATAGAAACTTGACCGTGCTTCGATGACTATTGGTCAGTATACAAATGCTTATGCACCTTCAGTATCAAATCTAAATGAGCTTTACAAATACAAATGCCTTGGACCCACACACATGTAAATTTTCAACAGGCACAAATAAAAGTAAAAGCTATTCATCACAGATTTATTTGAATTTCACCAAGCCCAAATCTATGAAGGGCCAAAACTGAGACATTGCCAAAAAATGAGAAGAAAAAAAGAAAGTTGATAGATCTATAATTGTTTCACCTTGACATTCTATTCTGAGTAACAACAATACATCATGAAGTGAGAATGGTTGACAAAATTCAACTATCAGCACAAATGCTCCAAACAATAATCATAATTATGCTAAAAAACTGCCACTGTGAAAAAGAGTGATTCAAGGAAAATGCAATCATTTATAATTAGGAGTGAGAAAAGCAGAGCTAAGGTTGTGTTTGGTACCCTTTTAAAAATGGGTGAATTATGAATTTGAGGAAAGAGAGAAATTGCAAGGTTAAGGACAGAAAAGATGGGATATAAATTTAAGGAAGAGAAAAAAGGCAAGACAAATCCCCTCCCCCACCCAACCAAAAAAGAACCTTTCACTCCTCCCTTATGAAGGATAAATTTACTCTACATTTTGCACCGTTTGGGGGATAGTTTTTTAACTCCTTAAGAGTTTCCCTTCTACAAATTTGGCACCAAACAAAATTAATAGTTTCCCTTGTAATATTTAACCCCTTACACACATACCGTACACACCCTAAATTGTGATGGAACTCTTGATTTAATTCACCTATAAAGAAGGTGTCTCAAAGTAAATATAACTCAACTCTGATACTGCATGCAGGGATGGGGGGTTGGGTGGGAATCGGCTGCTTTACCAACAAACAAAACAAGGCTGAGGTATTAGGGCCCAAAATTCATCCCAAGATTGTCACTAATAGTGGCATTAAGTAAATAGAAGAAACAATCCATGGATGCTCAGAAAATATAAATCTAAACATTACAAAATGACTATTTTCTGCACCATTCCCAAACTGGTGGCTGTTAGTCATCTACAATGGCAGATCAATAGCAACATGTGTTTCAGACTTTAAGAACAGATTTGAAAAGCATGGAATGAACAAATCAAACCATGATATACCTTTCGAGGAATTTCAAATATGAAAAGTTCATTCCACTTTGCAGTGGCACTACTGATTTCATGTTCTCTTGGAAGCAAAGGCTTCACACATTTTGTCCTCACACTCTGAGGAAAGAGCTTTTGCTGGTCTGTTGCCCTACTATCAACAACAAGGCGCACAGCACAGAAGAATTTGTGACTGTTACCATCATCAACAATGGGCAAACCCTGCAAGAAGTAGGAAGACTCATCTTTACTTCCCCAAAACAGTAATAAAAATATACAACCATGAAGTGTAGAATGAACTAAAAAAATTTCAGCAACTGTAACCTTGGCTTCAAGTATTTGAATGGCAACATAGCAGCGTGCTTCCCTAGATCTATCCACAACCTTTAGATTGTCTGAAAATGTTGGAGGTGGGATCCACACAAAAGTACAGTCATCATTGTGTAGTTGACTGACTGTATCTGTATTGTCCTCAATTTGTTTCAGATACAGATCACACCCTAGTTTATTTTCGATTATTACAGTCTGAAAATCATCTTCATCCAAGGCAGAAAAAGTTTGGTCCTCTTCATGTTTAAGATGACAACCAGCTTCCTGAAAAAAGCAAGTTAATACCATCTAGAAAGCATATGATTGTGCATCAAAATATGATCAACTCGTGACACTACAAAAACATCAAATAAGAAAAACATTTGCACCTCAATTAGCTTCACTGCTTTCTGATCAAGTTCTAACTGTTTTCTCCAAGAGAGCATGGTCCCTATAAAAGTTTCAAGATTTGCTGCACTGACATTTATGTTCATGATACTGGTTGCAGCAACCCGTACTTTCTTTGCAATTCTTGATGGTGGATGTACATTGTTATCATATGTTTCCAACCTCGAAAGTAGAAATGGAATAATATCAAAGGAAGGGCAAGATCAGCTAAAACAAGTGTGAATCAAAACTACATGATAATAATAGCTATAAAAAGATTACTTGAATATTCCATCAAATGGCTCCACCAGTGGCTCCCATGCTTCTAACTGAGCATTGAAGGTTGAAGCAGCAATAGAGGAAATTAGAACAGCATTCATTGCCTCTAGACGACCATGTGTTGCAAGCTTGATATTGGTTATGGTAACATCAAATAGAGGTGTCATCTGGAACTTCCAAACTTATCATAAGAATAGACTAAAATGAAAAGAAAAAAAAAACAAATTCTTTAGAGCAATGTCTAGCATAATTTATTTTGAAGAATTCATGTACCATTCCACATAGGCTGTCTAAAACGGTAATGGAGAAGCATCCTAGCTTGATATCAGCAGTTACATTTTCCCGTGATTTTGGCTTCACAGAATCAGCGATTGTGAATGCCAACCGGCTAGATGGCTTTTTAAGATCCATACGAGCAAGAAAAGTGCATGCCTACAGAAACACGGGAAAGGATAAACATTATAATTTCCTTCACACCAGAAAAGGTTTAAAAAGGATCAAAACGATAAGTTGGAAAGACTACGGATTCTGAAATTTTAAGCACAAAATTTTGACATAAAATTTGTTGAAAAACACCAAGATCTCCACATACCACACATGAAAATGAGAAATTTAGACAAGTAGGTCATTTTTGTTTTCAACTTAACCTGATTTTCGATTTTCCAAATGCTCCAGCACTGAGATGCTTTTGTGCTTGGAGATCTTGAAATAGGCACCTCAATAATATTAGCTTGGTTCACAATATCCAACCTCGGGCAACAAAATGAATTCAAGAGTGGTGCTTCATCTGTTCTGGTGACAACACATCCTAGTGAAGCATAACCAGGAGGAGCAATTGGATACCAGAAGAAGACTTCATCAAATCCTTTTCCAACAATATTGGCCACTTTAGTGAACTGGACAGGCTTTGAGGAGATTTCAGGATCGCCAATCTTGAATATTATGCCCAGGGCAGGAGGTTCTGAGCTGGAGAAAGAAAAGGTAGTTCCTCCATTTCATTAGTGGAAACTCATGAAAATGGAGATCAATCGACAAGGAAATTTGACAAATGAAATGCATAAAAAAATGTCTGACCCTTCAGTTATGCAATCTCCTAGTATGGCATAACCTGGACATGCAATAGGCCGCCATATTGAGACAGGTCGACGGATCTCACTACCTTTGTCCCACCATATTCTCTCAAAGTTTGGAGTTGACACGTACGAGTTAGTTGCTTTTGAAATTGATCTAATAATGTCCCATCCAGATGAATTAGCACTATTGTTACTTGTTTGACTTCCATGGTCATGTTCATCAGCCAAATCTGATACCGCATCTCTAGATAACGATTGATTTCGGATTGAGTTCCATAGAAGAAGATGATTCAGGTCACCACCACTATCTCTAGGAGGGTATTCAGTAGAAGAATGGGCATAAAAAGATGCAATGACATTGTCTAGACGCCATATGCTCAAACCAGATGCAGACTGAGGATTTGGAGCAGAACTAAAAATGCATTCTGAATATGTTGAAGATGCTACAAGGTCAGTTCGTAGGCAATAAACAATGTGAGTCGGTGGCGGTTCGCATCCTACATGTGCTACACATCCCAATGCTGTGTAACCAGGAGGTGCAACAGGCACCCATAGAGAACAATCACAATCAAAACCAGAATGGCTTTCACCTCCAAACCCTTGAATACCAGGTAATAAGGAAATGAAAATGAACCCAACGGGTTTTTGCACACGGCCATATGCATTACTCACAGCCATGACTGCCTGTGAAGGAGGAATTGGCCTGATACATGAAAATAACCAAAATTAGGAAAACATGATATAAAAGAACAGTGTTTATGTTCAGGCATCTATCAAAAACATTGCTAGAAGAAAATGGAGAAATTATGATGAAGCATTAGTGTTACCATTTTATAATCTTCTTTAGAAAAAAAAATACTTATTGAAGATAGGTGAATGAAATGCTTGGCAAAACTAGAGGGATGGGTGTAAATACAAGTTCATACCAAGTCAAAGGTAAAATAGAAAATTTGCAGTAGTCATCAGCAATAGTAAAATTCTATAGCGAATCTTCATGGAGTAAAATATGTTGTTGACAGTAAAATCAGGAGTATCAAAAGTAACTTAGTGAAAAGGAGGGAAAAGATGATTGAAATGAGAACATCACAGAAAAAATGAATTAGCCAACAATTGTAGAGTTTAGAGAAATAATTATGAAAGCTGATGCAATCCCTGATATGCTTCAGCGTTTTCTGAACTGATGGGTTGATTTGTGTAACATTTTTACAGGTTTTGGACATTTTGTATAATATCTTTAACTTAACAGGTGAAAGACATTTGAAAACATATGATAAAAATTCATATTTTTCTAGCAACAGAGTTTTAGGACAACAGGTTGAAGTTTAGAAATGCAAAAGGAATATTCCCCAGAACATAACATAGAACCTGTGCTTATCCTTGACAGTCAGGAGTTATGTGACATGTTTGCTTTTGACATATTTCAAATATACCCAGTTGAACAGTTAAAGCCAATCGACAGGAGGGGGAATATTCTTCCAAGTAACTTAACAATTCAATCAGCAGTACTTGGAATAGAAGTACAAAAAACTATGATACATGCAAATAGGATTTACCCTACCAAGAAAATCCTAACAGTAATGGAGAAAATATAAGTCGCAAGTCCACTGAGATTACATGTTCTTCTTAGTAGTCAATCACTATAATGTAAAGAAAAGGAATAAAAGAAAAACTTAGAATCCTACGAACATTCAGCCATACTGGACTACACAAACAAAATAAAACTTTAAAAGCCACTTAATGTTACCTTGATGTCACACAATCTCCCAGTATAACATAATTTGATGGAGGGTGAGGCCTCCAAAAAGTAAGGTGATTATATGGGCCATTTTCTGCACAAATATACCCCAAATGTAGATAAGAGCATCAAAGAGTCAAAGTCTTGAATAAAAAGGAACTATAATTCCATGGAAAAAGCTAAAATAGTGATATCAGGAGATAAATAATCAAACTATCTATGGAAAAAGCTAAAACAGTAATATCAGAATATAAACAATCAAACTACTTCAATAGTTCAAGGACGACCTCTAGGGGAGACCCAAACTCGGTCAAAGTTGGAGCAAGGTGCCAGGGGAATCGCATTTCCAAATTGCAATGCTGTAGTAGCTTGATTCAGCAAGTTAAGCAGAAGAGAAATGACACTCAATGAAAGATGCACACATATATCCGTTGATATCAGAGACATGTTCGTTTTCTCTTTAACAGAGGTATATCCTCCTGAAATATCCACTGGATCAAGAATCATGAGACCAGAACCAGCCTCAACAGTCAGATCTTTCACGAGGGCTCTAATCCAGATATCATTTTCTTTGGATGCATACCTGTTAACAAAAACAGAGATTCAATACATAAAAAGTACAGCTCAGTTAGTAGTCATATTGCTTCGCAATATGATTACCATCACAAGGCATAGTGGTGGAGGAGGGGAGAAGCGGGGAGGAATTTGTTATCATACTAAAATATATTTGCTAGTTGTAACTATCACCAGTAAGAGTACTTTTATAAACAGTAATCTGAATATCAATGTAACAGTTGAGATTTTAAATTTCGAATCGATACTTAACCCACAGTGCTTTAGAAAAACAGAAATTGAACAAAAAGGGACTGATTTCTTAGCTTACAAGTATGGAGCATGGAGCAAAATTGGTCAACAGTTCAACACTAAAGGATGGAGAACATAAAAAAGAAATCCTGAGGCACGGACATCAAAACACACACACAAAAGAAATGCATCAAAGAAAAAAGAAACAAGGCTTTTTTGCAAACTGGTTTTATTAATTAGCTACCAAACAAACTGAAACGTGCAACAAAAGGTTGCAAAGAAATAAACAGGCCATTCTTACATGAAGCTCAAATCCATTTTTGCTCTTAGGAGCTTTTCTCCATATGAAGAATCATCCAGTGAAGATTTTGTACCATCATAGAAAGTGAACTCTGGAAAAACAACCTAAACATGGACACAAACATTGCAAATGAAATAGGTCAGATCACAACAGAAAGAATTGGATAACCACAATTGATTCATTATTACTAAGAAACATCATCAAAATGATTCTATGCAGAAGACCTTACACCTTATAATCATCCTATTACAGCAAGAAACTCCACTAAACAATTTGTTTAGCAAAAATTTCAGGGAAATCGTGTAAGCACCCCTTAGATGTCCTATTTTGCTTTGAACTAAGGAGAAACCCTCACTTGTCAATCAGAGGGTAATGGTGCAGAAGAATACACAAAGGAAGTTGCTGGCAGCATTCATAATATATAACAACAGACCATATGCCTCTCTTTCCATGTAAAACAACCAGTAACCAAAAAAAAAAGGGACCATGAAAAGGTTAAGGGAATTTAAAGCCTAGATGGCAGATTACTATGAGAACAGAAGCTAATAAAACAGCATCAATAAAATAAAATAAAAATACCTGGGATTCAAAAGTGAAACTCTGCAGCCTATTTGAATCGTTTTCAGAATCAGAAGAGTTTAAGACATCTGATTGTTCATGCATGTAATCCAAAATCTTCTTGTCGTCATCAGATGAAGAATTGTCTAGCAACGAAATGTCAACACCATCTTCAATGGAGATCGAATAGCTGCTATCATTACTCAAGTATGCATATTTCCTCAAAAGGGAACCATTCTGATGGGCAAAAACAACATGTCAAATAATAATGAAGACAGGAGTCCATCTGGATGTTATTGCAAATAAAGGCAACATCTTAGATACATGTCAACAAAGCAAAAATAAAGGAAATAAAAGTAAAGAAGATAACTAGTTTTGCTTTAATAAATGGATTTTATTTCACAAGTTCAACACAAATGAGTACATGTAACATGTTCAAGCATGAAAAAATGAGAGTCTCAAGCCTATTCTCAAGTTTGACTTTTAATTCTCTTCAAAATCATACATGGACCTGTTGTCAAGAGAAACTTCTTTCTGAGAACACTACATTATGCCTAAAAAAACAGAGAGCAAGCTTTGCAGTAAATAACTAGAGACACAAAACAGTCATAAAAGGTGTGATAGTTTTCAGAGGAGGTGGAAAGTGTAAGCTGAAGTACCTCAATTTTAACATTGACAAACCGCAACCTCTTACCACGTCCAATAACTATAATTGGTCGAGATCTCCCTGAATGGAATTCCTTTGTGTCTGTTTCTTCACTTAAACAGATAATCTTTCCACAACCATCATATGTATATTCATCAACTGTCTTGGCATCTGCTACTAGTTGTCTACTTGGAGACAAGTGAACCACATCCTCACTCTGTTTGTAAAGAGATTCAGAAAGCACTATGCTATTGCTTCTGCTAATGGGATCCTTCTTAGGATCAATCAATTCCTCCCTTCCAGTTATAGTTCCCAATGATGGCACAAAATACTCACCCACGGCTAGAAGGAAATCTGGTACAACAAGTACACGTGGCTGCTGAACGCGAACAACAAATGATTGGGAGGAAGGCCTCCATCTATAGTCCATTAGAAACATTGTTGAATTTGGTGCATCAGCCTCGAGGGCATATTCAGAGTTCATTCTCCTAAAGCCACTTCTATTTAGAGAGTATGGGATGTTTCCACCAGAAACTTGTTTGGAAGCATCAGTTGATGATCCAAGCATCAGACGCATTTCAGGTTTTGTATCCGGCTGAATGTCCAAGATAGAAAATTTTGAAATAGTTACATAAAGATCTGTTTCAGGCAACGAAGTCATCCTGTATGATACCCAAAGACCTTCTAGCTGCAAATGCAAACAATCACACCAGGTAAGTACAAACCACACAACTGGAAATAAGAACAATGTGTGAACACAAACATGTGAAGGGTTCAAATATCTAAATCATTCCAAAGTAAAAGTATGAACTATGACACACAACACACACTCAAATACAAACGTGCAAATTTCAAGATGTGTATTAATCAACGAAGGTACTCACCTCAAGACGTGCTAAAGGTGACTCATGAACACCATTACACAACTCCAACAGTGCATAATTAACCTCAACTGCCACTATAGTGACAGTTTGTGAGAGGACTTGACTATTTGTGTTGACCTTATCTACCAGCAGCCGAATTGCATCTTTCGTATCAGATTTGCAGCCACGAAAACTTGGTGGAATCCTTGGCTCTTCAAGTAAATTCAAGCACATGCAATCAACAATTATGCTGTATTCTTTATCAGATATGACTCCACGAAGGAAATCCACCTGCTCAAAACATTGTCCACTCCATGAGAATTACAAAACAGGAGCAACTAAAATACTTCAACGACAATATTTGAAGAAAAAGAGGTCATACTGGATGCAAACATTCCAGAAACAATTGTTACCTTAACTTCAAGAGAGAATGTTGGGACTTTTCTAAAGACATCCCGCAAACTACGGCGCACATAAATATCCAATCCTTGGCCTTCTTGTATCATAGGCTTGCCTAAACAACCATCAACTCCTACAGACATGTTGATTCCCTGAATCTGAAATTTTAAGACAGGTTAAACTACAATTCAGAAATGGAAATTCTAAAATAATGACAATAAAAATAAGGAAATCTACCTCGGCATGAAGAACATCAATGTGGACAGCTGAAGGATCTTTCTCTGCAGATCCATGCCAACTTAATTCATTTGTCACCTGTAGCTGGCCCAGATCAAGTTGAATGAACCTGCAATTTTCGACAACATATTACAAGGGTTATGGAATAACAACAGAAGAACTGCAAAATATTGAAAGCAACAAACTTCCAAAACCAAAAAAAAAAAAAAACTTGAATCAATGAGCCTATTGTAATAAAATATTTTGGGGTTCGTTTGGTCTGTTTGGGGTGGGTGGGTGGTGTGTGGGAAGGAGGGGAGGGGAGTGGATACCATTAAACATGAACCTTAAACCCTAGAAAAAAAACTTATCCGAGCTCCCATGCACAAATGAGGACTGGGAATTCCAGATCACAGATGGCAAAGCATAGACTGTAACTGTGTAGTAAAGCAGTGTTTTTATCACATTAAATCCACTGATGTTAGCAGCAAACAACTAAATCCAAGCTTATGTATTATTCAGAACAGCAGCGAAGTGCAAACTGTATCAACAAATTGAACTTTTCAATGACTAGACTGCTGCTGCAGAAGTTTCACATGCAATATCTTGCGCCAATAAGAAGTTCTTTGCAAGCACAATCTCTCAGGAATATAATTTCCATTAACAAGAAATTTTCTAAATAGCTCAATCAAACTTCATATGTCATGAACAAAAAGTATACGTACTCTTTGCTCATGGAATTCCTAGGAACGATGATAATCGGAGTGTCAAGTGAGAGGTCCAACTTTAATGCAGTGGCTCCATCAATCTCATACTTCTGGATTAGCCACTCAAATCCCCCTACTTTATCGACAAGTTTTATTGCTTCTTCAGTGTTTGGGGTCGCAAGTTCCATAAAGTATGCAGTTATCTGCAGAAACATCCATACAGCCAAAGCCGTAAGGTAAGAACATCCAAACTTTTCAGGAAAAAGAAGAGAAAATGAAACCAGCAAATAAAACCCATCAACATCACAAGGCAGACCATGAGAGGCTCAATCACTACAAGCACTAGCAGTTAAAATTAATAAACACAGATAGACATGTACAGAAGATACCAGCACACATGCCATGAACCAAAATAATTGCCAGCTGTATTCCAACTCACCTCCTGGACAAACCTATAGAGGAAAATAATGCATGCAGCAGAAAGTCGGCCACTCAACTTGTAATCATATCCTTCATAATCATCATCTTCAGCACTGTACGAGCTAAAATTGAACTGGAAAAGAAAAAACAATTTACCTATTTTTTCAAAGATACAAAAGATTCATAACTGAAGAAAAAACCATTTTACCCACAAACTATTAGAAGCTATGATAATATTCAAGGTTGCATTGAGGTTAAGGAAGTGAATACCTTGATAAGGGAATCAAGTCCCGGATTACGTAAGTCACAAACCCAACTCCAGCATTGATTAGTTTCTGGTGACATATCACAGAGCCTGAAATTTCCTAACATGCCTTCAATAGAAAGAGAGCTAGGATGGACCTTGATAACCAAACAAATGAAGTCAGAATCACAGCACAGATGTAAGGATCTCGAAAGTAACTATAGAACAACTCTTGGAAAACACAATTTGCCAGTCCTTAGCATCTTCTAGCAGGTAATTAAAATTCATGATAGCATTTTAAATCTTGTAGTAATTTTGCAGCAAAATTTAAGATAAGAAAGGTTATTAATGATCATAATCTCCTCACCCTGAGATCCAGAACAAAACTTTCTTGCACAAGCATAGCGAGTTGAGAATCATCCTCCTTGTTGAGAAACACAGTGACACTGTCAACATTCATGTTTAAATAGAAAACCACACGATTTTTACCATACCCCAGCAGCCCTTTTATACGCCCTGTGACTTCAGTCATTTCTTTCAAGGAAGACTTATCATCTGAGATTTCAGTCATGTTAGTACCATTTTCAGAAGAATCCACATAACTGAGGTCAAAGCCAAAACCTATTAGAGCAACAAGAGTAGGTCTATTGCAGAAGAATTCTAGTTTGGACATGCGAATGCTCATCTGAAAATTTCAAAGATATATATCATTAAAGCAATTTCAAGCATTAATTAACAAGCAAAACTAAAAATCTGTAATATTCAAGTTTGATACCTGTGTATCTATACCATCATAATCAGGTGAAGAAGAACTTTGCATCGAGAAAGTAACAGACACAAAATCAGAACTATCACTGCCGTGTGCCTCATAAAATATCTCATCAGGAATTGTTTTTCCTTGTAACAGATCTTGCTCAAGAGTAAAGGATTCAGGAGACTCAAATTCTGAAGAGTCATTGGCATCTCCCATAATTCCAAAATGAGAGACGTCCATTTTTGGTGACCAAATGCCACCATCTGCTAGAGACAAAAAATCTGGCAAAGCATCCTTAAAAGTATCCTCCTCATCATGAGATACTATGGGCATCCCCATCCCTAGAGGATCAACATTGTGAGAGGATACAAGAAACTTGTCATTCTTTAGCACCGAGCAGGCTAAATACCGTGGATTTGCAGATTGGCGGCTCTTAAGCTCATCTTTAATTTTTAGGGAATGCAGCTTCATCTTTACTCTAAGATCACCCTCTGCACGAATCATGTGCACCTGCAAAATAATGCACTTTAAAAATGTAGAACCAGGTACTATACAAGGATATTATATCCATCATGAGTAGCTGATCAGGAAAAGACAAGTCTCACAAAAGAGGAAAGTAAATCAGACAACTTGACATTTTACCAAGCCAAAAATAATATCCTGTTCTAGCAGTGAGATGCTGGCATTTCTGTACACACTTTCAAATATTTTCTCACACACACAAACACATGCATGCTCTCATCCATAGTGAGTGCATATAAAGAACCTAACAATGAATCAGACACCCAGTCAAATTATAACCATTATTGGGGAAAATGAGTTTATCAAACTACTGAACAAATATGTGAATTATTCATGCCAGATAAAAATAATGAACAATCTTAATCACATTTCCAACAAGAGATCATTGTTGTGGAGCACAAACAAGCTGCACCAACCTTTCCCCCGCCAGCACGAACCTCGATAATAAGAGTCTCTCCAAGTTCCCCATCAACTTCATCCCCATTCTGCACAATAACAGCATATATGTTGAAATATTCAATTAATAAAACTTGGATGCAACAAGAAAAGACAGGGAACTGCAATAATTACATAAAAGACCCCAACCAGTTAAAATTAGATTTCCTAAAAAATGATTCCCTAACCTTTCCATATATGAATAACTTTGCCTCCACCAGTGCCCCATTGATGACAAGGTCTGCTGTTCTCAGAATTGGTGTTTCAGGTTCTCCAAAGTTGGATGCAATGCCAATTGTTTCTCCAAGCACATCCATTGATGGAGGAGCCTTCATCAAGAATGATTATGAATTAGTGAAATCCTAAAATTTAAACAGGCAAAATTAGTAATTCATAATAATATTGTTTTCATACAGAAGCTAGATAGGTAGCCTGTATAAGTCCTTTCAACCAACAGGTTTTCTCCTCATCATCCTGAAACTCTAAAATCCAGGTACTAGATGATTCCAATGCCTGAAAAAATAAAGAATTAACTCATAAAAGATGGCAAATCACCATTTCAATGCAGGAAACGGAAAACCAAATAGAACATAAGCATTAATCAGATGCCATACAAATTTCATTTTCATTAGCTTTGCCTTCAAAGCTCTGTGAAATTTTTCCACATAAAATTTATCATTTCAAGAGCAAATCTATTCACGTGTGTGAGAGATACAAAGGGAATGACTTTGGCTTTAATGGGGCTAGAACAAAGGCAGGGCTTGAGCCACTATCATAATCTTCATATGCAAGCTGAAATTTAAGAGATCAGGTTTATTCCTCTTCTATGGACCAGAATTCACAAATTTTCAATCAAACATGGGTATGAGGGTGTCTGCACATGCATGTCAGTGCTGGTGTGTGCATGGGAGAGAGAGATAGGAAATGTCTAGCTTTCTTAGGGTTAAAATCAAAAGGGTGTTTGAGCCACTATCGTAATACTGAGTGTGTGATAAAATTTATTCTTCTGGTTGACCATGGACTTGCACCTTGTCCCATGCCACATGCAACTGTCAAATTATTTTGCTCTGATGTTTGTTTCAGAAAACCAATCAATACTAAAATCAATCTACAACTATGATTGTCACAGGATAAAAATGAACAATTACCTAGACAAAGATTGGGATTAAGCTATCTCAGAACACAGCATTAATTTAGAAAAACATGACTTACTTGCTGAATGTCCATTCCCCTGAAACTCACAGCAACACAGAATTGGGAACCACCAACACTTGATGGAGGAACCTCATTTATCTGTCTACCAGCCATGCTGCAGAAATTGAATTTTTATAAAAGTGAAGAACCTCAAGCTCCAAGTGCAATATATTTTAATAAAAGCATCACCAACACACAGCAATTAAACAAACTCAAGGAGGAGAACAATCACAAACCAGAAAGTCATCACATGATGAAACAAAGACTTGATAATAACATATCAATGATAACAAGACTTCAGGAAAGACAATAAGTGCTAACAGTAGAAGATTACTAGCAAAGAAAAAATCAAAAAGCCATAACAACAGAAAAGAAACGATTGAAAAGGAAAACCTCAAGTATCGCTGGTAGCTTTGGGACTTCTGAGATTCCATAACATAAAGATATAGTCCAGATAACACAAGAAAACAGGGTTGCCAATGAGCCACAGAATTGCCAATCCCCTGTGCCAATATAAATGTTATATGAATGATTAAAATGCTTGAACCCTATGTCCAGCCAGATGAAAGACACAAGGGCATACCCTCCAAACAAGGATTCTAGAATCGGTAGCAAGATCAGCAGAACTCCAAGGAGCAATCTGGGTTTGAAAATTATCGACGGTAGACTGACCATAGTTGTCAACTGTATTGTACAGTATGTTCACCAATTCCATAAGTCTAGAGTATCTTGCTGGTGAAAAGTGAATGCCAAGATTTGGTATTTGAACAGAAATCCGCGTTGAAGGATAACTAGGGTGGTGTGCTTTGATCTTCAATAAACAGTTTGTAAACAAACAACAAAAGAAGAGCTTTTACATCAAGGACAATCCGTGACAAAATACAAAAAAATGAAAGCTAATGTATGTTAAAACAGCAGGTTGACAATTTCATGAATCTGCAATATCTGGGCAATAGACGTAAATGCAAATATGTATTATGGTCGACACCTATGACCATTTAAGGTTTAATCCAGAGCAACTCCTTTTACATTAAACGTGACAACAGGTAATGAAAAAAGTAAATGTTATACCTGGTCAACAATTACAGCCATTCCACACCTATCAATAAGAGAAAAGTAATTGTCAACTTTTTCTGGTATCTGGGATGTCAGTGACTGGCTATTATGATTTGGCACAACCACTGTGGAGTTGTAGCAGTGAGAATCACAGTCCGTAAAGAAAGCAGCGATATCTCTGCCAGATATGTAGAAACGAGAATATATACTCTGCCTCTTTTCATCAGACTCTGTTTCCTGCAACATTAATATTTATGTCAAGCAAAGCCAAGGTAAGAACTGCTTGAAAAAGGTCATGAAAAGAAGCATACCATAGTGTGTAATGTGAAGTGACCAAAATCCAAAAGAAAATGCATATCACACTTGGAAGAACTGACTGTCCTCATAGGAACTGTAACTTTTGGAGCATCCAGATCAATGTCAAGGGCAAATCTGGAAAACCAAGAAGATAAATGAATCAACCACTTATCATTAGCTTCCCTCCTCAGATTGAATAAAAGATAGGGTTGACAAAATGAAAAGCAACAACATGAAGCCTAAGCTTCTACAAACCCGTCAAAAGCAACTTCATTCCATAAGCTTACATGCATCAAGTAACATTCAAGCAGAAAGCAATTATTTTATGAAGGGAAATATTGTCAGGGTGTTTTTGTAATTTCTTACATACTCTATATAAATATACACGTGCATGGTGTGGTCTCATGAGTATGACACACAACACTTCTCTCCCATTCCTATTTCTTTCCTCTTCTTTCATCCTTTCTTCTTCTTTCTCTATTTTTCAGTTATTTCAATCTAAGAAAACCAACGGAAAAGGTTATTTTTATATCTATTTAACTGATATTATAGGAAAAACCTTTTTAGTTTCAACAAGTACAAGGAATTTGTCTCCAAAAAAAGCAAAACAAACTTACCAATAAAATGAGGTCAATTTTTTGGTTAAACCCGAACCCATGACACTTTTTTCCCCATCACAATACCCTAATATAGCTAAACTCAATATCATGGAACAAAAAAATTTAAGCGACTTATTTGGCACATGAGAGAATTTTAGCAGCCCAGCCTCTTAGTATTAATAGAACCAACATATTGTCGCCATGTATATAAACTACCATATCCACATCCACTGCTTAGACTCGTTCTACATGCATCTGCTGACTCTTCAACATTTTACACCATAATGACTGATCTCAAAGTCATTACCAACCTTCCAATTTATAGACAATATGCACAATATTCGATACATGGGGACTGAAATCCCAAACAACAGCATGTGCAAAAATAATAATTATACAAACAGATGGAGCAACAAAAAATGAATAACAAAATGAGCGTTAATTGACCTGCTTTGTTCCTCTAATACCATTTGAAATTGCTCTTGCGCTCTTCGAGTCACTTTCTCAATCTTCATCTGCATGTGTCATTGAATGAATAGAGGGTTAATTTACTAACCATGTGGTTTCGTATTCAAGATATTGACATAGATACCTGCAAAGCATTTGCAGTTTCTAATGCAACAGTAGGGCTAACTGCATTACTTCTCCTCACAAACTCAAAAAAGCGATCAAAACTTTCCATTAAAACCTGCAACAAAATAAGAAATGAAGCTTTGTATGGCATGCGCAGTGAATATTGGAAGGAGAAAAGGAGGAGAAAAAATATGAGCAAGTAAGCAAATAGTAAAATGCCACCACAAGCATATCAAATCTCGTGCCAAAGGACACTGAGACATCCAACTCAACCAAGAAAAGAGTATCCATTACTTTCTTTAAAAATCAATTCAATCTGTTCTGTTGCCAAAAACATCCATTGGAAGTCCTTGAATGCACAACTTGCCAGCTAAGTGTATCCATATAATTTATAAATTTTAAAGAAAAGAGTATCTACTACTTTCTTAAACATCAAAAATCAATTCAATACGTTCTTTTGCCAAGAACATCCATTGGAAGTCCTTGCAAGAGCAACTTGTCAGGTAAGTGTATCCATATAATTAACTAAAAAATTTACATGTAAGTTTCAAGTTGGATAAGACGGGGGAATAATCATGAAGAAGCATTCTGAACATCTCCAAGTGTAAATGACAAGATTGGAGGCCTGACCACCTCTCTATTCCTTGAAGAAATGCATGTTTATAGTTGATCAAAAACAAATTGAAAAACCAACATAAACTGGAAGCCACTCTTTATAGGCACAGCCAGTGATATAAATAACAACTACATGCAAATGCTGCAAGCAAAAGTGACCCTCCTTCCCCATCTCTCTCAAAACACTACAAAATTACCGTAACATGGCAAGGCGAAATTGTGGCTGACAACCTCCAGTCAACATTCTCCCCCACTGGGGAATGTACAAAACTGGCAGATAATGCATTCACCTTCTGTTCACTGGAAACGCTCTGGAAAAAAAAATGCAAAATGCAATTAGAGAGAAAAAATCAAGCTTTAGTCACAGCAACTTTAGTCGCAGCAACAGCCTTACTCCAAATAAAATCAGAATAAAAATCCATAAACACAAGTCAGACAACTAAAATGAGAAATTTCATTCAGAAAGATTTCAAAAACTAAAAACATTGATCAATATTGAAATGAGGCTCTACAATTTACATTCATATCAGCACTTAATCATGAACTCAAAAATTTACCACTAACTATCTCAAATCTTGCACCATAGCGAACAAACCTGTGCAAGTGAACCTTCTGGTGCAGATAAACCATATAATTTTAGGGACACGTCACAGTGGGTAGAGCGATTTTTTAATTTGGTTGAGACTTGAAGCTGCTCAAATCTACCACAGACAATCTCAGTCTGATTTATGTCAATTATCCTGGCAGCAGCCTGCTTAACAGACACAGTCACTAAATACCGAATCATATTCTGCATGTCCTTTCCTGAATGTGGCATTAACTCTTCGTCTGACTGGTAACTAAGCAATTTATTAATTGCAAGCCATTCCTCTTGAGTCAGCTTTTCTTCTCTTAACTGGGATGCTTCGGAAGCATCCCCATCAGAGGCATCTTCAGAATTCGTTCGCCTGAGACAAAGGGTAAATCAAAATAAAGGCAAACACACAGAAACAGGAACCATAAGCAAATGTAAGTTTCATTAATACAGATGGTTGAACACAAAATAACAGTAGATAAACAGAAAAAACAACCAAAAGCAAAGTAATTTATTTCAAGGAACAGGATGTGAAAATAGAGTTGCCACCAACCATCCAAATGAAAACCAGCCTTTCTTTTTTAGCCTCCTCTGCTCAGCAGCTTCCTTTGTTTTCAATGATTCAGCCTTGGCATGTGCAAGTAACCTAAATAATGCATATAGATGTATACACAAACCAAGTAAACCAAAAATATGAATTGCATTTTCAAATACTATCAGCATTCAGTAAAAGGAGCCTCAAACCTGTAAAACTTTATATAAAATGTGCAATACTAAATATTTGAAGCATTAGAATTTTTTTTAATAACCAATAAACAAGTTCTGTATACCTCCACAAGAGAATAACTTTAGAATCAAGATCTTTCTCCATTTCTCTAAGTTCCGAGGTGCTTGCATTTGATGATTGTTGCAGCATGGCAGCATACAATTGAACATAATGGCGACGAAGCTGACAGAGATGCTGAATGCGGTCCCATGAGAATCGGTAGCTAAAGTATGGAAAATCATCTAGTAAGTTTCAATTTCAGGAATAGAGCATGTTAACTAGAACGATAAATGCACAGCTTTTGTCTACATATGATACAGCAAATAGAATATCTAACATTTTAAACATATTTTCAATTCGATCCTCTTATTAAAATACCAAATGAACAGAAAAGCCTGGATAATAACATGTCAGTACCACATTTTTCGCTGCTGCAGAACAGCTTGAGCAGCATACCGCCACCACAGACAAGGATTGTCAGAGACAGGGATCTTAGGTCTTAAATGGGAAATTTCAACATATGTCTTGTATCTTGAAACAGCTTCCAAAAGTTTTATCCAATCATGATATTGCACCTGTGAGAAAAACCGAGTTGTACCTGACTTGAGAACTCAAAGCCAAGAAAACAAAAGAGATGCTTGAGAAATTCACTAGATTGTGTTTATTATTGGTGGCTAGCAGTGCGAGAACCCTAGGGTATTGGGCTGGAATGAACTAAATTAAATAAAAACGTGTTTATCCCCCATACCCCCCCCCCCAACCTACTAAGGAAAAATAAAAGAGAATAGCAATATCCTCCAATTCTTCACAACAAAAAGCACAGTGGAGTATGCTGATGAGATAAAGCAGAATAGAAGCAATAGGAAACAAAATTTGCAGTACCTCTGTAATTGTTAATGAGACATCACTTAGGACAAGAGAAGCCTTCTCAAATGGAATCTCTGGATCACTTCTTTCTTGTTTTCCAAGACGATGATATTTAAGGGCTCCATTGATTGGTGACACCAAGTAGTTACGATTCATAGCCCATTTAGATACCATACCATGACCAGTAGAGGGTTCATTTACACCATCTTCAAATATCTTAGGGATCAGCCAAAATCATCAAAGAGAAGAACAAAATTTTGATAAGTAACTACTTGATAATGGAGATTAACAATTCCATAAACAGCTACCAACCTCAACCCATTCCTCAGGACTTAAATCTTCCCACTTTTTGTCTTTCTTCCAAGGGAGGTTATCAGAATCATGATACACAGCAAGCCTCTCAAGTTGTAATGACTGTTAAAGCAAACAAGTGTTGGCCAAAATAATTTGAAGGTCATGTAAATACCACTAGCATCATAAGACAAACTTGATAAATAAAAGCAAAGGAATTATTTTGATCACTGTCCAAAGAGATGCAAGCTTTATAAGATACAAATAATAAATGAAAAGCAAAGAACATAGGAATACAGATCAAAAGGCCTATTAAATCAACTTAAATAGTGATCATAATAGTCAGGTGTCCCATTATGTAGAGGAACCACCATCATTTTGAATGATAAATTCTTTCCTATCACATCACCAAAAGATGCTGCACAACTAGACTCAAGTAATAGTACGCTTGATTTGAGAGGAAAGAGCTGGATCATCCTGTCTTTCCTTGAATGGTTCCTTTAAGGGAAGGAAGAGAATTCACAGGATTAACAACTCCCAGCACTTAAGGGGCAAGGGATGAAGGTTAAAGTACACCACTAAGAATTTTGTTATAATTTGTTACTTCTTTCTACTTTTTTACGTCTAAAGGCACAACTTAAAAATATATATATATTTCCCTCTCCCCCTTACCACTGCCAATTCTTAAAAAGGGTCTTTCTCCAGCCACTAACAATATAGACCTTTTAATTTGCTATAATCCTCGAACATGAGTTTTTACCCCCTTAACAACCGCTCTTATTACAATCTAGCTCTAATGTTAATCTTAAAAAATGTTCGATCAAAACATTCAGAGAAGTGGTTTGATGGTTGCATAAATCATCTGTTTCTATCCGCTGCTGCCTAACAATAGACAAAAACCTGAGATAACTGGTTGGGAGCTTACGTAAATCCTCTCTTTATATCTGTTGCCTAACAGAAGACATATCAGCAACAAAAGAGAGTGCAAAACTTGGATTAGGAAAATTCTGTAAATACACACATATGTAGTCATAGCATTCCAAAAGAAGTAATATTATATCTAATTATTCTCACTGCATAAAAGGTTCAAATGCTATGCACTGTTTTCAATCATCCATTTCAGCAAAAGATCACAATAAGTAAAAAGACATGCTAACCTTCCGTAATCGATCCAAAGCACCACTGATATCAAATGTTTCAATACCCTGCTCATCTGTTGTGACAGCTGCCAGCTTCGCTAGGGTAACACCGCAAGAAAATGGATGCCCAGGATGACTGCAAAATCATTAGTTAGTAGCTTAAATAAACAAGGGGCACCCGTAATGGACAACAGAAAAGTAGAAAACATGAACTTATTCATGGAATTGTGACATGAGAAACTAAATTAGTGTGTGGAATAGTATATAAATACAGATAAAAGAAATCAATAATAAAATTCTCAGCCAACCTGACTGAATCCTCGTATCTGATATGCACATTGCTAATTGAAATTTTAAGATTTCCAATAATAGTGGCAATCAGAGAGCCCAGCCATGAATTTCCTGGAGGAGGCTGCAAAAGAATCAGATGTCAATCAAATTTCCTTACCATGCTGAAGTCACCACATTTTTTTGATAATACAAAGCATGCACATGCTTTATGTGTGTCCATTTCAAATAAATACCAACAGAAATAGAGAGTTTTTTTCTCTACCCTTCAAAGCCTAAACTGTTCAAACAGCCAGTCTAAAAATACTAGCAGGGGACAAATTGCCTCCAAATATCAATAAAAATAAAGCTTTTCACAACCCATGAGCATATGATTTGAATAAAGATTGCTAAAAGCTTTAGCAAGCCTAATCCAGTATATAGAAAGGTTTACAGAGCAAGCAACTAAATCACAATGAAAACAGAGAGCAGAAAGCTGCAGTCCATACACTTCCCAGCTTTGATCTAGTTGCTTCAAGAGTTGCAGATTCTGCTTCCTGCACAGGGAGAGAAGAAAATTTTAATTAGCAAGTTTGTTAGAGCCAAGTTTTCTCCCTTTATGCAATGTAAATCAAGTGCATTTGAACAACATTAAAACAGAAACAGTTGACATTTTAAAAGCTATTTAGGCATCTCATGCACAGAGATGAGCAAAAACACAGGTAATTAATATGTGTCTGGAACACTTCTACGAAGACATATCATTAAAAAAAAAAACAACATGGTAATTATCTAGTGGTGTAATGGAAGGGCAGTGTGAAAAACTTTGGGGTAAAGTTATGGTGAATCATGGATCAAAAGGGGCTGCCAGTCTGATGGATGAATAAATCTTGCATGAGAAACCATGTTGTCAAGAGAGTAACATTCAATACACCCATAATGCAGTTAAATGCTTAAATGCATCATGAAACAGAAAGTAGGCCAAATTAAGAGGCACAATTAGTGCACAGGAGAACATATGTATGAATGCCACATATATGAGCTTCCACCTCAATTTGTTGAAGTTTGGTTTCAAAAAGTTTTCTCCGGTCCTCCTCCTACATGAATAGTCAAGCAAGAAAAGATAAGAACCAAAGTGGAAAAGAACAAATAATCCAATAAAAATAATTATTCAGGTCGACAAAAGAGCGTTCTACCTTGAGAGTCCGGCTATCAGGGGCAGGATGAGCAAGAATGAAGACGCGATCGACAAGAACAACCACAGGTTCTTTTCCTAAACTTTTCCAGGGAACCTGTAAGTTAAGAACAGTAAAAGGGAGTAAAGAATGAAAACCAGAGAATTAGGACGAGTATCATTTGGAATGGAGAAGCTATAAGAAAAGTAGAAACATAATCAAATACAAGTTGTATTTCCCTCATCATTAAACAAATAAGTTCTATCACAAACTAGTTTGGCTCGGCTATAATGATCCTTTTGTGCCATTCCGCCTCAATCCCGAACTAGTTCCCTCATCATTCTAACATTCATAAAATTCCTACTTGGTTCCAAACATTGATTTCCTTTCCACAACAGTCGAATTTAACCGTTCAAAGCCATCAGCCAGCTTAGCAGGTCATGAAGCAAGTCACAATGACAACCAACTAGAAATCTTAAGCGCCATTTTTCACTTTACTCCTTTGCTCTGATTGGCAGGATTTGAACTTAGTTCTATGTGACCACCCTTTTAACACGCAAACAACAAGGGCCTTCACATGACAATATCGATCACAGATTTACTTTCTACGTATTTCTTGACTGCTTGATAGCTACAGGTCCTCCCCAGAAACAAAAAAAAAAAATTGTTGTTATGCAATCCTAAACTATACAGACCATGAGCAAATGAAAATCCTAAGAATTCAGCCAGCTGGCTGTAGGTGACAACATTAGCTACCTTTAATGTAATAGTACCAACAAAACCAGCTTTGACAGTGACTGGAAGTTTTAGTGAATTTAGTGCGTCAGCCTTCAAATTCAAATCTTTGAGGACAACATCGCCTGCAAAAATAGAGGGAGCTAATCAGAAAAATAACGAAAAATAAATAAATGATAGGAAAACAAAAACATAATTTCCAACAAGACAATTTTGCATCCAGCGGTCATTTCACTGGCTTATTAACTAGAAGAATTAGGAACTGAGTGCCTAAGATCAGCAAGATCACAAATCACAGAGATTTGAGGACAAACCTTTCCAGACACTTATTCTTAAAGCCTCCACTGACAGCCCGTGGACATATTCGCCCAGGTATCTTCGAAGCAAATGCAAAACCTGCAAACAAAAAAAAATGTAGCCTACTTGAAGCATACTTGCGGATAAACAACGTAATTAAAGAGCATTTTCTCCTTCAAACACCAAAACGGTAATTTAAACTAACCGCTGCTGTTTCCGTATATCAAGAGATTATATAACCAAGCATGTTACAAACGTGGAGTGTTCATTAACGTAAAATTCAGGAAAACCGCTAACAATGCCCTAACAATGTTACAAAATACTGAAATGTTAGTTAAATTCCTAGTCACTTGTAATCATCATAAAAATCAATTCCTAATTTTACTCGTCCGTAATTTAAATATATTGATCATCCTCGCCACATTTCAGTGTACACACTAAACTTACTTATCTACTCCCTGATTTTGTAAAAATAAACGAAAGTTGCGATTAAAAAAGAACAAAACAGAGAGAGGAGAGAAGTAACATACGTGAGCTTCGAACATGGTGAGTGATCAGGTTAGAAGCGAAATTTTTAACAGGTTGGAGATGATCGAGATGGAGTGATCGGCATTGAAGATGCAGGTGAGTTGTGAGTGTAGATTTCGAAATTTTTTTGAGGGTTGGAGAAACCCTAATATCGATTTTGATCTCTACAGGGAGAGAGAACAGGAGAAACGAACGGTTGGAAGAAGGATGCGAAATGAGAAAGATGGAGGACAGGGAAATAATTTATAGGTGTCTCTTTCTCGGTTCATTATGCAAATATTCGACGCGTAAAAAGTAATAACTGCGTGTATTTTTGCTTTGTTATTGTTGTTATTATTACAAATAAAACTAAAATGAATTAGTGTTTTACTTATATATTGTGCGGTGTAAAATAAGTGGTCTTTTTAAAAAAATTAAATAGTTAAGCAAACACGTAATTTTATATTTCCAAATTTTATTGTACATTGTAATTACTTTTATGTTCTTGAAAAAATAAAAACATAGCTAATATTTATGAGCTTTTTTGAATTTTTACATTTGTGTCCAATCCAATTACCTCGTTAATTCTTGGGATCAATTTTTTTTTTCTAATGTAAAGGTGTATTCTTAGTTTTTTTCCTGTGTGAGGTCAAGCTTTTTACAAATAAAAAAATAGTTAGCAAATACACACAGGCAAGTGAGAGGCGTCGTCATCTCCTGGTACATGTTGGTCACCTTTAAAGATAACATTCAAAGTGGGGTGCCTCCCTTTACACAGTGAGTCAGCACATATCAGTCCAAGGACACGACATAATTCCTGCGATAATTTTTCTCCTCCCTCTTCTTTTCTCTCCCCGACACCTCAAAATATATGCTTACCTTGCAAAATTACAAAATGGTCCTCGTTCTTTTAATTGTTTGAATTTGATTTAGTTGTTTTTTATTTCATCTTTGTGTTTTTTAATTAAATTGATCATTATTATTTTGATTCCTATTTATTTTACTTTTAATTATTTTTTATAATCATATTGGATTTTTTAATTTTATCTATGATCATTTGATTTTAATTCTTTTTTTATTGAATTTAATCATAATTCTTATGATTACAATTCATTTTATCTTGAGTTCTCTACTTAATTAATTGTGTTTTTTTTTTTGCAATTTCACCCCTCATTATTTAATTTCATTGATTTTTCATATCATATTTGGTGTATATTTTTTTTATCATACTTTTAAAACCTGATCCAAGAATCAACATATATCATGTCATGAGTTGGGTCGAATGATCGAAGGTACAAGGGTCAATCGGATTTTTTTATTATACAGGAAGTAAAAATGACATTATTTTGATAGAAAAATAATGGTAAAAAATCCAACAGGTGTTAACATGATTTTCCCCTAACTAATTGCTTAATTTTTTATCCAATTAAATAGTAAAATATGATATTATTTTGATAAAAAAATTTAACAGAGAAAAAAGATTAAATTATGATCCTCTTTCTTTTGTTTGGTTTTTTTTTATTCCTTTTTATATATATATTTTTTAGTTTCATCCATTTCCATTAGATTTTGTTTTGTTTATATATCAAATATGATACTCATTTTCATGATTGCTGTTTTTTTATTATTTTATTGGTTTTTTTCTTTTAATTTTGTCTTTCAATGTTTTTTTTCATTTGTCTCTTCTTTTATGTATCTAGTCCCCGTTTTTTTAATTCTTCTTTTTAAATCCTTCTTTTAATTTGTTTTTTCCTTTTAGTTTTGTCCATCGACATTTTATTTCATTTGTTTTTTAATCCAAATTGGTTCAGGTTTGGCCCTCGTTATTTTGATTACTATTTATTTTTATTTTTTTGTTTGATGGTTAGGGATTTTGTTTAAGATTTTTTTATATTTTGCATGGTCATCTCAATCTTATAGCTAGAGTTACTGGTTTTGAATATTAGCTGGATTTAACTTCAGTTTTTTTGTTAATTTCATTATTTGACATTAGGCTATTAAATCTTGAACTTTCTTTCTTTTTCTCTCTTTCATTCCTTTAAGGCTACCTTTGATGGCTGTTTAGTCAAGTTAACCTGGATTCACTCGGATTATTACCATTTGAATATCTTTTTTATATTACAAAAAAATTGATCTATCCCATGACATGAGTGAAAAAATCTAGTTATCACTATTATAGGTCAGAATCTCCTCCAATCCGTTTTTTAATTAAGTTTTCTATTTTGACCTTATTTGTTTTTGCGTTTCAAAAATGGTTTTAAAAAAAATTATTTTTTTATTTTTTTTGCTTCGAATTAATATTTGTTTGGTACTTCAGATTATTTTTATGCACTGATGTTAAAAATAATTTTTAAAAAATAAAAATATATTATTTTAATACTTTTCCAATTAAAAAACATTTTGAAAAGTAACAACAACTACACTTTTATATACCCCTAAAATTTTAGATGATGAACATCCTGATCCAATTTTGTCATGAAATTATTTTCTCCAAGCTTCCTTTAAGATTACAATCCAAAAAGGTAAATTAATAATAAAAAACCAGTTGCCATCTTAGCTCAGAGAAGTGCTTAAATGATTTGTCATTGAACTCCTTAATTTAATAATTTTTAATTGAATGAATACACGCGCATATAAAAAATACATGAAGATAATGAATGGTTTTTGCCTGTTTGTTTCTGCGTTTTAAAAGTACTTTTGATAAAATTTAAATTTTTTTTATTTTTTATTAATTTTAAATTAATATATTTTTAGTGTTTTCAAATTATTTTAATGTGTTGGTGTTAAAAATAATTTTTAAAAAATAAAAAAACATTATTAATATATATTTTAATATGAAAAACTATTTAAAAAGCACATGCTGCTCTTAATCACGTTGATGGATCATGTAAAAAAGTTTCAGGTTTTGTCCATCCTTTGTAAACATACATCTGTTAGCTTGCAATACTCGGAGGCTTTTATGTAAATAAACCATCAATGCTTTATCATATTTGATATTGAGGTATTTTTAACACAACTGTTTTCATCTTTTTATCTTTTTTGTTTTAAAAAAGGCTCGTTAAGGTTTTGTTTACCTTGAAGGTTTTTTTTTTTGTTTTTTTATAAAAAGCAAGATCCAGGACATTTTAAAAAAAACATTGTAATTAAAAAAATGTTTATACTTTTGATGGAAAAAAAAGGCAAAATATTTTTTGTAATGTCCATTATTTTTAAAATAAAAATACATTAAAAAACACCAATAAGTCAGCAAATATTACTATCACTAGTAATGCTTTCATCTTTATAAATTGTAGTTGTAAGATCCATTCGGTACATTATTCAACCCGGGTCTTAAGTTGAGGTTAAACAAGTCAATTAAAGTTTAACTAAAACAATAAAAATATGTTTTTTTAAAGTATTTTTTTAAAGTTAAGTCATATTATTTTTAAAAAACAAAATCAAGTATAATCGGGTTATAATCCCACTAGGTCATCCAAATTTGATTATTTTAACTTTCATTTAATTTAATATAAAACTTGGTTTTATAAGTTCTAGATTAATAAATCGTCTAATTAATATGTTATATGAAACTGGGTTTTATAACATTGTTTTGGATTACAATATAAATATGAGAGGATATCAAAATAAACGAAATCAACCAGCCTTGGATCATACGCTTTTTATAAAAAAAACAGTATCAACAGCATTCAACCATATCCTTTTGTGTTGTTATACTTGCCCGTTGCTTTTCAAATAATAATAAAAAAAAGAAATCAATTTTTTATGGTTAAAAAAACAAAACAACGTCCATGGCAGTCACTGTTACTGCGTTGGAGTTATTTATTCTTCGAATATGGAAATGGGACATTTAATATTCTTTTATGGTTCTTTGAGGCAGTATTTAGTTATTATACCGAAATATAAAAAACAGATAGAAAAGACAAATTAAAAAAATAAGATAAAAATAAGATTATATTCGATAATAATATACGAGATAAAATAATTATTTTTATATTTTATTTAGTTATGATAGACAAGATAAAAAATATTTTAAAAAAAATATTATACTATTAATATATATTATTGTCAAACTTACCTGTTTTATAAAATAACTAGACACGCATATATTTTTTACTTACATTAGAGTAAGTGTTAAAATTACCAATATTATAATAATCTTAGCTGCAAAACCATGACTAAATTGATGGGTTAACCCTCTTAACCCGAGACTTGAACCTTGCCCCGGATCTGTTCACGAGTCATGTTTTAAAACTGTGGTAATAACTATTTTTATCTATATAATGACTCGGGTCAACCCATGTTGGCCCCAAGTTCGAGTTTTAAAATTATAACAATAATAATTTTTATCTTTGCAATAAGCCGGGTTGACCCTCATGATCCGTGACCCAAGGTTTATCTTAGGTTAAACCTTAAATCAAGTTTTAAAACTATAATAATAACAATTTTTATTTTATGTTGACTCTCTAACAAGTAACCCTGACTTTACTTTAGGTTAACCCTCGAGTCAGGTTTTAAAACTATATCAATAACCACTATCGTCATTGTATCAACTCAAGTTAATGGTCAATTCTACTCGTGACTCCGACCTTACCCTAAATCGACTACCAAATCAAGTTTTAAAATTATAAGTATAACAACCTTTATTCTTACACTGACTTTGGTCAACTCAACTAGTGACCCAAACTTTACCTCAGATTGATCTCCAAATTGAATTTTAAAATTATAATAATAACAAATTTTATCTCTATATATCTTAGTTAACATTCTTGGAGTTGAAAGTTTGTCATAATGATATTTTAAGAATAAAAAATAATATATTTAAAAACATGTCTCTTATATACCATTTATTTTGAAAAATACATAAATTTACTTTAAAATTATTCAAGAGAAAAATATTTTTATGCACCTCTCTTTGTCTTCTAAATCAAACATATTTTTATTTTTAATGTCTTCATCACTTTTATACAAGGACAGCAATCAAACCTTGCATAAAAGTTGGTTTTTCAGGGGGTTGTTGGCCGAGTGTTGCAACCACCTTTTCACAAAGTTTTGATTTTTTTATTTTTTTTATAATTTTAAATTATTTTGATATACAGTATTAAAAATAAATTTTTAAAAATAAAAAATATTATTTTAATATATTTTAAATTAAAAATACTTTTAAAAACAATCCCTTTCTTTATCTCAAATATCATACGGGGGTTGAAAACAAAGTTTTTAAACATGACCTGATTCAAGACCCGGGTTCCGGGTTTTGACTGGGTCACCGGGTTTTGACCGGGTCGGCCGGGTCAATTTCTATTTTAAAAAAATTCAAAACGGCGTCGTTTTAGTAAAAAAATAAACAAAAGTCAACGGGTTGCAACCGGGTTTTTGATCGGGTTTTGCCAGGTCAACCAGGTCAGCAAGGTTATTGCTTATGCTATTTTTCTATCAACCCGGCCTGATTCCAGTCCCGGGTCGGTCGGGTTTCAGGTCGACCCGCCGGGCCGGGTTTCAAAACACTGGTTGAAAATATATATTTTAAAAAAAGTTTTTGAATTTTTTCAATAAGGTAACAGAAAGCCATGTTTGTTTGTTTTTTTTTTATAAAACAAGTGCTCAGATTTTATTTTTATTTTTTTTGGCGGGGTGAATGTATATTTGAGTTTTTGAATTTTTTCCATAAGGTAACGAAAAACCATGTTTGATATTATTTTTTTTCAAAAGCAAGTGCTAGAAATCCATCGGAGCCGACATAAAACATTTGAAAGTATGAAAGTAAACTATCAAAACATTTTTTACAATTATAATTTACCACTGCACCGACCACAAGTGGCCCCGGCCACAAAAACCACAGGCTGATATACCAAACCGAGATTGGCTTTCAAACCGTGGCATTGACTGCTTCCTGGTAAATTATCAATATTTTATTCGATGCCATGCATTATTTTTTTCTATTTTTCAACCACATTTCAGTTTGAGCTATCTGGCACTAGTGGACCTAAAGAATCAGCTTCGAAGAAATTTGTGCTCGAGCAGACGTAAACATCGAATGTTGGAATAAGAACGAATAAATGCCAGAGCAAACCATGTCGTAGTATTGTCAAGCCTCGAACTGATGCTGTCCTTCCTCATCCCAGGTAGGCGGACATTTATCCATGTTGGTACGGTACCTAAAAGGAACATTTATGCAGCTGGCCCACTAATCAAACCCGTCTTGAGATTTTATACATGGAGGCCCATTTACCACATCAGGGTTATCATTCAACACCCATCGTGAATCAGGGGTTAGTAAACAAGCCTAGCAGCTGTGATGAATTATAGCAATTCTTCTCTTGATCAAATCAAGGATATTGTTTAGATTTTAGAAGTTGGTTAGCTGAATAATGCTTCTGTTCGTTGTAGCTAGTTAGTCTGCATACCGTAGAAGGCTAGGGGATATACCATGGAGTGTTTGGAAGTGTGAAAATGATTATTTTTTAAAATGCTTTTGATTTGGAAATGTATTAAAATGATATTTTTTTATTTTAAAAAAATTATAAGTATATCAAAATGATTTGTAAACATAACAAAAATTAATTTAAAGTAAAAAAAATCATTTAAAAAAAATACTTTTGAAAAAAAAAAACAATTTTATAAATGAAGACCTCCATTCCGTGGTACAATTAACCCGTCTTTATCTTGGTCAGGCCTTACAAATTTACAATTGAGCACTCGTGCCTTTTTGGCTTGCGTGCTGTTTTCACTCGTGTACAGTAGTGCATCTGTGGCCATTTTGAGGTGCACATGTACTCAGTACTCTCTGCAAATTTGCTTTCCTTCAAGCTTAAAATTTGTTCTTCGTAGTAGAATACCCAGAGGGTTAGATGACCCCTCACGGCTCACACCGTGGGCCACAGAATCCTTGTTTAAAATTCAAAAGCAAAACGGCTCACTAATTGGCTGTGATTGTTATAGTCACGTGAACATGCATTAATTATAACCCATACTTGACCCTGCCGCGCTTCAGATATTTTTTAAAAATAAAAAAATTATATATACATATTTTTTCAACATGGTTTTTAATAATAAATAAATCATGTATATGTATCATAAAATAAATCGATAATTATTTATGTCAATAAATAAAAAAACTATAAATAATAACTAAAAAATTAAAAAATTAAAAATAAATATAAATCAATATATTTAATATCGTAAGTAAAGATATTTGCTTGAATGTGTTTGTTAATTTTTTTATTAAAATAATTGTTTTATTTGAGCAAATAATAATAAAAATTGAGACACGATTCAAATTTACTAAATAAAATAAAAGAGAGAAAAAACATTATGAAAATTTGCATTATGAAAGGTTGCATGTATTAAAAATATTATATGAAAATATTCTTTTTAAAAGCATGTAAAAAAACATTAATTTTAAAAAATAACCATATAAAAAATAATTTAAAAAAATTAAAAAAAAGTCTGGCATTGTTGGGGCTTGGCAAGCCTGGCTCGCCTACGTGGCCCATTTCATCAAGACCCGTTCAACTAGTCCCTTAATTTTTTAATTGCAACCAGAGTGGATAATATGTAGTTTGCCTCGAATGTTTTGAAAAAAATTAAATGATGCATAGCATGATTTACCCAGATTCCAGTAATTAAGATGCTCATAAAATCAGAGGTTGTGTTTTTTTACCAAAAAACATGTTTTCCAACTTATTTTTGTCTCAAAACATTTAAAAGTCATGATAAACCTATCAATAACCTAAAAAAACTAAAAAAAAATCCCAAAAATCAAAATTAACCCAAAAAAATCAAACCAAACTCGTATATGTTTTTCATGAACTTTAAAAGTAAGAAAAGAAACATTTAATATGAAATTTTCTCATTAAATGAAATTATTTGACATAAATATAGACCATTTTTTGTTGCATAAATCAGTGTTAACGATATTTTTTTTCTACTGTCAAGATCTGGTGACCTCTCTCCTCTTTTAACTAGGAAAAAAAATAAACATCTATATCAAAATTAAATTTAAAAGAATTGAGACACCAAAATCATATAATTTATGTTATTTTTAAAATTAAAATACCAAAATATATTTTTTCTCAAAATTTTTGGCACGTCATCCATGTTCAATGCCTTTTAAATTTTGATCCCTATCATTCCAGTTTCACCATTACCTAAAAAGTCTAAATTAATTGGTTTTCAATTAAAATTAAATCATTTAGAATAAAAAGTTGAGGATGAAAAAGAATTTTAAAAAAATAAATAGAGTTATCCACTGTGTTTAACACTTGTGTTAAGGTGAACATTGTTGTCTGCAAGTATTCACCCCACGTACGTATTTTGGTTTCTAAGTAATTATGATTATCATATCTTTAAATCTACAAAGTGGATAATTTTTACGTTTGTAAATTGTTTTTTTTTTAAAAACGAAGTTCACGGACTCTTTTCTTCTTTGAGGTGACAATATATTTTTTTAATAAAACTATACTTAATTATCGGTAATCAATATTATTATAAATCAACTGGTTAAATCATGAAAAGTTAAAATAATTTCTCACAAAGCAATTGATGAATCTACCTGAGGATCTGTTGTTACCTGTTGTTACAAAATCTAATATAATATCGTGTCTTTTAACTCGTAGTTACGGTATATTGTTGGTAATTAGCATAATTACAAAATAATTGATTTAAGTTATCGAGATAAATTACTACGACATAGTAAATAAAAATAATTAATAGTCCACAACTTGAAACACTCTAGATTATAATGCATCCAGGTATCTATAGAAATTGCTCTACTCTGAGTCACGTTGATGGAAGAAGGAGGTGGATTTATGGAATCTTATAATGGATTTATTTTACGCACAACCACTTTCAGGCCTCTATTTTTTAACCCAAGTGAAACAAAAATGCGACATCATATAATTAATTAGAAAAATATTATAAAGATGCTTAAATTTACCTTGGCTGAACAGTGTGCATGCTCGATTTATTCTTGATATGATTGCCTATGTAGTTTAATTGATTTTTTTTTGTTATTATTAATATAGATATTCGGATCAATTTACGTTAACAACCATGTAAGTCTTCAATGACCATCATGTTAATTTTTTCATATAATGATTCATATTTTTTTTAATTTATGAAATTAAATTGCACATTAAATGTACTTGGTATGCTTCTTCCAATATTAGATATAGGGTATAGGGTATATTGGATAGAAGGTACGTGTTATATTGCATGCCTATTATTTTTTTATTACAAAAAAGATATCAAGAAGATGTAGATTTATTTTTTCAATAAAAACATAAGATTTTGGTTATTAACTTGAGATAAAAAAATTTAAAAAGCAATAAAAAAACACAAGTCAAATTTGGTAAACTTATTGAATTTATAATTTGAAGCACGATACCATAATAACTCTATATAAAGAAAATGTAAAAAAACAAATACTGGTTTCCAAAAAAAAAAACAAAATTCCTTTTGGTACTACCTCAAATAAGATGTTAATGATGAAATCAATAAATTTAATTTAATTAAAAAATAAAATCCATTTTAAAGAGGTGAAATCTAACAAAAACCAAAAAAAAAAAAAAAACTCAAGGTAGCCCTTGTTATTTAAAAAAAAGATAAATCATATAGAAAAGGAGCAAAAAAGAATGTTAGAAGATGAAATATGAAAAAAAAAGGCTAAGAACAGAAAGAAAAAAACAAGTAAGTCCCGGTGAACCCTGTAAACCTGAGATAAATTTTTAAACCATCAATTCTCTAGATTCTTGACCTGAGCTCAACCTAGGAGCTCAATACCTAAAAAATTAAAAATTAAAGGATGAAATTAATTAATTTAGTTCAATTTAAAAACAAAATTACTTTAGAAAACCTAAATTCAACAAAGACAAGAAAAAAAAAAACAAAGACAACCTGTGTTATTTTTCATAACAACTAGAAAATACCATAGAAAGTGAATTAAAAAATAACAAAATGCTGGAGGATTGGAAAAAAAAACCCCTCCAAATAACCCATGTCAACTTTGTAAATTAATATCAATCCCTTAGACCTGCAAATCATTAAATTTAGACTTGAACTCAATTAAGAAGTTCAACACTCGACTAATTAAATGTCGGAAGACAAAATAATAATAATAAAAAAAAATCAATCTAAATAAATATTTTGCAAGGTCAAAAAAATACAACAATGAAAAAGGGACTAGATTTTACATGGAAAAATCTAAAGAATGGTGAAATTGAAAAAAAAAAAGAACAATTGTCAAGATCATCTAAAATGAAAAAATTAGTAAATAAAAAGAATAGGAATCAAATTTAATAGATAAAAATATCAATTATTGATGAAATTGAAAACAATTTTTAATTTAATAAACTATTATAAATTAAAAAGATTACAATTAAGAGAATAAGGACAAAATTGAAAACCTCCATTAATTTCATTAAGTATTCTAAAATTTTAAAACTGTAACAAGGAGAATATGGATGAAATCTTAAGTAAGACAAACTTTAGGGGTTGGTTTGATTTTTTTTTCTCAGCAATAAGATCAAGGAGGTGAGAGGGGGAAAAAATAAAACAAAAGGCCACATGTGCCACACCGACTATTATAAGGCTTCACATACTGTTGATTCATGGAGGGGACACCAAGACGTTTCAAAAGCCATCATGAAATTATGGTTTTGGTCACCAGACAACGCCGTTTACACTGTTTGAAGGAGACTAACACTATTCATCCAATTATTTTTTAGTTTTTTTGTTATTTATCAAATTACTTCACTATCCAAGGACACCCAATAACTATTTAATGACCACATGTAAATGATATAAGAGTCCCGATTCAAAGACAATTATTTTTAATTTATAATGGCAATAAATAGCTTACTTTTTAAAAAATAAAGTAAAAAACTCAAGAACCCATTATCCAATTGATTTTTTTTATCTTATAAGAGCAATTAAGTAATTTTATGGAAAAAAACAAAATTACCATCTAACCCCTTTCCGTTAAATAATAACTAATGTGTTTTACGAAAAATATCATCGTATCTCTATCCCCGATGCATGCTACTTTGCCTACTAAAAAGTAAAATCAGCATTTCATCCTGGATTGAAGGGAGTATAATAATAACATAATAAAGATAAATACAGACACCGTGACAGGTCTCGTATCCATGATATTTCATTGGAATGTTCTGGAAACAATTACATCGAAATGTGCAGGACTGCCACGTTAAAAGAAAGTAGAAAATTGTTGTTCTATTAATTTCCCCGGAAAGTTTAGTTCCATTGTTGAATTTTCTTAAAAGTTTCCAATTCTTTATCTGGATTTCCAAGAAAACGGACGTGGATATCAAAAATTAAAGACCCTAACATACAGTCACGTAGAAAGATTTTAGGACACCGCTGACCTGTCCTCGTTGTTTCCCTTCACAAGAGAGGATGATCATGTAACAAAAGTCAATATCAGAACAAATCAGATTTAAAAATTCAAGGATTAGGGGTGTTTTTTACTTATAAAGAATGCTTTTTATTTATAAATATATTAAAATAAATTTTTTATTTTTTATTTTTAAAAATATTTTTAACATTATAACAATTTAAAAAATAAAATAAACAAAAAATAAATAAAATGATAGTTCAACAACCGCACTAAACAGTACCTTAATCAAACTGGGCAACCATTCTATCTGAGCCCCCACAATTTTGTTCTTACCAGGATCGAGGCAGTGTTTCTTTGAGTGTCCGGATCGTGTTTTTTAAAATTTTTAATTGTAAGTTATTATTTTTAATGTTTTTTTAATTTTGATATATTAATATTAAAAATAAAAAATATTATTTTAATATATATATTTTTAAAAAACACTATAAAAATTAATATACACTACAATTCCACACACGCTTTAAGCACAGCAACCATCTTTTTTCTTTTGATAACTACAACAGCCATCTCCTTATTTTGCCTCTCACTGCATCTTTACCTGCGCAAGTTTTGTACCAAAAACTGAATCACAGACACTTTTACTGTTGAAGGATGCAATACGAACTATATGAGGGGTCATAACTCACGATCAGAGATACATTTTCTCCAGTCCCGACATGCCATCTACTATACCACACATCTACTCCTCCGGTCCTCCCAACTCGCACAGAGGAAGGGCTCATCAAGGAAAACTGTATTTATTTGTTTTTCTAACATGCTGGTTTTAACATGTGTGTGGCAGATGACAGTAACAGATGCAAGTCAGGCATGAGATATTTTTTCGCCCAAAATAATTCATCTTTTCGCTCAAAATAATTTATCAGTTTTAGAAAGAAAAAAGTGAATGGAAATGAAAAATAAAACACTAGTTAGAAAAATCAACGTTGGATTGAGCAAAGTATACAACTGCAATTTTGTTTATTATGAGCTATGACATCAATCATGTTATATTTATTTTTAACCCGTCCATAACAAGCATGGGCGTGAATTTGTTTGTTAAGTGATCCAAGCAATTACCACATCACTGTTTCTTTTTTTTTTTAAATACAAATTTGTTTGTTAATGTGATAATAATTATTTTTTAAATGTTTTTTTATTGGTAATAATATTTTTTATTTATTTTTTATATAAATACATTAAAATAATAAAAAAATTGAAAAAAATTATTGTTTTATAAAAATGTTTTTTTATTTAAAAGTTGCTGGAGGCTAATGTTTTGCAAGATCACTTCAAAGTAATTATCACGCTCGATTAAACCAAGAACAAATTAAGGAAAGAAAACTACTACAGTGCTAGAGATTTCAAGACATAAGATAAAATTTGATAAATAAAAGAGGACATCGATTACTTTATCTCACGGACTCTAATTTTGTTTTCAAACTTCGAATATGTCAAGTCAATGTCATGACAAAAATTTGTAATAATTTTTCCACTGCTCGTGGTATAACCATATTAATTTTGTTCTCGTACGAGGGAAACAGTATAATTAAATTAAGAATCTTATGATATGATTAATCACAATTGCTCCGTGAATATGAACCAAAAGCTAATCAACGGAAAACATACCATCATCATCATGGAAAATCTCAAAAGGCAACATCATGGAGGAAAAGCTTGCTTTCATTGAAAGCAATCATTGTCTAAAAGTTGAACAAAGAAAATCACAATACAGAATAAACTAACAAGTGATAATTAATCTCTAGTCAAGAAAACAAACATGTCTCTATACTTTGAAAGATTTTGTCCATGATTATACATTAAAGGTGTGGTATTTTTAAAATTATTAATATTTAATACCTGCTGGCTGCTGCGATACATGATTCATTTATTATTTGGGTCTTTCATATATATATATATATATATATTTATGTTCATACAGTGCAAACAACACACATTTAATGCACATGTAAGCTGTCCACTGAGGAAAAAAAACCAACTCGTGAATCGCGATCCTAATTGAACTGTGAATTGCGTTGAAGCTTCATAAATAACCCTTCATTACAAAAAAGAAAAAAAGAAAAAAAACACATCGCCGATGGCTTTTGATTCAAAGTGGCGCGTGTCACAAACCTATTATTCTTTAAACATTGAAAGAATGTAATGCTATTTTTGCCAACATCTCATTAAAACTCTCGATAGACTGTCTCGGATTTAAATCCTCAACGACAGGTTGAAAAAATTTATTTGCCCCCACCATCAAGTGGTAAAAAATTAAGATCAAGTAGTTTATTCTCTATGTAATATTAGATTCCAGTTTTATTGTTGTTAATATTAATAGCTATTAAATACTTATTTAATTATTAATTTTAAAACCTGTAAAAATTAATTGAGATAGACACAAACTAACTATAATATTTCATACTAATAAAAGAAATAAAATAAAATTATTCACCCTATTTATTTTCAATTCTAAGTATATATAAAACCGAACCGTGAACGAATCATTTAACTTTTTCCGCAAAAACTGATGAAATGGAATGATGATTGCTGAAGAGAAGTCCTACATAAACAGGCTCCCTGCTTGAACCCACCAAGCCAAATAATTTAGCGAGCGTGGGGTGTGAAATGGAGAAAGGACAGTTTTCTTTTTATTAAAAGAAAAAGAGAAAGGACATGCTACGTGTCATAACTTTAAACCACAAACTCGAGCATCAATGCTCGAGGGATCATGTACAAAAAGGGCACCCAAATTCTAAATCACAGAATCTCGACTTTTTAGCCTCTAATCTAATCCCGTGAGAGCACGCACGTGATAGATTAAGACAAACACGGAGGTTCTTGAATCCATAAATTCCCATTTTCACCGACAAATATTAACCTCTGTAAAAGCCGTAAACCCACCTTCCAATTCACATTCATTGAGCATGTCATCAACTTGCTACTTGATTAACTTTTGGAGCTGCAAGAGTACTTGGAATCGCACGCTTACCAGCAGCCAGCTTGGAGTAAACTCCATCGAGGTGACGTGAGCGATGAACATAAGTCGTGGTGAATCTATAATTACCTCTCAAGGTGTGTTTAAAAAATGGGTCACGCGAGTTTTAAAAGTCGATTTGTCTACTCGCGAGAGAGACTGCAACCATATTTTTTTTTTGTTCTGAACCACAGGTTTTGGATGCACCCGTGAATGGTTTAATTCTGTTGTCGTGGACCTGCTGCATGTTTCTTACTTCTACTGGCCACAAAGAACTAGAAAACAATAAAGAGTCACGAGTGTCGGTACTGATTCGCTTCACTTCAAGCCACAACATTCATACGTTACCAGATTGCTACCACAATATGTTTTGGTGTCATAAGAAATTTCTCCTTTTCTGTTTCTCTTTGACCTAATGGAAGAGCAGTGATCAGGTGATCAACAGTAAATGGAATCACATGAAATCATGCATGTATTGTGATGTACTATATTTTCTTCATGAATGTGATATCTTTATTTGCCCTAATTTAAGTGGGAATTAAATTCCGTGAGAGAATTTGACATCCCCAGTCAAATTTTGAAGTTTTATATATATATATATATATATATATATATATATATATTTGTTATTGTGATGAAAAATACTTTTTAAAATACTTTTTTTACTTAAAAACACACTAAAATATATTTTTTTAAATTCTTGAGATTAAAACCATAAAAGAGTACTAAAAATCTATTAATTTGATATTTTTTTCAAGCTAATTGTATTGCAAAAACACTTTTAAACCCAGTTACAAACACAAAAACAAATTAAATTGCCTCGTAGTTTAACATGAAAGGGATGAACACAAGTCCTTTAATGATGTCATATAATTATAGAAAAACCTAACAAGTAGTTTATCATAAACTAAAATAGAATAGCGTTGCGATGCGTAAGAAGGTTGATTGTCCGTGTTCAAGATACGGCTAAAATAACTGTCATAATAAGGGTTTGGCAGATGTAGTTAACTTGTTAGTTACAAAACACAATCAATCAAGACTCTGTTTAAGTTGTTGCCTTCTCTTCAGGGTTTTGTATGCGTACAGATACACAAGCTAAAGCCATACATTGGATGGTCAAAATCACCCTTTTGTTTTTTGTAGAGCCAATTTCTAGTTAACACCACGCATCAGGCTAGGTTGCTTTTGTTAGCATTCCTTTCATACGCATCTCATGGATCTTATCTTCTGGCTTCAATCGTAGGCACAATGACTATATATGTAGTTATTCAATTGGAACAGTCCGCTTAATTCTAATTCCTCATTAACTGCAAATAGCTATACGAGGAACTCTCTTCCGATTTCAGTGATCATGACAACTAATCAACTTAAAGTCTGGATGCACGCTGATAGTATAAAACGTTTCCTGTGGGATCCATAGGCTATGCATGTAGAGGACAGGACTTGCTTCCATAACTTGTTTATTTTTCCCGAGAGAAGAAAAAGGGATTTGTGTATGAATGCTTGTTCGTTGTTTTAGAAGCCCTGCACGCAACACAAGCCTCATACAACTGTTTTTGGCACTTTGCTCTAGAAAATATGGGCCTCAAAGCAGTTCACAAGCTAGCTCTGTCGAAGATGCAAATCCTTCCCAGCCCTACCTTTCCCTGATTAGGCAACTAAAAACAACAAATGATTTTCTATTGGAAAGGGGAAAGAACAACAGAGGAAAACCATGTATTGTATATCAAATGAAGGGGAAATTATACTACTTGAGAGTCTCGTCAAGTGCACTTGAAACTAATCGTATCGTTGAGAGCACGGCGAATTGCGTCCTAGCCAAGCGATCTAGTAGTATTTTTCTCTCTCTCTCTCCCCTCTAAGTTTTAATAGAACTAAACAAAATGTGAGAAAACATGACAAACAGAAATGAAAGGTTAGATGAACACATTGGTTTCCACTGAACTTTCAAGCGCGTTCTGCAAAATTTGCCACACAAGGCCAATCCTCCAAATTTAATTCCCAACTGTTATTAAAGAAACAATAATATTTCAATCAACAGGAACATGACACGTGCCGACCATATACATCAGAACCATTTTTTGGATGTCCTTTTACAGGATTATAAATCAATCCCCCTTTCCACTTCACTTGAGGCCCCTAGCAGCTGTTAAAAATTCTCTCTTGTGCTGTTTCTCACTCATTAACTTTGAGAAGCTGTACTTGTCATTGTTTTACATTGACAAAATTCTTGATTTCTTTTTATTTCTCACAGAACACACTGCCTACACTACCACCCTTCGTTTCATTTTCATGGAGATCATTCGTGGTTTTTTTGCCATTTGCATTGGGGTGTCCCTTCTGCTTTACAATGCAAGCAATGTAGAAGGAAGGTACCATTACCATAAGCCAAAGAACAAGAGCTCCAACAATATAGGGTCCCCCGTTTCTCCACCCCCTGATGATACCCCGGATCCTCAAAACCCCATTGCCCCTTCATCCCCTTCTAATCCTCCTTCAATCCCTTCAGACCCTTATCCGAACGATCCTGGAAATACCAGTTCAGGCTGCATTTTCAATGTAATGGATTATGGGGCAGTTGGTGATGGCTCCACTGACGACACCGATGCATTCAGGCAGGCTTGGAAAGAAGCTTGTGGAGTGGAATCTGGTCTTATTCTGGCTCCTTCAGGTCATTCTTTCATGATCACCTCAACTATTTTCACAGGTCCATGCAAGCCAGGACTAGTGTTTCAGGTAAAACATTTATATCCATGTTTCTGATTGTTTTTGTATAACCTTGCCATGTCTAGTCTCCTGTGGCTTACAGAAAATTGTAATGTGAATAGGTGGATGGGTACCTGATGCCGCCAGATGGACCGGATTGCTGGCCAGAAAAAGATAGCGCAAAGCAATGGCTTGTGTTTTATCGACTTGACGGTATGACTCTCACTGGAAAAGGAACCATTGAAGGAAATGGAGAGAAGTGGTGGGATCTACCCTGCAAACCTCACAGGGTAATATTTCTTGAATGAAGTCAGCATTTCATTAATTCTGTAATCGAACCAAATTAACATTTTCTGTCGCAATATGATATGACTCCAGAGCCCAAATGGATCGACATCAAAAGGACCGTGTGATAGCCCTGCTGTAAGTGAAAATTTTCTCCACGTAATTTAGATAAAAATTGAATCAATCACTACATACTTTCGCCATACTTTAACCGCTACAAATTTGTTAATTGTTTCAGTTAATTCGCTTTTTCATGAGCTCCAATTTGGCAGTCAGTGGCTTAAGAATCCAGAACAGTCCCCAATTCCATATGAAATTTGATGGCTGTGAAGGAGTTTTGATAGAAAAACTGTCCATATCTTCCCCTAAACTTAGCCCCAATACTGATGGGATTCACATAGAGAACACTAAGGCTGTTGGCATATACGACTCTTCCATTAGCAACGGTACGACAAACTAAAAAAAACAACAACGCATTCTTATTTATAATCTCTCTTTTCAGATTAATTAATCTCTCTTTTCAGATTAATTATCTGCTATCAAGCCGTTTCTAATAATGGATTCCTCAACTTAAACAGGTGACGATTGCATATCGATCGGGACAGGATGCTCGAATGTTGATATAGATGGTCTCACCTGTGGTCCCAGTCACGGGATTAGGTACCGTACAATCTTCTCTCTGTTTCAATTAAATAGGTATCATGGTTGTATTAACTACCAGCCACCAGTTCACTGTGTGAAGCTATTTTTTGGTCTCTTTTCATTACAGTTGAGGCCATGCCTGGCCCTACAACATGATGGTCATATGACAGTTTTTCAGTGTTTGATAACTACCATTTGTCGACGCACAAAAGTATTTATCATTTATCACAAAAAAAGTAATTCAAAAAGTTGATTTAGAAAGAAAGAAAGAAAAAAAACTAGCCAAGAACTTGATTTCCTCCTTGACGTGATCATCACATAGCATAATGCCATTTTGCATTTTTGCTAAAAATTTATAGAGAAAACTATCTATTGATGCATGGCCTGTTGATTGAATGTGTTCTCCTTTTCCTTTTCCTTTTCTTATTCTTATAGAAATACAAATATGAAGTTCCACATGATTTTCATATTCTTGTTGAATTTACTTATATGGGATTGACACCAAGTTAACTCTGGTTCAAGATTCAAAAACTCTGCATTTTCCCTCTGTTTTCTTCAGCATTGGAAGCCTGGGAGTACACCATTCCCAGGCATGTGTAAGGAACATAACCGTCCGAAATTCAGTAATAAAAGAATCAGACAATGGACTGAGGATCAAGACATGGCAAGGCGGCACGGGTTGCGTATCCGACATAAACTTTGAAAACATCCAAATGGAGAATGTTAGGAACTGCATAAACATAGACCAATACTACTGCCTATCGAAGGCTTGTCTAAATGAGACCTCGGCTGTCTATGTCACAGGCGTTACATACAGGAACATTAAGGGCACATATGATGTTAGAACCCCACCAATACACTTTGCTTGTAGTGACACAGTAGCCTGCACCGATATAATTCTATCAGAGGTTGAGCTTCTCCCTGAAGAAGGTGAATTGATGGATGATCCCTTTTGTTGGAATGCCTATGGAACTCAAGAAACAGTGACTATTCCTCCTATAAATTGCTTAAGAGAAGGACAGCCTGAGAGTCAAGGGGAGGTCTCCTCTGTTGGTTGCTGAGATATAATTGCAATCATACTAGTAGTTTTGGTTATTGCCAATACTATTGTACCATATAGGATGCTGTATACTACAGAACCCCAGATCCACTGGTATCTTGTTCTGGGTCTTGATTATTACGGAGTCTCCATCCCTGTTAGGGTATTCCCCCCTTATTGTGCGATGATGTAGTAGAATACGGGCTGTTTTTTCTTACCTTCGACTGTGTAATTGATTGTTGTTTTTTCTTTAGTGGTGCAATAGATTAGAGTGGATTTTACCATCATTATTATTATAAAAGATTGAGTTTTTATTTTTATTTTTTTGAGAAAGAAGATTTAGGTATTAACATACCACGAAGATATACCGACCCCCCAAAAAAAAAAATTCGATAGTTTTTTTTACTTTGAAATGAACTCAAAATATCTAATCGCAGTGAGTTATTAATGGATTGGGGTTTGTGGATTTGTGGACTTCTTGATTTTTATAGCTTTTCTTTACAGTCAAACTATCACATTTAAAGTTCAAACTATAAAACTACCACCAGCATGTTTATCTCCAATATCAAATCAAGGACATCAATCAAATCACTTATCAACGAAAAAAGAAGAGGCAAATAGATATCTACATGGAATATACTATAAAGAAACAACTTTATTTTAACCACGCCCTTAGCCCTATTGCCCCTTCACCGTTGGGTTGCCACTGAAGGGGAAGCAGAGAAAGAGACGAAAGGCGCACACACGCTTCTCTCTAAACAATCCAGCTAATAGTCTAAGCCCACCAACAAATGGGCTAAGTAGGCCTATATTTTCCAGTTTACACAACCCAATAAATGCAACAACATGCACCAGAAACGCACCGCCAAGCAGTTTCTTTTACATTTTCATTTGCTGCAACAGCAAATTGAAACGCTCGCTCGTTCACGCGTCAGTCGTCTCTCTCTCTCTCTCAAGAGATGCCGTCATTGCAAACTGCGCTGCCTCCTGAACTAGCCAACAACGTAATTAGAGTTAAGTATCATTTTATTTCTGCCTCAATTAAATCTACACTAGTAGTAATTATTCAGATCCCTGATTTTCATGGTTTTAATTGCAGCTTTACCGTGAATGTCTTCGACGAGCTAAATATATTGGTCATCAAGTAAATAATTTCTCTCTACTTATTTATGTTTTGATTAATTGAGCTCATTGATTAGATTAGCCACACTCAACATAGCTGCTAGATAAGTCAGACTGTGCCGGAGTACCTCCTGCTTAGGTGCTAATTTTTGTGCGGCCTTTAGAGCTAACACTAGACATCTTCTAAGCTTGAGAGTGGAGGTATTGTCCATGCATGCAAGTCAGAGTAACTGTGAAGTGGAGACTGTTTTATTATTTTTAATTTTCGAAATCATTGGCTGATTTGGAGCAGTTTGTGTTTCTGATGAGGCATGCAATGGAGATGTCCACCGTCTATGGATGCTCTATTGGCTGGGTGTTTCTAGTTGTAGAGAATTCCTGAGAAAATGTGTTGTTCTATGTTACACTGTGGTCGATTTGGCTTGCTCAGATGAGTTAGTTTTCTAAAAGGTGTTACGTGTCTTGATTAATTAAAGTAACCATGGATGGCTTTCCATATAGCTCTTCTGACTTGGTTTGATTTGCGGATGGTATTATTAGATAGGAAATTACGTGTGCAATTCTCCTGGATTGATGAAGTTGAATACAGATGGCTTGTTGCTTGGCAAGCTTGGGCTTGCTGGTGTTGGTGGGGTTTTGAAATATAGTTTCTCGTTCTCAATATTTGCTGGTTTTATAAATTCTAATTTTTTCCACTGCTAGCTGCACTTAAAGCACTTGTGATCTCAATTAATAGAGATATGATGATTGGTGACAGACTGGTTGTTGAAACAGATTCAGTATTGGTGGTTGGTTGAATAAAGCAGAGGATAAGCCTTGGAAATACCATGTCGGTTTTGTTAATTCAGTCTTTTAGGAAGCCGTGTGATCAAGTAGTTTTTTCCCGTACTTTGTTAGAAGGGAGTAGCATGGCTGATTTGTTAGCAAGGCAAGGGGTTCAGAGACCATCTGGTTTTGTTGTTAGGCTATAATTTGTGTTTTGGATAACAGTTGGGTTTGGAGCATACTCTACTACAAGGTTTGTTGATGAAAGGTCAACCAAAAATTTGTTTTTTGGTCATCCAAGATGCCCTGAATGGTGGTACTCTGATGTGGAATTGGGGTACTGATTTTGGGAGTCAACTCTTACTTTGGTATGTTGTATGGTTATGTTAGATGAGCCATGTTGGCACTCATCAGCATCACCTAGAATGCTACTGGTGGTTGGTTTGACACCATCCTCCTTGGGTGACATGTTCAAGCTATAAGAGGTGGCATGTTAAGGCTTTAAGATCTAGTCCTTTTCTTCTTTGCTGGTAATCTGGTGTGTAACTCCACCCGTGTGGGTTTTTGTAATTTTCTGTCCTTGCAGTAACTTCTCTGAATGGAATTTAAAGAATCTAATCCTGGGTTCTTAAAAAAAGAATGAAAAGAAAAAAAAAGGGGGCAACATCAGTAATTTTCTTGTTTCAATTAGCTTCTATTACTAATTTTTAGTCGATGTGTGTTGATATTTGTGTTTTAATTATCGTGGCAGCAACATAACACGGAGCTTCTTGTCAATATGGTAAGGCAGCAGTTTAAAAGAAACAAACACGAGACTGATCCAGAGAAAATTCAGAAGTTGAAGGATGAGTAAGTTGAAATTCGCTTTGTTTTCCACAATGTTAATTTTTAGCTTCTTCTTGTGTTTGTTTCATTTCATGTAATATGTCCATGTTTTAGGAACGATTTCGCTTGCTATCTGTCGAGTATCTAGAAGCATATTACTTGATTAGGCAACCAAGATGCCAATTGCATTGTTTTATATTTAAAGTGCGAAACAGCTCCTTGTTTAATTTGTTTGGTCGAATACCAAGCTGGATTGTAGGATACACATTGACTGGTAGTTTGTTGTTCTATTTTTTATGGGAACGAGTTTGACGTCTTCTCCGTGATTGCAGTGCAGCGAGGGGACTTATAAATCACATACTGTATGAAGCTGAGAGGCTGTCTGGTCGTAGAACGATCAAGAGTATTTAATGTTTCTTCAGAATCTTAAGTAGAGGAACGGGCCCCAGGATACAATTGGTGAGTCAAATGAAGTTTTAGGCTGTCAATCAGATAACAAAAGGGGTTTTTTTCTCAGTCGTCATCAATATTCCGAGTGTTAGAGGACCATATGCTTAATGGAATTTGCATAATTGGGAAGATTCCATGCTGGCTATGCATGCGGTTTTCTTAAATAAGTATATCTTTCTTTACTTTCTTTCTTTCTGTCTCTCTCTTTTTTTTTTCCTTTCCTTTTAACAACCTTTGCAAATTTAAAGATGATGCTGCCCATAAACAAACAATAAATGGTAAAAGACTCGCAGTTCAAATGGAAATCTACAGTGAAAAGATCCAATATTTACAAATGGGTATAGCCACTCGAGTAAGGAAAGTAACAGCTATCAGCCAATCACAGCATGCTATGTGTGAAAGTGAAAAGGTGAGATGACTCTCATATCTCTCACACACACACACACACACACACACACTGTTTTCACTTAGATCAATTAAAATGTCGTAAGCTTTAATTTAAGAGTTAATTGAATATCTTTTTTAATAAAAAAGTAAAACTAGGAAAAGGACCAGCAAATAATCCATCCATCCTTATCAAAGCCCCAAAGATATTTATAAGCCTATGATAGTACAATAGTTGAATTATATTTTTAATAGGATACAAAAATAAAATAATGAAGCAGGAAAGAACACTCATGATATATTTTTAGTAGGATAAAAAATAAAATAAAATAATATATATAGAGGGGAATTTTATTTTTTTTTGCACTACAATTTCATAATATTCATCAACACCACGCCTTCTAGGCTTCTTCTATCAGCTACAGCCATCCACCAACACAACCACTCATATTATAAATATAATCACTATATAACCATTATTTTATGTCATTCCACCATAATGCTTTATCACCATTTTATTATCAATATAATTATTATTTTATTGACATCTTGTCATAATTCTTAAATACCCTTATCCTTAAAACAACAACACCATTCCATCATTATTGTTAATGATTCTTATTATCATTACCATAACAACCATCATCTTGTGACTATCATCATTACTATTAATACTATTAGTATCACAAATATAACAGTTATAATCTCACAACTACCATCACCATCCACTTTATCATAAACATTGTAATTTTTTTATATATTTTATTACCATTATTTAAAAATCATAAATGAGAAATGATACATGTTATAGGAAAATATTTTTCTTGATATATCTAAACAGTAAAAAATTATTTATTTCGAAAAAAAAAAATTCCATAGCCAGGAAAACATTTTCCACGGAACTAATGCACCCCTAGTTACTTCATTAAGTAGTAACGACATGCCTTGATAACGTGCAGGGAAGGCACGAGAACTCAGAATTGAGGGGTGGGTTATGTTGAGCTTTAGCCTTGGATCGTGTGGGACTAGAAGCTGGAAAGGCAAAGCAAGCCGCACTCTTACAGGCCCGTGGATGGTTCAGACTAATGTTAATCTCTTTAAACATTCATTCCAAGCTAAGATGTAGGAGCCTGCTAAATTTGATTTGTTTAGTAAAGCGTCTATTTCTGCAAAGCAAATGGATAGTACTATCCATCCCAAGCTGAGAAAAGTCTGAAGTTAGGTAGATTCGTTCTTGTATCCAGAGAATAAGATCCTGAGGATAATGCTCATTGCTTCTGCACGATTGCATTTCAAATTGCTTGCAGACATCCTAATGGATTAATGTGGACATGATCGCCGCTGATTATTACCTTTTGAGGTCAAGAGAATAACACTTCATTTGAACAGAACAATTTTGAGTTCCATCAATTGACTTCTTAATTGATGGAATTCTGATCCCCCCCCCCCCCCCCTCAAAATCCCCGCCTGTATTTTTATTTATTTTTTTTAATTCTAACCACTTTTTCCTAAATTTGATAGTCTTGATTCTCCGATTCTCGGACTAAATGGTCCTCTTCCAGCTCCACCTAATCGAGGACTACAATCCCCTCGCACTTCACTAACTCGAGGGCTATACACCTTATCGGAAAACCGTGGGCTCTGAATGCTCCTGAATTCCTTTGATGCTGTCGCATCAGAACTTGGTACTCTGGGGCTGCACATGCGTTTTATCTCCCCTCTGCTTCGAGTGATGATCCCATCAAAAATTTCTCCATCATCTGCAAATGAAGCTGCCCTGCTCATCTCTGCCTCCTGATATCAAACAATCAATCAAACATGCAAGAAACATAAGTTGCCATGCGTAACTGATTGACCCCTCGTTGTGCCTGTCAAAAACTTCAGTTACATTAAAAATACAACAGGACTGTATAGTTGAATGCACATGATCCACAAACGACATATACTCATGTAATAACACTATAATTGCTTTCTTTGTTTTGTCAAATATTAACGTGAATCAGATATGAAGGCGATAAAAGCTACCGACTTAAACTGCTTGTAAGGAGAGAGAATAAAAAGCTTACAGTTGCTAGACTGAATGATAAAGCGGGAATCTCTTCATATTCTGCTGCATCCAAATCCTGAAGGTGCACTGCTTTGAAAAACTTGGGCAAAATGTATTGTCTCACAGGAACCAAAAGCATGATCATTAAAGGGAAAAGAACTCCAGCAATTGGAATCCACGTAATGCCAAAACAGACGAGCAAATAAGCAGTCTGAAAAATTGTGAATATCGCAATTGTCTTGAAAGGTACGCTTTCCACAAAACTGGTATGGTACTCCTCCAGCAATCTGATAAGGTAAAAAAACGAGGAGGCAAAAGAATAAAGTTTAGTTATTTGCCAAGAAAATCAGAGTGATGGATGAGATAAAAAGAAGGGAGAAGAAAGTGGTGCCAGGTGGCTACTTGTATCTCCGGCTTGGAGCAGTGAACAGCAGTAAGATGCGCTCCCAGAACTGATTACCCGGTAAGCTCTCAATGGCCATAAATGCAAAATAACCCCATAGTACTGAGGTTGGGATTTTCTTAATGAAAGGCATGGCCGCAACACATCCTCCTACCATTATAGCTTGAAGCAGATTACTAAGCCGCTGTTCTTTCACCTCAACTGGTAATAAATCATCAATCTCCTTCTCAATGTCAAACACTGTCTCATCTACTGGGGCATCAATATTTCCCATGCTTGTTGCCATCTGAATTGTTGACTCTTTCAACTCCTTTAATCCCTGCCCATGCAACATGCCAACGAGTGTAGGCATTTTAATAGTGAGTCCATACTAATCAATCGTATTTCAGAGAAAAACATTCAAGAACCACGATTACTTTGCTGCAAAAAGGTTATGCATAAATTATCTCAATATGATTTCAGTTTCTCAAAACTTCCTAAACCTTTGGTTGCTATTTGCCATCTTAAATTCCTAGGCTGCCGGATTCACAACTATGATACTTACAATTGGAGACACAATTTGATCATCAACAGATTCAACAGTAATCTTTTGATGTATGGAGTATCTACAAAACAATAAACAAGTGAATATACCCGAGCAGAAGGTTCTTGGTAAATTAATGGGGTCTGCATATGTTGATAAGCTTCTTGCATGCTGTCATACACTTGCCCTAGACTTGCATCGTTACCCATACATTTGCGTGCTGTTGCCACAAGTCGATTACGAAGTATCTGCATTTGACATACAAGAACTAGTGTGAAAAAACTAAGCATTTGTCAGTGGATTGGTGCATATGAATGTCCATGTGATCAAGTATTTTCAATTTTTTCATTATTTATCTCTGGGAATTTTAGGGATGCTCATGCTGGTGGCAAACATGAATTATCAGTCAGAGGCTGAGGAATGGAAATGCAGAATAATACAGTTAGTTGCATAGTGGAGATGTATACTTGGTGCTTCAGTGTAGCTAAACTCTTAGTATGCATTGGAGATTGTGGAATGACACCATTTGATGGAGGAATTCCGATAAGACCACACAGTATGACCTGCCACAAAATTTTCAATATTTACCAATTCCATACTTTTGTCATCTAGAAGCGAAGTAAATCAAAAGGGGTGGTGTGCAGGAGAGCAGAACTTAGGTACCATAAATCCCAAGAGAAGTAGATCATAGTGGAAAGAGGGTGGTTTTCTCAAATTAAATTCTCTCTGTTGAGCAAGCTGAGATGCTACACTGTGGTCGAAATAATACAGGACTGCAATCATTGTTGCTGGAATGAAAGCTCCAATTATATAAAGAACTGGCACCTTTAGCATATCCTGTTAAGTTGACAAAATAGAATGTTAATACGACATTTGTGTCTAGAAGATGGGAAAACTGCAAATTCTATCGGTTAGTCATGCCTTCATGACAGTCCAGTTCTCAAATGCGCCTGGTGACCATGGATTGGGGCTAAAAAGACGCCTTGGGATTCCTTTTGGAACACTTCCTGATGGTATATAAGAAACAGCAGTCCAGACCAAAACCATCAAAGGCACACCATAATCTGCTATAAAGCCTCGAAGCCATCCTATAAAAAGTAACGGTAATAATTTCAGTGACTCGGTGATTTTGATATTTTTGTGTTGGATATACAGACATGAAGTTGGGTGACTGGAAGTTTCACTCGAAGTTCAATGTTCTTACCAGAACCATAGCGCCAAGACCTAGCTTTTCTGCTCCTTAATCCAGCTAGCAGAAGTCCAAATGATAGTACCAAAGCAAACATCCCATTCGCAAATCTCCATGAAGGTTGAAACTCAACTGACTTTGGATTCTCTCTTCTAGGTATACCAAATTCATTGACAAGTCCCTAACAAACCCACATATAAATCAAAACTCCAGCAAAACTGTAAGGTAGGAGGCATTGTATAAATAACAGAAACTAACGAAATAAATCAACAATTGAAAAACTAATTCTTTTGCAAGTTATGTTATTGTTTTACTAAATTCTTAGTCACGTTAGAATTAAAGAAATTTTAGTCAATTATGTTCCTCAGCTGATAACATAAAAGGACAAAGAAAGAAAAAAGATCGGTTTCCTTACTTTTACAGCTTCCTGCATGAAAAGCATGGCAATCAGAAGGCCAAACAATTCCCCTGCTACACGAGTAAATCTACTAATAATCGAGCAAGCTCCTAAGATAGACAGCAGAAAGAGCAAGATAGCAGTCCATACACACACCCTGCCCATCAGAGTAACCATTAAGTGCTAACACAAGGCAGGCACACTAAAAACTAATAAAGGCCTCAAATGTTGATTCAGGAGAAGAAAATAATGATTCAATCTGCAGCCAGGAGTGTAGAAATTACCATCCACTCCATGCTAGGAAGAGCTTTGATCCCAGATCAGGTATGTTTTTAGCAAATTTGAACATAAATGTATACATAATTACAGTTGGCTCTGCCACTCCAAGGATCAGCAAAGGCTGACCCCCGATAATGGAGTGAATAATTCCACATAATGCAGTTGAAGCCAAGGTCTGAACAGCTGTGAGAACCCCGTCTGTCAATAAAAGGAAGTAAGAGCATGATAAATACGCTACCAGACAGATGTATGAAGAGAGTTCGCTATAAAATTGGAGCATAATGGTTTGCCTGTATCTCTATCCAACTGCTCTCCAAATGAAATGACTGGAATTGCTGATGCGAAAAATATATACGTGGTCGGAGCCAAAATCCTAAAACAAATGTGAGTAAGAATCCGAGCTAGCACCGTTACTTTAAGACAAAATTCAGCAAAAAGAAAAAACTAGGAATTGAAACAGCCAGGAACTTTCACACTGGACCATGTTTAAAGCACAATCCTACGGTATGATTTGAATATTATAGTTGATCCTTCATGCCAATAGATACCTGAAGCCCGCCTTGAAACCACCAGTCCAGTCCTGCTTGTAACACTTCAATCTCCCTTGAAGATCATTCTTGATTCCGCGAAATGGCACGAAGCTCTCTTCCATGACTTCTTCTATGACCAAGGCAGTAAATCACCTCCTTTTGTTTTAACTATGTGCCCGAAACACGAAGCTTTCGACAAAGAAGTTGCCTTAACGGTTGTGTTTCAGATGCAAATAATGTTCGCTTGATTTGTAGGCCTATAGACAACGAGGATTTTTACCCAAAAACAAAATAATAAGCGGAATCAACTTGATCATTGCGAAGTTGTTAGATGAATGTAGTAGCTCATCTTAATCAAACAAATCTATCACTACGACACAAGACAGTCAAATCTGTGCACTTGAAGCACAACCAAGAATCAAAAAACAAAACAGCACTACATCAATGAAAACTGAGTATAGATGTGTTATCCAGGTAGCCAAACAAGCCACAAATGCGTGAATCTAAAATGATAGGCTTTTACTAAAAACTTAGGTAAAAATAAGACAACCATTTTATGAGAACTAAATATTTACCTTGAAACAATGTTGAATCTTGGACACAGAGAAGGGCAGGAAGGAAAGCTCTGAATATAAAGACCTGAAAAGGGAACACTGTGGATTTGATGCTGGTAGTAATGTGGGTCAAAAGGGAGTGAAAAGGGCATTGCTACGCAGCAAAAATACAAGCATAGAACTTGTATATAATAAACAAGCCTAGGAAAAGGAGAGACTTTCTACAGATAAATAAATAGTGCGATTGATTTAGACTTAAGGGATCCAAAGTAGATGCAATGTGGAATATTTACCAGCTCAAAAGAAATGAAAATGCAGGGGAAAAGAAGAAGAAGCAGCTTTTGGCTTGGCTTTCAATGCGAGAGAGAGAGCCGATAAAGGGGTGCTTTTTCATGTGTCTGTATGCATGTATTGGTATATGTCTGCTTCTGTGACTGTGAAAGAGAGTGTGCCAGTCCATGACAAGCTGGCTACAAAGAAGCATCCAAGTAGCTTCACTGATCTCTACGGTGGTGTCCATTTTCTATGCTTTTCCTTGTGTGGGTGTGTATATTTTTGTGAGCTTAGCTGATAGCATATTAGAATAATTTATCCATATATTAATAAACAAATATATCCTTGTGCATATTCGTATCATTATTGGAGCACAGATTGCGGTGTGGTTTAATTAACTAGAAAATTAAACTTAAATAGTATTTTCATTATTTTTTTATAGGATGTCTCGAATAAGACTCTGTACCATAATCTTTTATGAATTGTACTTTGACTCTCTGTGCATGCATGCCGGATACACACTAGCATCTGATAAGCGGTGTTAATTCATAATTATAATACTTAGTTTTGCTTTTTACGTTGCCATCCTAGATCTATATTAATATTATTGTTATTAACAAAAACTAAAGCAGGAGGAGGGGAAACATTATAGCTATTTTTACTGTTTATCGGCTCAAAGTTCAGTGAATTGTAATAGCTAATTTTTAAAAAATCTATTTTGAACTTCTAACTTTTTTTTTTTTTGATACAATTAAGTTATTTTGAACTCAAATTAAAACTAAATTACATTTTTTTAGATGAGATTTGAATAGTTAGAGAAAGAACTGAAGTGACAGAAATGGGTAAAATAGATGGCAGGATTGTAATTTATTTGAAACGTTCATTTTAGTTTTTCATTTTTTAAAACTATTAGGTTAAATAGTCCCTATAATTTTTTAAAAATATATTTTGATGCTAAACTTTATTTTCTCTTTTTTAGTCATTTTTAGGTAGAGGAAAAATAGTGGTCGTGAGATTCCAGCTTAAAGAAAAAAAGTTGTAGTTGAGTAAGATTTTAGCCATCAAAACAATTGATTGTTGTGTCGAAAGGTTTTATATGATAAGGAGGTTTAAGATTATGTGTTTTTTTTAACTCGAAAACACCTAAAAAACAGATATAACTCCAAAAAGATTTTTTATTTTAGGTTTTGAGCTGTTTTTTGTGTTTTCTAAGTCACAAGTTGATTTAACAAGGTTTCTATAGGTGTTTTGGGTCGAAAATAACTTTAAAATGGGTTTTGTAGTAAAGAAAAAAAAGAACCATGTTTTTTTTTGTCATACCATTGGTATGATTCTAAGATTTTCAGATGACGCTTTGTCTTTTTTGTTCCAGTCAACTAGGACAGACAACACGTTACCCACCCACATTAAACTTTTTAAAAAAGATTGTGTGCGGGCCTTTCTTAACGTGGCCAGGAGCTAGGTTTGGCTTATCAGGCCTCGCAGTGCCTAGCCTTGTTGCTTTGTTTTTTATTTTTTTATATTAATTGATTTTTTATGTGTTTTTTAAAATAATTTTTAAATTATATTTTAATTAATATCTCTTCTCAATGATTTTTCAGGTTTTTCCGCCTTTGTTGAATAATGATTATTTTTTAATTATATTAGATGTGTTTAATTTTTTTATAGGTCAATGTGATTTATCAATTTTTTTTGTATGTTTTATATAGATTGAATATTTATTTTTATAATATTTGTAATATGTGTAACTTTGCATAATATTTTTTTCTTTTATTTTTTTCAATAAATTTTATGTGTATGTCAACCTCTATTGCAAATTGATTTTCTCAAAAAAATTCATTAAATATAATTAGATAAATGACCCGTGTTGCGATATTAAATATCTTGATTTACATTGGTCTCTTGGTTTTTCTAATTATATTTTTATTTATCATTAATTAAATTTTTTCATTTGTTTACACAATGGTTTGTGATTTATTTGATTAGATATGTGCATAATTTTTTCACTTGACATTTATGATTTTTCATGTAAAAAAACGCGTTAAAAAAATCTACATGTTCAAGTTTTTTTATCATGTATTGATGTTTTCAATTTTATTCTTGTTCTTATAATTGTTTTTTGTCTCAACTCTTTTATAAAAATTTTATTATTTTTAATTTCATCTTTCAATTCAAATTTTTTTATATATATGTTTTTTCGTTTGCTATTGTTGTTTCTCTTTCTTTTCCATGCAATTTAAATAAAACCAGCTTATTTATTTGGTCATAATTATAATTTGATTTATTGAATTTCTCTTAATTTTTTTAAATTTGTGCAACACCTGAATATTTTTCTAAAAGAATAATACGGATTCGCAGTATAGCTATCAAGAAGTTTCATTAAACACACCAAATTATTATATAATATTCGGATTAAAATTTAATTTGATATACAAAAATTGACCCAGACCGAGTCAAGGGGGAAAAAAGTCAAAAACATGTTCACACGCCGAAGGATATGAATGTAAATCTTATAATACTATTTTAATCAAGCCAAATCAAAGTGGAAGTGGAAGATGCTACGCCTCACTTTTCACGAGTTAATTATAATCTAGTACCTGGTATTAGTCAAAATAAATTAATTTATCTCTAGAGTATTAAATAATTTCTCAACCAATGTTGATCAAGTGTAGCTTAGTAGTATTTTATTTCAGACAATTTTTTTTCCTCTCGCCAATCTTTTCATATTATCTACTTGTTTTTCTCCCATTTTTCATTTATTTAAACAAAAAAAATAAAAAATTATTTTACTCGAGGTGGAGAGGTTTAAAGAAGAAATTTTGGTGCTTGTACTCCCGTATGGCTGGCATTACATGTACATCCAAAAAGAAACATGACTTGTAAAAGATAATAAAATGTATATCCTTTGCGGGATCATGATGATTGATAGAGGTGATATGATTTGAAAATGGACATGATTTGATAAAAATTTGACGTGTTAGGTTCATTTCATCTCTTCACTCTAAATTCTCGGGGACCTTAATCCTGACATTCACTTTACCAAGGAAGAGATTAGATTCCGATTTCGGACAGTGGAAAAGTATTTAAAACGTTGTTGTGTCCACAAACTCGGCCCTACAAGAACGCGCTCCCCTGCAGAATTTGAGCCCTTGAGCCATAATGACAATCATGGCCCAATCAAGGGGGAAAAACATGAAAAACCAAATATAACTGCCGAAGAACAAGTCGGTAAAAGAAAGCAAATACAGCAATTCCGTGTTAATGTTCTTGCATTAGGTCAGCCGAGGAGTATTGATTGAGCATTTGTCCAAAACAGAAATCATTAGAAGTGAACATTTTGTCCCATCCTTTGGTTTTTTTGTTTCTCACAAAACTTAAACCTCACTCAATACTTTAAGGTTTTGAATCATGACAAAGCCTTTCTGGTGAAAAAGACAAACTCATATCATCCAAGAAGGCTGTATCATTTTGTCCGAATCAAGCAATAGGCCGAAGAGTAGGCCCTTCTTTTATTGGTAGGTAGCTGTGGCCATTGTATCCGAGAGGCTAAAACGCATGCTCCTCCGTGGGCCTTGACGAGTGTCAAGTGTATCTAACCCCCCAGCGTCACTTGTGAAATTAATTACATCTCTTTCTCCCTCTGATCCACTACTTCCCTGAGCTGCCGACTTGTAGGGTTTTTCTTTGTCCCAAATTGGAATCTCAGAAGTTCAAATCACCACATGCTCCATATGAGCTTCACACTAGGCGCCGTTGGTCAGAAAGAACCAAGCGATAAAAGAAAGACAATTGTTGCATATCCAATCACTAACAGCCAAAGCCTTCTACATGATAACAGCTACAACCTTGCGGAGAAAGATAACAGCTCTATCTATAGATAATTGGAGATGAGTAGGGTAGTAAAATGCATTGATCACTACAGGTAAAAAAAAAAAAACAAAAAAGAGTTTCCAATATTTAAAAGATATCCCGTGAAAAAAATCGACAAAAATAATTATTTTATTTTTCGTGGGTGAAAACACGATGCTGGTGCTGCCAGCAAACAATCAGTGCTTCTATGACGATGTAGGCCAGTTCCATTGGATGGAGTTTATTTCTTTCTGTTTCTGGTCCGTTCTTTAAATTCTCCAGCTCCAGTTGGAGTAGCTTTACTACAAGATCAAAGAGAAAGTGATTCAAAGATCTCATCTCCCCCGATTGGAGAGAGGGCAGCTAGGTTAAAGGAGAGGAGGTTATAGGTCCATTCCTGCTATTGGGATTGTAACAGTAGTGGATAGTAACATTGATTGCTGGGTCTAAGTCCCCATTGGAGGGTACGAAGGAGGAAAGGAATAGCCCAGAGAGCTGCAATAGTAATTAGTATTCTAGCACCAGCTCTTTCATCGAGATTGGCGAATTACGGTAGAAGATCGGAGAGAATCTGGTTCGAGGAGCCATTTGTAAAAATGACATAAATCACAAAAATACGTTTGCTCTTGGTGAAAAGATAGCTTGGGAACAAACCATCAGCTACTTCATGACCATTGTAATTAAGAGAGAATTAATACTGATTGATGAACAAAACATGAAAAATGTCCTCCTGAAATACATAAAACAACCCATCGAGAGAATCTGGCAAAGAAGCTAATAAATAATTAAACAAATAACACAAAAGATCAGGGATGGACACTCTGATTTCAAAACCTTCTTCAGTGGAGTCAAACAACTTTGGTATTCTCCAAAGAGATGCCACTGATTTAGTGATTGCTTAGAGAACACTCCAGGAGAATCTCCAATAACAAGTAAGAGAAGATACTCACCGATAAAGATCCAAGGAAAAATCTTGATATATCCTATACTTATTCAGAAAATAATTAAAGTCAGATAAAATCAAATATCATGAAACTATACATCAACATGTACAAGTTCTTTTGTTTTTGCTCTTCAATTGTGTTCTCAAGTCAGAATGAAGCTGGTTAGAGCTGCAATTTTCTCAAATATATCAAAGGGGCAAATATTGCAGCTCTCAACCCGCAATGGTGCAGCATTTTCCAATCATTAGAAAATAGCCAGCCTTTTTTATTGATTAAATTACAATGAGTATGACATACCTTTATCTTGGAAGTTTGAAGCGAATAGCTAGCTGAGGACCTGAAATTCAACCAGAACAGTACTTAAAGAGAAGAAAACCACACGAATGAAGATATATTAACCTAAACCAATGGAATACTTGATGATGATTGTTATCAACGTGTCTTGTTGTAAAAGATTAAGCAAAGCAGTTCGCAAAATCTCAATCTATTGACATCCCTTGTATCTGTCCATTCCATAATTAAACTCCAGGGCTTTGACTCTGCTAGTTTATGGACTTTCTATTCTCAAGCACAAATTTACAAAATCGGTTCCCGTTGACATTTTCCTCACTTTATGCCCATATCATAAAAGAGAGAACCTGCGGCATTTCCTCAAATTCAAAAGGTCTTATTTCAAGCAGAAGGCACAGCAACAACAAACAAATTTCAAATTTAATCAAACTTTCATTGCACGACAAAATTCTTTGTTTCTTTGATGAAAGGAGCTAAGGTTGCATGGTATTTTTCCTTTTAAAGCAGCGCCTCCCACCCCAAATTAATCCAAAACATATAATTAGTAGATCCAAACAAGGGCTTCGAATAAAGTAAATCAAGGGGGGCAGGAAGCAAAAGAAAGCAAAAGTCGACCAAACCAATTCGAATTTTCCAACTTCTGTAGCCCAAATCCCTATAATTCCATTCTCGTTTTTACAGTGATCCGCTATGCCAAAACTATTTTATAGAAAAAACTCAACAAGAAAACCCAGTCAATGGCAAACCTTCCAATGTCATCAGCACTGAGACCCCTGTTTACCAAAAGCACCACCTTTGTCCAGTTTCAGAGACTTAGGATCAAGTGGGATAGTACCCACTGTTAAATAACCAGAAGATTCCGCGATTCTGTTAACTTTAACAGGCATTGATCCTACTGTGACAATATCAGCAGTAGCAGCATTTGGTGAGAACTTAGATTCCACCCCTGTCGGGTTTATATCAAGTGAACCGATCTTTAACACAGGTCCGTTATCATCATCTGCATCCGCTGTATCTTGCCTGGAATCTTTATCCCTGCTTGAAATGGTAACATTTGAATCTGAAGAAAGTTGCTTAGTGGCAGAGGTCCCAGCGTTCTTCGAGCTGTTAAATTCATTCTGATACGTAATCTTCTCATCTTTTTTTGTCTCGGTTTTTTTCCAGCTGTTATGATAATTTGGATTCATAATCTTTTCATATTTGTTTGCCTCAGTTTTCTTCGAGCTGTTAAGATCGGTCATACTATCATCTTTGTTCAGTGACTGCTGCACAAGACCATTTAGTTCATGGGCAGGATTTAATGCTGGTACAAACAATGGGGACTGGAAGCTTTTAAACATATGCCTGGCCTTTTCTTCCTGCATTATTTTCTGACGATTCTCATAGTACACAAAGTCATCAAGTATAGAAGTCTTCAGTGGGTGATTTTTGAACATCTTCAGCATCTCTAAACCTTGCTTATACATTATCTGCGAGAAATAGAAATCCAATCAGAAGAAATAGCCAGCAAAATGCATTTACATAAACCAGGGGGAAAGGGGTTCCCAGTAAACAAAACAAAAATCATTACCCAGAAGGAGAAAAAAATTAGATAACAGTCAGACTATAAAAATTAGATTCTGTTTCTTTCTTTTTTTGATGGCGTGATAGTGAGTTAAAACTTTTACAAAGTAATAATTCAGAGATTCTCATATCATATATAATAGTAAATTCATGCTGGTTCCCTCAAAGCCACTATAACAAGGATTATAGAGGAATTAAAGTATCCTACAGCCAACTGCAGGAGCTTTAGTATCAGTTTGGACAGGGACTAACACTTACTAAGGTGTGCAGAAAAACCAGCCACAACAAAAAAGAAACCCACACATCATACCTCTTGAGTGTCTCTGCTATTAGTCACTGGCTTATTCTCATTATTCTCCAATATGATGTGCCTAAAGCTTGAGTTTGGTATATCTTTAATAATATGCCACTTGACAAGAAAACTCCCACTCCATTTATCTTGCTGCCAAAAGTCCATGTCTCTATTGAAGTCTACAGGGCCAACCATCTCTGCAACACCACAAAATTGACCACTAGCATTAACCTGTATGAAGACAAGATTGAATCAGTGGGGAACAATGGGTGCAGAAGACATCACACAATTAATATAGGTCCCCTCCATTCTCCAGTTTGAAAAGAGTGACAATTGTTAAAAAAACAAAGAGGTATCCATTAACATAGAACTCACAGAAAAAAACAGAAAGATAGGGCAGCCTCTAGGTCTTCCCAAATCTAGTTTCTGTGCATACTCAAATGCACTGTGCAGCTTTTTGTTTCCATGAGGTGTAGATGACCACACATTATATTTGATGCTCTTGTGCACATCATCCTCACTATACGATTTTATTACAAAAAACTTTGCATCTGCATAATCGGTTGAGAAATCATCCTTGTTGTACTGATCAGTCTGTATAACAATGTTGCCTAGCTCATTATTATCTCTCACTTTGGTTGTGTAGGCTTTAACAGCCGGTTGGTTTTTCAAATTGTTGGTCCTTGGTCCACGATTCTGCTCACCCAACAGCTCCACATTTCCATTCAGAGCACTGAGAGTTCTGCCAGCATGAAACTTAGATCGAAGCTTATCTACTGAGGTTCGGCCATAAGCAATTGATCCAAAATTAGAAAAGTCATTGCTGACAGGTAGAGTGACTTTTAATTGGTTCTGATGAGATCGGACTTTGCTATTTGAAATGTTGTCAATAGGATGCATCGGGCCAGAAGCACTTCTACCCTGTAAAGTAGAAACATTTTGAAAAATTCTCAGCAAAATCCAACAACAGTCAGTTGAAGACGTAATTAATAACTGATGAAAGGGACCACCAAAATGCATCCACATTATAAACCAATCTAGCCTATGCGAACATGAGATGCCCTAGCACAGCAAACTTGACAGAACATGCAACTTTCTAACAGCTTACATTCTTTACAAGGAACAAGGAACATCACAAAATATTATCTTAATTATGCAAGAAATCATACCTGAAGGACATGTGATGAAGCTTGAGTAAGAATACTGCCAGAAGAAACACCTCCATGTGATTGCTTAACAGGTCCAACATTAGCTTTTGGCCATTCAGATATCCTGTTCAAAGAATTGGTTTGGTTTGAAGCAGGTCTAGGGGGGTTCCAAGCAAAGGCTGCAGATGATGAAGAAATGCCATGCTTGAAACTTTTCCCATCAGGTCTACTATTGCGTGCTATGCTAGTATCTAACAAAGGATCTGCTGAACCATTTTGGAAGGCTTCTGGTTGAACAACAACAGGGATGTAGCCAGATGAAGATACAGGGTCCTGATAAGGGGGAACTGTGTAATATTGTTGCTCCCCTGCATACAGGCCATCAACTCCTATCATAGCACCGGGTATGTAAGGATTGTATGGGTTATATGGAGACTGTGCATACGCATAGCTCGGTGCATAATATACATAAGGTAAATATTCAGTTTGTGCACCCTGTAAAAGATAAAGTGGATATTTTAAATATCAGAACATAATTCAGAAGCATATGCGAACACAAAAGTAGAAGAGAGAGACAGACAGATTTCACTCACCGCATACTGGATTTCAGGACCATCTGCACCAAAAATCTTTTGATGGTCCTCCCATTCGACGGGTGTCTCAAATCCTGACACCGTTCAATCAATACAGAGAACAAATAAGGCATCATATCATAAAGCATCACAATAAGATATTCAAACAGGACTGGTAAAAATTACCTGTACAGTAGTAACCATACTCAGTGGCAGCAGGATAAAACAAGCCCTGATCCGCAACAAACCCAGGGGTTCCTTCGTTGTACATGGTTTCAACTAGCTCAACAGCTGGACTTGTCAAAATAGGATTTACCTCAGCTCCTTGAATCTGAAATCCAAGACATGAGAAAATGTCAAGAAACGATCAGAAATAGCCAAGAAAAAAGAAACTAATTTTCATGAAGAGCTTTTCAAACTTAATTTGACTTCGTTTCTTTTAAAAAAGTAGAACAGCAAAGATAAATACCGAATAAGTTTCCGCATTTTCATGTCCAGAAACATTATTCATAACCATTCCAAGATTGCCACTCCTGAAGAAATGGATACATAACTCTTAAGCATTGACCAAGTAGGTAGGAACCAATCCAAACGAAACTAAACTAGCATATCTTGAACACATAAATAATACTTTGCAGTTATAAAGAAAATATCAAGCAGCAATATACTCTTCAATTTTTCAATTAGCACTTCCAGCAAAAAAAATAAGGACAACACAGAAAATAGCTAAACCAGTAATTTCGAAAAAAGAAGAAGCCAATTCAGCAGTTCAATGACACAAAAAAAAATCAGGATATCTAATACAAAGAAGAGCCAAGCCTACACGCGGACTGAATTATTAAGTCCACCAAAAAAACCCACTCAAACTAATTTAAGAGAAAAGCCTAAACACGTGCACAGCAACAAAATACTAAAATCCACAACTCCACCAAAAAAAGAATCTCAAATTCATACAAAAATCCCGCCCCCCCCCCAAAAAAAAAAGAAGAAGAAGAAGAAGAAGAAGAAGAAGAAGCAAAATATCTACTCCCCCATCGAATATACAATTCAATAAGAACTAAGAAGAAAAAAAGAAAAACCCTCGTGAATGTCCAATAATCAAATACTATCGAAGAAAAGTCTTCCATTAAGCTTACTCGAATTATAAAAAAAGAAGAAGCTTACTAAGTAAATCCGAGCAAAAAATAATAGAAACTTGAAGGACACAGAGTGAATAGAGAGAAATAACACGCGAAGTTATGCAAAGAGTGTGAAATAATTAATTAAATTTATTACCAGAGAAGAGAGAGCAGAAGAACCTAGCCATATTTTATCTAGAAACTTGTTGAACAAGTGGAAGAAAAATTTTGTAATTTTGAGAGGTTATTGAGGGGCTTTGGTAACTTTCCTTTTTTTTTTTTTTAATAAGATAATAAAAATCAAAGATAACGCGGCTAAGAAACCCTGACCCTGTAAAAAGAAAAAAGAGAAATTGAAAGGGCGGATTTTTGCGTGTATCGAGAAGACAGGGCGAAGAAGCGTACATACGGATCCGCATCCAATGAGAAACGTTTTTTCTATTTCTCTCTTTATTTGTTTATTGAATTTCTGAATTGCCAAAAGTGACCCGAGTTTTAATTTGGGGGGGGG
>Ga0325410_1000070_pt1 | contig 91694 bp, 56 predicted proteins | sample PopdelMetagenome_16_FD_206182 | JGI IMG/M metagenome (GOLD analysis project Ga0325410, IMG submission 206182) | Populus deltoides microbial communities from Bellville, Georgia, United States - Xylem-PdIQD-R3 | ecosystem: Host-associated > Plants > Phyllosphere > Stem > Wood/Secondary xylem... | reverse complement strand
TTAACGAAATTTTTTCTTTCTCCTTAGCTTCACTTGCAACTACATTAAGGTAAGATTTTTCTTTTTTCTTCTTTTTTCATGATTTTTTTCACTATATTTGTTTTTTATTTTATTTTTAATTGTTTTTTTTCTTAATAATTGTATAGATGTTGTTGTGAGATTTTTTTTTCATATGAGATCAATTTTTAGTTGATTTATTTATAGGATTTTTAAATTTTTAGCAATTGCAACTTTATTTTTTTTCATATGAATTTTTTTAGTTGAATTTATTTTTTAGTTTTATTTATTTGTTGCAAATTTGTTTGAGTTGATTTTCTTATTCTTTTTTCCAGGCATTTTTTAGTATATATTATACAGTGTTAATTTATGCTAATTTAATTATTTTTTAATTTTTTAAAAATGTTTTTAAATAATTACCGACGGAATTACTGATGGAAATTCCATTGATAATTCCGTCGGTAAATCCGTCGGTAAAAAAAATATATTATTACCGAGGGATATACCGACGAAATGGAGCGGATAAATTTATTTTTTTATTACCAACGGATTTACCGACGGAAAAAAATTACCGACGAAAGATTCACCAACGGAGAATTTCCGTCGGTGATTCCGTCGGTAAATTAATTACCGACGAAATATGTGTCTTACACCGACAGAAAAATTCTGTCGGTAAAACTGTTAAATCTTATAGTGTATCTCTTAGGCGCAAAAGGACCAAGCTAGCTGAAACAGGACATTTTGGTGCTAAACACTCTACTTCCTTAAATGTTATTCATATCTCTGATGATCAAAATGTTATTATAGATGTGGAGCCTCCTAAGAGGCAATATCTAAATCGTAGCAGAGTTGCTGCGACCACTAGCTTTAGCCAGCAGAGGAGAGTATCCAAGCCCTCTATTGTGGCTGATTCAAGGCATTAAAGCCGCTCTGATGATTTCATTGCCTCATCTTCTCTTTTAGTTTCTTTACATTTGTGGATCTCTATTTGTAAGGGAGCTTGTTCCCTCTGTTATCCTTTTATGTCTCTTGTATTGGATTTGTTGTGTTGATCTTGAGCTGATCAAGTCCCTGATGCCATTTGTTTTGGTTTTTGGTTTTCTCTTGCTTCTTGATTGGTCTGTTCTGCCTTTTGCTTGCTTGCTGATGTCTTCATATAGCCATGTTCTCTATGCTGGTTCTTCTTGCTTGCTTTCCCTTCTGCCTTGTGCTGGGGTTAGCCTATTGTTACATTGTAGGTTCTGTTTTTGTGCAGGCTCTCTGCCTGCTTGCCCTCTTGTCTTGTTTACTTTCCTTTAGGCCTTGTGCTGGGGTTAACTTGTTGCTGGGTTTGCCATTTGTGTAGGGTTCCTGCTTGTTTTCTCTGTAATCGGGTTTTAATTGTTGTTGTTGGCTGTGTTGGTTCAGTATGTTGCTGGTTTTGTTGTTGCTTTGCCTGCTTGGTTAACATATAGGTGTTGCTGATTGGTTGTGTGGCTGGCTGTGTTGGTTCTGCTGCTCAATATAATTGTGCTCTTGCTTGCTCTGGCTTTTGAAATGGAGGCTACCCTACCGCAGTGTTGCTGGTTTTGTGTTGGTGCATTGCTTGTTTGCCTCCTCAATTGTTGTTCATAGCTTTAGTTGTAGTCTAGCAGGGCAGTTGTTGCTTGTTTAGTTTCTAGTTTTTTTGTTTAGGACTATTCTCGGCCTCAGTAAGAGTTTGTTCTCATACTATGTTCAAGGGAGCATGTTCCCTTTTCCTGTTTATATATATATATTCTTGACTTACTGGTTCTCCAGCTCTGTTTCATTTGATCTATAAATTACTTACATTTGATAAAAAAAAGAAAAGAAGATAGGGTCTAGGTATTTTTTTTTTGTGCGAGTGTGCGTGTGAGAGGATCAGAGAATGTGTGCGCCTTTTTCTTTTTATTATTTCTGTTAGTTTTTTTTAATAGTCTCTCCCTATTTTTTTTATGGCTCGCTCTCCCTCCTCTTGTGTGTATACAATCACCTATTCATACGCAAAAAAAAAATTTCTTCTTCCCCTCAATTGCATGATCCTGAAGCAATATAAATTTTCTTTGGTCCTTTATTTTCTTCCTTTTCACTGTTAGTCTTTTTGCCCATTTATTATATTTATTATATTTTTTATTTTTTATTTTGATTTTTTTAAAAAAGGCAACATGAACTTAAAGCGTTTTAAACAAAGAGTTTTAATTTTAAATTTTTTTGAAAAAGATGCTAAAAATATTGAAACTAATTCAAATACATCAAGAACATATTTGTTTTTGGGTTTTTGTTGTTGTTTTTGTTATTGTTTTTTTTTCAATTGTTTTTTGAAAAACAAGGTAAAAAATTAGGTATCAACAAATATAATATATTTCTTGTACTCCTTTTAAAATTGAGTTATTGTATTGTAAGAATATGAATGATACTTTAAATCTTTAAAACTAAGTAAATGCATCTAAAGAGTTTGCGTGTTTGAAATCGAATAATGTAAAAAGTACGATATTTTTCTGAAAGAAAACCTAATTAGTGGTTATACAACTTGAGAAAATAGAGTAGACAATTTATAATGAACTATTATAAAATCAACGTTTTCAATCTCTTTTTAATTTCCAAACCATTTTGATCATTTTGGTGGTATGAATAAAAAAAATACTGCATGGTTATATTTTATGAAAGATCACATGTTATTGGGTTAATTAAAAAGAGAAACTATATATCAAAAGTTGTATTCTCTATCTCACATAAATATAAGGTTTGTTATAAAAATTATTTATGAGTCGTATTTTTTTATAAAAGAGAGGGGAGTACACTCCCAATATTGAATAATTTTCTAATTAAATAGTCATTAATATACTATTATGAATAAATTATATCCATGCAATAATTTAAATTCTATAATTGCTATTGGATAAAAATCATATAAAAAAAACTAAAAGAATTGAAGTTTTTGATGGTGCTTCACTCTTCATCTCTTATTCTTTAAATTTTCTTTTTCCATTTTCATCCTTTTTTTCCTATTTTTTTCTTCCAACTTTTTTCTTTGATTGAATCCTTTTAAAGATCAAATTAAAAGACGAAGCTCTGAAATGTAAAGCACAAAGAATACATGATAATCCCAAATATGTGACAATTTTTATTTTGGTTCGGAAATTCATTTTATTCATTTTTCAATCACTCAGCTTAAGAGATGAGAGAGAAGGTCGTTGAAAAATGATGGAAAAAAGAGAAAGTTATTATTTGTAATGAATAAGGCAACAAAAATGGCCAAGTTTGGTCTCAAAATGTTCTATTCAACGAGATGAGTTTTATGGTGGTGGTTTGGCCTTCATTTAAGGTACTTTTTAGATGTTTTTGTATGAAAAAATTAAAAATAAAGTTTTTTAGTCTGAAAATTAAAACATAACTTTCCAGCTAGTTTTAAGCCACCTCAGGAGGTAAAAAAACTAAGTAGTAGACGATGTGTTGAATGCTTAATTTTTGTTTTTGAAAATTAAAATGGTGGACCTGCAAAAAAGAATATAAGCCTAGTTACTTGGCTTTAGGTTTCAAGGCCCTACTATCAGCAGTTTTTCCACGATTGATTGATTGATTGATTGATCTTAATTTTTTTTATTAAATTTAAATGACATCTTTATATTTCTCAATTAAAAAACATGATATTTCAATATACCCTATAGCTAATTAGTTGGTTACACGTGGTATTATTATATTCGTGTAAATACATATTTATTATTAATAAAAGCTTAATTTATCTTTAATATTCATATAATATTATATTAATGAATCTAGAGTAAAGATAAAGTCCAACAGACAAAAAATAATTTGTAAAAGAAATTATAAAATTCTTATTGCCTCAAAGCATTGTTCCTAAAATATTTTTGGTCGATGTTTTCTTAAATATTGAACATTTATTAAAGTCACAGAGACTGATACATAATATGTTCTTTCTTTTATGAAAGGAAGCAATTGTTTTTATAAGCTAAGGTATAAGGGATACTTAGAACTAATATATAAGTGCTTGTCATAAGAAATGTATACTGAAATGACCCACATAAGAATTCCATATAGAAAGATCACCTATGTATATAGAAAGGCTCATATGATAGTTGTGTAAGTGATCCTTAGACTTGAGATCACTAAGTTATCTTATATAGAAAATGTTATGTTTTGATCATGTTGCATGTTATTTTAATTGAGGTAACGAAAGTGCAGACTTTAGGTATAATATGAAATATATGAAAGTACTTGAGTGGTCAAGAGTATATTCATCACCCTAGGTGAATTAAGGAAAATATTTCATTTATTCTCGAATAGTATTGACTAAGAAATCCTTGGCCAAGTGGAATGAGATTTGAAAAGAGTTTTAAATTTTATTCAAATGATCAATGACTATTATATAGAGAACAAACATAATTTAACATGGCGGACATACTCTATGCTTTAGGCTATGTTTGTTTCCCGGAATTCACTTTCCGGGAAACCACTTTCCAAACTTTCCTGTGTTTGTTTGATATTAGGAAAGTTGGTCAACGGAAAATACTTTCCAGTCAAAGGAAAATTTGGCTTGGTTTTCAAGAAAGTATTTTCCTGAAAAATTTGAGCGGAAAACACTTTCTGAAAGTTGTGAAAAATTTAGAAATGTCATATTATTTGCAGATTATATCAAATTTGGTTATCAAACTTTTAATTGCTATATATATTTTGTTTTGAATATTTGTTTTTCAATTTCATCTCTTAAAATTTAATTTTTATATTAACTTTGGTCCTCATTTTTATAATTGTTATTTGCTTTTCCCTTATCATTTTTTTATTGAAATTTTTTATGTATTAAATTTGGTCTCCATTCTTTTGATTGTTACTTATTTTTTTTGAAATAATTTATGAAATGTTAATTATTATTATTTTAATTTCTTCATCTTTCATTTTTTTTTAAGATTTGATCTCTATTATTTTGATTATTATTTATTTTATTTGAGATAATTTATGAAATTATATTTTTTTTCAATTTCATTCTCATTCAACTTTTTAATTTGTAAGATTTGTTTCTCATTAATGCTGTCAAAATCGCGAGTTGACTCGTAAAATCATACGATTTTACGAGTCAACTCATATATAACGTACAAAATCGAGTTAAAAACTCGAAAATGGTCAAACTCGGTCAACTCGGTAAAAACGGACCGAGTTAACGAGTTTGATAAAGAGTGAAAAAAATAATTAACTATCTCTGCCTCCCCTCCCCGACACACCGTCACTCTCCCCTTTCTCAAATCTTAAGGGTTTTTCAAGCGTGCTCTACTGCTCTCGCAGTCTCGCCTCTCCCTCCACAACTCACCTCTACTGCTCTCCCTCCACAACTCACCGAGTCTTGTCTTTGCATAGGCAAAACTCAAACAACAACCGATTTTTGTTCTTTTTTTTTTTCTTGTCAGTGCATTTGTTTATGGAAGTCTGGAAGATAATGGTGAAACCGTGTAAGAATACTATCACTTTGTCCTCATGTATGTTAAGCTTAGCTTTAGCTTGCTAGCTGGAAAGCAAAAACCCTAAAGACAACACTGATTATAGATTGAAACCCCAAATCAGAAGAATTTTTGAGCTGTTTGTTTAGCTTTTACCAATTTCTTGAATATTCTAATAACTGGAGGTCGGTCTATATAATTGGTTAAGCTGTCAGAATGTTTGAACTCTTATTAAAGCAAATTGTAGTAGATTATTATTGCTAGGTTAGGTGTTATTACAGTAAAAGCAAAGTTTGGTAATCGAACTTTTGAAATGACACCAATTTTTCTTATGATAATTTCTTTCGCAAAATTAGTATATAGGCCGCTTTGAGGTGAATTTGGATTTTCTTGATAAGTGTGGTTTGTGGGTTTTGAATTTGGGAGTATTAAATTTAACTAGTCTTGCTCTTTATTCTCATACAAAGCTGTGCTTGCTGTTGCGTTGTGGATCAAACTTCTGTCCATTGCCACCCCTGCTTCACTGAGATCTTAAAAATTCTTTCTGGCTGTTTGATGGTGTGAATCATTATTGCTTGATCTTTAATGTGCCGATTGGTGTAGGTTGCCGAAAGATACCCAACCTGGGTTGTTGAGGGCAAAGAATGGAGCCAAGAAGCTGATGGAATTGGGTTTAGAATTTATTCCCATTGAGCAAATTATCAAGGATGCAGTTGAAAGTTTAAAGAGCAAAGGATTCATTTCTTAAGAAAAAGCTTTAGGGATCAATCTATGGGGTAGAACTGATTAGTGTGTTTATACAGGAACAATCACAGCTTGTATATAGAGGTTACCTATAATGTTGGCAGGTCTCAGTGTTGCCGTTTTGTTATGTGGACAGTTTGAACAGGTTTATATATTTGAAGAAAAAAATAAAAACCTTGGTCTTGCTTTGCTTCGTGTCCTCTTTTTTCTCTACATTTCAGCGTGTCTTTTGTTATTGATGGTTCAAACTTTTGATGTGATTTTTTTTTCTTTGCAGGTTTTTTTAACTATTTAGTGATTGAACATTATGAATTTTACAACGATGTTGTGCAAATGTTTGAGTGTGAAGGAACTGGTCACCAATGTCCCTATCCATGAAAGCATTACTGGTAATGCCTGTTTCCTTCCAGAACATTGTTTTTTTTTGTATTGACTTTCTTTGAATTTGCGTGGGATGGTGTTATGGTGTCTTTGTGATTATGAAAGCATTACTGGTAATGTCTATTCCTTTCCAGAACATTGTTTTGTTTGTATCTTCTTCTTTGAATTTGGGACAATAGGCTTCTCTTGAAAAAATTCCTTACGATTTTATGATTTCATAATACGTTTTTATGATCTGAGTTTATTTTGTATTTTCCGTGCCGTGTCAAAAATACGTTTTTGACAACCTTGTTCCTCATTATTTTAATAAACTTGAGAAAAATAAAACATTAATAAGTTATTTTTTGGCTCATTTTCCATGACATAACCAAACACTGGAAAGTGTTTTCCAACTTATTTCCATTACATTACCAAACATCAGAAAATAATTCACTTTCCAAAAGGAAACTACTTTCCAACAAACAAGCAGGGCCTAATGTTGAAAGGATATTAGTTACACCGAGAAACCGATCACTGAAAAGTTAAGTCAAACCACTAATGACTTTTTTAATATTCGGGGGATCATGACACGTTACTAAATGATACACTTGATTTTCAAATATTAATTAATCAATTGTTGAATTGATAATAAATTAAATTGTTTTATTTATTTAATTATATTTAATTTATATTTGAGCCAACATATTAAAAACCTAGTGGGTCACATACATTAAGAACTATTAGTTAGAAATTAAACCGGGATGACTTAATTAAGTATGACTTGATTAAAATATATTTTAGAAATTAAGGACTAGAATATAATTAATACAAGGATTATATTACTAGAACTAGAAAAATCAAGTAAGGACTTGATTGAGTTAATTTCTAAAATTATTCTGAATTAATATATAGATATTATTCAGAGGACAAATTGATATTTTTTTAATTTATAAGATTTTTTAGATTTTTTTTTATAAATAGTAAGCTATACCTCTTATTTTTTAAGTGTGGCTGTCTGTTAGACAGAAAAACTATACAAGTTACAGAATAAAGAGCTAGCACTCTAGACATAACAATCCCTCTATCCTAAATAAGGATTTAGGAGATTTCTCATTAGTGATTCGTGTTGATTACTGTTGGAGGCTGGACAATTGAACAACTTGTGATTTACGATAACCTAGCATTTAAATAATTATTCAAAGCCAAAGAAGATCAAATCTTCAAGCAATAAATCCTTTAAACAACTCTAGATTTGTGTAATAGGATTTTAAGGAATCATGAATAATTTTATTTTATTATTTTTATTTTTATTGCGTGTATAACATTTGAGAAACTCAATGTATGATATGATAATAGACATGCATAACATTGATATATTTTTATGTTATGATAAAAATCAACTTAAAATCTTATGTATGTAGCGTAGGTATTAAGATGCTGTTTGGTAATGTGGCTGCGGGTGAGGTTCACCCACGACCACATATATTAGTGTTTTGTAATGGAAAAAAAAGTAATTTTTCTTGGTAAGACCCACCAATTTTCGTTGTCATGCCACAGGTTTGGAGAAGCAGCATGGTGATTTCCAGTAAACAGTGGAGCATGATTCCACTGTTCACGTGAACAATTTTTTTTGAAAAACCAATATAGTTAATTGATTTCACTCGCACTATTCACGTGAACGTGAACAACAATTTTTTTTTTATTTTTTTTAAAAATTAGTTTAAGGTGAATTAAATTTACTCGTACTATAATCTCAATTTTATTCCTGATAATATTTTACCTAATTTTATTGCATGCTCAAAAAATTATGAAAATTGTAGTTCTTGTCGAATGAATTTTGTACGTAATGAAATTGTAATTTTTTTTAAAAAAATTAAGCTTTACTCAAAAAACTAGTATTTAATATTATTTAATAACACTACATAAATTAGAAGGATATCGCATGATGACGTAGCATTTGTGGAATTTGATCGCAATTCCAATTATGTTCTTGCCAGGTTCGACCCAGTTAAAAAAATTCAGTTTTTATTTTAATTGTGTTTTATTCAAAAAATTAGAAGGATATCGCTTGATGACGTAACAAAAAATTTAGTTTTTGTTGTTGCGTGCTTAAGAAACCATGAAAAATATAGTCATTGTTGGATAAATTTCGTATGTGATGATATTGCATATAGTTTAATGGAATAATAAAAAAATTTTAATATCAATATTATTTATTTCATATTGTAATAATAGTAGTTAAATCTATAATATTTAAATTAAAAATATTTTTTAATTATTTTATAAACTTAATTTGAAAAGCATTTTTTTAACCAAACACATTAAACTATTTTTTGTCCAACCTCAATTTCAACCACAGTTTTAACTAAACATATATTTTTCCAAACCAACCTCAACTAAAAATATTTTTTATAAAATAATTTTTTTAAAACCACAACGACAACCAGAATACCAAACACATTCTAAATCTAGTAATTATAAATAAACAAAACATTTAATAATTCTTTTTAGGTAACAAAATAAAATCTTAAATTTGGGACCCGGTTTGTTTTAAATCCCGGTCCGGGTTGCATTATTAGGTTTTGGCTTCGTTGAGTAGTCGGCGTTTATCTTCTATAGCAAAGAAAAGATAGCGCCGGCCCGCTGGAGAAACTGAGATACAGAGAGAGATTGACATTCAATAAAAAAGCAAATTATCGACCATGACTGGTAATTTCCTTTGATTTTCTTAATGGGTTTTTTTGAATATATTGTTTATGATTACATATATTGGTTGGTTGATAATCAGTTCCTTCCCAGTAGAGGAGTGCTGTGCTGCGCTGCAGCAATGGGGCATATTTATATCTTTGTGTTAAGAACTGATTGATTGATTGAATGAAACGAATTGGCAGACTATGGACAGGAGCAGGAGATGGAAATTGAAGCATTGGAAGCCATACTCATGGATGAGTTCGAAGGTACCTTATTTCTTTCTTTCTTTTTTCCCCTAGTAAACAAACTAATGATATGCAATGGCAGAAATTCATTCTAGCGAGAGTGGCTTAAATACTTCTAATCGTTGCTTCCAAATAATAATTTCTCCACAGGTTGGTTGGTTTGTTCTTCTTACTTTACATCCATTCTATCAGATTGGATCACTATTTTAAGTTTTTTTTTCTTTGTATTTTAGCACTGGCTGGAAAATATTAATTTGTTCGTTTTTCTTCACATGTAATACTTTGTTCTGTGGTCAACAGGATGATGACACGGATGAGTCTACTGACATTCCAGGTTATTCTCTTTATTTTGGTGCAATAAACATGTTTTAATTTTTGCTAGATCAGTAAATGAAGGTTATCCCAGCTTCCTACAGACTTTAAGAAACTGCCATAGCCATCCTGTTAAATTCAACTTCATGTTTTGCTTTTAGGACTGTTTTGGTGGGTGCCCTCCTTTGATCATACTTGAGTATTTATTTATTAAGTTCTTTCCCATTTCTTTTGCAGTTCAGCTAGGTCTAGTTTTCTCCCACACAGTAAAGTATCCAGATGAACCACCACTTTTGAATGTGAAGAGGTTAGTATGTACATTTTGCAGACATTCCTATTTGGAGGTGTTCCTTTTTTGATTTAGTGTTCTCTATCTCTATTCAAAATTAAAATGTATTACTTGAAAGAAAATTACTTTTTTTTTTTGTCTGTGGAGCTCGACTTTGCTCTCTGAGTGCTTTCCTTGATTTGTTAAATGCTTCTCAAATACCACACAAACATGTAACAGCAAAGGACCACTGTTTTCCTATTGGCTACCTTCTTCTGAAATCCAATTGAGTTGAAAGATTAAAAAAGAAGAAAGAGAGAAATAAGAGAGGGGTAGGCGAAGACATTAGAGGCACACATGCCTTGGACCCAGATTATAATATTGAGAGTTTTGCCATCAAGGTTTTGAGCAAATAACTAGAAGGCTTGAGTATTCATGGACATTTCGGAATCCTGTATAGGAAAGTTTATTGTCAATATCAAGACTGACTTGGACCTAGAGAAAATAAACCTCAGATTCATAAAACCCTTAGAAAATTGACCAAAGTGCCAAAATACAGAAGGAAATTGTGGTCGCAGAATTACCAAAAATTGAAACCTGAAACAATAAGATAATTTGATCATGAATCAGTAAGTTAGTGACCTTATTGAAAGACTTGAAGCTTTTTATTTATGATGCCTCATGTGCACCACTCACCACTCACAACTCACAACTCATAAGGAGAAGCTGCATTTGCCAATCTGAAAATTGCAAGAAAAACTAGCTTCCTTTCTCCATGGTTGCATCAACTTGTGTACATGTCTCTGCTACAATGTTGTTTCCACTGCTGCGCTGTCATCTCCAAAATCTAGTTACAGCCAGCAGCTCGTGAAAAGGCCTTTAATGAGAGTGGTACAGCAACCAGGTTACCTGCAGCAAAAGTGACTAGATATACAGTTATTGCATGCTACTGGTTTCTTCTTCTGTAGAGTCTCCATATCAACCTTGATATTTCTCTATGTTGACAGTGTAATGGAAATTCTATGTAAATTCATTGTGGCTTGTGCATAGGTTTTCTTTAAAATGCTATTTTCATGAAACCATAGAAATCTTAAACTTAATTTTCATGAAACAGAATCTCTTGGTGTTTTGCAAGTATACTTTTTTTTTTTTCACATTTGTTTTCATTATTTTATAGTATAAGCACTGACAGGATATCAATTTTGAAGTGCAAGCCATAGAGGCAGCTAACCTGCACTAAGTGCTATTTCGAAAGTATTCTTTTCACTCATTAGAAAGTCTGACCTACAAAAATAAAATGATCATAGAAAGGCTGTTGAGTTCTTGCCGCTTTGCTAAACGTTCAAATGCAGCCAGAAAGTGTTTAAACCACCTATCTTGTTAAGTCAGTTGATGGGCTGTGTGGTGCAAGAGCTGGGTGATACTTATGTAACATGTATCAAAATGACTACTGTGAAGTGATAAAAGTATGACCTATAATTGGAGTATCATATAGATGAACATGCCCATAGACATCTGATTGTTGTTCCTCTCTGTTCCAGCATACGAGGTATCCAAGCAGATTATCTTAAAATTTTGAAAGAAAAGCTTGAGGAAGAGGTAATTACTTGAACTCTATATTTTGATTTTTTACTGTACCTTTTAAGAATGTAATCAAGCTATGGAGGTATCATTCATATGATGTAGCTGTGTCTAGCAATTTCTCATGCTTGGAAATGACGAGGAATGTTAATGCACTCTCTTCATGATGGGTTACCTGAGACAGTGATTGGGTAAATACAACAGAAAAAGCCTCAAAAACACTTTAGAAGAGCAAGAACTGAGATGACATGGGGCACTACAAAAGTGTAAATTCTGTAGAGCAGCAAAATATTCAAGTCTAGATCCTTGATTCCCTGGGATAAGGATAGCTATAAGAACTAAAATCTACCCTCTAAACGTATAAGCTGTTTATTTTTGTTTGGTAAAATATGTTTATACCATAAAGTGAATATACAATTCAGGAAACTGTGAGGTTATGCTAATAATTTGACTTGATAGTCATTCGAAAATCTTGGTATGGCGATGGTCTACACGCTAGTTACATCTGCTAAAGAGTGGCTGTCTGAAAGATATTGTCAAGATGCTATCAATGAGGACATTGAAAACGAAGAGGCAGCTAAAGATGATGTATGTATTCCTCTGTGAATTTTTCTTTTTTGTTGGCTGCATTCTTACTAGATTTAAGTGAAAACATAATTTAGCATTCCAAGATATGTCCACTTGATCTCAAAAGCTTACCAAATCACTGTGCATTGATAATTTCAGATGTTTGCTGATGTCATTTTTATTTTCTTAAGAAGCCACTTCTTGCTCGTTATTCCATTTACAGGTAATTGTCCCACATGGAGAACCTGTTACTGTCGAGACATTTCTGGCCTGGAGAGAAATATTTGAAGCAGAGTTGGCCCTTGAGCGAGCCAAGTAAGTCCTATTATTTGAACACTATATTTCAGGGTCAAGGTTCCATTTCAATTCTGTTATTTGGATATGTTTCTAACCTTGAAACCTTACCATCCACAGTTAGGAAACAAAATCATCATATTTATTGTTTGTGTTTGTCGTTATTGTGTCGTGGTGTTTTCCTAACCCTAAATAAAATTTGTTAGTTGGCATAGCTACCCTTTTTTCATAGGGTATGGAGCGAGTGTATAGGGTCGCCTATCATGTTCATGAGGTTGACTTGGAAGAATTTAATAATTTCTGTGAGGCTGACTACCTTTGTCTAGTTTGATGGTGGGCTTGTCTTGACACAGTTCAATTGCAAAACTTGTGCAACGGATTGTTGCTGCAAACTGATAGTTGAATGATTTTAGAACTTGATGGGTCTAAAGCTAACTATTTCTAATTGAGATAAGGTTGCTGGTTCTCAATTTGCTTTTTTGTTAATGTTCACTTTGAAAACAATTTGATAGAGGGAGGTGGTCAAACCTTGAAGAAGTTAGCATCATTTGTTACTTTTAGGAGGTAACTTTCAAAATATTTTTTTGCTCTCATGTGCAAGAGAATTGTTGACTTCATGCCAAGCAAAAGACTAATCATACAGTAGACTTACCATGCATTAGGATGGACAACCCACCTATAGGTTCTATTTGCTTGTATAAAGAACTGGAGAAAAGAAGAGAATAAAGGTGCTTGTTCATCGGAGTTTACCAAGACTAGTTGTGGAACTTCAACAAGAACAGGTTTCATTTGGAATACACTACAAGAGTGAATTGGTTTGTTCATCTCATTGAAGAAGCCTTCTTTTATGTTAATACTACCCCCAGTGGTGTCTTGAAATTACAAGCACAATTACAAGCACTTCCCAAAGCTTGAATGTTTGATAGATGTCCCCTTCTATATTTTAAATAAACAACAAAAACTGCGTTTTATATCCAAAATGACCTTAATAGGTTTAAAACTACCCTATTTGATGGTATGAGCATTTTGGCATAAAAGGTGATTTGTGTAATATTTTCTTGAATGGGGAGGAGTTTCCTGTCAAACTTCAAAACTTTCAGGAGGGGGGGAGCGGTATTGCAATTTACTCATTATTTTAATTTGTCAATTTTCTATTTAGCACTAGGTTTAAATCACAAACAATCTAGAAGCCTATTTTTTATTCCAAGTGATGTTCTTCATGTTATGGGCAATATATAGTTGAGTCATTTGTTTCATAGATGTCTTTTTACGTTTTATATTAGCAAGCATGTGATGCTACCGTGTAAGGAAAAGTGGATATGCAGTTTCAGATGATTTTCTTGTACATCTCACCTCACAAAAAACCATGTGCTGCATTTTATGTAAACTCTTTATTTCTTAGATTATAATTGGATCACTGGAATAAGTTTTTGTTCAACCATTAATTCATGACTAATGTCTGGGACCATTTTTCAGGCTGATGCCGGAGTCTGCCCTCACAGCCCCAAAGGAGAAGAAGCTTACAGGCAGACTGTGGTATGAAAGTGGAAAAGCGGTATGCTATCCCTGACTTTTCCTCCCTCTTATAAAGTGGATGCACAATTCAATTTCCCATGTTAAGATTTGATGATATTCCCAAAATGTGCACTTAATAGACTGCTCTAAACCATAGCATCTAAAATATTAGTATCTCTGATGATGTATGGTTTCTTGGTGGCTGAGCTGTAGCAGTCATCCTGTTCGCTAATAATGCTTCCCTAGCTGAGCTGTAACAGTCATCCTGTTTGCTAATATTGCTTCCCTACCTGCGTTAGAGATGATATCCCATTTGCTCAATTTCAACTAATGATACAATAATGTTTAATCAAGTTTGGACTGGATGATTAAATAACATTATTCTTTTACCCCCAGTGCTAGCCCTTGGCTGATGAAATTTTATTTTAGGTCAAGAAATATGAATCAAGATGAACCATCAATGCTCTTAGACGTCATTAATTCATCCTTTCATTGAGTTGGCTATTTCACTTGATTAAAGGCATTTAGTAACATTTGAGGTCAACTCTGATTTAGATTGTTAGCACTGGGATGACTCAATATATTGATTGTCATTTTTACTGGCCACTCTAAATCACAGACCCGAGTCCATAAGATACAAGCAATATAGTTTCTAAAATAATTTGAATTCTCTCATACATCTTTTGCTGGCACATCTCAATAGCAAGTTGGGTTCTACTCTAGATGTCTATCATAGAGAAGGGTTCATTTTTAGATAGAAATTGCATTCCAATTTCTAACTGAACCTCTTTTATGCTAAAAGGTAAATAACATGTTGAGTCCCTTCTGCAGAAAGGTGCAGTAGCAGTCAATGAAGGATCTGATGAGGAAGATGAGGAAGAAATTGATTTTGATGACGACGATTTTGAAGGTGATTCTTTATCTTCTTGGTCTACAATTTATAGTTTTGGCATTTTATTGCCATGGAAATTTTATTTGGTAACTTGAATTTAAATGTTGGAACTTTATCACATGCATCCTTTTGAAGTATGTCCTTTCTTTGATGTAATGGCAGATGATGAAGAAGATATGCTTGAGCACTATCTGGCGGATAAATCTGACTCTTCTCACGCTTCAAGGAGAGCTGGGTAAATGAAAGTATTTGGTGTTGAAATTAAGGTTGTTGAAGGCAAGTGTATGGGCATTATCGGCCGAAAATTTAATTTCTTTCTGGGCGTTGTCCTACACGTATTTATATCCTTCTCCCCTATATATTTATTGAGTGAGGAAGAGGGATGTGTAGATCCGAGTGATTTCCTTTTGTTCAAGGGAGGGGCAGGAGGGGTTAATGTAGAGATGCAATCCAGAATTTAGAACAAGTTGAGAAAAATCTAGCACATAAATCGCAGTACTCTATTTGCTAAGTTAATCCATTACCATTACATGTGGACATTGTTAACGTGAAAATAAAGTCATGGTAAGCAGGGACGGCGTGACATATCCAGCCTTCCAAGCCTCTCCCAAGTCTCGATCCCGAGCTCCAGCACATAAAGGCTTCATTCCAATAAATGGAAACCTATACTGAAGATGCAGATTCGCAATGGCTGACAAACAGCAAGGATCTGTTCGTTTCTACTGTTTGAGATGGGGCTCCGATGGATGAAGGAGAACATCCTTCTCTTGCGCCACTAGATACATGTAAATGAGCATTTTTCGACTTGTCGAGCTGGTTAAAAACTACTCCAGCATGACAAAATTCATGAATTAAGTGTGTTGTTGATTCTAAATCCATGAGTTGAAAAGATCAGAATATTAAGCAAAGGAGAGCATTTTTCTCGGAATAGCAACGATGAATGATTGATTTTATTTTCAATCACAGTATTCTAATATTTCACAAGACTGCAACATCTGGATTGATTAATGGGTCCAGAATAGAACACACACCCCCTCGGGCTCTGGCGTCCTTCTATTCTCCACAAGAACTACGGATATTTTCACAATAAATATGTTGTAATAAACCCCCCACCGATTACCTTTTTGTGTCTCAGTTGATATTACACAAGTCGAGATACAGATCTTGGACCTTCCCTGGCATTAAGGATCCGCACGGTGCAGATAATGATCAATCATCTTTATGCCAAGGAGTGCCCTCTTCAGTGATCATACAACTTGACTTCTATACGCATCCTTGATCAGACATGGCTTGAGCAATGGTTAGAAAAGCAGAGAAGACAGCTCCGTGCACCAACGCCCTGAGAAGAACAGAGGATGAAAAGGCAGGTAAGGAAAATAATAGATCTCTCGTGATGCAGACTCAAAATAATTTCATGCATCGCATCATTTTGGCCGTCGGTGGTCTGTAGAATCTCCCTACAACGATACAAATAAAACCAAACAGTGACGCGTCTAAACTAATTTCACTGAATAGGCTTTTTAAACCTTTCACACTTGTTACACATACAAAGTCACTAGACGTGTTCTCAATTCATGAATTTGTGGACTATAAACAACATCATGAAAACCTTCACGGATTCAACTTTTGAAGAGCGTAGTAGATTGAACCAAGTCACCAGACCATCAACTCTTCTAACCATGGCGTCTCAAAACTGTACTTGTTAGATTTAGACTCTTAACGGAAAACACCTCAATAACTAGTTTCTGATACATAGCACACCGTGTGACAATATCATATAGTAAGAAACAAAAATCAAAAACTCATTGCATAATAATATAAATCGTGAAACATGAGAGCTCTCAAGTTGCTTTACGTTGGAATTTTCAGACTGACACTCGTTCCCCAACTGCTTGCTATGTAGGTCGCTTGGATCACAACTCATATAGACTTGATAAGGCGCTTACTCGGGACTCTCCTTTTGGTAGCCAAAATCGCTTGCTGCTTTCAGGGCTCTTCGGTAGATCCGTTTCATTGCTTCCTACCATTAGGAGGAGTAATTGGAAAATACACATAAATTACATCAATAAAAAAGAAAATCCAACCAAACTACAATGTATAATGTTCATCAGGTATATTTTCATCAGTCATCGGAAAGGAGAATGTAGGAATGAAGTACAACCAACAACCCACAAAGAGCGGATCCACCTACTGAACCCCAACACGGACCTAAACACTAGTCATTATGCAGTAATGTAGTGAGAAGGATCCCTTAAGAACACTTCAGGCCACTTCAAACATTATAATCTAATTTGCTGTCTGGACCAGAAATAAATATTTTACAACTTTGAGTTGATCATTTTGGAGTCATTTTAGAAGGAAATCTGAACAAGGTGGTTCTTGCAAGCAGATGACATAGCTTCTCAGTTTGAGCACAAAGCTCCAAGCTTTAAGAAAATCCCATTCCAGCTAGAAAATATTCAAAACATGAAAAAATATAAAAGCAAAATTGCCTTACCTGCAATTTAGATTCAAAGTCCTCAGGTGATCAGTTCAGCAAATTGCACTCATGGTTTAATTCAAGCTCCCCAGCAACAACCTGCACCCAGGTGTATTACTGATTTAGCACATATAAATAGGCTGAATAAAATTGTGAAGACTCAAACCCATCTTGCACAAACAATGATAAACTGACCAGTCTTTTCAATCCACCTTCAACTTTCTAACATAGATTGCAAGTGCAACACAGCTTTGAGACCATATTTGGCCACAGCTACGCTTGACGAAACTAGTCAACCCTAATTCTGCAAATTACAAACCCCGGCTCACCACAACCCTTTGTGGGACAAAAATCCAAAGTAGTCCTACATCAAGCCCTGAAAAATAGCACTCTTTAGAGAAGTTGGAACTATGACAATTATTCAAGTTTCAATGATTTTTGACTCCTACGCTCCTGGACTTCTACAATCTTTTGAATAGTAGCAGAACCTTCCCCATGCAAAAAAATAAAGGAAACAAGCCTACTTCATAATCATGATAAGATGCATTTCTTGTCAAAAGTTATGCTTGGTCAACACTCATCCCCAGAGCATGGGGTGGAGTCATAATATGTCAAACATAAATTCATGTCATTGTTCTTTTTCAACGTGTATTGAATATTTATGGCGCACAAGTTAACTGGAATAACCTATATACCTTCCAGCACCAGTTTGAAAGTCATGAAGGAGGAAATATTAATTCCATAAGGGATTACGCTGGTAACTCCTACCTTGTACAAGGATACGATAGCCTGAATTAACCAGATTAATGGCATCAGATTGATCGATTTCATTCTGGTAACCACAAGGAAATGCAACATCACCCCTTTCACTCCAAGGTTTTGCTTCATCATAGTACTTTGATCGAGCATAAGTCTTTGAGTAGTCTCTGCAGGTTCCACATTTATAATAACACTATAAAATGTTAACAAATCACCCCAGCAACAAGATTAATGATGACTAAGGAAAACACACCGCAAACTTCTCTGCTGCGCTTTGATATCTCTCAGAAAACATATTTTCATGTAATCAAATCCATCCTCATCCACTAAATATCCCTTTGAATCTGTCCAATATTTTGATACATGTTACAAGAGTTGCTACTCAAATAATCCTCCGCAGCAAAACCTCAACTGCATTATGGCCATTAACCCCTAAATATCAGAAATACTGAAAGTGGAAGAACCAAATAAACAAAATTGTGAAAAGAAATAGAAAGCTTTTTCTGTATTTTTATGCTTGTTGACGAGATACAAGATAAAAGACCTGCAAAACCTTGAAGGCATCACTCCTCTTGCAAGTCTTCTACATAAGTTGGAAGAAGCACTTTTGAGAGATGCAGTTGAAATAGAAGAACCTTACATACCTTATCAACTAAAACTCAAAGGTCATATAGATATTGTGAGTTGTGATGATCAACATAGCTTGTTCTTGTTGAGGTATTTTGACTTGGGAACTAATTTGACATGCTGGAGCCCATCACTCAATTTGATTGTATAAAATATTCACGGACAACTAAATGTACCTGATACTGTGATTGGAAGAGCGCCATAACCAATAAGCTTCTCTAGAACATGCATTGTAATCTTTCCAGAACCACTTACAGCACATCTGAATGGGAAATTAGAAAAAAAAAAGCTAAAAATTTGCAAAAGAAGCTCAGCGTCAACTGAATGCTTTATGTAGTATATTAAGCAGCTAATAAACCTAATAAAGGTGAGAAATATTCTGATATTTGAAAGAATCAAACGCAGTCATGTCTCAAACACAAAACATCTCACCGTGCATTATGGAGAATGTAAGAATATATTTCTTAGGCCTATACTATGCCATTGGCTTGAGGGATACTGTCATCAACAGCAACAAGTTTTTGGAGTCAAGGGAGGAACCTTAGTCCTTTGATTTCTTTATTCATGCCAGCAAGCTTACGCTGCACAAAGAAAACCTGCAAAAGCATGATGAATTTGTTAGATATTAAGATGCTTAAACAAGAGTAATACAATGAGCTCAATAAACTCATTAAGAAGAAAAATATATAGTAAACCAGAGAATAAAGAATTTCACACACAGGTAACAATCACAGGCTATGGCAAAACAGAGAATAAAGAAGTTTACACATGGATGCACACAGCTAGAAAGCACAAAACTTAAAAACATGTTGCACGTGCAGTAACTAAGAGTTTGAAGGGAGAATCATTACCAGCCCATAGCCAGTAGCTTCAGTTCGAAGGCTAGAACCAGACCAAAATACCCTGGCCCTGTAAAACTTCCCTGCATGAGTCGGGCATGAATATGAAAGAGGCACAGATAAGTCTCTTTCCATGATGAATACTGACATAACAATAAAATTCAAGCACTTATAATACAAGGTGGAAGATACATTAAAACTTCTGTACAGGAAGCTACAGGAAAAACAGGAAAAAGGCATCTCACATAATAAAGTGTCAGTATGGTTAGATTATTTAGAACTAGCTACCTTCAGTCGAGACTGTAAGGCTCTCTTTTATCCCAAGAAGAGCAGTATTGGCAATTTGATTTTAAAAGGAGAAAAGTAGTCTGTCTGAAGGTAAAAAACAAAGGTCCAAGATTTTGAATCAATTAAAATAGACATGGGCATGATATAAGATTCTGACAAGAACAATTCTCAGTCCCTGTTCATTGTGAACTAGAGTTCCTAAACAAAGCTATGGGTTAGAGAAATCATTTCTTTCCTGTGCGCTTACATTTAGTCGTAGTTCAATGAAGTTCCAGAAATAGAATTTTTTTCAATTGAAACCTTTCGTCTTTCTCAATCTATTTTTTTTTCTTTTTCCCTTAATCTTCACTACCTCATATTACCCTTACATGTTTTACTTTATTTTTACGCATTATTTGTTTGCTAGAAAGTAGTTTTTGTTTAAAAAATGAATTCCGTGAAAGTGAATTATTTTTCGATATATGGTAGTGTAATGAAAAATAAGTTGAAAAACACTTTCCAGTGTTTGGTTATGTAATGGAAAATGAGCTGGAAAATAACTTATTAATGTTTTATTTTTTTCAAGTTTATTAAAATAATGAAGAACAAATCTTACCAATTAAAAAATTGAATGGAAATGAAATTGAAAAAAAATATAATTTCTAAATTATCTCAAATAAAATAAATAATAATCAAAATAATAGAGATCAAATCTAAAAAATAAAAAAATTGAAAGATGAAGAAATAAAAATAAAAATAATTAACACTTCATAAATTATTTCAAATAAAATAAGTAACAATCAAAAGAATGATGGCCAAATTTGATAGATAAAAAATTTCAATTAAAAAATGATAAGGGAAATGCAAATAACAATTATAAAAATAAGAACCAAAATTAATATAAAAATTAAATTCTAAGGGATGCAATTGAAAAAAAAATATTAAAAACAAAATATATATAGCAATCAAAAGTTTGAGGACCAAATGTGATATAATCAGTAAATAATATGATATTTCTAAAGTTTTCACAACTTCCAGAAAGTATTTTCCGTCCAAAATAAAAGGAAAACAATTTTCTGAAAACCAAGCCAAATTTTTTTTTGACCGGAAAGTGTTTTCCGTTCACCGGAAAATGCTTTCCGTTCACCGGAAAATGCTTTCCGTTGACCAACTTTCATAATGGCAAACAAATACAGGAAAATTTAGAAAGTAGTTTCCCGGAAACCAGTTTTCAAGAAACAAACATAGTCTTAGAGAATTCTTATGGATTTGAGTCGAACCCTTCCATCATGAAGCTCTTGTAATTGAATCCCAAACGAATTTTATAATTTTATTTATTTATTTTTGAGTCACAAAGAACTCTTATAAATTTTTTATGATGCAGAGCCTCAAAGGATCCTCATAGGTTTTTCTTTACTTTCGAGTCGAAGACTTTTGCAATTTCTTACAATTGAGTATCAAAAGGCTCTCGCAAATATTTCTTTACTTTTAATTCTTAGAAGTCTCTTGTATTTTTCTTATGTGATTATATATTAGAGGACTCTTATTAATCTTTCTTTACTTTTGAGTCTTAGAAAACTCTAGCATTTTCTTCTACAATCGAGTCTCAGAGGACTTTTACAACTCTTTCTTTACTTTTGAGTCTCGAGAGACTTTCACAAATCTTTCTTTACTTTTATGTCTTAGAGGACTTTTGTAATTTTCTTATACGATGTTTCAAAGAATTCTCACAAGATATGTCTTTACTTTTAAGTCTTAGAGAACTCTTGCAAATCTTTATGTGTTTACGTCTCAAAAGACTCTTACAAAATTCTTTATTTTCAAGTCTCATAAGACTTTTGTAAACTTAAGTCCAAAGGATCACTCCTATGAATTTGAATCCCAATTGATTCTTTTAATTTCAATTCTTAAGGTTGGTCGCCTCTCGGTTTGAGCACCTTTTAAATTTTTCTTGTATACACCATCTTTTTTTTATAAGCTTACTAAACAAGCCTAAGAAAAATTATTATTTATAGACTTTCTACTATAAGCATTGTAAAAAGAGGGTAACTATCATAACTCAATTTTGATCCCCCTGTTTCGATCATATATTAAAAAAAATCCAAAAAAGCGCATTTTTTACACAATATGGTCAAATTCTCTGCCATTTCATGATTTTCGACAACCTTTTCATTTATCATTTTTATTTTAATGAGTTTTCAAAAATTAAAGTTTTGAAAAAAAAGTAAAAAAGTAATGACAATAAAATAAACAAAAAGCTTAGTGAGCATAGTAATAATTAAGGATGACATAAAGGACTAATATGAACATTTCTAACCCCTTCCCCAAGCAATTTAAAGATTAAAAAAAAGAGAGAGAGAAAGATGTGGAATGTTAAAGACTGAGATAGGAGAAGAGAGAATAAAGAGTAAAAAAAGAGAATATAGGATAAGAATTAAAAAAATATTAAGTAGTATATAAAAGGGGTGGATAATAGAGGGAAAAAAAGAAAAACATTGAATAGAAAAAAGAGAGAATTTTTTGTGTAGAGAAAAAGAGAGAAAGAAAAAGATAAAAGAGATTAAAAAAAGGGGAATTGTGACAGCCCTCCCCTCTTATTTTTCTCAGCCATTAATACAACAACCACCATTATAGACAACGTTACTCACCCCAACACCATTGACAGCCCATCCTTCACACCATAGCCATTATCCTTACCAAAAAAAACTCAACTCCCCACGTAGACAACAACAATGTCAACTCGGTAGCCATCACCATGTTTTTAGTCGACCTAAACCAACCTTCTTCTGTAAACCAAACAATGACAACACCTTCTTCATCTCGCTCACCATAATAGCCTCCACCAAAAACATTTAATAATAGAAATAACAGCCTAACCTGTGATGGAGAAAGAGAAATGAAGAGAAAAGAGAAGACTAAAACTTCAAATGACTTAATCTCCTTTCTTAGGTGGTGGTATGTATTACTTCCAGTGTAGAGAGGAAGAGATGGTGACAATTATTTCAATTTACTAGGTGATGCTCCTTAACAGCATTAATGTGTGGTTCAATATGCCAGCAGTAGTGATGACATGGAATCCACACACCAACACTATCTAGATTGATGTCACTATTCTAATCATTTTTCAGCTTCTCCCGGGTGATCCCAACAACTTTTAAAGATTTTTCTTGAACCCTAAATGATTTTTTTTATTATTTTTAATGCATTATTAATTTTTTTTCATTGATTATGATGAATATTTAAAGTGTTAGGGCCCATACCTTTATGTTACAACCCTAAGGCTATGAGGTTGTCGGGGCTTTATTGTTTTAGGTGGAATAAAGTTATAACCAATACTCCACGATGGGGTTGGGATGATAGGTTGCAACAGGTTTATTTGAAACATAATGGTTTAACCTCGACATTGAAAGTTTTGTGTATGTATGTATGTTTAGATATTTATTTTCAAACAAATAATGAAAAACAACATTGACGAGTTTTATCAAGTTAGAGTCATGATTGTTTTATCAAACTTGGGTATTAACAACTAGGTTAATGTGTCTCTTAGTTTTTATGGACCGACGTAGGCCTGGCGATTTAAAAAAAAAAATTGAAATGAAGTAAGATTTTAGGAAGTTATTGAAAACTTTTTGATGAATTTAAATAGGCAGAATGTTTATTGACTTTTGGGTTTGAAATTTTAATTTTTTCTTGTAACGATAATAAATTGTTATGGAAATAAATAAATTAATAAGAAAAAAGGTAATAATTAGGGGAAAGAATCCCAAAAATTTAGTTGAGAAATATTAAAATTTGTTTATAAATCAATATGCGAAAATACTAATGATCAGGAAAAACTACAAATAATAAAACAAATTATTAAGGAGGGGAAATTCTATAAATAATGGCAAAATAGCCCCCTTCTACTTTAAAAGATTTGGTTAGCCCTACTCTTAGAGAAGAATGGTTTGATCTTCATTTTTTTCTAAAAGTTTTGAGAGATTTCTTCTTATAAAAACATGTTAAGCATGTGTTGGATAGATTATTATGAGAAAAGGTGATTAATATGTGAATTTAGGAGAAAGTTTAAGAGATAAAAAAAGTTAGAAGCATGAGAGAGAAACATGGGGTTTTTAAGGGAGAATGATTAAAGGAGGAGAAACCTACAAGAAGAACCATAAATTAAACTCAAAACCAATTTTTACTATGTTTCTCACTAATTATTTCGTTATGTTTTGGATTTGGGACAATTTTGGGTGAAAACTTCATTTCAAGTTAGGGTTTTTGAACAAAATTTAGGGGAAATGTGTTTAATTGTAGAATTGTTATAATGACATGGAATATATGTTAGCTAGAGTAAAAAATAGTTAAAATTAAAGAAAAAACAATAGATGGTAATGGTCTTTAGGGCAAACTAAGGTACATGTAGGGGGGATAAGAATTTAGTGGAAAACTAGTGAAATCGTGTGTTAGTTTGAAATAAATATGTGAAAAATGTATTTTGAATCGAGTGTTAATATTCATTCTATAAATTGTGTTATAGATATTCTAAGAAAAATGATTTACATATTATGAAAATAGTGAGAATTGTTGAAATGATATGTAAAAGTGATAATTAGAGTGTGTTTTGAGTGTGTGGCATACAAAGACAGAAGTGTAGAATATAATTTTGAATACTAGCTAGATTCTTAAAAGTACTGAGTTTAACTAGGTGTGGATTTTGACAGTTGTTACGTTGTGAGATTTCATGAATATGGAATTGTTAGATTCTACAATATTTTGTATTTAGTAATGTGCTAAGAAAGAGTGAAATATGTTTATATTAAATGAAAAATTATTGACTTGAATACGGACGAGTCAATTTAGGAGACATATTGACTGGTGTTGTATCTTCTTCTTGAATTGGGAGAGGCATGAGGAGTTGGGCTATCAATTGGAGAAGTTATGTCTATAAAAGAAGCATGTAGGTGTTCGACACCTCATTCTCTTTAAATTTTAGTATATTTCTTTAACATTGTTTTCTTCATTATTGTATCATTATTAATTAAGGGTTGAAATGAAAATTGTGGTGTTATGTTTTGAAATGGAAATAATGTATTACTTGATTGAAACGAGAATATATAAATCAATTGTAGAAGATATATTTTGATATGAATTAATTACAAAATATTTCTTATTTATATTAGTTGATCGTGTTGACAGAACTAAAGAGATGTTATGATACTTAGTTAATCATGTTAACAATAATTAAGGATATATTGTTGATATTAATCGACCATGTTGATAGAACTAAAGAAATGTTTTGATATGTAGTTAATCGTGTTGAAGGTAACTAAGGATATGTTGTTGACATTAGGTGACCATGTTAATATAACTAAATAGATGTTTTGATGCTAAGTTGACCATGTTGGCGGTGACTAAGAAGATGTTTTAATGCTCAATTAACCTTGTTGATGGTAACTAAAGAGAGATCATTGATACTTGGTTGACCATGCAGATAGTAACTAAAGAGATGGTTTTGATACTTAGTAGACTTTATAGATGATGAATAAGGTGACGAGTACGATATCTAGTCATCCGTGTTAACGACAACTAAGGAGACTAATGTAAATTTTAGTTGGTTATATTGGCAGTGACTTAAATAAGTATAGACATACTAATTATCGATGTTATGGCGAGAAATTTTGAATTATTACTAGTATTTAGTTGATGTTTTTTTGTTAATGATAATGAAAGCTTCTTGATAAGGTTTTCGAGTTATTTATATATATATATATATATATTCCTTGTAGGTCCATCTCATTCAGCAGCTGCATGTGTTTGGTATTGTGGTAGCTTTTGTGGTTGTGGTTTGAAAAAAAATTGTTTTGCAAAAAGTACTTTTAGTTGAGATTGGTTTGGTATTTATATATGTTTGGTTAAAACTGTGGTTGAAATTGAGGTTGAACAAAAATTAGATTAACGTGTTTGATTAAAAGAATGCTTTTTAAATTGAAGTTATAAAATAATTAAAATATATATATTAATATTGATGGTTTTTTAATTTAAATATTGTAGATTTAACTATTGTTGTTACATCATGAAATAAATAATATTGATATCAAATATTTTTTATTGTTTCATTAAATGATCTATAATTTTATCACGTACGAAATCCATCCGACAAGGACTCCACTTTCCTTGGTTTCTTAAGCGCGCAACAACATCAGGTAAAATATCATCAAGAACAAAATTGGGATTGCGATCAAAATCTACAAATGCGCTGGCATCAAGCGATCTCCTTCTAATTTTTGGAATAAAACACAATTAAAAATAAAAATAAAAATTGATTTTTTTTAACTGGATCGGACCCGGCAAGAACAAAATTGGGATTGCAATCAAATTCTGCAAATGCTACGTCATCAAGCGATCTCCTTCTAATTTTTCAAATAAAACACAATTAAAAAAATAAAAAATAATTTTTTTTCACTAGGTTGAACCCGGTTCAATGCATTTAGCTTTGAACCGGACTCGGTCCGACCAGAATAGTGGATAGTGACTCCACTGTTCACGTGAACAGTGGAGTTTCACTCTCCACTATTCACTTGTTCACTTAAGTGAATAGTGGAGAGTGAAACTCTCAACTGAACGTCCGCAGGTTTGCGGAAAGCAGCTGAGAGCTGCTTTCCGCCAACCTGCATTTTATATTAAAATCTACATGGGTCCCACATACACAGTAAACTATGTTGTGGGATTACTAAATAGGTTGCGTCTGCGTTTTGCTTCAAACGCAAACGCAACCTCCTAAACAAACGGACACTTAGTTCACTTAGATTTTGTTAGGTATATAGCCTATGTAGTTTAATTAGTTATGTTGTTGTAATAATTTTATTTTGGAATGAGTTTAATTACAAAACTTTACTTAAAATATTATGTACATTAAACTCTTTTGTGTTAAATTAAACTCTTTTGTGTTAAATTCATTCATGCATTCATATTGTAGAGAATATAGTATACTAATGAAAGAAAAAAAGTTATAATTGTTATAGTTGATTGTGGATAAACTATGAAAAAATCTTTAATAAATGAACTAGTGGTATGTATAAGGCATATGTGTGGAAGTTACTAAAATATGTTTTATGTGGGATATAGCGAGATGAAATTTTGGACAAGGCCACATATAAGGGAGGCTTTACCAAAATTTTGTTAAAATCAAAAAAATTATAAATTATAAATAATAAATGAATGGCCTGAATTAAAAAGTATATGTAATGTTCAATGGATATGATTTATGAAAAGAAAAATTGTGCAGGTAATATCTAAAAATAGTGTGGATGAAATAACCACACCGATAAGTGATATATATATTAAATCATAAATTTCATTTCGCATAGAGTCAGCATGAAATGTTGAAGAAGTAAACCATTGGTAACCGATGATGAATGATTGGTAATAATTTAAAGGAGAATTATCTCATCACTGGTTAAAAAAATAATTGTCCTTATTTTCATAAATATCATATGAAATGTTGATTTTAATACATATAAACTAACAAGATGTTACAGATTTGTTCATCATATTTTGAAAACTTGAATTTTTACAATTAGGTTGATATGTCTTTTAATTTTAGAAATCCATATAAACCTAACATGACATCTTTAAACAAAAAAAAAAAAAAAAGGTTAATAATAATTCCATGAGTCTCCAAACTCTTTATGGTAAATCCATGTTTGTATTTGGACATCCTTTCCAAGTAATCTCTATCCTATAAAAGTTTTTTGAAAAAACTGAGCAACAGATGGAGAAAAACAAGCACCAAAATAGAGCCAGATTTGCTATAAAATGGGCTGAAAAAAATCACTAGAAAAAAAAGCTCAAAACCAGGCCTAAATGAGGTGTTTGATGGGCTCAAAGTTGTGCCCATTGCAACAAAAACCAAGCCCATTGCATCTAAAACAAGCCCAAGCTTGAAAAAAAAATGGTGCAAATTCAAGCAAGAAGAGAGACGGAGAAGGCAAAACCAAAATTGTGACGATGCTCCTCCTCCATAGACTTCCCATTAACACATGTCAAATAGGAAGGGTCATCTCTTCAAAAAGAATCTAACGCAACTAAAAACTCCTTGATTAGCCACTAAAAGTTGCCACACCCACCTCAAGTATATAAGAACATTATTCCAGACGCCAGTTCGTGGGCGTCACGCGTTTGACATTTTTTTGTCTTTTTTTTATTATGGTCCTAGATTCCATAACTCCTCTCCAAATTAATCCGTGGTATTAGCCACCTATCAAAATCACCCTTGAAAAAAATATTCTTCGTCCTAGGGGGCTTCCTCAACCGAGTTCTCAACGAACAACCCTTTTCCAAGTACAAGCATTGAACACGGTCCACTTCTTAGTCAAACTTGTCTCCTTTGTAATTGATTCTTCTACCTACTTGACTTGCTATAACACTTATCTTCAACTCCTATGAACGTAACTCAAACGAGATCCTTAACTCTCATATAAAGGGACTCATGTATGAAATATTTCTTAATACTATTTTCACTTGCATTAACACAAAGTTACAACACCTCATAAACAAGTTCAAGCATTGATATTGTCTTTGTTCATTTGAGTGGAAAATGGATGATTTGTGCAATAACCTGCAGTGAAAGAGATAAATTCCAAGAAACACAAATTGCCTATCCTACCCTTTGTGATTATTAGCACTCTAATAATATATAATAATTGAAAGAAAACCTATTTGAAGCTGTAAAAGGAAAAAAAATAAATTAGAGTTATGTAACTTGTATTTGTTATTAACAATAAACTAAAAGAGAAGGGAGTTTTACTATATCCCTCCTCACAAAGCATTTTTCTTTGGAATAATGTTTTGCATTTCTTTTTTTTTCTTCTTTGATTTTTTTTTTAAATTTTATCCTTTAATATTATATTTTTTTTATTTAGTCATCACACTCTCATGACACGGATCTTAAGTTTAACAGGTTAACCCGGTCGACTCAGATTTTTTTCTTTTTCTTAATTTTTCTTCAATTTCATCATTCAATATTGATTTGATTAAGAATTAAACTTCATGATTTGTTTTATTTACTTTTCATTAGGTTATCCTGATCTGATCTTATGACCCGAGAATAGTGCTTAACAGATTAACCCAAGTTGACTCAAGTTGTTTTTTTTCTTTTATGTACTTTTTTTTCAATTTTATCATTCAACATTAGATTGGTTGAAAATTGAGTTTCGTAATCTATTTTGGCTTACCTTTTATGAGAATATCTTGGTCTCAAGATCAATGTCACGTATTTTGACATTTTAACCTGGTTAAATCAAATCATTTTTTTTTTCTGAGAGGTTATATCAGTCCCATGACCCAGGTCACAGATCCTTCAACATTGGACTTGCATTTTATTGGGTTGTCCCCATCTCATGACCCAGGTCGCGGGTTAACCTAATTGACTTATTTTTTTTAATTGACTTTTTTTTTAATTTTTTCAATTAATAATGTGTTTGATTGGGAATTAGGTTTCATGAGTTGTTTTGATTTTTTTTCTCATTAGGTTATTCTAGTCTCATGACCTAGTAATAATGCTTAACAATTAACTCGGGTTGACTTAACTTATTTTTTATGTCATTTTTTTAATTAAAATTTTTATAAATTTCATCGTTCAACAATAGGTCCAACATGAGTAATTGAGAATCGAGCTTTATAATTTGTTCTGACTTTTTCTCTATGGGGTTATCTCAATCTCAACATCAAATTCACGGATTTGATAGATTGACCTAAGTTAAATCAGGTCAGTTTTTTTATTTTTTTTATAAGGTTATCTCAATCTGATGACTCGGGTCATAAGTTTAACGGATTGACTTATGTTGTTTTTTATATTCTTTTTTTAATTGATTTTTTTTTAATCTCATCATTCAATATTGAGAAGGTTGGAGATTAAAATTCATAATATATTTTGATTTGTTTTTCATGAGGTTATCTTGGTCTTATAAACTAAGTTGCAAGTTTGACATGTTAACTTGGGTACTTTTTAGGTCTTTTTTTAATTGATTTTTTTTTCAATTTTATCCTTCAATATTGAGTTGATTTGAAATTAGACTTCATAATTTATTTTGGTTTGCTTTCTATAGATTTATCATAGTCTCATAACCGGGTCATAAATTTAACATGTTAACTCAGGTTGTTCAAAATTAATCTAATATGTTGCTATTTTAATATTAAAAAAATATCATCTTTAGTAATATTTGAATATTTTTTCAACATCCAAGAAAAATTTAAATTTAAATTATTCGCAGCATATTGCATGTAAATCATATAATAAAATAACAATTATAGTTTTACCTTCTCTCTTTCCTCTTAATCATTGTTGCTTACCTCCCTTTTGTTCGATAATCATGATAGATTTAATAATATTCTTAAACAAACAAATGATGAGTATGTTTGACAGTATAGTTACGGCTGCTTTTCAAATAATTTTTTGTGCCGAAATACATATCAATAATGTTTTTTCATTTTTAAAAATTATTTTTGACATTAGCACATCAAAACAATCTAAAACATATAAAACATATTAAATTTTAGCAAAAAAAATTAAATTTTTTGGGAACACGGTGCCCAAACGGTTTCTAAATTACCCAAGTATAAAAGGCTATTTTTCATTACTATTTTCAATAACAATGATATTAATAATAATATTAAAAATTATTATTACTATTTTCATTAACAATGATATTATTTTTCTAAAATTAAATTTATCATTTATATATATAGTTTATATTCATGTTGTTTTTTTCATGTTTATACTTTGTAGGAATTTGAACAAAATAAAGGATGCTTTAGATTCCATTAGTTTTGATAATATTAACCTAACTTTATATTTAAAATATTTGTGTTAAAACGTTTTACTTTCATAGTATTTTGATATTTTGTTTAAGTTAAAAATCTATTTAATCTTGACTATTTAGAAATATTTTAAATTTTAAAATTATATTTGTTTGGTATTGTATTTGTATTGCATAATTTATAATTAATTTATCTTGAATTTAAATTATGTTTGTTGAATTATATATATATATATATGAACAGTACAACCCTGAAACGGCACACCGAAATACTCCGAAACTGAAACATTTCATTCCAATTGAAAAAACGAAACACCTACCGAAACGAAATTAACAACCTTGCTATAAATACCACCAAATAATGCAAATATTTGTGTTCTAGTCCTTCCAGTCTCCCTATTATGTCCCCCTTAACCCAACACAAATAAAAAAAAAATAAATGGAATGGAAGCAAACTAAAATGGTACATACAAAATACCACATTAAACGGTTCAAATGAACTTAATTATTAATTAAAGATTGAAGTCTATTTTAAGTGATAAGATTGTTCAAGCGGAAGAAGAAGAAGCAGCATTACAATGATTAAAGCCATACCAAACAGCATTAGGGATGAATGTGTTGTAGTAAAATGTAACAGAAGAAGTGTAATAGCCAGATATGGTGATAGACTCAGGTTTCCAGCCATCGTAGCCATTTCTGTAGAGGTACACATAGCAGATCTGGTATGTACACGGCCCATCAATGTGAAATGTATCTGTTGAGCAACTCTCAAATGTTCTTGAACGTGGATCATCAAGTCTCGGAACATATACCTGGTCATTCATATATAATTTTTTTTTTATCAAGAATTGAATGCCAATGACCCAGAACATAAATTAAACCTCAAAGAATTAGGTTGTATTTTGCAGCATTCATTGACAGTACTTTGGCATGAATAAGCTTAAATTATCTGTATCTACTGAAGGTGATCTGAGGCTAAAGTTCAATTAGAGCTGGTTAATTTTCAGTTTACCTTCTTACGAAAAAAAGAATTGTATTGATAAATAGATGATAAATTAAACAAGTATATTATTGAAGAATAAGCTTCAAGGGGTAAAATGAAACTAACCATGTATATATACACCCATAAACATATGCTTCTAATGAACCAAAAATCAAAGATTGCTTCTAATAAGATTTTGACTAAAAATTAATTATCATATGCTTCTAATAAACTGCTGCTGTGGAGCCTTGTTTGGACACCAACCTGATACCCATAAGCATCTCCAAATGCAAGGCTGATCCGATCACGTGTATACCGACTTGAAGAACAGCTTGTTCTTATTGTCACCGTGTAAGAACAGCTGCTTGCAGTATTCTAATAATCATGTACATTTACGCCATAAGAACAGATATATAGATAATTAACTAAAGAATTAATAATTAGAGTAAACAATTTCATCAGATCTTCTTAATTCATACATACATGTATAAGAAGAAGAATCTACTATACAATTTACAGGTTAAATCCTTTAAATTTTTTTTGCATATATTATATCAGTCATAAAACTAATTAACTTGTCTTGAAAGAGCAAATATATAAAAATCCTCTAATTATCTACAGACTACTTCATACCTGCAGTGTCGTGTTGATCTTGAAGGAAGTGAGGGGCTGTGGCTGTGTAATCTTTGACTTGGCTTGTGGCGGTGTGAATAAAACAGCCAAATACAGCCAAAAAGTCACCAGTGCTTTGCCGTCGATCATTTTTTCTTGAACTAGGTGGCCAGAAAGTGAGAGGGATGGGTAGCAACTGTGCTTTAATACAATTAATTTTGCCTCTGTATTTTAGGGGCACAAAATAGATGAAGGGCATTCCAGAAACAGAATAGGGGTACATCAGTCTTTTGCTTCTCTCATGTATTTTAGTGTTTGTTTTTTTTGTGACATCATCCGAAACCTTATTTTCTAGATGCTTCTTTATCTAATTGGTTGTGTTTTTTCAATTTTAATTTATTCGGACTACGTTGTTTATGAGTCAAGATTAAGCTATTTTTAAGTAATTTTAAAGACCGACTTTTAATTTTTAAATTTCTTAAATTTTAATTTAAAAATATAAAAAAATGAACAAATCTCGTTAATGATAAAACCGCTCTTGAGTTTCTTATCCGATTACATAATTTATTAATGTATTTCAGCGATACTTTTAAGATTATGAATTAAAAAATAAATTTAAAAAAATTATAAATTATATTTTTTTTATAATCAAGATTTTAAAAAGAAAATTTTAGTAAGATTCATAAAAAATTATAGTCAAACATTTTAAAATTATAGTTAAAATAAAATATAATTTTAATTATTTTTTATCACATTATAAAACAAACCGTTTATTATATTCGGGATCTCGTGACCAGTAATTTATAATACTCAGGCTATAATGACCTGGAATATATATGTCGTATTTGCTTTTGTAATTTTGTAAAATTAAAAAATTTTTCTTTAAATTAATGAATATTTTTATATTATTTTAATATATTAATATCAAAAATAAATTTTAAAAAAATATATATTATTTTATTATATTTTTAAATAAAAAATAATTATTATCAGCTATTTGTCTAACCTCTGTATACCGGAAACACAGCTAATACGGTATGCATTGATTAGAAATAAATGAGTGACACATGTGCCTAGACATATACCATCAATATCTACCAACAAATCTATACATAACATGGCCTCGACACATAAGCCGAGATCTAGTCAATAGCGCACAGTAAATCTGTAAGAGACTAGACCCAAAACTACTAAACAAAGTGTCGGTATTACATTAGTATTTCTACTGTAATAGTTGTTATTTTTTAAAAATATTTTTTATTTAAAAATATATTAAAATACTATTTTTATTTTAAAAAATTTATTTTTATTATTAATACATCAAAACAATCTTAAAACTTTAAAAAAATTAATTTAAAGCAAGTAAAAATAAAAAAATTTCATAAACACGATTTGATCGAAAAAACAAACACAACCTACATCTTCTCGTGTTACATTCATATTTGAATTTATTGTCAAAATTTGTATTTTAAATTTTATTTTTTTACTTAAAAATATATTAAATTAATATTTTTAAAAAATATTTTTTTGATAATTTTGATATATATAAAAAAATTAAAAATATATTATTTAGATATATTTTTAATTAAAAAAATATTTTAAAAAAATACTGCATTGCAAGATCGCAACAAAAGCATTCCATCAAAATCGATTAATTATTATACTATTCTTATACCTGTGTTATGATACAGTAGGATTCTATGTTAGTTTTTTACATAAAAGAAAGTATTTCTTATGTTTTAAATATGTTTTTGGATATCATAATTTTTAATTGAGAAGCAAAATGATGATCATCACGCTTAATAAAATAAATTAAAAAAATAAAATGATAAATTAAAAAAAATTGTTAATGCTAATTAAATAATAAAACATGAAGTCGTTATTCCTAGTAAATGTAAAAGATAAATACAAATATAAATATTTGACACCAATTATCCATTTTGTTTTACACATTTTCATTTATTTTATGTTAGAAGTTAATTCTCATTCCTAATAACAAATTATTTTTATATAAAATATAAGAGAAAAACATTACATATAAATTATAATAATATCTTTGAAGCTTTGTATATATATATAATTATTTTTGAAAAAATGAACTGAGTACTTAAAAAAAAAAGAAGATAGTATTAAGCAATATCTAAATAGAAAACATTTATGAAAAAAAATAAAGTTAGGTGCTACTAAACCTAGTAGACGAGCCCCAAGTGCTTGGCCAACCATAAAATATTACAGGGTCGCACGTCTACCAATATGTTTTTTAAATAAACAAATGACTTGTCATATACTTTATTTATTTTTTTCATAACCAAGTGATAGATCATCTTTCATAGAAGATGACCCGTCACATGTTAGATAGGAAGTGACCGAAAAATTAGGATTCGAGTTTTTTTAGCCATAAAAGCTATTGTTTTTACTTTTTTTTACTTAAAAATACTTAAAATCATCTAAAAAACCTATATAAATCTATTTTGAGCCCCGAAACACCATCTCCATTGATACAAAAATTGAATTTTTTATTGGATGGAATGTGACCATATAAGAACTTTATCTATCTTCAACATTTTCCATGGATTTTCTCTTTTCTCTCTCAACAATTAAGGTCTAAAACATGAAGAAAATCAAGTTCCATACCAAAACATGAATAGCTAAAATAACAAGGACAAAATGATAAAAAAATTACAACTTTAGGGACTAAACTAAAGTTTTTTGTGACAGATTAGTAATTGAGCTTTTTTTATTCTTTGTCAAATTTAATTCTCATTCTTTTAATCGTTATTTTTACTATAGTTAAAGCTTGATTTCACAAAATTGATTTTCAATCAATCTTTGAATATTGTTAATATCTTTATACATACAGGGTAATGCAAATTGAAAGAATGCAAACATAAAAAATTATATTAATGTAAAATGAGATAATAAAATTACAAAGAGGAAAAGTTTGATGACTAAAATGATTAAATAAAAGGATTGTATTGTCCATATAAACAATGCAATCCACTGTTACTTGTGTCTCGCTGAATAGTTCATGTCGCCATAATGATTTACCATTATGTTTTAGTTATATCTCTAATAGGTCTTCATACTCTTCTAAAAATATGAGACTTATCCATAAAAATATAGATATTATTAGCTAATTGGCCTGTAATTCGTTGCGATTCGTATCAAAAGTTTTTTTAACATAAAAAAAGAATGTCAAGGCATTGTCAATGTGTTTTCTAGCACCAGGAACAATTTTAATTGTGAACTAAAAATTGAGAATCATGTGCTAATAAATACTAAAGAGAGTGGTTAACAACAATTAAACCAAGTGAGAGGTACCTTGATATAACTCGATCGACCCAACAAGCTCAAACATGACCTGATCAAATCCTAAATTGACTTAAAAAAAATTCAAGATGACCCCATCTTAGCTTTTTAAAAAATATCGAGATAGTGATGTTTTAAATTGACCCGGGTCAACCAATATTAACATATCAAACCCACGTCCAATCTTGTACTCTGTTGAGTTTAATAACCTTATTTTATAGAATCTATGTGTTTTTAATCTTATGACAATAAAAATAGACATGCACATGCAAGCTAAAGAAAACATTTAAGAAAACAAATCAAGAAGAGCAGTTCAAAATGAGCATTTTCTAATGTTATAAAAATAATGTAATAATCTTATTTGAAAGTAAAAACTTAATTATATTTAATAAAATAACATCCTTAATATATATATTTTTATTAATTAATGTTGATGATATTTAATTAAATAGAAGAAAAGATAAAAAAAAATCTCATAAAAACCTTAACAAAAGAGGCTAGACGTCTAGGCCCAGGTAGGCCAGCATGCCTAGCCCATATTGAAGGAGGTTAATTGCACATGGGCCTATAAGGCCAAGCTTACATGTCTAGCTTTTTTTTTTTTTCAAATGAGTGGATGATGGGTCATTCATTATTTTTTTATTTTAAAACAAAGATGAAGATGACTTGTCTTCTACTAATATAATCTCTAGCCACTTTAGGTGGCTAAAAAGGTGAGCTATGCCTTATTAGACCCAAAATATCAATTTTAACCTTTCTTTTCTTTTAAAAACACTTAAGAAACACCTCTACAAACCTCAATAAAACCATATATAACCTAAAATCATTCTTTAATTGGTCAAAAAAACTAGGAAATCACCCAGATTTAAAAAGATGTTTGATCCACGATGTACCTTTTCCAACAAGTTAAACAGTAAAAAACATCTTAATAGAACTCCTTTCATTAAATGGAGAACTCATTGATCCCTTTTTTGTTGAATTTCGGCCAACCCACACCTTTCTCTCTTTCATTGTTTTTCAATGACTTTCTCTTTCCTCTCTCAAGCTTAAAGACTAAAATGAAATAAAATAAAGTTTTGGATTAAAAAATAAAATTCTAAAACTAAAATAACCAAAATGGAAAAACAAAAAAACTTTAGGGACTATATTTTTAAAACTCACACCTTATGTACAATTAAAAAAGGGGAAAATTACCCCTATCATCATATAGTTTAGTTGAAATTGCATTTTCCTATTGTGTTTTGAAAAATTATAATTTACATTCTAAACTTTAGTAAGCGCGTAACAATATGCATCCTGTATTTGACAAACCCAAAAAAAGTCAATAATCTTTTTAATTCACAACTTTGCCATTATTTTTCATTTAATGATTAAAGAGTCCTTGTTACGTTAAAATAATAAAAATGCCATAAATGGTCATACTTCAACTCCACCCCAAATCTGAATCTACATCGTCTATCTAGATCCACACATTAACATTTCATGATATAAAAATAAAAATAAAATCAACATCCTCTTTTATCTCTCTCTTTCTCACACACATGTATCATACATAGTTCAAGCTGTTGCTGACGCTTCTCAAGCTTTCTAAAGACATGGTTGCTTTTATTTATTTATTTTGTAATTGCTTCTCCCTCTTGCTAATATACAAGATGGAAGATATAATAAAAGATAATAACATATTAAACCAAATCAAAAGTAAACAGAAGATAAAACATCAATTACCATGCAAAAACAATTATTAAAATATAGCATGGTATATATATTAATTATTGACAAAAACAATTAAAGAAGTGGAGCACAACCATAACTACAACAAATAAAATGGGAGGACAAAGAAGAGGGCATGGATTAATCAATTACAATTCACATAATAGTCTTTTACTTCCAACCTAAAAAGGAGAACCCTGCTAGCCTTAAAAAAACATTCCTTTCCAAAGTGAATGGGCAGTAAGTGGAGAGCGAAAACTTCTCTTCTCCTCAACCACATAACCACAAAAGCTTTTAAATTTCTTTCACCTAAAATCCCCGAACCTATTTATCACTCACACCCTTTAAATTTAAGTCATTCTTTGCAATCCCTTATTAAGTTATAGTTTACAGTAATGAAATTGAATTTGAGTATCATGATTTAGCTATTAATTATTATTTGGGACCTAAAGAAGATGAAGAAACTAGAAAGACAAATTTGCACTTGGATCTTTAGTATTGTATACAAATATCATAATGGAAATCAAATATAGTACTAATTTATTTTGAATTCTTTTAAAAACCACCAAAAACGTTAAAATCATCACCAAAAATGCTAAATAGAGTTTCCTGATCATCCATAAACCTATTAATGGAATTGGAATTATAGGTTGATTTAGAAGAATATGAGGAAAGCTTCCTATTTAACAAAAGGAAATTTGAATAACTACCTGCATAAAAGATTCCACCACCCAATATAAATAATCACAATGAAACATGAATTCATGTGAGAAATCAATTTCAATAGTAATTTTATTGTTCAAATTGGGAGGAATCACAATTTCTTTATTGTTTGTCAGATGAAGAGAGAAAAAGAGAAATGATAAGTTTGGTGTCTTTGATTGTTATATATAAACGTATTGTGGTCATTTCATCATATTTGAAAATTTTCTTTGATCAAGTTGCAAAATGTATTTTTTTCAAAACTTAATAGGCAAGTGCAATTTTGAATAAACTATAGGATCTTATGAGTAATTTTCCTAAAAAATAAAAAGAGGTTGTTTTCATTTTAGTCATATTTGAAAATTTTCTTTGATCAAGTTGCAAAATGAATTTTTTTCAAAATTCAATAGATAAGTGCGATATTGAATAAACTATAGGATCTTATGAGTAATTTTTCTAAAAAATAAAAAAGAGGTTGTTTTCATTTTAGTGTTTAACTAGGCCCTCAAAGTTTTAATTATTTTTTAACAATAAAATTGCATTACATTATGCCAAATCAAACATTATTTTAATGTTGTAACATTCTTTCAAGACTAGAAGAACCTTACAGCAGGCTAATCAAAACAAATTAGTCCCAAAACTCAGTAAAAATGAAATTGAAAAAGAAATAGTGACCGAAATAGAAAATGATTCATGGAAAAAAAAAGTAAAAAAAAAAAAAAACACTTCTCTAATTCACATTCAAAGTGTTTTCTCTCACAATCTATAATGAAATTACTAGTTTTTTTTATAATTATAATTGTAATATTAATTAACATGAATATGACAGGGGGATACAATATGCTTAATAATTCCTTGTCAAAACAAAAAAAAATCTTTTGACATATACAAGTAATCATTAGCTCTTTCATAAATTCATCTTATGTAAAATTAAAAAGATAAATACAAAATTGTATTGTATCTTTTTAACTTTTAACTTTTTTCAAGTCTTCAAGATTTTCCTTTCACATTAGTATTTCAATCATATTGTAACACCCCGAGATTTCTTCATGATAAAAGTAATTTCATGAGTTTTGAACTTAAGAAAAATAAGAGTTTTTTTTTCAATATCTATAACGTTTTAGTTCCACACACAATGTACCATAATGAATAATAAATGGTTAAGGAAATAAATTAGCATTTGATGTAATAAAAATATAATGACTAAGAAATGAAAAAAATATAAATACTTTTCCGTTTTGTTACAACTCCCAGAAATTTAATAATATTTGAACTACTCTTAAAACAATCGTCTCGCAATAGAAAACTTCTTCTTGTCATTCATGGTAGGAGTCCTGCATAGAACTAATATTTATGTAAATTTGAACAACTATAATTACATAAAAGTAGAACCACTGATTCCCTACACTTTTATGATATTGTTAGGTTATAAGTTACAACATGCTCTTTGTCCGCAAGACCTCGACATGTTTTGTCCACAAGATCTCAGCTCATTGAAGTATACTGCACCTCTATATTTCCACAACTTCACTCACTTTTGCTCATGCTAGTTGGGTATACCACTCATCCTTTCTGAAATAGTTATCCCTTATCCTTACGCAGAATCACCCATTTATTTTACATTTTCTAGTAGTGAAATCGACCAATCACTTTAGTTCAGTCATCGTTATGCCAATGACCATCTCATTTACTCTGTTCGGCATCATCTCAAATATCTATCTTGAGATCTATGCATTCATCCATTCGATCACGTCATCCTGCTAACCAACATCCCAAACCTGTTTTACTATCCATCATATTTAATGAGAGTACTCCTCAATACTAATACCTCATATTATCACATCACATCTTCCATTCTAACAATTTCATTTCTAACACTAAATAAACACTAGTTCCTATGAAAGGAACTAGGTTCCCCTTCGATTTCATCAATTACAATTCCTTTTTTCCTGTCCAAGTCACTAATGCCTTACAACAACTTTATAGACTAAGACATCAACCCTTCAATCTAAACCTTCAATTAGAATTTGTGTTTAAAGCCTCGATCCTTAGTGTCCTTCCATTAACGTCTTCAGTAATTCCTGGACACTAATCAACAATATCACTCCAGTAAATAATACCATGTACTAATATTAACCAATTAATACCAAGTAATAACTCCTCGTTCAGGATCACCCTAACAAATCTATTCGGCACGTCCCAACTACTTAGGAACATTTTTTTTCTTAATCCAAGCCAAGAAATAATTTCTTAATTAGACAACCACTTTTATTCCTCCTCACTAAGCATTCGACTCTCACCAGGTAGTGATGCTCATCGCCTAGAACAGAGTATAATGTTGCAATAGTCAAAAAATAAGAATTATCATGACATCCTAATCATTTTCACGTATTCAATCACAATACATGTTTTTTTTTTCTGATAAAATGTTTTTCCAAAAAATGTTAAGATTTCACATTAACATTATACAACATATACCAATTATCTACTCGATAATTGCTTCTATTAGTAACCCTTTAACTAGAACACTACTCCCAAACATCCGGACAACTAGTTCCTCTCATTATGCTTATTTACCAGGCATCTATAACATTTACCCAAACTCAGCACTGACCCCAGGTCCAGTCCATTACTTCTAACCGTCCAAAAATCCAACTAATCAACATCTGACGTTAACCCCGTTACCGGGTCATTAACCCATTCATCCAATTACCGGGCATCAACCTCATCACCAGGTCTCTTATTTATTCACCCAATTACCGAGCACCACCCATTTACCATGCAACTAATTCATTTTCCCAATCTACCGGCACCAACCCCCTTTACTGGGCCACCAATTCATATGCCCAATTTACCAGGCACTGACCCCTTTTACTAGGTCATTAATTCATCCGTCTAATTTATTCTGCGCTAACACCTTTACCGGGTCACTAATTCATCCACCCATTTTCCCGGGCATTGACCCCTTTACCTAGTCACTAATTCATCCACCTAATTTCTCTGGGCACTAACCTCTTTACCGGGTTACTAATTCATCTGCTCAATTTCCCGGGCACTGATTCAACGTATAAATTTGTTGCAATTAGCACAACCACAATATACATAATAATATCACAAAATTACTTTATTATCAGCTTTAAAAGCATAACACACTACAGTCTTCCAAAAATATACAATATTGTTCATATCAATTATTACAATCCTTCAATTAGTTCCATCACAACCAATTCCTCACTAAGCAACTATAACTTTTCAATTTTCTTAATAATAATATCACATCAATGTTTGTATTTACAATAGCATTATAAGAAAAATTACAATATCTTAACATTCATAAAATTTTCTAAATAGATTAGATGTCGAGCACCTACCTGCAATCTGGTCACGGAATGTATGACCCTGATGTTGTCCTCCCGTAGACAACTCTCCTGTAGCAATAGGAATTATTAAATCACTTATACAATTATTTCTTTCCAAAATAATTTAAATTTATTTTTCCATCATGAAATTAAATTTAAACTTCACATTCATAAATCACTAATAAACTACTTCTAATTTATATACCCATAATAAATTATTTTATTTATAAGACATTTATCGCCATGGTTTATCCAACTAATAAATTGGTTGTATTATCCATTCCATGACTTCAATTCCACCCTTTTCCCTAATCCTTATGTATTACAACAATGAGATTAAATAAGGATTTTGTCACAATTTAACAATCAACTTTAACAACCCAATTCATTTATTTTCATGAACTTGGCCAAACCTTTATAAGATGGAAATTAAGTTTTTTTTTTCATCCTATTTAATTTGCAATTCAATCCTTCTCGCCATGTTTCTTAATGTATTTCAACACTAATTTTATCATTACCTATATCCACATTCTATCCTTTTATTTCTTTCCTCACTTTGCTAAATTTCTTAGTTTAGTAAGGATGATATATTTTTTTTACATCCTACTTATTTATGCATTACTTAACCGCATTAAATATATTTCCATCCACACTAAAATCCTAACTTAGTCCAATTCAATTTTCTTCTTCTTCCATTTAGCCTTGCCGATTTTTATTTTTTTAACATCCAATGAGGGATTAATTTTTCTTTGATTCTAGTTTTCAAAACCTCATCTAAGGTTAATTTTATTAATTTAAGCATGGTAATTTTTCATTTCATCAATCATATACATTCCCTATATTTTTCTACCAATGCCAAAATTTAAAGTAAAGGGTAGCATGCAATTTCTTCAACTTTCTACTCAATTAAACACTAACCCATTCAATTCTCATGCCAACAAATAAAATTTCATCATCATATCACAAATTACTAAAACCAATATGCTAATCACAAAGTTCCATAATCAAGCACATCATCACCCAAGCATACATGTATGAAATTTCTACATGATACACAATAAAATCATACTTACTGCTAATATAAAAAGAAATTTAATTAGAAGAAACCTCAAGGTGAAACCACCCTTTATCTCCCTCCTTCTTCTTCCTTTCTCCACACTTTATTCTTCCTCCACAAGCTTTAAGGATCACTCAAATATTTAGTGTAGCTTCTTAATTATCTTAACTCTCCATAGTCATACATTATTTTCAAGAATTGATAAGAGAATTATAGAGAATATGTAAGAAAATCCCTAACTCCCCTTTCTCTCCCTGTAACCCATTGGACACCCCAAGCAAAATGGGATTTATATAGTAAAATTTTTATTATTTGCATTTAAGCCCTTGCCTTTTATGTTTAAATTTATCTAGTCCCTATGAGTCATTTTCTTTTTTCTTTTGGTCGGCTGGAAACAGCCCTTTAAAGGCTGACTTTTCAGCTAATTTATACCATCTTTCTTTTAATTATATCACCATGAGTCTCTGGTATTTTTTTTACCCGGTTACCAATACTTTTTCATGCAAATTTTAAAAATCACCAGACTTAATATTCTAAAAATTCTGAAACTTTACCCCATGGTAAAATAATATATTAGAATGATCCACGCAAAGTTTCAACTCAATTTGTGAATCATATTAAGAGTTATGCGTGATAGCGCAAAATTGGTCAAATTGCGATTTTTCTAAAAACTCTCAATTTTTCTAAAAATTCTGAAATTTTAACCAAAGCTAAGAAAATATATTATAAGTCTTCACGCAAAGTTTCAATTTTTCTGACAACCTGATCGAGAGTTATGAATTTTTAATGTAAAACTAATCGATTTATGATTTTTCACCCAAAAATCAAATCTCCTTATTTCATCCCTGCCCAATCATTTTACTGTCTTCTCGGAGTCACTTTACTTTATTTATTTTCCATTTTTAGTCATTTACAGCTTATTTCTCGTGCCACAACAACATTACCGATTTCTCGCTGGTGTTGATACCAACACTTTTCATACCATTCTTTTCTTTTTGACCAGGAGTTGACACTTATTAATTTTAAAATTAGTGGAATAAGTTCATGTGAGCTACAAATTTATATAAACTAATAATTCCTTAAACATGAGGAAACATAAAAAAAAAAAACATAAAACGATTTAACACCTTAATCTCACTTTAACCCAATACTACCATCCAATACAAAGACACTCAAATTTCAATGACTTTATGTTTTAACAAAGATATTATATAAATTATCTATTAGAACTTATTATTCTTTTAGTTGGTAAAATATCAAATGACTTGTAATTTTATGCTATTGATTATGAATAAATTCATGAAAAGAAAATCAACTTCATCACGAGTTTCTTCTTTTATTTAATAATAGGTGTTGATGTCGTGCAAACTTAAACCCTTAAAATTAATAATTTGTAGTATAGACAGTAAGGGTATCGTATCACAAAGATACTAGTATTAGAACTTAACTACTCAATCAAGACAAGCTATTTAAGTTCAGATTAAAGAAAACCAAGTAAAATGCATGAAATATGCTAATCTTATGAAATCAACTAGTATGCAATTTAAACGATAAGTAATTGAAAAGAGGATTTTATTTATAATCTAAACTAACTAAAACCAATTTAGAACGCTAAGAAAATGAAAGAAATCAATTCTGAAAATAAAAAGGCATATTCAGAAGAATATAAAATATATAGAGCAAAAGGCTTTAACATCAATTTTAAGAAAGTGTTTCTTAAGTATAATTAAACATCAATCATTGAATTAGATATGTTTTTTTAATCCGATTTGTGTCATAAATAAATCAACTTTTAAAAAACAAGTTTTTCTATATATCCTTACATTTTAGTTAATCTAACAATCCTAATAAGGGTTTTGATGGTTTGTTTATCTTCTTCTGTTTCACTTTTCCTTTCTTTCTTCTTCTACTGCACCAGTCGGCCCCTAGGTTACCTTTTCTTTCATGGTTTCAGTTGCCACCCTTCTACTTAACTCTCCTTCACTCAAGTACCCAAAGAAGACAATATGCAGCTGGGTTTGATGGTTGATTCTTTGAAAGAGAGGGAGGCTGTTTCAGTAGAGCTGCAGCTGATTTTGGGGGGAAAGATCTAGGCTCCTTTTTCTTTCCCAATTCACTACTCATTCTACACTCATGGGGCTTGGCATGCAGGCTGTCTGGTTCGGTTATCTTCTTGGAAAGGGTGGCTTATGCAGCTGCAATGACAGTTGCTATTTTTGGGAAGAGCAAAGGTCATTTTCTCTCCATTACTACATTTATACCTCCTTTAAAAGTGGAGGGGGTTTGGCAGGTTGATTACCCTTGTTCTTATCCCTATTTAGTTCATCCTAGGGCTGGTCATATCCTGCACAGTTCCCATTAGAGTAGGCTGGTTCTACTCCCTCATAATTCCCCTTAGAGCAAGCCAGTCCATACTCCTCAATTCTTCCTAACATGGGTCGACCCTAGACTAAATTTTCATCGAGGTTTTACAAAATGCATGGATTCGTCAGCGTATATAGCTGCTATGCGCTATTGACTCAAAAATCATTAATGAAAACTGTGTCGCTGCCGATTCAGAAATCGACAACAAAAACTATGTCACTACTGATTTAGAAATCGGTGACGTAAACTGTGTTGCTGCCGATTCAGAAATTGATAGTGACGATGGAGTCGTTTTTTGCTTTACTTCCTTTTTTTCTTGGGTGTTTACATGTTAACATTCAAAAATATACATGCAACTGGATGACAAGACGTGCTTATTTAAAATTATTATCGGCTATTACATTCATATCATGTTATTGCAGGCAATTGCGTGCAAGAAAAGAACTCCAAAAGCTTTAACAAGAGGATAAAGAATTTTTCATTAAACTTGTTGGTGATTCGAGGATGAATCATCTTGAATAAAGAGGGAATGATACAATCCAAGAAAGGTTAAATTCAGATTTTGTCGTAAAATTTCCTACTATCCAGTTTTATGCTTTTGAGCATAACTGGAAATCCAATCGTTGGATCAAGCTAAAATTTAACCTAAAGTTCTTAGAGGTATTGGTTTATATTGGGGTAAAGTTTAAGATGAATCAGTGTTCAGGAAGGACTTGCGATATAGGTCAGAACAGGTTATATGAATTTTGTTATTCACATTCTTTTGACCAGTGGACTTTCTATTTGGCAAGGATCCTTTTTCTAAAAGGATGTGGCAGCTTGTTTTGAGAATTTCCTAGTTCTACAAGAATGTGTAATGAGCTGAAACATAATTTTTGAGAGGCAATGATTCATTAATGTTCCAGAATCTTTTTGTTATAAAGGTTCCTTATTCATCCTAGCTACACAAGGAAAGAAGGGCTGGTGCTATTTAATGATAGATTAGTTATTTTTATTATTTTCTTTCATATTTGAGTTTAATTAATACTTTGTCTTCAGCTAGGATCCAAGACTTGTTTAGATCAGGTTATGAGCTTTTCAATTTAGGATTTTTGGGTCAGTTTTGAGAAGACCTCATATAAGTCCACACAAAGGGTCCATTAGGGTTAATTTTTCAAGAACTATTTAAACTCATGTAACCAAAATTTCAGCAACCATTGATGAATATTACTTCTGAATTTTTTAGTTTTAACGTGTGAGAATGATTCTTGCATTTTTCTCTCAGTTTTAACGTGTGAGAATGATTCTTCCATTTTTCAGTTCTTTAATGAACTGAATCTAACTTATCGAGGATTAGCTTCGTGGTGTCATTCTATTTCATTATATTAGTGTTAATGCCTTAGAGCAGGTTACCATTATGTCACACTCTTATCAAACCTATTTTAGCTTTCTGAGATAAGATCTCAATCTTGATTATGGGTTGCGTGATCACGAGGTTCGCATCAAACTACATGGATCAGACTTACCCACTTGCTATCTAAAATAGGGTAGATTACTCTAGAATCCAAAAGCGTTAAAATCTCAGTATTCACTACCTCTATCATATACCAATTTAGACTCTTTTGTATCTCTCTTATTGGCTTTGAGTTCTCTTCCAAAAGAATATGATACAAGTGGAAGGGCTAATTCCTTTAATGTTAGCCAAAGCCCATCCAATTATAGTTTTATGGCCACGAAGCATGTGCACAAGTCTCATATATTGCAGATATGTCAAGTTCTTTGCAATAATCACAAGTCTCATTGTTACCTTAAGAGATATACTTTAAGTGATCGGAAAAATGTTTCAATTCAAGTTCAGGTGCCTAAAAAACAAAAGGTAAAAGCCTCTTGTAAGAGATAAGTGAATCATAAAAAAACCTTGTTATACTTATGCAGCATGGTTTGCAAAACTACAATGCCATAACTAAATCAATCAAATCATTACCAACAGTTGACCTTCTTTTTGTACAAGTCGAATCCAAACTTTAGCTTATCGTCACTTTTAATTTATCATCACTACTCAAATCAAATATTTATTGCATAAAAAACTCTATAATATCTAAGCAAAAAACATAATTTACATCACTAGGAAATCACATGGCATTAAAAATATTGAATTTAACTATTTCACTATCAAACTCCATAGTTAATGTTCTCACATCCACATCAATATTAGTTTTAGTTGTCCTAAGGAGTGGTCTTCCTAAAAGAATGGGTGATGAATTAAGTGAGTTGCATCTTCCATATCAATAATGTAAAAATTAGTAGGAATTATCATACATCCAACTTGCACTAACACATCCTCAAGCACACCAATAGAATAAACATATGAATTATTAACAAGTTGAATAATAATACTAGTTTTGATTAAAGGACCAAGGTTAAGAGTTTCATAAATAGATCTTGGCATTACATTAATTAAAGTTCCTAAGTCTTACATAGCCTTTTAAAAACTTATATTACCAATTTGGAAAGGAATAAAAAATGAACCTTTATCCTTGTTTTTGAGTTAGAGTTTCTTTTGAATAATAGCAAATACATTCGCCCCTATATTTACGGTTTCATTACTTGTGAGTTTCTTATTCATTTTTATTGTACACAACTCTTTAACAAATTTTGCATATCGATGGATATGCTTAATTACGTCGAAAAGTGGAATATTGATTTCAACCTTCTTAAACATTTCTAAAATCTTTTTCTCTTGCTTCTTCTTTTTTCATGACCTAGAAGAACTTAAAGGAAAATGATTGATTTAGCTTAAAAGAGGTATTGCAAGGTTGAGAATCTAACTTGAAAGGCATGAAAATTGGTTTGATTATGTTTAGAGAAGTCTTATAAGGTTCAACTACAAGTGGGGAAGTTTTAGCCTCAATTTGCTTTTCATCCTTGAAGTCATCAATGTACTTTTCAAATCCTGCCAATGATTTTTCACTCCTCAATGTTATAATGTTTTCATTCTCCCTACTAGGCATAACTCGCAAATGCAACTTTCTAGAACCTTGTGATTCCAACTTACCAACATCATTAACAAGTTGTCCTACTTGTTTATACTTGTTTATCAAAGTTTTCCTACTTGTTTATCAAAGTTTTAGATACTTGACCTTATTTCTTGCTAAAATTGCATCTTATTTTATTGCATTATCAAGGTATTAAAAGCAAATGATTTTATCATCTCCTTCATATCACCCATTGGCGTGCCATTCTTGGATTGATTCATTTGGGATGGTGGAAATCTAGTTTGATATTGGATATGTCTTTGGTTATCATCTTAATTTTATGATGCAAAACTACCTCATTGATTCTCATATCTCAAGTTAAGATGATCCCTCTATCTAGGATTGTAAGTATTAAAATATGGATCATATTTGTGTTGTGGGTATGGGATTATTCCTATAACATTAACTTGATTTGTGGAGTCATCTTAAAGAGTTGGGCAAGAATCGGTAGCTTACCCTTACATCATGCAAACTTCATAATTTTTTAACTTGTTGTGAGTTATTTGTCACAAAAGAACACACAAAGGATGTAAGAGTATCTAATATTTGCTCAAAGTTGGAAGAATTTACCTCATTAACGCATTTAAATAGTGCATCAATCCTTGTGCTAAATTATTGAGTATTGGCAGTCATGTTGGATATCAATTATGCAACCTCAAGTGTTTTGTTCATTAAAAATCCTCTACTAGATGTGTCTATCGTGCTCTTATCTTATTGATTAAACCCCTCATAGAAATATTGAATGAGAAGTTTCTTAGAAATTTGATGTTAAGGGTAGCTAACATATAGTTTCTTAAATCTTTCATAATACTCGTGTAAGGATCTCTCATTCATTTGCCTTGTTCCTTAAATTTCTTTTCTTATACTAACTCTAGATGCAAGAAAGTATTTTTGAAAGAAATATCTTTACATCTCTTCCCATAAGGTCATGGGTCCAGAGGACATATAATACAACCAATCTTTTATCAATTCCTTCAAAGAGAAACCAAAGGCTTTCAACTTGATTTGTTCCTCTGTAACCTTAACAGGTTTTATACTTGAGCAAACAACATGAATTTTTTTCAGATTCTTATAGGGATCATCACTTGCAAAGCCATGGAAAGATGAAAGTAAACGAATAAAACTAGACTTGAGCTCAAAAGGAACATCAATTTGTGAAAAAATAATATAAAATGGTTGTTGGTTGAAGTTTGAAGTTTGAAGCAACGAGCTCCTTAAGAGTGTGAGGTTATTAGATGGTCATATTGGCATGTTCGTTTATGAAATTTGATTATGGTACTTGTTCAAGAATATATGGTATAAAGTCTTCTTATTGATTCACGTTCTCCTCTAACTCATTTGTCAAAGGATACGCATTTGTTGATGCATAAGTTATACGCATAACAAACCAAATGTAATCCCTTGTAACTCTTATCCTATCATCTTCTTGATCTTATTTGGTAAAATTTATTTAACTTTTTCTTTTTAGGTTGTCATTTTTCTTTGGAGTCGGAGTTGGATATATAACCTACAACTTGTAAGCTAAACTAAATAAAAACACAAGTTTGATTCAAGTAAACAATGATTAGTATCCTGACAATAGCGCTAAAAATTTGACAAATGTCAAAGTCATGCAAATTTAAACTTTTAAAATTAATTATTTGTAACATAAACAGTAAACATATCTTCTCACATACATACTAGTATTAAAACTTAATTATGCAATCAAAACAAGCTATTTAAGTTTAGATTAAAGCAAACTAGGTAAAAATACATGAAATATGCTAATCTAACAAAATCAACTAATATGCATTTAAATGATAAGTAATGAAAAAGGAGATTTTTTTTATGATCGAAACTAACTAAAAGCAACCTAGAACACTAAGAAAATAAAAGAAATCAATTCTAAAAATGAACAGGCAGATTCGGTATAATATAAAATATAGAGAGAAAAGGTTTTAACGTCAATTTTAAGAAAGTGTTCCTCAAGGATAATTAAAAGTCAATCATTTAATTAGATATATTCTCTAATTTGATTTATGATTATAAATAGATTAACCATGAAAAACAAGTTTTTCTACCTATCCTTACATTTTAGTTAATCAAGCATTTGTGCATCAATTAACCTTAATCACATAATAACCTTCATTAAGCAAGCAAGATTTAGTTATGTGGTAGTATTGAGATCAAGATAGGTGCATGGATTCATGATAATTAAACATGCATGGGCGAACTAATTTAATCAAGACTTGTGTTTTCTAAGTAACAAATAATTAAACATGATTATGAAAATTAGATACTTCTGCTACTTAAGTTAATTAGTCAAGAATCCATCATAAACTAATCACTAACAATATATTTAAAACTAAAAACATATGTTGGGCATCGTATAAAGTTTCAGTCATTAATCATCAAATTTAATCATAGAAAAACACAAGTTATTCATATATCACAATCAAATTTAGAATAATTTTAAGCACAAATTCTTATGATAATTTAAAATTAAAGAGTACTAACCTTTTAAAATTAAAAATTAAGCTTGCATGAAATTCATGATTAACGTAACTTTGAATAAGGAAAAATAAAAATATTTTTTACAACCATAGAATTCCTCTCCCTCTCTTCTTCTATGTTCTGAATGTCTTACCTTTTTTTTTTTGTTTTTTTTTATTAGGGTCTATTATGTGTATATAAGGTAGTAAGAAGTGTCCTAGTTAAGAACTAATTCCTAATCAAACTAGTTTTAGGTTTGATTTCAAAGATGTAGTTCAATTTTATCTAAACAAGTTAATAGGTGTATCATAAATGAATGGAAATGGAACATTCCTAAATATTTGGATACAATTTCCACTTGATTTCTTTGGTGATAGTTGCAAAATAGTGTGTGTCTATATATATATATAACAACTCATTAATTCAAAGGATCATACAAATTCATTATTAATGAATCTATCAAAATTTCAGCAGAGTTTCATCTATAATTATATCGTATCAAGTTATCAACAATTTCAAAACAAATCATAATTCAACACCACAATCATGTCCAACCATCTTGGACCAATACCATAATGTTTCACACAAGAACAAATAACATCCATTCTCCAATAAACAACATCCATTCTCTCAATTCATTTTTGTGATATTGCACATTGATTATAAAATTATTTGATGCTTGGGAAATCATAAATAGAGAACATTTATAGAAATAATAAAATTATCAAGAAAACTAAAACTCCTCTTGGTTTTACTGTTCACTTAGACACGGATCACTGTGGATTAGAGCAGTGTAATGATATGGTTTTCCTTACCAAAGAAACTTGCTAGGCATGCAATTGGCAGTGAGGTTGTCTTTTGAATACATTTGGCATTGAAAAAATAGTTCAGGTTGGGGATAGAATGGTCCATTCAAGTTTTTTGGGTATGGCGCTAGGGAATGGTATGATTGCCAAACACCTGGCATTGGGATCAGGCATATCTGTCAGACCAGTGCGTCTAGATCTGGCATCACACAAAGTTGTCAGACCCAAGCAAACATATCTTCATTATTATAAACAAATCATAACAAAAATATAATTTAACATTTTAGATCTAAAAATTCAAATCATATCTTCAATTTAAAATAGTTCATGTTTTATGTTTATGAATTTGTTATTTATTCAATAGAAATTCTATCTTCTATTATTAGTATGATTATTATTATTGTTGTTATTGTTGTTACTGCTGCTGCTATTGTTATTACATCATGAAATAAATAATACTTTATATAAAATATTTTTTATTGTTCAATTAAACTATTTACAATTCCATTACGTATGAAATACATCCGACAAGGACTAAAATTTCATTGGTTTCTCACGCAACAACATCAGGTAAAATATAATCAGGAATAAAATTAGAATTGCTATCAAATTTCTGCAAATGTTACATCATCAATTAAAAATAAAAAAATTTAATTTAATTTTTTTATTGGGTTGGACCTGGTTCAATGCATTTAGCTTTAGACCGGACCAGGTCCGGTCTGACCGGAATCATGCACAAATGTTCACATGAACAGTGGAGGCATGTCTCCACTGTTCACCACAGTGGAGATCTGCGGAGCTCCACACTAAAAGCAGCACAATGCTGCTTTGAGTTACCTGCGTTTGTAATGCAAGAATGATTGGGGCCCACGCATGTAAATCAACTTTTCATTTGTTACCAAACGTTTGTTTTTCGTGGTTGGCTTCAAACGCAGAAGCAACCACAGAAACAAACGACCACTAAATCTTCAAATTCATAAAAAAAAAGCACTTACTCTTTTACAAACACATGTCAGCTAAACTTTTCCCCCCTTTAAAAAATGAATATATTTCTTTCAAAACTCTCATAGTTTAACACCTTAATTGTTTTCCAACACTTCAAGTAATACAATTTTTACATGATTCATCAACAAATAATTCAAATAAACTCAACTCCTAACTTCCATTATTTTGGCTAAAACTTCAAAAGTATTCACGGGTAGATTTTTTTCTTCTCTTTTCCCCATGGTTCAAATCAATCATATTCATTATCATTCATTCCAACCAGTACTATTTCTCACAATACACTTGATTATTATCACAATTATTTCCAAACACTATTCCTATATACCTTAGTTAAAACCCTAAACATGACAAGTATTAAATTTTATTTTTAGTTCACTCAATTGAACCTTTACCCATTAATTAGTTATGTATATTATAATTAATCATCCATAATTTCTACAATTCTAACAATTTAACATAGAAATCCTAACATAACATAACACTAACCCTTTTCAATATTACAACCTATATAAAACCACACAAGACAAGCAGTTTGGAAGAATTTATTACCTTCCAATCTATAAAACAAACAAGAGGGTAGAAGCTTAGGAGACTCTTATTTTTTCCACTTCTTTTCCTTCTCTCTTTTCTTCTTCAAATCATCCTCTCCCTAGAGAAAACTTTTGTGTTCTTCAATTTTTCCTTGTCTAAAATTTTCTATAATACCCCTTGATCACTTAATTTAGCTATATATATATATATATATATATATATATATATATATGTTTTTAGGATGGATTTTTTCAAGAATTTTTTGCCAATTTTTTCTTTCTTCTCACCTCACATGGCTGGTCAAGAATGGCCTTAAAATTACTATTCTCCTATTTATAATGCCAATTTTTTTCACTTATTACACCATTGGCCCAAAGTTTTCTTTATTTTCATATTCAACCCCACATGTTTTCCTTTCATAATTTAAAGCCAAATTAATTAATTGAATTATTTTTTTACTTTTTTTTTTCATCGGGGTTTTATATGAAAGCTTGAGATGTCTAGTTTTCATCCCATCTCAAATCATAGTAAGATTTCATATGTAACTCTAGATATGATCAGGTCCAGTCTAGCCTATTTTCTCTAACCAATTCCAATCTCACTAGGATTTTTTTATTCAAGTTAATGCAATTATGATTTGCACTTCTTAGCTCCAATGACTTATCCCAGTGTGCTCTTTCTAATATTTTGCTTGAGAGTGCGCTAAAAATACCTCATTTATTTTATTTTTATATTTTGTGTCCTTATAGCACTGTTAAATACAAAACAAGTTAAGTGAGATATTGTTAGGATTTGAAAACCTTAGCTTTTATCCAAGTTGTACGCTGCATCACCTTGTTAATTCGTCTGTGTATATAGAATGTTTTGTTTTTAAATTAAAACAACTCTTTTATTTTTTTAAATTATGTAATTAAAAAATAAAGATGTGAAAATTAATTTATTTTAATTAATTAGGTTTGTTTAGTTATTTTAGTTTTCACCATACACGAAAAGAATTTAGAAATGGAAGGGTTATTGTGGAGAACAGGTATCAAGCATTTAGTTTAGCACCTTGATTGAAACGTGTCATGTAAGCATATAATATTGCTATAATATTATAACACTAAGACCATCTAGATAGCTTCTGAAAGAAGCTGTACTTCCATGGATATGCATGGGTGTCCCTAACTTCCTTCCAAAGCCAATAGAATCAGGAGAAAAACATTAGTAAAAGGATGTCTGAATTTCCTACATTAAATTATCCACCGAAAGAAAAGAAGGAAAAGCATTTGAAGAGTTGCCGAGAAGATGATCCCAATCCAATCCATTTGCAAGCAAGACTAGTGGGGTAAACGACAGGCGAGTTCCCGTTCTATATCCTCAAGTATTTTTTTTTTATTTCTATCCTCGTCATCATCCGCTGCTTTACTAGTAATTCTCGAGTTGATGGTTTCGTGCAATCGAGAGATTATTGGAACTAGAGGGATTAAATTGTTCTTGTTAAGAAAATATAGGGATGGAGTTGGAAACTGCCTCAATTATTATCACATACGTGTCTCAATCAATGGATGCTGACACACGTAACCTTATCTAAAATGACTTCAACTTTAATGACTCAAAAAGAAATATTTGGATCCCTTTCTTAACTCTTTATGGTACTCCAATGTCCACTCACATATCAGTATTATCCGTCAGCTTGGCCTTGTTTCTTGGATTTTTTTTTTCAAGTAACACAGCAACTTGTTTTTTTTTTTTATATATATATAACTAAATTTATTTATTTTTAAATAAATAGCATATATTAAAGAGTAGTCTATGTCATATTTGACTCTTAAATCACACATCTCATTTGGGACTTCTCTTAGAAGTAATTTTATTATTTTAAAAAAAATTAATTTAAATCTTGAATTAAAAAACAAATATCATCTCTACCACAACGGTCATAAAAATAATATATTAGTTTTAATCTCAAGTTTGCATATCTCATTTGCGATTTTAAAGAAATTTTTTATTAACTTTCTTTTTTCTAAAAATTTTATTTTAGACTTTGAATTAAAAAACAAATATTATTCTTTTTACAATTGTTAAAAAAATATTTATTTATTTTTAAAAGATAATATTTTAAAATAAATAAATATTAGTTTCAATCTGAAATTGTATGATAAAGATAATATTTATCTAAATATAAAAGTTATTTTAAAAGTTTTAATTTAAAAAATAAATAAATATTATTTTCATCATAATTGCGGTAATATATTAATTTCAGCCTCAAATTGTGATAAAAATAATATTTATTTATTCATTCAAATTAAAATTTTAAAATAGCTTTTAAATTTAAATAAATATTATCTTAATCATTTTTGAGATAAAGATAATAGTTATTTATTTTTAAAGATAATATTCTAAAAATAATAAAAATAAATATTGAAGGTAAGGTAATATTTATTTAAATTTAAAAATTATTTTTAATTTAAAAAATAAATCAATCTAGAAATGATTGCATGGTCATGATTTTTCCACCTCGAGAACCACTGGACATGGATTTTTTGTTGGGTGAAGAAGAATGGCTAAGACGCCGGTATTATTATAAGAGTTTTTATTACCACACCGCACCAAATCATGCCACGTGATGCTTTTTTTTTTTCATAATATATAAAATCTTGGGATTACGCTTATTTGATACCATGCACTATTATTACTTAATTCTCTTTCCTTTTTCTAAATATTTGTTGTTATCTTTGTGTTTAATAAATTTGGAATTGAAAACAAAAAATGAGTTTTTTTTTAAAATTTAAATTCATCAATTGTTGTGAAGAATAAATCTCAACTAATTGAAAAAATCCCAACGAATTATTTTAATTTATCTAAAATAAAAATTGATATAAGATTTTTTTTTTCTCTCGTCTTTTAAAACCCTATCAATAGAAAGACACAAGAACACTGGATTTGCAAATTAAAAATCATTAAAATTCTGTGTTTTGATGTGATTTTCAAGCATACCGATATAAAGTGGGAGATATAAGCAATCCAACAATTGATCTACTAACTATAACTTGTATATTTCTCTCTCTCTTCTTGTTGCTTATTGAAGGAGAAGGAATTTATTTCGATTGATTTAACCTAAAAAATAAAAAGAAACAAATATCTGAAAAATGAAAATAGAATTAAGCAACAATGATTTAAAACACAAAATCTCATATCCCATGGAAGTTTCATTTCTATTTTGGTTGATAACTGGAGAAAAGTTTGGAAATTTGAAGAGTTGTCTAGCGACATATGACCGGGGAGGAGAATGATGGAGTGGATTATTCTGATTCCAAATCCAAATACATGATAGATAATTTGGACAGTCCTTCCCTACCTTGCATATATATGCATATAAAACATTTCAGATAACAAGTAGCACAGTAGGAAGGAGTATATCATCATCGTCGTCATCATCACCCACCCATGATTACCATATTAGGGAGGGAGCCACAGGCTCAGACTCACTGCCCTCTACTTCCTTTGCTTCTTCCTTTTCTTTTTTAGATAGATCACGCCGCCGCCACCACCACCGCCGCCGCCGCCACCAATTAGACAATATCTTTAGCTAAGTAGCATGGATTTGTGCATTAACAACTACTCATCTTCTACTACTAATTCCCACATGTTTTTGTCTTTTGGAAGTGGAATGATAATAATTACTGAGCCCAACACCCCCACCATGGCATCATCATCGTCCTTCTATCCTTCCTCTTTCTTCTGTGCCATAACAATCACCGCTACACAAAATGCTTTGATATAATATTAATACACGTTACTTCTTCTTCTGTATATTTTCTTGGGTTTCTCTCCTTTTTACCTTTTTTTTTTCTTTGAACCAATTTCTCTCCTCAATCCAATAGTATTGGAAGCAAGCAAGAAAATGCTGTGTGATTCATTCATCACTGCCGTTACTTCATCAACAGCAACAACCATGCCAGCAGCAGCTTCTTCTCATGTTTTGCCCATCAGGTAATAAATAACATCCATCATTCTTCTTGATTTGTTACTTACGCTTCTTCTCTGCTGCTTGATTTATGGTTATATTTGTTGGCTATAAGCCATGTATGCATGTATCTATTTATTTGAATTAGTAATATATTAGAGGTGAGGAAGAAGGATTTTTGTGGTATGCAAAACCCCAAATGTCCCTTTATTCTTTACACGATGATCATATCATATCAGGTATGATCATGATCAACATCGGCGGTGGAGGAGAAGAAATGGGACTTCTATTGTTTCAGTTTCAGCTTCAGCTTCAGCTTCCCCTCTTTCAATCAATCAGATGAACATGGACTCTTCTTCCCGTCGTCTCAAAAATTATCAGGAGGTTGATTTGTATACCATTTTTAACACCCTATCTTGCCTTTCTCATCATCATCATCATACCTTTTCTTCTATATGTTGTGTTTATGTTTTTGGTTGGGTTAATGTTCTTTCTTTACTCTTTCTAATCTTGCTACTTATTTGTCTATTTCTTGATCTTGAAACAATTGCCCCCAGGTTGTCAAGTCTGCGAGGGACAAGTTTACCCAGGAAATCTCTTTCCAATCCAAGGACAAAGACATTTCTCTTGCTAAGGTACATATGATTTTCTATAAATGATCTTGCCTTCTCCATTATTTTCCTTATTATAATTTGATATCTGCCGATTTACTCCCTTTTCTTTTCTGATCTTTTCTCTTGTGTGTATGTTATTTCCGGCACACCTTAACCAAGCTACTTGTTGCAGATCGAGTGCAAGTTGATCCATTATTTATATATCTTTACATATCATGAAATTCTTCTATTTCTTGAAATTAAATTGCCCAAGTTTGGGAGATTCTGAATTCCTGTGTGTTTTCTGCTGGTTGGTCTAGGCTTTGCTATACATTGCAGCAGAAGATGAGGCATTTATCTCTCTCAATCAAGAGATGGATGCTTGCTCACTCCTGAACGAAAGGAGAGATGTTTCAGCTGCATTGAATTCCCAGGAGTGGGATTGTGTGGAGCAGATGCCTTTAGCTGGAAAGACTACAAGTCAATGGGTCAGTGAGTTGGACAACATTACCAAGGATGTCGAAGCAGAGCTAGTTTCAAGAGACATAGGTTGCCATTTGGTTGAACTTTTGGATGCTGTGAATTTAGTTCTTTTTGAGTTGAGAGGCTTCAAAAGATCACCTGTTGTTGTAGATTCCAAGTATTCATACTTGCATACAGTATTAAGCACCAGATGTGGCAGTGGTAAAACTTCATCCTTTTTATTTAATACATTTGTAGCTAGTTGTTTTATTGCATTTGTTCTGGTTCACTTTGTACATTGGGGCTCTTGAATAACTTTCTTATCTGTGATAAATGCTTTATTGCCATCTTCTCTCATTCTGTGGGTATTCATGGCCATCTGATTATATTTTTGCTTTCTTGACAGCAATTTTGCTTAGTATAATTTACATTGAAGTTTGTAGAAGACTTGGTCTGACCATTGTGGGATCTCGAGTTGGGGAAGATTTTTTGATATGGCCCCAAATGGGGAACCCGGAGGTGCGTAAATTTTCTTGTGCATCTTTAAAATATAGCTTGGCAACTCATGGTTCTTGCTAAATTTTATTCTTTCTGATGCATTGCCAAAGCATTTCTTCACAATAAATGATTGATATCCTGTTGTAAAACCTTATTTTCAGACAAACTGCAATCTAGGCTATTGTAATTTGCCTTGTCCTTTCTGTAGGAGCTCTTCAAGGTAACTTCAGGACACAGCTTGTTTGCAATTGTCAACGGAAGGTGTGTTGAGGACCCTAGATCAAAGGCATCAGATTTGACTGGAAACTCTCTTTTGGGGCTCGAGATAGCTACGAAACGAGACATTATTGGCATTGCTCTGGCCAATTTGATTGTGAGTTCTAATTACTGGAATTTCATCCAAAATACTTTTTTGTCCTTTACATTTGCCAAGATAACCAATGCACTCATTTAGTTCCTTTTATAATTCTTCCATCGATAACTGTTATTCAGTCTAAATATACTTCATTATCCCTACTTAAGATGAACTAAATCTTAAATTTTGGCAGAGGCTTCACTGGAAACGTGCTTCGAGATCAAATCCTGGTTTGATGCTGACTTCACCTCTTAGGCGTGCTCCTAACACTGATGAAAAACTTAACAGGATCCATAATTCAAGTATTCCTTTGCTTCGGCCTCATGATCTTAGGTAGTTTTCTTATGCACCTATATAGCCAGTGTCTGTTATAGTGTTGTCTTCATTTTCTTCAGTTTTTGTGTGGTCTCCGCTTCATGTAGTCCTTATCTTCTAGCTGTTTATTTTCAGATTAACGTGAATAAGTTAAGCCATGTGGCATGATAGCAGTGCAACAGTTTAAATTATTGATTCTTATAATCTCCATAAATGCATTAGTTATGCAGCAACAAAAATAAAGTAATTATAATATATAAATAGAAAGGAACGCACTGTCTTTCTGAATCGTACCCAAGTAATTTGTGCCCTACAGCTACTTGGCACCAAGAGTGTAATCACTTTCTTGTCCTATAGATCATTGCCAGGATTTTTGCGAGTTTTGCAACATAAACACCTTAGGACCATTGCCAGGGTTTTTGAGATGGGATTTTCTGTCCGCCATTGTCATGTACACTGTTTCTTTTGAGGATTTCCTATTTGCATGTGGTTGTTTGAATTGGATGGCCTTCTTCTGTGAATTTGGATTTGTTAGTTCTGGTGTTGTTTCATACAAGAGTTTCTGCTGCCCATTTTCTTGTATTTGCTCCTGAGGTGGCTTGTCAAGTGGCCTTGACTGCCCTGTTTGGTTCATGTTATCTTCTCCAGTGATGGTTCCTTCCACCATCCTTTGCTGTGTTGTGCTCATGTTTTCTATCCTGTCTTCTTCTGAATCTCTGCTGGTGCTGTTTTGTGTCAGTTGTGGGTCTTGGTGACTAGTCTTGTTGTTGTCCTGGTCTTGGCGGTTTTCTTTCTATTCTTTGGGGTTGCTTCTGCTTCTCTATTGGTAGTCTTTCCAGTTGGCTTTGTGGCTGCAGATGAAGGGAGTCTTTTCTGCTTTTGCGTGGTTGTTAGGTTCCTTTTTGTTTTTTGTGGCTGCTTTCTTGTTTTGCTGTTCGCTGGGGCTCTTTTAGCCATTTTCTTATTTGCTAATTTGCCTTTTTATTTCAGTCTGTCTTTTTTAATCTCTTAATCCTTAATTAATAAATTTGAACCTGTTCATAAAATGAGAAACATAGATAGCGCAATGACATGGTCTTTAAACTTGTTATCTTTTTGTATTATTCAAGCCTCTTGCTCCTGAGTCATAACATGTAACTGCCCTTGTACCATGAAGAAATGCATGATTTCATGAACATGACTTTCACGGTTCACCCATTTTACTCGCCAATTTTTAGAACTAAAGAAACAGTATTAGATACTTAGTGTCTCAACCTTTGGTTCTAGAACAGTTATTATATTTCGTGTCTTCACCTTTGGTTCAGGCTAATTCTTTGTAGAATAGTTATTATATTCTATATAGGCACCATTTTTAGTTGGCACAACATGATTTTCTTTAACATATTCTTGCCTTCTATTTTTAAGTATGTTTCAAAGATGTGATGTGCATCTGCTTGTTTTGATTTGCACATTGCTTGTTTGTGAGTGTAGTCGAGATTTTTTTTTAAAGTGTTTTTAACTAGGAAATGCATCAATTTTTTTTTTATTTTAGCACATCAAAATAATACAAAAACAAAAAAATAATAATTTAAAACCAAAAAAATATCAAGAATTTTCAAAATTACATTTGGATCGCAATGCCAAATATCAAATAATAATTTGGAAAATAGTCTGTTTGAGATTCGTTGTTGTTGTTATTGTAATTTGTAACCTGCACGTTTGTTTCACTGTGATTGGTACTGTTAATTTATGCTTCATCGTATTAATTATTTTATATTCCCGAGGTTAACTTGCTGCAACATTCAACTCTTTTGACTCTTTTTTTTTTTTTTTTAATGTTGTCCATGTCAAGTGAACAGGCAATGGCAATGACTTTCTATTTATATGTCTACCAGCTAGGTTCAGACTGTAAAAAGTTTCCACACAAGATGAAACTCTCTCTCTCTCTCTCTCTCTCTCTCTTTTTAGCATAAGTTGTGCGTGTAATTTTAGAGTTTAACTAGGAGCTGAGCTACCATCCGAGCATTTTAAATTGGAATATAAACTATCTAGCATTGTAATTGCTATGTTAGCTCTTGTAGATAAACTTCTTTTATGCATACCATGCTAAACTACAGAATTCTTTACAGGCTGGCTATCATGGCTTCAGAAAGATCGTTGATTCTGCAACCACATAATTGGGCTTTGAGGAGAGACCATGGCATGATGTTGTACTATAATAGGTATAAAATTGTGAACTTTACGCCTTAACAAAAATTGTAACGCAGATCATTATGGTGTGATTGAAGGTATTGATTGCAATTGCAGGAAATATGGTCAGGCGGTGCAAGAGCTTAGCATTTGCATGGCGTTTGCTCCAGAAGAAGAGGCCAAGGTCCTAGAAGCATTTGTAGAGAAATTGCACCTGTTGCGGCTTGAATCGTCGTGGAAGTCTTTGGGACACACAGGTCAACTAACAGTTCCTTGAGGTGTTTGTACATAACCCTCCCTCCCCTATTTCTCTACGTAACTTACATCGATAATCATACATGGGAATTGCTTGAATGCTCTTCATCAAGAATATTCAAGTTGCATGGTATCGAGCATAGTATTAAAATACAAATGTAAACATTTTTCATGCTATTGAATACAGAATGATCATTTAGCAAGGGTGCTTAATTGTCTTCTTCCTTTACTTTTGTTCTCTCATTTTCCGTTCCCCTGTACTGTACTGCTCGTGACAGACACGCCAAAATATTGATTCATTAATCGAGTGCTGCCAGTCAACATATTATGCCATGGCTTCTGTTTGTTACTTGGTGTTAGTAGACTAGCTGGAAGAATCACTTTTTGGTGTGTTTCAGGAACGTTCTCGTCCGTAGTTAATATTAAAATCCAAAATCCATAAAGATTTTGATTGTTATAGCTTCATATCAAGATTATAAAAATTGACAAATAAATGTCAAAATTGTTGTTCAATGATCAAGATAATTATAACATTCAAGGGGAGGGTGAATTAGGTATATCACTAATATTAATAAATAATACAAATTACTTCAAATAAATATAATAACCAATAATATAATTAAAGTGCTTAAAGTAAAGAGATAAGAGAGAATTTGTAAATTCGTTTTTAACATGATTCGGCAAGCCTTCATCTACACCTCAAGTACTAAACCATAGTTGAATATTGTATTTCTTCACTAATCCAAGTAGGTGGTGCGCACTCCATCCACAAAAAGAGACTGACGTTTTTTTACAATTGATAATGGAGAGGACTCTAAGGGTGGGAGGCGATGGCCCATCAACTGCCAATGACCTGAGTCGGTCACACTTCTAATTCCGTATTAAGCGGTTGTTTATCAAATTTCATACCAGAAAAAAAAGTACTCACATTCTTAACTACCTTTCTTGGTGCTTCATTCACTAGAAGTACTCCCTCGAATGAATGAGCTATAAGTGATAGCGTGCTTTCTTGTTAATTAACTATAAGGCCGTGGTTAGGTCTTTTTTTCTATACTGGATGACTATTAAAAAAGCTCTTTCCATTATCAGGTATTAAAGGCTTTCTTCTTCCAGTGGTAGTAGCCCTGTGCCGTGATTCTCATCCTCTTCTTTCTTTTAGAAGCTTGCTTACAATCATCCAGTGGTATCGCTTGCTTACAAAATCACTCACTCCCTGTCTTTCAGTGCTTGAATCTCGGATCAGAGGAACTACGTGCTAGTTTGTACACGAATGCGTGCATGAAATAGCATACTAGTCTCCGAGCTCCCTTTTTTATGCTACTAGGCTAGATCTGGTCTCCCTGGTTGCTTTGGTAAAGAGTTCGCTAGGGTTGGGTGGTGGCTGTGAAGTTATAGCTGGGTGCTTTCATTACGAGTACAATAGCCGCTTGATGAATCCACACCAAGATTTTTCACCATTTGAAGATATTTTTTCTTCAAGATTTTTTCACCACTTGATGAATCCATACCAAAATTTCTAGGTCTTTAAAACACTGTTTACTATAAAGAGTGAAAGGTTTAAATAATTGTGAGGTCTAATACATACAGATATATGTGAACCAATAACGATTTATGTCATAGTTGAATATATTTATTTCATTTCATTTATTAATGATAAGTTTAGATATGGTTATGTGTATTTAATGAAACGAAGTGTGAATCATTTGAAAGGTTCAAAGGATTTAGAAATCAAGTTGAAAAACAAATTGGAAAGAGTATCAAAATACTTTGATCTAATCGAGGTGGTGAATACTTGAGATAAATATTTCAAGATTATCTAAAAGATAATAGGATTATCTCACAATGGACACCTCCTAGAACACCACAACTTAATAGAGTTTTTGAAAGGAGAAATTGTATCCTATTGGATATTGTATGGTCTATGATGAGCTATGCAAACCTTTTACCTTCTTTCTAGGGCTATATCATGCAAACTATTGCTTACCTTTTAAATAGGGTTCTATCAAAATATATTGATAAGACTCCATATGAGATGTGGAATGGTAAGAGATTAAACCTATCATATTTAAAGATTTAGGAATATAACGCTTATGTGAAGCGTTAGGAGCTAAGTTAAATAACTACAATTTTGTAGGATATCCAAAAGAATCAATTAAATATTATTTCTACCCTCACATTAAGCAAAAGGTGTTTGTCTCAAAATATGTTACAATTCTAGAGAAAGAATTTGTTTTCGAAAGGAGTAGTGAAAGAAAAATAGAATTTAATGAAGTCAAAGAATCATAAACCGACATCCAAATAGAACCAGTACTTGAGGTTATAACATTTGATGTTCAATATGAAATACAAGAACTCTACAGATCCAGTAATACACGTCATACGTCATTGAGACGTCAACTTCTCATGGAAGCTGATGGTGGCGAGTTTCTCATATCTGATGAGCCTGCCAACTACATGAAAGCAATATCTATAGTTATGTTAAAACCCATGAGGATTTTGATTGTTATAGCTTCATACCAAGATTATAAGAATTGACAAATGGATGTCAAAATTGTTGTCCAATGATTAAGATAACTATAACATCCAAAGGGAGGTTGAATTATGTATATCACTAATATTAACAAATAATACAAATTACTTCAAATAGACACAATAACCAATAATATAATTAAAGTGCTTAAAGTAAAGAGATAAGAGAGAGAATTTGCAAACTCGTTTTTAACGTGGTTCGACAAGCCTTCATCCACACCTCAAGTACTAAACCGTAATTGAATATTGTATTTCTTCACTAATTCAAGTTTAAGAGTACAATAGCCGCTTTATGAATCCACACCAAGATTTTTACATCACTTGATGAATCCATATCAAGATTTTTCACCACTTGAAGATATTCTCTCTTCAAGATATTTTCACCACTTGATGAATCCATATCAAAATTTCTACACCACTTGAAGATATTACATCTTCAAGATTTTTTCCACATGAAGATATGCTCTCTTCAAGATTGGGAATAAAGATCTATGTAGATAGATCTAAAAGGTTGTTTGGATTGTTCCAATCCACGTACAAAAATAAGATGCTAAAATGGTTTAATACGAAAGAATCCAAGAGAGGATACTTACCTATTTCATAATAAATGAATCTCTTGAAAGATATGTGTTCTAAAACAAAAATTGATAGAGATAGGATGGAAAGGATTCCATATGCTTCGGCTATAGGATCCATTATATATGTGATGCTATGTACAAAACTAGATGTATCTTATGCTTTGAGTATAACAAATAGATACCAATCTATTCTAGTGAGAATCACTAGAAGATAGTGAAAAATATTCTTAAATACTTAATAATAACTAAAAATGTCTTTCTAATCTATGAAGAATATAAATTAGAAGTTCAAGGTTATTTAGATAGTTTTCAATCAGATATTGATGATAGCAAATCTCGATCAAGATATATTTTTAATCTAAATGGTGGTGGTGTGAATTGAAAAGGTTATAAACAAGAGACCATAACAAACTCTATAACTGAAGCTGAATACATCTCTATATTTGATGCAGAAAAAAAGGTTGTTTGGATAAAAAAGTTAATCACTAAACTAGGTGTGGTTTCTAATGTTATAACTCAATTTTTAACCCCTTGTTTTTTCTAAATATTTTCAATATACACAAAAATCAAAAATATATTCTTAATGTATTTACGTTATTTTCAGCGTTGTCTCAAAAGGGTTCAAATTTCTTTTCAACGTGTTCAGCTTTTAACATGTTATTTTTAAAATTATTGATTTTTATCATTTAGTTAGCGTTGATTTTGCCCTTTTCAAAAAAATAAAAAATATTTAGACTAAGGTAGCAAAATGAAAACGAAGAAGACAAGGGATTAAAATGAATTTAGGTTGCTTGTTGGACCAAGCAATTAGAAAAGAAGACAAAAATGTTCACCTATAAAAAAGTGTTTATTGTGCAGAGAGGGGGGAGGCTAGAAAAAAAAAGAATAAAATAGAATTTCCACACTCTCTGCCATATAAAAACACCCTAACCCTTTTTGTGGAAACCTAGCCACGACACATAAGAAAACCCTAGCCTCTATTTTTACAAGCCCAATTGCTAGCCAGACAAAACACATCTTTAATCACACAGGCCTAACAGTCCATCTTTCTCCTCCAGCCACCATTTGGCCACCACCATCAATCCAACACCATTTTCCTTCCAAAAAAGATGTATCAACACACAAAATCTCATTTTCATTTATTTTCCCTTGACATCATCATTGTCAAAGACAAAATAAAAAACAAAAATCATCCATCCTTGTTTCATTGTCCAACCAACCAAGGAATACCAACCCATACACCGTCCAAACTCATCTTCCTCTCCCATTTGTGAACTAAAATTGACACTAAGGATGAACAAAACTCTTCCTTTTCCTCCTCTCAGCAACATCATCAGCCCTCACAATAAGTGCAAAGTGGTCATTTGCTTCTTCTCCCTAAACTCATTATTGATCACCAGCACCAACCCATACATGGTTGAAACACAGCCCCTCTCTTCATTCAATCATCTCACTGCCATCGTGAACTCCCTGCGTAAACCGTATGCCACTAGTAGTGGAGAGAAGTAATAGTGCCATTGTCAACAATGACAACACGTGAGCTTCCCCTCGTTTTTCCCTTCCCCATGGCAGCGTCATCAGCCTCCCTCCACTCATAACAACTATCATTTGTAGTAAATAGAGAGGAGTAGATCTAAAAATAGAAGAACATAAATTACAGTAGAGAAAGAGAGAGGCAGATCTAAAAAAAAACAATAAAACCGATTGTTTATGGATTTTTCTTGGTTTTCCAAGTGGCGGTACCCCACACTATTGGCACATATATGAAGAAGAAAATGAGATCTACTTGATCCACCTATTTTTTATCTTTTTAGGTGACAGCGCGTGAACCTACGCTCTACTAGTGGCGGCGACACATGTATACCACGCGCCGCCACTATTCCTCCAGCCCTAGAGTCTTTCAATGTGCTTCCTTAGTTCCTAAGTCTCTTCAACCCATTTTTAACCATTGAAATGACCATTTTATAGATTTTAAATTTTTAGTGTGTGTTTGAATTTGCTTTTAAATTTTGGATTTTAAATGACGACACCACTAGGGATTTTTTGTGGACTAAGCTTTATTTTTTTATCTGATTGTTATGTTTTATTTTTAATTATTTGGTCTGTTTGTTTATTTTTAACATGCATTTCTTTTTATCATTTGCTTATACGCTTTAATGTTTGTACATATTGCTCATTCATTGTATAATATTGCCTCATGCATTATATGTTTAAATTTTTCAAGCACACACAAACTTCTAGGTTAGGTGGGGGATTAGCAATGTACCCTATGACTATCAGTCAGGATTCGGATGCATGAAACACCTAATTCATATCTGAGTGTTTGCTTGGTAATTGTACTACGTGCTTTAACCATTCCTTACAACACCCTTATATTGTTTTTATGAAGATAACCACTAGGCAAATCTGATACCCTTTTGAGACTAGTTAGAAAAATTATATATGCTCACTTAATGAATAGAACTTGTTCTTTGGTTGTATGTATCACATTCATTTTGCATCAAGGCAGACCTGATCAATAATCCTGAACTCCGTAGGATTTTCTAAGCTAAGACCATGACTTTTTCTGAATACGGGCAAGAATTTGAGATGATATAACCAGTTGGAGGAATTGCTTAAGGACCATGATTGGAAAATTACCACACATAAAAAATGTTGTCTTTTTTAAAAGGGGCTAAAACCCACCCTTTTGTTTTGTACTCTCTAATGTGTATAAGATTAACCAAGATTAGGACTTGGAAAAGATTTTTTCAAATTAATTAGACTATGAAATTTTACCTTAACTTACTTGAAAAGATGCTCAGGAATACCTCCGGTGAAAGCCCGTCCAATCGAGCTATCATTTTTACTCAAACTCAAGCACTAGCGCAGCCCGAGGAAAATATGGGCGAACAAGCTCAAGACCTATTGTGTAGCCCAACCTTTGTACAATCCACAATACATGCACCTACCCTAGCAGCCACTGAAGCATTTGCTAGTAAATCCAAAAAACAAAATCTCCTAAGGACATTGATTATGACAACATAACAACACTAGAAGCGAGAGTGAAGGCTATCGAGGGAGCAGACTTGTATGACCTTGTACAAGCTGTAGAAATGTGTTTAATCCCAAATGTGATTGTACTAAAGAATTTCTGTATACCTGAGTTCATAAAGTACATCGAAACTCAGTACCTTACCACTCACCTCAAGTCCTTTTGCAATAAAATGGTAAAAGTTGTGCATGATAAAAAATTATTAATGCACTTCTTTCAGGATAGCCTGAGTGAGGTAGCACTAAACTGGTACATGAGGTTAGATAACACCAAGATCCGAAGATAGAAAGACCATGTAGATTCCTTCATCAACTAGTATAAATACAATATAGATATGGCTTTAGACTGATCCAGTCTATTAGCATTATAGAAAAAAAAGCCATGAATCAGTGCATGAATATGCTCAATGGTGGAGAGAGAAAGCTGCTCAAGTTGATCCACCCCTATATGAGAATGAATGGTTAATTTATTCTCTAATATTGTCAAAGACCCTTATTTTGACCATTTGATTAGTGTCCAAGCTCAACTCTTCACTGACATAGTGGTAGTGGTTGAGAGAATCAAGCAAGCAATAAGAGTAGGTAGATTTTTTATTAAAAAAAAAAGACAAACTGGGGTTAAGCCAAAATCAACTAAGGAAGAAATGGAACAATAGGAGGATGTTAAGGCAGCCACATGAGCATCCACAATAAAACAAGAAGCCCTACCACCTCTTCCCTTGCCTTTGAGAGAGTTGTTTGAGAAAATGGTCATTATGGGACAAATCACTCTAATTTCACAAAAACCATTTTGCCTACCATACCCAAAGTGGTATGAGCCTAATCAAACATATGAGTATCATGATGGAGCAACAAAGCATAATATTGAAAATTGTCATTCTTTCAAGGACTAGTTTCTTCAACTTATTGAGGTCGAGTAGATTACATTTGAGGGTTAAAAAACCTACATGGGCCATGCAGAGGGATCAATGAGTTGACTGTGGAAGCTTCATGTGTTGAACAAAAGAAGAGAAGCTAGATTATTGTAGTCAATATGATTTGTCATTTTTAGCTTTGTAAACTCTTCAAGATCATGTTTTGTTTTTAGATATTTTGCAAAACACAATTGTATCTTTTAATGGATTGTGCTTCTTTATAGTCTAATTTTTTCATTGAAATAAAAAAATATTTCTCGATGATAATGGTTTTTAGCGCGTGATCGAACCCCAAGATGTGTCTTGCAAAACATTAGGAGGCAAACTTTTTGAGACTTATAAAATTGATTTTCATGAATAACTTCATGGCTCCATTCAAAATATTTAGGCCATATCAATTTTGAAAAAAACCTTTCTACCAAATTAATCCTGAAAAATTTAATTTGCTTTATGGTTTCAGAAATAGTTCGATGTTTGCTTTAAACAATGTTTAGACACCTTTTTTTATAAGGTGGCAAACGATTCATTCAAGCAATTCCCATTTTAAAGTGACCAAACAATTTTGAACCAAAACATGAAAATGAAAAATGCACAAAAGGTTCACACCCTATGTCTCTTTAGCCATATTTAGTTGTATGCATAATTGTATGTAGTTTGATTTGCTAGTCATTGTGATATGATCCAAGCACCATCAAATGATCCATTGGAGGTTCCAATTGGTTCAGTGATAGGCTTCTTCGAGATACATGTGCTAGGTGGACTTCAAAAGGGTAATAAATAATGAAGAGCAAGTCTTGATTAATCTGATTCATGTTCAGGAAGGGCTTGATAGTGGAACCATGGCCATTACACAAGGATTAAGATAAGAAGACTCAAATCAGACAGTTTAACATTTCGCTACTGTTTTGATCATATCTAGAGCTACAGGTTGACTTTTGATGCGATTTTAGTTGGGATGGAAACTAGACTTCCATACCTTTCTAATTATATATGGCACACACCATTTAATTTATTAAAACAAGAGATAACCATTCATTTGAAGTTGAGCTTTGATATTGCTAGCAAATTACAAGAAAAACTGACCTTGTCTTACTTTAATTAGTTAGGCTATTGATCTATCTTTGTTTTATGTGGCAACATTTATTTAAGTTTTAGACTTGTTTATGTTATTTATTTTAATTAGTTTGGGTTAGTTTTAGCTTAGTTTGGGTATTATTTAAATTGGGTTTATGTGTGACCCATTAGAAAAACAAGGGTTACTTTGCTTTCTAATATAAGTACTCTTTGTGGGGAATATTTGAAAAAAAATGAATATTGCAAAATACAAATATTGCCTCTCTTGGTTCTTGATTGAACTTCAACTCTTCAAAGAATTGACCAATTTTTTCTAGTGATTTTATACTTTTTTTACTTGTCTCTAGGTGTAGACATTGTGATTGGGTGATTTATAGTCTTATTGCGTTAGAGCAAGTCTTTCATTATGATAAGTCTATTTTATACTTCAACTTAGATTAGATAAATCTTGGGTTCACTTACTCCATTAAATTCCGCTAGGGTTCGCATCAGATTGATTCATAAAAACTTAAGTCTTTATGTAAAAGTTTCAAACAATTACACTGAATGAAGATAAAATTTATCGGTTCTAGCCGCTTATGCTTGAAATGATGAAATGTCATCTTTGCTATCCTTTCACATTCTAAAATATATCCCCCATGGTCCTCATTTAAGCTTGAATATGTTTTTTTTTATAAAACCCCGACTGAGATCACACTCCACACTGGGTGGCAAACAAAATTTAAAGATCAAAGACTAAGGTGCTGTTATGAAAAATCCAAAAAGCCTAAGAAATTCAGATGCCTGGAGGCATGCCTAAATGAAAAGCAAAAATAACCAATTCAAGGTAAAAACAAATAAGGATTCCCCACAAAAGAAAGCAAAAAGGGCAAATCAACTAAATATGAAAGAAAAAAAGATTGAAAGACATAATGGCAGTGATCCTAAGTCTTTAAAACGTTGAAATACTCTTTAAGATTACAAATCCTTTTCTTTCATAATTGAGAGTCATAGCAACATTACATGCTTGTAAAAGTCATTTCCAATCAAGCAAACTGAATCAATAAATGACATTCTTAAAATGCAAAGATTTTTTTCATAAGAATTACAACATTGCAAATAAAACTATTCGTCATTATTTATGTTGATAAAATAAACGCTGATTAAAAAAAAATTTCCTCAACAAAACCTCAAGTTTCTACTCGAGTCTCTTACTTTAAAACCCAAAAAACAAAAGGTCACCTTACCACGTACCTTCACCAATTCCAATCTTTCTTGCATAATGATTAGTACTTAAAAGTGCATTTTTATCAAGGTTTAATATCATCATTTTACACTTGAAGTATCAATAACTCTTTAACTAGAGCATGTTTTATAATAACATGTCTATTAATATAAAATATCTTTAATTTATGGTAAATGTTCATCTTAAATGCAGGCCTATCACATATATAAAAGGATTGATTGATGATTTTAACTACTGAAATTGAGAAGACAAAGAGAGGGTTAAGCTTAGAAAAGAGATGTTGGTTCAGTCCAAACTGGAACACCATTCGGTTATTGGATCATAACTGGAGCTGTAGAACTTGGATTTAGGTCTAGTCTATATGGATGGAAAGCCAAGACATAGGCCTAAAACTTTCATGAAGAGTCCAAGATTCAAAAAAGCCATTTTCAAGTTCAAATTGTAGCAATAATGGAGAAGTCGAAATCTATTTTGCAGCCAAGACACTATTCAGTGTTCAACCCATATCTCAAGTTTTAGAAGTCCAAATACGCTGATTGTTGTTTTGTTGGAAAGCTAAGACAATTTCCTAAAACTTTCATGAAGATTATCTGTTCAAATTCTGATGTTAGCAATAATGTTTTGTTTAGACAAGATTGTCACCAAGTCAAGATGTGGCCACCCACTCAACAATTAGTCATCAAATCAATAGTTTTGAATTTTGGCCTATAAAAGGAGGCATTTGTCATGCATTTAGGCATCTTGTTTTTCAGATCAAGATCATGTTCTTTCTCTCTCTTTTTATATTTTTGTAATGCTTAAGTTTTGTTTATATTAATCTCTTGTTTATACTTTTCATTTCCTTTCCTTTCCTTTACTTAGTTAACTTATATCTTATTTATGTTCTTATCTTGTTTATTTATGTTTCTCTCTTTCATTATGTTTAGTTAAGATTATTATGTCAAGGTGAAAAGGTTACACTAATGGTGTAAGAATAAGTATAGTATAAACTCAAGATGGACTTTAATGTTTGATACTAATATGTTTTGTATTTGTTATCTTGTTCACTTTTAATACTTTGCTTGTTAAATAGTTAATCTAGATTTATGTTGTATAACCCTTGGTATAATAAATACTTGGCACTTTCATAGCCCAACCATATGGTATAACCGACATCTGTGCTATGAAAGGAACTTGATTTGTTGTTAATATAAGTTATAATCATGAATACCTAACAACATTTACAAGTATTAGCATTATTCGAATTAGATAACTAATGTAATCATGTTAACAATTTATAATCCAATTGAAATCTCCTTTGTGTGTGGTTTCCAGTTGAGTAATAAAAAGAGTTTATACTATACTTGTTTGAAATACCATTAGTAGATCCTCTAACCTTGACAATTATTTTATCCTTTTTTAATCCTTATATCAATATCACATCTCAAAGCTCTCTTCAACTCCTTTTCTGTTATTATATATTTCTTTATTTGTAGTTTATACAGTTAACCTCCTTGTGGTTCGACCCCGGTTTTGCTGGGTTATTTATTACTTCGACACTGCTACACTTAGGATAAGACATCAACTCTTTGGTCGTGACACATAAAAGATCAGATTATCCTTTTTTCTAAAAAAGATTAAATCCCTTAGGAATTGTGAGAAATTCAAAACAAAATTGTTTTAAGCTTGAACAGGATTTTTTTTTCAAAATGAAAAAAAAAAAAGAAATCATTTGAGTCATGGATAGCCCAACTTTGAGCTAACACTTCTTTCTCAACTATTACCCTGTCAATTCTAAGCCAAAATTGCACAAAAGATGCATCATAGTGAGGAATGATTTGTCTTAGGGTTATGATCAAAGAAACATTTTCAAAATAACACTTGGGGATTTCTTTGCAATAATTAGACTTGAATAAACTTAATCCTTGAAATTCATGAGTTGATTCTGAAACAAGAAAGACTTGACATTTCTTAAGTTGAGCATCTAGGAGGTAATGTAATGGACCCTAAGAGAAAAAACAAATATTATTCAGATCAACTGGGAGAAAAAGAAACACATAATCAAATGTGATTCGGTGAAATCTATTGAAGTTATGATTAACATCTGTTAATGACAAGTACCTCTTGATGATAGACAAAAGAACGAGCATGACCAGATTAGTTGAGGGCAATGTTTTTTAAAGATAATTAATGATTTAATGAACTCTAGCAATAATTGAGAGTAACGTTACACTTAAAGGGCATCTTAATGTCTAAAATTTTGGTTTACCCTCTGAAATAAGGTTATGACACCTGAAAGATGTTATCATATAGGTGTATTTTGATAAATTTTGAAAGGATGCACGCCACCTAGATTGACCATGGGATAATTTTCTTTGAAGCCCATCGATTTAAGGTGCATTTGATCATATAAATGTGGTTGATAAAAGAAACATCATTAATGATGACATTGCATTTCTTTTCACGATCTGATTAGACAGGTTGAGAGGAATTTATTGAGGAGAACATTAAGCATACAATGATGAGCCTTTATTACAAGCTATGAGATGCATATCTAGATGACTTAGCAATTCCATAAAGGTTAATGATAACATATCCTTGAAGAATATGGTTCAATTGGGGGCAATATCATGATTGATTGACAATCTAAGATAAGGTTGACAGTAGAAAACCTTTTGATGATTGTTGGCAAGATGCACATAGCTAATCAGAGGGCAGTTCTTAAAAGAATCCAAAAGGTGAATGATTTGTTAAACTCCTTCATAATAAAGCAAGTAATACCACACTTGGGTGTATGGTCAATTTTAATAAACAATGAGAGTAGTAATCATCGGGGACAACCCAGAATGGGCTCTATATTTACATTTGAGTGGAGGACTAGCATACAGTAAACTTGAATAAGTTGGTGAATCAAAAAAATTAAAAAAGCTTTAGATAGTAAGTAAAGGCACCCTACGATAATGAATCATCAAAGAGGGGGGGCTTATATTTCAAATAGGTAAGGATGCATGCATGTTATCTAACCCCAAAGCATTACATATATGTTTTTGAATTTTTCAAGAAGATCCTTAATGAAATCTAGCAAGATTTTGATGAATCTGAGTTGACAAAAAAGAATCCTTGAGCTATAATAGCAAGGAATCTTAATTTTTAAACCTTTTAATTATAAAGAAAAATGAGAAGAACCCTACAATTAAGAAAATCTCAAGAAAAGAAGAAGATCAACCCTATCATCAAGAAGAATCTCCAGGTCAACCGTGCAATTAGAAAGCACCAAGTTCAAACCCCGCAATCAAGAAGTTTTAGGTTAACCCCGTAATTAGAAAGCACCAAGTTTTCAAACCCTGTAATCAGGAAGTATCAGGTTAACCTTGCAATCAGGAAGCACCAAGTTTTAAAACCTCATAATCTGGAAGCATCAAGTCAACCCTATAATTAAAAAGAATCGAGCTCTCGAACCTTATAATTGGAAAGTATCAGGTCAACCCTGCAATCAGGAAACACTAATTCTTCAAACCCCTCGATCATGAAGTAACATAAATTTTAGTTTTGGTTAAAAGAAATTGCCAGATTAGGATTTTAGGTTAACCAAACTAAAGATAAATTTTAGTTCTGGTTAAAGAGAATCACCAGATTGGAATTTCAAGTTGATCGAGCTAAAGATAAAAAATTTGGTTCTGGTTAAAAGAAATCGCTAGATTGAGATTTTAGGTTAACCGAGCTAAAGACAAAAAAAATTATCTTTTTTATACATGACATTGAATATTTATTATGAAAATATTTAAAAAGTTAGGTTATTACAATTGGTAACAGAGCCTTGGTCTGGATTTAGAAATTGAAATGAAAACTTAATAAGTGTTAAATTGTTCCAGGATGGTTCGTACAAGAAAGAGTACGATGACAGAACCCTCTCCAGCTAGGGGAAAGATACAAGATACGAGACCTGAGGATAGACAAAGGAAGGGTCCTATGATGAGTATCACTTCTTATATGCCATCGATACCTTATCATTCGAGGTTAGGGAGTCATTAAGATTTTAATGTGATGCTGATTCTAGACAAACTAGGGTATACAATCATTAAGGTCAGTTCAGTAGAGATAAAAAGTTGCACCTCCACCAGTAGCACCAGTATTTACCCTTATACCCTATGGTGATCCTACATTCTTTGCATAAATAGTAAGGGTAGTGATTGAGGGCATGTCTAGTGCCTCAACACCAGCAACATCAATAGGCATAGTAGCATACCTATAGATAGTGTGATTGTTTTGCTTTAGTTATGATTGTCAAAAGTATGAGGGATATGAGTTATAAGCTCTATCTGATAGAATTGGATACAAAGATCGCAGTTAGATGGCTTTGTAAAGTGGGAAAGACTATGGATCAAGTTAGAGTATCTGATGAGCTACAGGTAGATTGTTCTACCCCGGTTACTGTTAGATAAAGCAAAATCTTGGTGGGACACTATATCTTCGATGAGAGCTATAGAGGCACCATCCTGAAATGATTTTAAAGTAGAGTTTAAGAACCACTTTTCCTCATATTATCATCATAGAGTTAAAGAACATGAGTTTTGGCCTTGAAATAGGGGGAGATGTTTGTGATAGATTATGAGTAGAAATGTCATGATCTCGCCATATGCTCTATAACATGTTCCCATCAAGCATTGTTTTATAGAGAAGTTACATGATGGTTCGTGATAGAAATTAAGGCAGGGATTGGTAGCTTTACAATTCAGGACTGCTAAAGAGTTGATTGAGGCAATATTGGCCTTGAACGCATGTGTAGGTAAGGGTCTATAAAGCCCCACTTAAATGTAGGACTGAAGGTAGTATGATCTTAATGAGTAATGGAGAGGGTAACATCCATAGATAAATATTAAAGGGGTATTGTTGAAGTTCAAATAAGGATTTCAGAATTTAGGTTAAAATTGTAAGGTAGGTGACACCAGTAATGAGTTTCAATGAATAGAAGAACTAGGAAAATTTAAAATAAATATGTTTTGAGAATGAGACAATAGTTTTGAGCAATGATAAGAGGAATAAAAAATAAAAGTTAAGGATATAATTGTATAGAAGTTAAGGGGCTAAATTCAGAGGCTTATATTAAAAAGGGGCAAATTTGCCCCATAGACTTTTGGCTACTATTCGGTCTATATCTTGAGATATAGAAGGAGTTTTGTTTTGTTCTACTTGGATTGGAAAGTATACTTCTGTATTTTGTATTTTTTCAACGATATATGGTAGGCTCTCTAATTCATCTGGACGAGAAAGAACAACGCATTTGAAGTTACGCCTAGAATTAGATTCAAACTGTAATTCCAGTACCATCCAATTTTATATTATCAAGCATAAATCTTAATCTAACTGTTGGATCGAGCTGAAATTTTATGAAGAGTCTCCTGACATATTATTTTATCTTGGTTAAAATTATAGGGAGATTAGAGTGCAAACCTCGGGTTAAAACTTTAAGTAAAGACATAAGTAGAACATATTATATTTATTATATATATAATAAATATAATAATGATGAAGATAGAACAAATCAAAATATATCCTTTTAGGAGTGGAAGGAATTGAAAATGAATAAAAAAGGACATTTGGGCAAATAGGAAACATAAAAGATTAAATAGGGGCCAAGTCATAATTATAGGAAGTTTAGGGCAAGAATGTAATAGGAAACAAAATGAGGGCATTTAAATTTGCTAAAGGCTTCTTCTGAAAGCTATTCTCTTCATTTATGGCTAGCTAAGAAGAACCAATGAGGGAAAGAGAGTTATGTGTGTGTGTTCTACATTATTTCAGCTAAAGACCACAAATTAAACATTAGATAAGAGAGAGTTAAGGTATTACAAAAGGGTTAGAAGGGATTTAGGTTTTTTAAAGGTTTTGGGACAACTAGTGGCGAGTAAAAAGGAAAGAAAAGATAGGAGAAGAAAAGTTTATCTTGCTTCCTATTTTCAATTTTCTTATGATTAAATGGTAAGCAACCTTGTTTTATGTTTAAATTTTAATTCATTATTATGGATTGATAGATTGTGTGGATGAACTCTAGGTAAAATTTTTGGTTAAATAAACTAGTGTATTAGTTGGAGATATTGTGTCTTAATCATGAAATTGATACGAGAAAAAATTGGGTAATGGGTCTAAGATAAGAACCTAGAAAAAAATCTACCCTGATTTATGCATGAAGGATTCAACAAAATAGGGTGATAAAAGCATGAAATTTGCTTGATTAAGCTTTTGAACCTTTATGAATAGAATTATATTAATTAGTGTTAGTAGTAATGTAAATGGATGGAATGAAGGTAGAATTAAGGAGAAATTTATAAAGGGTTGCATTGATCCCTATTAAGCCATTTTCGGCCAAATGAAGAATTGTAAGGGAGATTTAATCTTGCTAAAATTCTTATCTTAATTGAATTAGCAAAGACAAAATGAATAGAAGGTGGGGGGGATTAAGGGAAATTACACCTTTTTATACCTTTAGTGTGGGCCATTTTAAGTAAAGGATGAATATGATTAAGTTGATTTATTATGGGAATTATTTATTGATATTAAAGAATATATTGAATAAATATGGTTACCTTGAATGATGAAAAAAATCATAAAAATAATTAGTTATGCATTAAGCTAATAACTGGAATTTTACTGGACAATTTTATTAGTTGATTTGCAGCTGGATTTTGAACTAGTAAATCATAGAATTTGAAATATATTTCTTTGTGAAAACTGTAGTTAAGAATATTAAGTTTCATGTGGGATTGATCTTAATTAATTTGGAGTTGTAGAACTCCGGATATAGATTAAAAGCTGAAGAAAAGTCAAAGTGAGCCTTGCTAGACAAATTGTGTATGTCACTAAAAAAGGGTAGTTTTGAAGGTGTTAAGGGAGAATTGGGTTTTCTTCTCTTCATAGAAATTGTAGCCTTGTATCTTAACTTTCAGAAGAGACAAGCCACAACCAAAAATGAAAAATTAATTTTAATTATGATTAAAATAAAAACAGTGTTCTTGAAGTAAGACTTAAATTATAGAAGTTATAAGAACAAAACTTGAGTATACTAGAGTATACATTTGTGTATGAATTATAAGAAGTTTATCTTATTAATTAGATCGAGAATGTAGATTGAATGAGGAGTTGAAATAAAATTTCAATACAAGATAAATTGTAAATGATGATTGAGTTGAAAGAAATCAACTTAGATTATATTATGTGAAATGAGCATTGAATGAAAAATAATATGGTATACATGTTGATACAAGAGAGGTCATTAAAGTTATGCATTAGTAGAGACGTGCATCTAGAGCATAGACAACAAGTAGGTGCCCTGTACCTTATTCCATCTATAGAATTTTCTTGAATTCTTTTTAAACTGTATTTTTTAAAATGTGTTTGCCTATAAAAATATGAATGTGAATAACAAGAATGGTCATAATTGATTAGCTGCCTTGAAGAGAGCTAAAGGCTTCAGGGTAATTAATTGTCAGGTTGATAATGATTCAATAAAAGTGAAAAGTGATTATTGTCATCTAGAAATGTGATTATGCCTCTAATGTAGTAATTAAGTGTTGATTCTTGATTAATATAGTGCCTCTAATGTAGTATGTTTCTACTTCAATATTAATAGGGGTGAAACTAGTTACTCGATAATAGTGTTAGTGTCCGGTAATGGGTGGTGGAACTAGTTACCTGATAATGGGGTTGGTGCCTGATAATAGGGTTAGTGCACGGTAATGAACGGTGAAACTAGTTACCCAATAATAAGACTAGTGCCCAGTCATGGGTGATGGAACAAGATACCTGCTAATGGGACTAGTACCTAGTCATGGACAAGTGACATTAGTTTGATTGATGACTAGAACATATTACTTGGCAAGATGGTTTAATAAGACCATAAAATTGATTGAAAAGATGAATTAGCTATTCGAAATGAAGCTAATGGCATCAGTTGCACTAATAACTAGGATATAATTGATTTGGCTAGTGGCCCTGTGGGAAAAACAAATAATATTTATGTGTTACTGACTCATTGAATTAGCAATAAAATTTGGAAAAATTCAAATTGTCAATACAAAAACAATAATATTTCAAGGATTTAAATGATTCATGCCCAACGAGTTGTTTGAAACGTATTTTAAAAGTTAAGGTTGTTACATGAAGTTGCTTGTGTGATGATGATATTGGAATTCATAACAAGTTTTATGTCGAAAATGACAGGGTGAAATTTTGGATAGGGTTCGTATAAAAGAAGCTCAATTGAAATCTTAATAATCGAGAAGATGTACATTGGAAATCATAAATCAGAGTAAAATGTCAACTTTAAATCTTTTGAAAAAGAGGTCAAAATAGTGTGAAGGATAATAATATGGGTTACATGAAAAAAAGGAAATGAGACGATGAAACATGGTAATGATAAGTACATATTTCGGGAGATCAAACTAAGTAGTTAATCACGCAAGAAGTTAAAATGACAAATTACACATTAAGAGAACAAGTGTATTTGATCAGAATACATTGAATATTCAAAAAACCAAAAGGGCACAAATATGTTATGAAATGAAATGTGACACAAATTAAATGTATTACGAATTGAAACAATAATATAACCACATATGGTCATGAAATATGCATATATAATTGTACAAGTTAAAGGGGTTTTGAGGAAACGATTCGTAGTATGAATCAAACATGTTGTAAATAAAAATTTCCATGATGTAACCATGATAGTTAAATGAGTAAAATGATGAAATAAAAGTTCATTAAAAGATGGTTGTAACTGTATTAAATTGGAACGTGGTATAGATTGATGTTTTTGTATGTTTACATAAAAAGGTAGTAAAATTCGAGTTACTTACGTCATTGATATATATGTCTTTAACAAGTATCCTTTGCAATATGTTGTAATATTATAAAAATAAATTATTTTCAGGTTTATCATTGACTCGGACAGAACAAAAGATCTTACATAGCATTTCTTTTGTTTAGGTGATGATGATGTAATTTTGAATATGTTGGCTACCTTTTTGTATTGATATTTGGAGAATAACTTACATATAAATGAAACCAATACTAAGGATATTCAGAACTTAATTATTAATCCTCTTTTATTAGGTTTGTATATGACATTAAACTTACCCTAGGTTTATTAAATGAATATTGTATGTAACTAGTTCATAATGTTCTTATATTTTGTTCATATCACTTATTGTAAATAGTACATATTACAATTGAATGTAAATAATGAAATAAAAAATTAGGAAGGATAAATGAATTATATTCTTGATTGGAAGATTGAAACATGATACTAAAAAAAATCATCCTATTTTCCTTAGTTCAACGCTTAAGAAAGTTCAAAATGTTATTAAAATATCAGAATGTTACAAGGTTAGGACCCATTTGGCTCGTGAAAGAGAAGAGATATTGATTTCTCAAATAAACCACCCCTCCCAAAGAAGGGCAAAGAAAGCCAGTTTAGTTAGTTTATGAAAAGAGGGGGGAACTTTAGTTAGGAAGGATCATTAGCTGGGACTTTTCAACGTATAGTTGGGGGATCGCCTGGATGACAGTTGAGCCAGAGAGTTAGTTCTATTGAAGAGGTTTTGGAGTCAAAAACTATCATATACCCTCAATGTGTTTGTTATACACAAAGACAGCCTGAAGATTATTCAACATCACCGGGTTGATGTTATGTATATAGACATAAAAGACACTGAAGGAAGCAGTATTATCATCTGGGTCGTAGATGCCATTGTTGTAGAGAGAAAAGATATCTCAAGAGAGAATGCCCCAAGAGAATTGCTGATTATAATGAGGGATAGAGGCAGTAGAAAAAAGTCAACAATAGTTTGTCACTTTGTACAAACCTATCAGACTAGCCCAATATAGAGTTAATGGTAATAGGGGTAGACCTAGGACTCGAGGTCATAGGACACAAGACAGGGTATTCCATATGACTTAAGAGGATACTATAGTCAACCCAGATGTAGTAGCAAGCATGTTGCAGCTAAATTCACTTCTTGAGTATGCATTAATTGATACTGGTACCACACACTTCTTTAGTAAGGCATAAAAGTGATTTACAATAAGTACCCCTTTAGGTAAAACTGTAAATATTAACCATGTGTATGAAAGGGTAAGGGTTAATGTAAAAGGGGTAAAAATGAGAGTAGATTTAATATCTTTAGAGCTACATGATTTTGATGTGATATTAAGTATGGATTGGTTGAGTATGTATAGGGCTCAAATGGTAGAAATGTAGTACTTAGGGGAGAAATAAATGTCATACTGAATTATATAATTTTGGCTATGATTGCTAAGAAATTGATGAGAAAGAGATGTGTGGTTTATCTTCCCTATATGATAGATTCAAATAGGGATAATACCATAATTATCAGACCCAGCCTAGCCTGACGAGTCAACCCAAGACTCGGGTGACCCGAGGCCTTGGCTGAGTCTATTTTATTTAAAACTCGGGCCTGCAATTGGCACAGAGAAAACTGTTTATCCCGTCGAGTCAACCCGAAACCTAGGTGACCCGACAAAACTCGGTAGAGATTTTTTTTTCAAATGTGTTTTTTCTCATAGCCAGAGACTCATTTTTCAGTTGGATACTAACTCATTTCAAAGTTTACTATATAAATACTAGAAGAATATTTTATTTTTTCAATGTGGAATTTGAAACTCTTTAGTATATATATTATATGTTCATAATAAAAAAAATTATGTTTTTTCAATGTGGGATAAAAAAAATCCTTTTGGTCTGAATACTTCAACTTTAAAAAAAAGGATAATATCTTTTCAATGTAGAATGAAAAACCTTTTGAAACAATCTTTTAAACTTTATTATTTACAACATGTATAATCTATATCCACATGGATTGTTTCTTAATTTTTTCATGTGAAATATTAGAACCTCAAAAATATTTTTTTCTAGATTAAACTGGATTGACTTGAGTCACTCATGTAACCCGGGACCTGACCCCTTGGCCGGGTCAACCTCTAGACCGGGTTTGATAACTATGGATAATACCGAGTAATATATTGATAACAAAGCTGTCAAATCTTCCCATGGTAAGAGAATTTTCAGATGTGTTTTTTAAGGTTTTATCTGGAATACCTCCAAAAAGACAAGCAAAGGTTCCCATCGATATATTACTCGGTACCACTTATATAGCTCAGTCGCCATACAGAATGGCTCTTATGGATTAGCTGAATTGAAGATCTATCTACAAGAATTACTAGATACAAGGTTTATATGTTTGAGCAGTTCACCTTGGGGAGCCTCTATACTGTTTGTAAAGAAGAAGGACAACACCCTCAAACTCTGTATTGACTATAGGCAGTTGAAAAAGGTGACAGTGAAAAACAAGTAATCACTACTAAGGATAGATGACTTGTTTGATCAATTAAAGGGAACATGAGTATTTCCAAAAAAAGACTTAAGGTTAGGGTATTATCGGTTAATATTAAGGAGTAAGTTATTGAGAAGACCACAGTTAGAACTCATTATAAACATTATGAGTTTCTTATGACGCCTATATGGGTTGACAAATGTTCCTACAATGTTCATGGATTTGATGAACCAGGTTTTTTAACCCTATCTAAACAAGTTTGTTGTGGTGTTTATTGATGAAATTTTAGTATATTTTAGTTCATATTTGGAATATGAACAATATTTAAGGCATGTATTGTAGATACTAAGGGACCATCAATTGTATGCTAAGCTAAGTAAGTGTGAATTTTGATTAAAAATGATCTTTTTGCGACATGTTATCTTAAGGAATGGATATTTGTGGATCCAAAAAAGGTAGAAGTTGTCCTGAAATGGGAAAAATCTACGAATGTGATAGAAATTCATAGTTTTCTTGAAATTGCAGTGTATTACAGGAGATTTACTAAGGGGTTTTCTATAATAGAGATGCCTTTGACTCAGTTAACTTGTAAATGGAAATAGTCAAATGAGTGTGAGAAAAGCTTTTAAGAGCTGAAAATGAGACTTACTACCGCTCTAGTATTAACACTTTTCTCGGGATCTGATAGGTATATAGTTTATAGTAACGCATTAAAAAAGAAATTGGATGTGTTTTGATGCAATATGGAAAGGTGATAGCTTAAGCATCAAGAATGTGATAGAAATTCATAGTTTTTTTGAAATTGCAGTGTATTACAAGAGATTTACTTAGGGGTTTTCTACAATAGAGACCCATTTGACTCGGTTAACTCGTAAATAGAAATGGTCAAATGAGTGTGAGGCAAGCTTTTAAGAGTTGAAAATGAGACTTACTACCGCTCTAGTATTAACACTTTTCTTGGGATCTGATAGGTATATAGTTTATAGTAACGCATTGAAAAAGGGATTGGATGTGTTTTGATGCAATATGAAAAGGTGATAACTTACGCATCAGGGCAATTGAAACCGCATAAGGTGAGTTATCCAATTCATGATCTAGAATTGGCTATTGTGGTGTTTGAATTGCGGGTATGGAGACATTATTTATATGGATCTCAAGTTTAGATTTACATAGATCATAAGATCTTGAGGTACCTGATGAATCGAAACTTAATATATGGTAGAGAAGATAGATAGAGTTGATTAAAGATTATGATTGTGTTATAGATTACCATTTGGGAAGAGTAAATATGGTTGATGATGCTCTTAGCCGAAAATGAAAGGTTACAATGGGAGAACTGGGAGAATGGAATAAAAAAACTTTGATGGAGTTAAAGAACATTGATGCTCAATTAGAAGTAGGATTGAAGGGTCTACATTGGCATAGGTAAGACAACGGTATGTGCTTCAAGACAAGGTATTGAAAGCTCAATAAAAAAGACATTGAAACAGATAAGGTTAGGAACAAGATGAAGTCGGGAGTTGAGACTCTATTTCAGATTTTATATGACGGGATAAGTGATATGAAAGCGGATGTATCTGTTTAGAAATAAAATTTTGAAGGATGAAGTATTAAAGGGAGCTCACGAGTCAAGGTTTATTGTGTATCCTATATGTACTAAAATGTACAAAGATTTTAAAAAATTCTTTTCTTGGCCAAATATTAAAAGGAAAATAGCTGAGTATATGACTAAGTGTGGTCTATGTCAACAAGTGAAAGTAAAGCATCAAAAGCCAACAGGGCCCATACAACCATTATTAATACTTTAGTGGAAGTGAAAAGATATCATTATGGATTTTATATCAGGTCTACCTTGGGAAAAGCAGGGCAATGATACCATTTAGGTTATTATAGATTGATTGAAAAAATTTATACTCTTTATACAGATGAAAATAATAGATCTAGTGGATAAATTGGTCATGTTATATATGAATAAAGTAGTGAGACTTCATAGGATTCCAATAATGATTGTTTCAAATCGAGACCACTAATTTACTTCTCATCTTTGGCCTAGTGTAAAGCATGCTCTAGGTACAAAACTGAATTTAAGTATTACTTTTCATCCTTAGATGAATGGACAATCTAAAAGGACATGATAAAGGTTTACTAAGAGCATATGTATTAGAGCTTAGATGAAATTGGAAAGATCATCTACCTCTTATGGATTTCACATATAATAATAGTTATCAAACTATTATAGGCATGACACCGTATGAATATGGTAGAAAATATCGAAGTCCGATATGTTGGAAAGAAATGGGTGATAGAAAATTAACGGGACTAGAGATTGTGCAAATTATCTCGGAAAAGGTAAAGATTATAAGGAATAGCTCAAGATAGATAAGAGAGTTATGCAAATGTCATGGAGGAGACCTCTCAAGTTTAATATTGGCGATAGAGTATTCCTGAAGGTTGCTCAATGGAAGCGTATGTTAAGATTTGGAATGAAGGAAAAGTTACCTCTATGGTATATTAGACCTTTTGAAGTTATGGAAAGAATTGAACCTATAGCGTATAGATTAGCACTGCCCCCGTATTTAGCCAAGATTCATGATGTTTTTCATGTCTCATTACTAGTAAAACCAAGATAGATCCCTCATGAGTGCTTCCACAGATTCCTATTGAAATCAAGAAGGACTTGACCTTGGAAGTGAAACTTGTAAGGGTGTTGAATCATAGTGAGAAAGAACTCAAAAATAAAAAGATTCCTATGATTAAAATATTATGGAGGTGTGCTCAAATTGAAAAGGGAAATCCAAATTTCGATGATGAAATTTATTTTTAGAACGGGAGAATGTAAACCCGGGGTTAAAAAAAAGGACTAACAACAATTGAAACACGATTTGAGAAAAAAAATTGTTTTTTTTTATACATGGCATTAAATGTTTATTGTGAAAATGTTTAAGACATAGGGTTGTTACATGCTTGTCATATAACATGTATACTAAATTAGCGCACAAGAGAATTTTATATGGAGAGATCATCAATGTTTATGAAAAGGCTTACATGATAGTTGTATAAGTCATTCTTATACTTGAGATCACAAAGTTATCTTATACAGAGAGTGTTATGTTTCAATCCTAACCACACGTTATCCTAATCAAGGGTAACAAATGAGCATATATCGAGTATAACATAAACTATATAAAGTTATTTTAGTAATCAAAAGATGATTCATCATCTTAGATGAATTAGAAAAAATAATTCATTTATTCTTAAATAGTATTGATTGTGAAATATTTGGTCAATGTGAAATGAGATTTAAAAAGAGTTTCAAATCTCATTTAAAGAATCAATGACTATAGTGTTGAGAACTAAAATGATTTAACAAAGCAGATATATTTCATGTTATAATGTTTAAATCGAAATATTTTTTTATAAAGGGATAATAATTACACTGAGAAACTGAAAGGTTAAGTTATCACTTATGACCTTCCTAACATTTGGAGGATCATGAGTTGTTCTTAGATATTGTACTTTAAAATATAAATCAATCAATTGTTGAATCCATAATAAATTATTTTAAAAAAAATTGTAATTCTATTTTATTTAGGATTATGATTTATATTTGGATTAACTTATTAGAAAACTTAATGAGTCATATATATAAGAACCATTTGTTAAAAATTAAAATGAGATGATTAATCAAATGTGGCTTAATTGTAAATAAATTTTAAGAATTAAATATTGTAATGTAATTAAAATATTGAAGTAACCTACCAATGTGATCTTATTTTATTATTTTTACAAGTGGATTTGAGAAGGGTTAAGAATCTGTTTGTTTTTGCGTTTCAAAAATATTTTTGAAAAAAAATTGTTCTTTTTATTCTTTTCTTTACTTCAAATTAAATTTTTTGTGTTTTTAAATTATTTTGATATGCTGATGTCAAAAATAAATTTTAAAAAAATATTATTTTAATGCATTTTCAAATAAAAAACACTTTAAAAACACAATCACTACCACAACCACGATATTAAACTGTCTGTAAGATTTTAGAGAGATTGCAATTGAAGTCTTAGGGGATGTTTAGCAGTATAACAGTTTTTATTTTTTAAAGTATTTTTTCTTAAAAATACATCAAAATAATTTTTTTTTATTTTTTAAAAATTATTTTTAATTTCACTACATAAAAATAATATAAAAATACTAAAACATTTTAATTTAATATAAAAAAATTATTTTTTAAAAAATATTTTTAAAACACCAAAATAAACGGGTTATTAATTTGCTTAGTGCTCCTAATGTGAAATAAGGCTTTAGTCGAGGGAATGTTTTGTCAGAGCACACCTAATTTCAAGTTCAGACCTTCAAACAACACTTTACAATTTCTATGGATTGCGCTTGCAGACCCTTTTTCCTCTGGGGAACATGGATGTCCACCACCCCTAGAACCACTTCTCCTCCCAACACCATCAGCCTGCCACTTATTAACAGCATAAGCTCTACTCCGCCATCGCCACCTCGTCTCAAGGCTACCACTTCTCCTTTCAATTTTTCCGTGGACTTGCCAAGTGGCGGAAACAACAATCACGGTGGCCGGAACAGCAATAATAACAATAAAGGGTGGTGGTGGCGGCGGTGGTGGAATGATGGCAGTGACTCTTCCAATACCTTTTCCCTCATGTTCTTATTAAGCTCATCCATTGTGCTGCAATTAGCTTCTTCTGCGGCTGCAAGAACTCAACAAGAAGAGGGAGAGGAGGTTTGGGAAGTTAAAGGGAGCAACCGGGCTAGACTTGTTCCTGATTTCTCCAAGGATGAGTTTGTAGTGTCTCCAACATCATCATCGTCACTGTTTTCTGTTAATGATTTATGGTCGCAATGCACAACCTTGTTCGTGCGCCTAATGCTTCCCCAAGGATTTCCTCAAAGTGTTACCTCTGATTACTTGGATTACTCTCTTTGGCGAGCCGTCCAAGGCATCGCCAGCCAAATTAGCGGCGTTCTTGCCACCCAGGTATCTATCTATCATTATATGAATGGTTTGCTTTTGTTTCTTTTGATTAATATTTGTTGTGATAGGCATTGCTTTATGCTGTTGGGTTGGGGAAAGGAGCTATCCCAACTGCTGCTGCCATCAATTGGGTGCTAAAGGATGGAATTGGGTATCTCAGTAAAATCGTATTGTCCAAATATGGACGACATTTTGATGTTCATCCTAAAGGGTGGAGACTGTTTGCTGACCTTTTGGAAAATGCTGCCTTTGGTTTGGAGATGTTAACGCCTGCGTTTCCTCATCTCTTTGTTTTCATTGGTGCCACTGCTGGAGCTGGACGCTCTGCTGCTGCTCTTATCCAGGCAATTTCCTGCTTCTGAATTATGTGCTGTTGCATTGCGATAACCATTTCCTAATATCGTTTTTTGGTAGGGAGGGAGGAGGAATTTTGGTGCCAAACTGATTTTATGATGCTCATACAAATTGTTATTTATTTACTTAGAGTTGCTTAAAGTGGATGCTCATAATTTGCAGGCTGCTACAAGAAGCTGTTTTTATGCTGGTTTTGCTGCTCAAAGAAACTTTGCTGAGGTAAAACACTGTTTCTTTTGGTTTTTATTTATTCTCAAATTGTGAATTGCTTTTATGGAAGCTTGGACATGTCTCATTTTTATCAGCTGGTAAAGATTTGTATTTGTGCAACGTATCTTTTATTTCTGACCTTAGTGAGTCCCAAGTTAATTTGATTTGTTTCTGAAAGAAATTGTTAATTGTAGGTAATTGCCAAGGGTGAAGCTCAAGGAATGGTGAGCAAGTTTATTGGTATAATGCTTGGTATAGCAGTGGCTAATTGCATAGGCTCCTCAACACCCCTTGCCCTTGCTTCTTTCAGTGTGGTGACATGGATCCACATGTTCTGCAATCTGAAATCGTATCAATCCATTCAATTAAGGACTTTAAATCCATATCGTGCAAGTAATCAATCTCTTCTCCTTTTCCTTTTTCCCCTGATGGGACTGCTTACTAATGTCTTTGTAACTGCATCGGTCGAAATGAGTTGATACAAATAAACAAATAATAATAATAATAATAAAGAAGCTTGAAATGCAAAACACGTAGAATTTCTGTTACTTTATATAATCATAATTTAAGAATGATACTGAGGAAATAGATTTGCATCAGCTCGGATAGTTGGAAGACATAGAACATTGTAAACTGTAGATAGGTATTGCTGGGTATGTTCACATGCAATCTCTTTGGTCTTCTCTATTGAACAGGTTGATAAAACAGAATTTCTACTTGCTAACACAACTATCTGCTGCCACTTCAAGCAGCCTCCATGGAAATCTTCAAAATGGCTGTCTAATGCCATTAATCACCCTTGAGTCTTGATATTGTTCCATAATCATCTCCACAGTATTCCAAAGCTGTATGATAGAAACCCCTTTTTTTCATTGCTCTAACAGGTTTAGTTTTTAGCGAGTATCTCCTCAGCGGCCAAGCACCTCCAGTCAAAGAGATCAATGATGAAGAACCACTTTTTCCAGCTGTACCATTTCTTAATATCTACTCTAAGGGCAATGTGAGTTGCTCTCTATTTTTTTTCCTCTGTGGTTAATGGAAAAGGAAAAGTTAAGAAAGTAAATCTCATTGTTTTTTCTTAATTAATTTCAGGTACAATCAATCGTTCTATCTTCAGAAGCGAGGAATGCAGCTGCTGAAATTGAGCAGAGGCTGCAGCTGGGGTCTAAGCTCAGTGATGTTGTCAACAACAAGGACGATGTGCTTGCATTGTTCAATTTGTATAGAGATGAAGGCTATATTTTGACTGAGCACAAGGGAAGATTCTGTGTAAGTATACTAGCGGCTTTATTTTGAATCTGAAATCCTCCCCCCCCCCCCCATCCAGTTTTTCACTTTTTTTTATGTCTGTGCGCGTGTATCTTCTGCTTTTCTTCTTTCCATGCTTATTGATTTTCAGTTATATGTGTGCGTGTGCATGCATGTATGACCTATTCTTGATTTACATCTATTTTCACATAAAAAAAACCATCATGAAATTACTGGCAGTCCTTACTTGAAAGGGCTGCTGTCTATACTTCCTCATTGTTTTCTTGTCCAAAATATGATGTAATCCTGCAATTCAAGATCAAATCTTGATGCTAACTTCTCTGTGTTGTTAGTTGTCAATTCCTTGTATTGGAAGAGTTCTTTTGGTCATTTTAATCCATGCTGTCTCTGATGATTGAAGTCACTAAATTGTAACAAAAAGTATAACTGAAAGAATCTAGCAAATAACCTATGTTTTTTTATGTGTGTGGAATATCTTTCACGAAATAATGACAATGGTAATAATCGTGTTCCTCTGAAACTCTTTTCATTGTCGAAGAAAAAGAAAGGACTAGTTTTTTTAACTTCTTTTGGAGCAAATTATTTATGGGAGGAAGTGAGCTTACTAATAGTTATTATATGTTGTATCTGAATTACTTGCCACAATCAGGTAGTGCTTAAAGAAAGTTCTTCACCACATGACATGCTCAAGTCACTGTTCCAAGTTAATTATTTATACTGGTTGGAGAGAAATGCTGGAATTGAAGCAAGAAGTATCTCTGCTGACTGCAGACCTGAGGGGAGGCTACAAATCTCTCTGGAATATGCCCGACGGGAATTCAACCATGTGAAAAATGATAGTGTATCCATGGGTTGGGTCGCTGATGGACTAATTGCCAGGCCTTCACCAATTAGAGTTTGTCCTGGAAACACAGCCTCTTCAATTGCAAGCTGATGCAACATCAAGTTGGATTCCCCTGGACCACAGAGGTGGTTTTCCATGAGGGAAAGAATTGCTTTTGAGGGGGGGGTGGGGGGGTGGGGTTCTTGCCAGCTATATGGCCATTGGGGAACCATGCTCCTGGACATAAATCTATACTCCAATGGTTCTCAGACAGGTCTGTAGTTTAATGTTTCTCAAACAAGTTCAGACGCCCAAACATTGGTCGCTTGACATCGTTAGAAGGAAAGGCAGACTAGGCACTTCTTCGAGCCATCACTGCATGGTCTGAAACTCAATAGGGATGATCAAAATCGAGGCAAAAGCATTTGCCCCGAGGTGCACAAATTTGTTCTTTTTAAGAAAAGATACATCTCAAGTTATTGATATTAATCCACCTGCTGTACTTCTCCCTATATAAAAAATATGAAGCTTGTAGCAAAGAAACTAAAACTAAAAATGATTATGACGGGTTGTAAAAAAAAATAAACCTAGGTGACTCAAAAGCTTAGGTCTTTAAAATAAACCCCAACAAGTGAGCTTAACAGCTCAAGTACATGAGAATTAAACTGAAAAAAACAAAAAAAAAATATTGAAGAATAAAAAAAAAAAACACTATTGTAGTGAATCATGCAACGGGAACGGAGCGACAAATCTTGTAGATTTTTTAATATATTATTGAAAATGCTGGCTAGTAAAATGTTCAAATCATAATTTGCTAGACAAGATATATATAACTAGTGATCGACATAATTTCTGAAGAATTTTCATTAACCTTTTTTCTAATATAGACAAATATGATTTAAATGACAATTATTAGAAAAAAGGTTCTTCCTCAGGTTCATCTTCATGCGTCAAAGAGCAGTGTTAGGAATCATCCACATGTACTGATAATTATCCCTGCAGATGGGAGGGAATATCATGATTCAAGCCCACAACTACAAAGCAGGAATTTCCTACTCGGTAAAAGAGCTGGGTAGCTATAATTAGCTGTGCAGGCATCGCAGCTTCTTGGAGCATATTTTTCTATTCTGAGACAGGAAAAGCAAAAAAAGAAGTTTCAAGCATGGTAATATTAGATCATTGTCCACGTTGCATTGTGGTTTCACACCACAAAAAAAAATCAAGCATTTCTAATAATGTGTTTCTTAAGCGGAAAAAAAAAATCTAAATCATGAATTTAAAATCTATTTTTTATTGAATGACATATTTTTTTATATCATGATAAATTAAATGATGTTTTTTTAAAAATATTGAGATGGCAGCATATTGAATCAGTTCGTGTGAGCCTAAACCAACCTGTCAAACTAATGACCTGAGTTATGAGACAGTGATAATTATATAAAAATCAAATTGAAATAATATGAAAGTCAATTCCTAACAAACATAATTTTAAAGAATAAAATTGAAAAAAAATTATTAAATTAAGGAAAATGACAAAAAAAGAATCGAATAACTTGGATTAACCTATCAAACCCGCAATTTAGATTATGCACCCCCAATGGGTTTAACATTTTCTTTTGTAAAATTATTTTTATTTAATTATATAACAACAAAAATAAATGATTGAAAAACTGAGCACTAATAAAATATCAGGATGTTTGTCTACAACAGTTATAATCTCACAAAAACCAAATTGAAACATATCATGAAGACTAATTAAAAATCAACCAAATATCGAAGGATGACATTAAAAAAAAATCTACAAAAAAAAACAAAAAAAACTCACAACAAAATTAAAAAGAAAAAAAAAAGGTCAAGCTCATGCATTAGGCCCTCTATTTTTTAAAATAACTAATGGTATGTATAAAATAAATTTATGAGAAAACATATAACTAAAATAGTATTTCTCGAAAATGATACAGTAAAGGTGATGTATCTCTTCTTTTAAGCATACTCAACCCTTTTATTTAAATCTTTAGAACCAATATGTATTTTAGAATTTTTAATTTCTTTAAAAACTAATTTGCGACTCCATTTTCCATAATTCTCATTTAATTTCTAAGGTCCCATCTATTATCGGGTAGTGACACTAGGAACAAAACTTATTGGCATAT
>Ga0325410_1000068_pt1 | contig 92545 bp, 65 predicted proteins | sample PopdelMetagenome_16_FD_206182 | JGI IMG/M metagenome (GOLD analysis project Ga0325410, IMG submission 206182) | Populus deltoides microbial communities from Bellville, Georgia, United States - Xylem-PdIQD-R3 | ecosystem: Host-associated > Plants > Phyllosphere > Stem > Wood/Secondary xylem... | reverse complement strand
CTGTTCATCTTCTTGCATGCAGAACGTGCACTGTGCACGTTCTGCAAGCAAGAAAATAATTAACCGGTTACTGTGCATGTGCACAGTAACCGGCTAATTAATTAACGGGTTACTGTGCTCATGCACATTAACCAGTCCATGTTTGTTTCGGGCTGGAACATCAGCCCAGCCCTGTAGAAAGGAGGCTCCATTTTATTTTAGGGCTGATTTCGGCCCAGTTTCCTTTTGGGCCAGGTCCAGCCCAGCAAAAAAATCCCAAAAAAAGGAAATTTTCTTCAAAAAATTTTGTGATTTTCCCGCACAATTTTCTACTTCATTTTGCTTAGTATTGGTTTGTATTTTTATATTGTAAAGATACAAATCCGGTATTAAAATACCTGGTTTTCGTCAAAACATTAAAAAAAAATATATTTTTTGTTTTCATGCATACGGCCAAGTCTTTCAAAAATAATAAAAATAAAAAAATCATATTGTATTTTCATATATCAAAGAAAATTTTGAAAAATATGTATTAGCATGCATTTTGGCTTTAATAACCAGTTTATTAAAGTCACGAGAACTAGGCCAATATTTCAAAAATTCCAAAAAAAATTATTTTGTTTTCTTTTAATATCAGGGGTTATGACCTTATACGTAAGACGTATTCTGGATATTAAATTCTTTTGTCGACGTCAGAATTACCCGATAAGATAAGGATCTCCTTACCGAGAAGGACTTTTCTTAAACCATAGACGGACCAACAACTAGAAAACACGACAAGACCTTAGATTTTATCAGACAATAAAACAATGCAGCTTACCTTAGGTAGGGTGTATTTGGGGTGCTAATACCTTCCCTTTACGCAATTAGTCCCCGTACCCGATCTCTGAGACCAGTTAGGGTTCCTAGTGACCAAAATACTAGGTGGCGACTCCCATTCCATTTTCCACTAATAAAAGACAAGAATTCCTTGTCTCCCCACATTTACATAAGATAGAATTCGAGGGTGGATGTTTTCGCTGCGACGCCACATACGTGCGACATGTAGAATCCTTATTTTGTAAGGATTCCTTACTTTCTCGTTGGCCCGACCTAACAACCATGTTAATTATTTTCATTGCATGTAGAATCGTTTTACATGCAGTGGCTAGGTGAGTTGGGTGAGCTGTAGAATAAGAAAAAGAAGAAGGGGAGTAGGCTACCTAGTGTAGTGGTCATGGTTGGTCGTGCTGGAATATCGACATGAGGCTGGCAGTGATGTTAGTGGAGGATCTAGCGATGCAAAAGCAAAAGGGAGAAAAAGACTTGTGGTGGAGAGGAAGAAGCTTGCAATAGTTATTCCTAACACAAGGGTGTCCTAATGGTGGTCGAGTTGGTGGCTCGTAACGGAGCTATTAGTGGAGAGGCATCAAGGTTGTCGTGGCTGAGGGCACAACAAAGAGAGAGAGAGAGAATAATAATGGCAAAAAAAATTAGGAAGAAGGCTGGTTTTTCGCCAACTTTTGCCTTCGATTTCTTAATACTTAATGTCTGGAATCCACCTCTATTTATAGGGGGTTGAAAGGGGGTATTTTATCTTTATTAGGGACAAATCTTAGCCCTTGATTCAGCTCGGAAAGATCTCAATTGTTGACAATTAAGGCTGCATGAGTTATCCTCTTTATGTCAGCACCACAATTGTTGGGGTGTCAATTGGCTAGAAAGAATAAAAACGACAATGTTTTTAGGCTTTAGGGTTTTAATTTAGAAATTTGATCAAAGTTCAATTTAGTTATTCTGCTTTTGATTCCTTTAATTGCACCCATGAATGGCATGTTTTTAGGCTTTAGGCTTTTAATTTAGGAATTTGATCAAGGTTCAATTTAGTCCTTCTACTTTTGATTCCTTTAATTGCACCCCTGATTATAACTTTTAATTTTATGTAATTTTACCCTTGCCAAACTTCAACATTAGCCTCGAATTTCAACACCCTTTTCATTGTGGTTCTTGGTCTTGGATTTATGCAAATTGACTCTCAATTGACCATTTAACTTTTATTTTTTTTCAATTTCACCCTTGATTTCAATCAATTGAGTTCTTAGAGTTCGATGCCTTTTTCAAAAAAGTCCTTGGCTGCTAATTTCTTCAATTTAACATCTAATTAACCTCAAAACTTTGATTTTCTTGCAACTTTATCCTTGATTTCAATTAATTGACTTGGTAAAAATTATTTTTGGTCCCCTGAACTTTTAATCTTCTCAATTAAGCCCAAATTGGGCTCCCAAACTTAAATTTTCACCAATCAAGTCCTTAATAAAATTAATTTGGCCCATTTAAAGTATAATTAAGTCCTTACACTTAGTTAAATCATTTAATTTGACCCAAATTAACTTTTAAACATAATTAAACTTTTAAGTTAGCCCATAATTAAATCAAATTGATCTATTAAAAATCTAATTGTCTCTAGGCTTAATTTTTATGTAGATTTATCCAATAATAATTTAATTTGATTTTAAATATGCATTGTCTTTCTAGTCTTGGGTATAATGAGACATAATTAAACTCTTAATTCATTCAAAATTGTAGCTTGATCTTTCTCTATATTTGAAATCCTCCTCAACTTGCTTTTATCAAATCATCAGTCTTCTTGTCATTATTATTTATTTTTTATTTTAAAAGCAAAAAAAGATAAAAATGTGAGAAATAACCCAAAAACAGGTTATAACATTAACCATGGACGTTTAGTTTCCAAATTAACTAAGATTGTTGAAATATTATTGAAACTAACCATGGATGTTTAGCTTCCAAGCTTCTTATTCTAAAGTAGAAAATTATGGAATTTATAATGGATGGTTACACAAAAATTTACAAACTTCCTTTTAAGTAATGAACTTGAAAATGTGAATTTCCAAACTCAATTTTATATGTTTTCAATATTATATTTTGAGATAGTTTTAAAAAAGTTGTATGGTATTTTTTCTTCAAAATTTAAGAAATTATAAAAGTATTAAATTAATTTCTATTTAATACATCTAAATATAATAAGTACCTATTCTTCCATTTTTTTATTTTCTTTGCTTAACCCTTTATTATGATTTGTTTTTCTTATATTTTTTTTTTGTATACATTACACACACTTCTTAAATGAATTTAAAGAATAAATTGATAAAATTTAATTATTAAGTCATTAGTAAATTATTAAAAAAAATGCATGATACATGCTTGGTTTTTAGGGGAGTAAAAATAATTATTTTATTTTTTAATACAAATTACACTTTGTCAAAATAATTAAAGGCAATTTAATATCAATTCTATTTTTTTGTTTTTTTTAAATGAAAACTTGTTTGATTGGCCTTTTAAAAAAAATGCACTTGGATTGAATTGAATACTTAAGTTATTAAGACTAGTCTTTGGACAATCTAGACTCAAAACTTAGGTGCTTTGGATCTAATTAACCTCAACCCAACACTTCAATGCTCATATTTGATCTTAACTTAGTCTTTGGGGTTATGAGCTTAACACTTGAACTCGACCCTATACGCCCCCAACCCTATCCTAGTTTATACCCCGAGCACTTCAACCCTGGTCATGTCCCAAATCCTGGATGTTCCGGACCGATCTTGGCTCAAACCTTGTGCTTCATAATTCCCAAGCTCCTTATAATCTGCTCTAGCCTAACATCAGGTAACCCAAACTTGGTCTCATCTTCGTTTTAGCCTAACTTCTGGAAGTCCCAAACCTTGCCCTTATATAAACTCTAGTCTTGGCCCAAATATTAAGTGCTCCAATTAGGTCTTGGCTAAACGCCATAAGCTTTGGACCTTGTTCCAAACTAACTCTCAAGGTGCCTTGGACTCGACTGTACCTCGAGCATCCATACTAGGTCCTAATCCAAACCTTGATGCCCTAAACCTAGACATTGATGTCAACTTGAAAATCAAGTGCTTTGGACCAAGTTCCAAACTAACTCCTAGGAATTTCAGACTGTGGTCTAGCTTGAACCTAGGCCTAGTCTCAAACCGACTCTAGGTGTGATGGGAAAAGAACAAAGAATTCTTATTTCTTATCAGTAAAAAAAAAAGATGAAGTCGCCACCTAATATTTTGGTTACTAGAAACTCTAACTGGTCTCAGAATCTAGATAAAGGGACTGGTTGTGTATAGAGAGGATGTATCACCCCTAGTACACCTTACCTAAGGTAAGCTGCGATGTTTATTTGTTTGATAAACTAAAATGATGTTGTGTTTTCTAATCATTAGTTTGTCTCAGGTTTAAGAAAAATCATCTTCAGTAAGAAGGTCCTTATCTTATCAGGTTAAAACCTAACTATTCTAATGTCAAATAAAATAAATAAAATAAAATAAAATTTCTTTTTATTTAATATCAGGAATATATCTTACGTATAAGTTCATAATCTCGTATATTAAAAAAATAATTTTTTTGGTGTGTTTGAAATGTAAACCAAGTTCTCATGGATTTAATAAACTGATTATTAAATCCAAAAGTGTATGTAAGAATATAAAAAAATAATTAATTTTTTTTGTTTTTAAAGATACAAAATCATGCCTTGATATTTTTATTTTTATTATTTATGCAAATATGATTTTATTTTTTATTTTTGAGAGCTTTGGCCATACGCAATTTAAAATAAAATTTGTATTTATGAAAGAAAGATTTTTATTGTTGTTTTTGTGGAAGGAAACTGGTTTATTTAATACTGAAAAAGCACCTCGTGTGTAGGTCACAATTCTAAAAATGTAGGGAACTCGCAACTAATAGTAAGATGATCTTCCAAAAATTTAAAAGTTTATCAAAACTAGACCAAGGCCATGTTTGGAAAAATGCAGATAAAGTGTTTTCATCAATTTATTTAAACATGATATCAACTCAAGATGAATTATCGATCATCAACTCAAAACCAAGCAACATTAAAAAATCTACATAAATCTTATTAATTTCACGAACTTCGTTCAAATCACATACTAACTCAAATGACTCAACACCAAACCGAACATAATCGATGAATAAATAATCAATACTCAAATTAACATGAATTCAATCAATATTTAATGTTTAAATACCGACCGATCTCATCGTTAAAAATAAAATGCACAATACAACACAAATTAGCAAATTAAAAAACAGACACCAATTCAAATCAAAAAATGTTCAAATAGTCCAAAATTTATACACAATAATGAGATTGTCCTAAAATTCACCACATTTTATCAATTTATCCAAAAAATGATTTGAGGTTATGGATTGACCTTTCAATGTGTTTGATGTGTCTAGGGTATACTAAAATCAAGGTTGAAAGCATAAGAACAATGACGATGTGTGGTCTCCACGTGCCGCCGTCGTAGACAAAACCAAAAGAATGGGTGGATCTGGAGAGGTTTCATGTCTTCTTACTCCTTGTGTCGGCGGTGACTCTCATTTTGTCCTGTAAAAAAACAAAAATACACAACACAGTCGGCTTTATTTTCTTCTTCCTCTCGATTCGTTATTGGTGAGAGGGGAGTTGAGGTCATAAGCTTAATGAGTTTGTGTATGTACTTGAAAAGAGAGAGAGGACTATCACAGCTATATCATAGATAGGTGGTTTGGATGGTTGATCACGGTTGTGTGGCATAGCTCACGATGGTTGTGGGTTGCTGGGAGAGAAATGGGTTTAATGGAGGAGCTTGAGAGTCACAAGCTGTCGATAAGTGGGCTATCATTGTCATCATTAGCAATAGAAGGGGGAAAGGATGAAGGCCATCATGGTCTTTTTTTTAGAAAACAAAAACTCAACTTAGTTTTATTAATAGTGACTGGATCTCATGGCGGTTTGTGGGTGGAAAAGGGGTTATGTTGATCGAGAGAAGAAAGTTATGGGTTAAAAGGGTTGATGTTTTATTAGCCAATTGATGGGTTTGGAAGTGAGGTTGGCTAGTGGTAGTGCCACTTATGATGATGGGTGATGGCTTCTGGTTTTGGCAGTCAAAACTAGAGCTTGTGAAAAATGGTTTTTCTACTTTAGGAAAGTGTGATGGATTGTGGCTCAGGTCACTAATGGAGAAGGATACAAGGCTAGTAGATAAGGAAGAATGATTTTTAATTTCTATGAGAGAGGTTATGTGTTAAGAGAGGAGGCTCTATCTTTTATATTTATTTTTATGAATGGATACGTCTGGAGACTGTGAGCTTGTAGTAGGGTCATATTTTTTTAGGGTCTTTTTTCTTTGGGTGAGTATTTTTAGTGTTTTGTTTTTTATGGGAGAGAGAGTACGTGTGTGTTCTTTTTTTCTAACTAATTTCTCCCAAAATTCTCCTTTTTTTATGTGTGGTACAACCATCTATTATTTATAAGCAAAACAAACTTGTCATTTTCCTCCAAATTGCTTGGTACCCGAGCAAGTAAAAAAAAATTGGTCTCTCATTTTTCTTTTCTTTTTTTTCTTTTTGCACTTTTGGTCCCCATGTCCAAATATTTTTGTTTTCGAATTTTCTTATTATTTTTTTTGTATTTTTATATTTTTGAAAAAAAACAACATTAATATTAACTCAATAAACTTGATCAATGATTTTGAAATGAGCATGTTAAAAATCAAATGCGTTGAAAGTAGATTTTTTAATTTTTTATTTTCTTGAAAAGATATTGAAAATACCAAAACAACGCAATGCATCAAAAATATATTTTTGTTGTTTTTTGCTATTTGTTTTTGGATTTAAAAAAAACAAGTAAAAAGATGTCAAAACATATATCACATTCATCCACGTAGACACCTTGGCTTGTTAATTAATATTCTAATTTATCAAAAATCAAATTGCCCTGCTTAAAAAGTTTTCTAGGGGCCACTAAATATGTTATATACACATTAATAGACCCCTTGTCTTATAGTTAAATGGTAAGTAATTTTATGATTTCTATTCATCATGATTTTATACATATTTATTTATCAAATAAATATTGTATTATTGAAGCATTACTTAATTGCATATTTATGTATAGTATTGACATGCCATATTTGTGTGAATTGGGTGTATATTTTCTTAATAAATTAAATTTACTCTCTATTGGATATTTTAATTCTTATGCATTATTAAGATACATAATAGAATAATAAGGTATATAAATAACTCATTACCATTAGAATGTATGATGATAGAATTCTTATCTTGCTGTATTAAGAATTGTAATTATTTAAATTTATAGTTAAAGAGATATGTATTTTTTTTATTATTTAGACTTTTTAAAATAATCATAAATATGTACCAAGTAAGAGAACATTAAAAAAAAAAAAAAAAAAAAACACAAAAGCATAACTTCATCGAGGAGAAAAGCTTTTGAAACAAAGTAAAATAGCTAGTTGCACCTAGAAAAGAGAAACATTGTTTGTGTTTTTTTTTTTTTTAATTTTTAAAGTGCTTTTCTACTTGAAATTGATATTTTTAAGTGTTTTATTATGGGATTAATGTGATAATATTAAAAATAAAAAATTATTATTTTAATATATTTTTAATTAAAAAATATTTTTTAAAAATACTATATATTATAATATCAAACGGACACCACAATATTTTTTATTTTTTTAGGTTTTGTTTGGCACTAGAAAAGGAGCGAATGATGGATAAATGGGGAGAGATTGACAACGAGGGATTGAAAGAAGGATAAAGATTTAAAGAAAGAAAGAATTGGAGGGATCCCTCCCGTCCTTTCGCATTTATAATATTCAATCCTTCCAATATGAGTGGATCGACTCTTATTCTTTCAATGTTATCAGTGAAGAAAGAAAGATTGACAATGAGGGATTGAATGTCACTTTTTATTGCATTAATTTCCAATGAGTACACATTTAATTCAAAAAAAATGCCTGGACATTGTTGAAAATGAATCAGTGAAGAAGGCAACAAACGATTTCAAGAGTTTTCTTTCCCGATATGCACCAAATTGTAGCCGTTACACGCAACGCAGTTTGATACAAGGAATCATACAATAAAATGGAATTCTCCCTCCTCTTTTCTAACATTATTTTTGACAAATGTGCTTCGATCTCATCATCAATCCAGCACAAGATATAAAGATAATGAGTGATTCAATCATGGAAAATACAGATGTTAAGAAAGGGTAAAGAACAAGAAAATTGGGCTGCCTGGTCACAAGGATGAGTCGTCATCTATACCATGATACTACTGTGTTAAAGTAATCCCAGCTCTATAATTGACATATCCTCCACGCAATTCATTCTGCCAATATCATTCTATAAGAGAGACTGAGTATACCCTCCGCATTTCTTTCATACTGCTAGAGGCAATACATATTACTTACCTGAATCAGAGTCTCCGCTCTTCCCAAGAAAGTAACCCCATGGTATCACAAATATATCTTTGCTTTACATATACGTTACTTGCACTGCCTTGGTTGGAAATTTTCATTTGATAGCAGAGAGCTGATCAATGACTGCAACCTTTTAGCTCCAGGGCCAGGTCTCAGGACAGTTGTATTACCAATAGCAGAGCATGGATCAGTTCCATTCTCCCTACTTCCTATGCACCAACCACCAGGAGTAAACATGCCTGGACCACGAGACAAGAGCTCAGAATCAATTTTGTCAAGCACTGGATCTTCATGGGGGAACTTTCTGGCAAATGGAGCATTGCTCTCAATCATCCTTTGCATGTCAGCAAGGTTGAGGTGGTGTGGATGCTGCTTAGGTGGGTTGTCCCAAGATATGAAATGCAGATCGCTATTCACAGTGGTATTGAGAAATTGTGGAGAATTGCAAATGACAGTGTGGAAGTAACCTTCTGGGGAAGATATAAAGTTGGCATAGTACATGAGTACAGTTCGAGGTATATTATCCCATCCCCATATGGTGTAATCAATAAAAGGTCGAGATAGTGCCATCCAGGCAGAACCTAAAGCAGAAAGCAGAAACTCAATTATAACGGGGCCCATCTAAGCAATTACTATCATGCTGACATTAAATTCAATAAAGGGAATCATGTGCAAACTTAAACCATCACATGAGCAATTCAGTTGTGATATAGAAGACAGACGCTAGATGAAAAATACTTGCACACTCTGGCGCCCCAAGAAATCAAACAACGGTTTGCTGTGCATCAAATATTGAATGTAGTGTGTTACATAACTCAGGGTCAACAATAGCTAGGTTCTGTTTAGTATTAGGGCATGGTCCAACATCGTAGAACTAAACTGGGGTCGTAATCGTGGTGTACAACCCTGTGGTCTATATTTCCACATATTATTTCCATCTTCTGACAAAGGAAAAAAAGATCTCAGCAGTACTCCTGTAGGCTATCAGAATAATATACAAGATGAAGAAGAGAGCTGTTCTATTACAATGATAATAAATAAATAAATAAATAAATAAAATACTGAACTTAAGACTGCAACTTGTGCTCTCACTCATGTAAAACAAACATTTAAAAGACAGTTACATATTGTTTTGCAACTACTTGACCTCGGCTCGCTACAAGTGCTTCCATTTGCTAAGGCACTACAGATACCAGTATCATTATTTCTTTGTGCCATGAAATACCAGTTGAAAATTAGTAATATCAAAACATTCCAGGTCTTCCTTACTTGTGCTCTATAATATAGATAGCCGAAGATGGCCTAACCTAAAGAAGAGTAGTCAATCTTTCTAAATGCCTATGCCTACCCTTCTCTTCCCTTACTCCATCAATAAATAGCATCTTTATAGCCACACCCCTGTTTCCCTCTGTGCTTAAAAATAGAAAGATCCCTAGAAGCCTATGCCTGTAAAACCAGAAGTTGCTCCAGCTAAAAAAAGTGGAATAGGCACAGCTGGTCAGGCAAAAGCTCCTCCAGCTACTAACTAAATTGTCTTGAGCAACTGAAGCTGAATCTAGGTCATATCTCTATACCGCTTAGATAAAATATGAACACTTTTCGGAAAACATTTCAATCGAAATACTTTGGGTCCAAGGAAATCCAAAAAAAAAAAACACAAATTACTGATCAGGCAGCCCGTGTTCCATCTCAAGTTCCAACCAACAAACTGATTTCAAATGCAGCTAAATTTTAACAGAATCCAAAGAATAATTTCAGGATAACATAAATCCAAAAACCAGGGATTTTGCTGGAGGGTTCAATAAATCCAGGATCCTCCTCATGGATCCTAATTTAGATTTCTTTAACCTGACTACACAAAAATTAAGCCAACAGGTATTAAAACACTTCACAAGTATCCGTAACTGCAATACCAAGGCTGAACATATAGTATCTTCTTGACCTCTCTTGCAGTAATACAACTGTCAATACCACATAAACCAAGGCTACAAAATTATATCAGAATCTATAAATGAAACTGCTAGGAAGAAGAGGCACAACTGCTCTCAGATTGCTTGACATGTATATACCCTGTGCCTGTGGACTTCTTGTTATTGAACAAGGGGTGTACTGAAGGATTTCTAGTTATGTCAATTTTGATATAAAGCTGATTGCAAGCAGGTCATCTTTTTACAGTTATTGATCCATTAGTAAGCAATTGCATGTCAAATCCTGGCATTTAGAACATGCTCGTTCTTAGGAGTGTTCTAATCATACGACACAGTGTTTCTAACTAAATCGTTCCAAATACTGGTGGAAAAAGCAGTAAAAGAAAAGGGTAATCTTGAATCATGTTCTGAAGACAGAGATCAACCATGGAACTTGCACTTGCCACATCTAAAGAATCCAAGAGAGGAAGTTTAACAAAGCAGGTAGAAAGTGACATACTTTAAATTCAAGATTAAGAAATTATGTACCTGTAAATAATTTAAATGCTGTTGGGACACTCCTCCTCTGTGTAATCCAAAAAACATCAGCTTTCTTTGTCATATACAACCCGGGATCTATAATTATTGGCTTCGCCCTTTGAAACCTATAAAGAATCATCAAAAACCAATTAATAATCCCCATGACTAAAAAATCACAAAAACAACAAGAACGAAACTATACTAACTCTTTCCATCCAATGTCACTTGTATGATCAATAAAATTAAGATCCCGTGGCAGATATGAAAATGTATGCAACAGATCTACCAAGAAAAACAAAAACCAACATCAAAATCATCCAAACTTGAAAAAGAAAAAAATCCCACCTAAAAAAAGAAAATCAGAGCCACTAAGCTTACCATCCTGTGTAACAAGTGGATAATCAGATGCACTAAGATTAATAAACCAATCCCAATCTCCACCTTCTCTCAACAAGATAGCAGCAGCATGTAATGTATTAGCAACCATAGTGGGTCCTCTATAAGTAACAAGATTAGCTTTACTGATCATTCTTACATTACCGAACCTGAGAAAAACAGGATGGTGTTTAACAAAATTGCTTAGATCTAATCTCTCCTGAGTCGAGGATTCCCTGTCCAAATGAACAACATATTGGTTGTTGGGATGGTAAAGAGCCTGTAAAGTCCTCTTCAACATGTTGGCATCACCAGCAGAACCGGATATTACGTAGGCAAATCGAGGGGGTGGAGGAAGATTCGAAATGGGTAGTGGGTGGATCTTTGTTTCAACAAATTTAGAGCTGAGAGACGAGAAAGAACGGTGGAAAGGGAACACAGAGATGCCGTCAGAGGTAGTAATTGTTGTAAGGAAGAGAAGGAAGAGAGAAACTAGAGAGCCAATTGCTAATGGAAAGATCCATTTTCTTTCCATGTTTTGGTGGTGGCGTAAGTGCATGTAGTAACTCCTCAATCTCTTCATTATCCTTTTTGCTTTTGAGTTTTATCAGAGAAACCCAGAGAGGAGCAGTAGTAGTGATTAAGGTTCTGGTAAGGAGTGAAGTTTCGGAGGGTTTATTTTTAGGTAAAGGGGAAGTGGAGAGTAGAAGGGACAGAAGGGGTGACTTTGATCCTCGCCGTGACACGAGGAAAAATAATATTCGTTGCAGAAAAAAGGGTTACGAGGATGACTTGGTGGATTATCAGAGATAACCTCAAATTTAGTCACAAACTTACTTGCTCATTCTCATTTACTTCTCAAGTCTATAAATTTTGTGAGGCGGGGTTATAACTGTATTTTTAAAATTTTAATTTTTTTTATTAAAAATTATTTTTTATATGTATTTTAAATCATTTTAATGCACTAATCTTAAAAATAATTTTTTAAAAATAATAAAATATTATTTTAATATATTTCAGCACAAAAAGCACTTTAAAAAACAACCGCAATCACACTTCAAACAGGTTTATATCAATTAGTTTCCAAACTTATTTTCTTTTATTAATTTCATTTTCACTACTAGTCTAAGTCTAATTTGCAAATTTTATATGCTAAAACCATGTGAATTTAATAAAAAAGTTAATCAACATTAACATTTATGAGCTATCGTGCTTGTTTATGCACTAAAATAGCATCAATTTAATATATATATATATATATATATATATAAAAGAGAAACATATTGATTACTAGTAACAAAAACACTTGATTGAGGATTTTTTTTTAAAAAAAATGTGTGGGACCTAACAGGCAAACTTTATAGATTTAGGATTTAATTGAAAACAAATATGTAAATCTATGGCTAAATCGAGGTTTTTCCTAATTATTACTACCGTTATTGCGTTATAACTTATACGGATGGGTGGATAATGGATTGTAGTAGCATTTATTCAGGTATTAAATAGGTGGATTTTGGTTCCATTAGGTTGGGTAGGTGAATGGCTATATTTATTTATTTATTTATTTATTTATTACTATTAGCATAATTAGGTGCTAAATAGGTGGATTTGAGTCCATGGATTTAGGGATTAGGATATGATCTTCTGTTTTCAATAAATTGGATTAATTGAATGTCGTGGGGACCATTAATTGCTTCTTTCTGCTTAAAAGGCTACTTATTTGTTAGGCAATTTTCGTCCGAGATAGAGATAGAAGATACACAATTCAAGTCATACACACGTTCACATGTGGCCGTGGGTCGGGTTCCTCCTGTTAAAGAAAACAAATGTTTATGTTAGTATTTAAAAACAAATTCTAATACTCAAATCATTGACTTGATTAAATTTAATAAATATAATTATTTTATTAATATAAGATAAAAATAAAAACAATTATAAAAATATGTAATCAATATCATTCTCGGGATGAAAAAAAAAACTTGTTGGGAACTCACCATTACTCTGTCATAGATACTGCTCCACTATAAAAAAAAGTTCACCGTAACGGTTTTAACGCCACTATAAAAGGCTGCATAATAACACAAAAAAAGATCACACCTGCTACTAAAACAACAACCCAGAAAATAAACCAAACAAAATATCATTAGCATCTTATGCTTATAACTAACTAATTAGTTTAATTTAATTCTAAAACAAAATTTCTTTAAAAAAAAAAGTAAATTTAACAAAGAACAACATATAAAAAGATCTAATACAACTTAGGTTATTTTTAAAATCAGTAAAAAATCCTACATAAAGCAAATAAAAAAATAATGAAGACCAATTTCTAATTAAATAAATATTAAAGGATAAAACTAAAAATATATGAGTTTAAGAAGAGGGAAAAAAAACAAGCAAACCTAGGCAAATGTTCTAAACCTAGTTTAATATCTCAAACTCGCAACTCATTAAATCTTAGACCCTAACTTAATCAAGAATCTCAATTCTTAACCAATTTAATGTTTAAGGATGAAATCAAAAAAAATATCAATTAAAATTTTTTTCCAAAGTAAAAAAAATAATAATAATCAAAAGAATAAAAATCAAATCTGATAGAAAAATAAAAACTAGAGGAGGATGAAATCGTAAAAAAATAATTTTAAAAATCATCTCAAATAAAAAAATATCAATCAAAAGAATGGGGATCAAATCTAACATATGAAAATTTTAAAGGATGAAATTAAAGAAAATTATAATTTTATAAATTATTTTGAATAAAACAAATAATAATCAAAAGAATATAAATCAAATCTAAAAGAAAAACAAATTAAAGGAATGCTTTGAAAAATTGGAAACCACATGTGAATATTGAGGATGAGAGAGAAAAGAATGGGGGAAAATAAAAGACAGTTGACGCCAAACCGAAGGTCTTTTGACTACATGTTATGCCTAGATATAAAGGGGTCACTGAGGCCATTCCAACGCCACCCTGAAAGCTGGTGTTTGGCTAACTGGAAATGTTGCACGGCCGCTCAAAGAGCATGACCACCACCCATATGTCAGCTACCTTTTTAAAATAATATTTATATTTATTAAATTACTAAATCATCCCTAAATAGACCTAATAAAAAAAAGATGAAAATACCCCTTGATGCAAGTTAAAGAAATTTTGATTTCAAGGGTAATTTAATCATTTAACTATATTTTTAAAAAACAATAAAAATACAAAAAAGCCCATGAATGTTTTTTTAATGTTTTTAAGGGTAAATTAGTCATTTCATTATACTACTAGAATGTTTTATAGACTAATTTATATCCATTCAATATAATAATGATAAATGAATCCTATAAAAAATACTCTATTGTTTTCAATAGCAAGTTAAATGATTTTGTTTGATAAAGCAAATGATTATTATATTGTTCTCATTCATAATGAATAGGAAGAGGGTCACAATATTAATATTGAAACATTTAAATTGTTTAGAGAATATAATGTTAGATAAGCTGTTTTGTTCTTATAATTTAGTAGGAATTTGTTTTAAGTAAAATATTTGATGAGAAAATTAGTAATGTAAAATATTACATGATCAACTTATAAAATTAGTTTATTTATTAAAAAAAAATTTTCACTCTTAAGATTTTGTAAAACATTTTATGAAAAATTATTAACTTATAATATCATCAAATGATTTCAACCACTAACATCATTTTCGTTATCGCCACTACTTTACCACACCACCATTACTATTCTACAACCATGAACTCCACCATCGCTACTACTCTATTACCATTATTATCACATTTATTATCAATAATATTATAATCACCATAGTCTTATTATCACAAACACATCATTATTATTTCAGTACTAATATATCTTAACATTATAACTTACTGAAAATCATAAAATTTGTTATATATATAATTACAAAAAACCATTTTATTTTTAAATATAATCCATCTATAAAATATTTTATGCATAACAAATGCTATCTTAATTTTAATAAATTATGTACCATTGTTGGGTATTAAAAAAAAACAATTACTAGATTCTTCCTTTCTAATATTAATATCATTTCAACAACAAACATTTATGTCATGTCATTTAAGAAATACTATTATAAATATCATTTATGTATTGGCTCAAATAATTAAATATAAGTTTGTATTTGTTGATATTTCAGAGTTGATTTTTAAAAAATAAAATTAATGTGTAAAAAGATGCGTATGAAAAGTTTGTTTAATGGATTTGGAGACGATATGTTAGGGTAGGTCTCACTAAAAATCAACCTCAATATTGCATCATCAGACGGAAGTTAAGAGCTTATGAAAGTTAACATCAGATTTTTAAAGTGGATTATTTGCCAATTGTGTATTTCTTGAGATCTCCCTAGTCTTCGTTTGATGATGTTGGTCGGATTGATGAAGACATCCCCTATTTAGTATCTTGTTTTAAATAATAAATAATACAAAAATTGATAATAATAATAACAATATATATTTTTTTAATATTATCATTTTTTGTATTATTTATTATAATTCATTATTATTTTAATTTCTTTATGATTTATTGGTTTTTTTTACTGGAGTCTTTATTTATATTGATTAAGTCATTTTACTCTTCTTCTTCTTCTTCTTTTTTGGTAAAGGTCCCTTAATCATATTGTTCTTAGTTAATACCTTTACATGACATCTTTCAATCAAAGTACCAAGCTTAATGTTTGACACAATTTTATTTTTTTAGGATCCAAAATAAGTCTTCTATTTTTTTTCCATTTAAGGTGAAAATTAAATAATTAAAAAAATAAATTGATTAAGAAAAAATAACTAAACAAACCTTATTAATTTAAATGAATTATTTTTTACATGTTTATTTTTTGTTATATCAATTTTTAAAATATTTATTATTTCTTTAATTATATAATTTTAGAAATGGAAAACTTACTCTAATAGAAATGTATCATATATGTATACGAACTAACAACATTAAAATAAAGAAGAGAGAAACTCAATCGGTATAAAAAAGAATAGGAGACTCCAATAAAAATACTTTGGGAAAGTATAATGATCAAATCTAGGTAACCTTGCATGCTTTCCTTTAAGCTCCTCATTTGAAAAAAAAAATAAAAAAAATTATGGAAATGTGTCTTCTCAATTCTGAATAATATATGTGCTAAATAACACAAGCTTTGTCCATAATCAGAAAATTTGGAAAAGAAATTTTCTAATTATAATTTTGTTTGGTTTTTTTTATATAGTAACATAATGGCATGCATTGTATGATAATACGAAGCATGTTTGAATATTATAGTATATTTGATACAATCATATTATTCGATAGTTTTACCCATATATACATAGTATTTTGCCTATGTTTTATATATAAAATGTTTTGATATTCTTTATTTTATGTTTTAAAGACACTTTTGGATGTAAGATTCAAAAAGAAGTAAATTGGAGATAATTGACAAATTTGACCTTCGATCAATGTTTTGTGCAGAGATTGAGCTCTAAAGGTCGAAATGAAGTGATTCTAGTGGCATTAGAAAATAACATCCATACCTTTCTATACGTATATGGCAAGAAATATAAAAAGAGAAAGAGCATGGAAATCGTAGCCTTCAAAGAAAAATCTCATATTCTGTCAATGATGATCTTCAACCATTCCAACTTGAATACCTTAAGCAAGAGAGGTCTATTTGATGCAAACTCAATTCTTTTGAATTCCTAACTCAAAGACTTATCAGCCTACCAAAATTCAGCAAAAAAAAGTTCATATGAGAGAGATATGATTTTTCTAAGATGACACATGAATTCTGTCAGCAGACAAGTTTTAGGAAGAAACAAATCCAAAGTACTTCTCAAAGCATCAAAACCGACATCCAAGTCTTTATTTCGGCAATTTAGCTCCTCTAAGTCCAAAGTCAAAGCTTAAAGATTTTATGCAAGGCTATCTTTCATTTTATAGGAAAATAGTTATTAAAATACTTAAATGTAAATTGTTTACTTAGAAAAGAACTATTTTGTAGGAAAAGGAAATTAGGGTTTCCTATCAAATAAAAAGAAAGAAAGAAAGGAAAGGGGGGTGGCCAGAAAAGAGAAGAAAAATCACCCCTTCCTCCAAAAATCCGAAATCATATAGTTTTCTTTCCTTTTGATTAGTTTTTCAATAAACATGCAAGGCTAAACTATTTTTCTTGGTTGCAAGGACACAGAAACCTTTGGATTTCAAGAACTGTGAGATTTATTTTACTTTTTCTTTTCAGTTTATATGATTAACATGTTTGTTTTCTTATGTTTATTTCCTATGGTTGTTTATTTTAATTGTTAGAGCGGATTCTAAGTTATTATTGTAAACAATCTATTGCTAAGTTTGCTATCAAAACCAGAGTTGTGGTATATAAATTTATGAAGCAACTGAGATTAATAGTTGTGGTGGATCTAGGTTATTGATCTTAAGAATTAACTGAAAAGAATTAGTTGTAGACTTTATTATTTGAGGGTATAAATTATTTTATAAAGTATATCCTCATGTATTAAAGATACAAAGAAGGAAATAAATGTTATGCTAAAATTTGGGCCCTATAACGATTAGGATTTAACCTAATAAGATAAAGACTTCCTTACAAAGGGAGAACTCTCTTGAACCTTATATAAACCAATGAATAAGTATATCGGATATGGATTAATGCCTTTATGCATTTTAATTTTCAAATAAACTCAATTCTAGGTTAATTAGGGAGTAGCAGTTTGCCTCATGACTTTTAGTCGGGCGATTTGTGAAACATCCAATTATAAGTTGAGTGTTTATTTAGTAATGGTGATCATATTGTGCTCCAACCATTCCTTTTAAACCTCTATGATGCCTTCAAGAAAGTTGGTCACTAGTTAGACCATAGACCCTTGAGAGACCAATTAGTAAGTTTACCCCTCATGTAATGGCTAGGACTTGCCCTTAGGATTTTGACTCCCTAATAACTTATTTTGCACTAAGATAGACTTGATCAATAATCTTGAACTCTATAGGATTTTATAAGCTAAGACCATGACTATTTTCTAAATACAAGCAATAATGTAAGATGTAACTAGCTATGGGGAATTGCCCAAGGACTAAGACCAGGAAATTATTACACATAAGAACCATTTTGTCATTTAAAAAAAAATAAAAGGGGATTAGACCCACCTTTTTGTTTTGTACTCTCCAATGTGTATGAGATTTAACTGAGATGAGGACTTAGGAAAGATATTTTTAGATTCATTAGACTATAGATTTTTGCCTGTATTTAACAAAAAAGTCATGGATTGGCTTTTTAAACAAGGTTCATCCACATTCAATGTATGTGTACATACACTTGCATCCATAAGCATTCATGCATTCATGCTTTAGGTTCTTAAATGTCATGAGTGCATATACAAGTTGAAATATAGGTCCCTAAAAAGCTTGAATCCATAGAGTTTACAACACTCGACTTCAACAAATGAACATGAAAGATGAAGAACACACTCACCGTGATTCCCACTTCTAAGAGGAGTTAGACTCCCTGAAAATTAATATGGCCAGCATTGCTAACTTGGTCGAGAAAATGCAAAAAAAAAAAAAATCTCTAGTGAAGGCTCATCTAATCGGCCCATGACTTTTGTTTAAACCCAGGCAACAATTTAGATTGAAGAAAGGATGGGAAGACAGACTCCAAAACCCTAGTGTAATACAATATTTATGCAGTAAAAAATACATGCACCGGCCCTAGTAGTTGTGGATGCATTCGCCAATGAATCCTACAAAATAATGATATTGATCATGATAAGATAATAGTGTTAGAAGCAAGAGTAAGGACTATAAAAAATGTTGACTTGTATGATCATATTCAAGCCACCAAGGTGTGTCTATTTCTGAATGTGGTTGTACCAAAGAAGTTTTGTATACCTGAGCTTATAACGTACATTGGAACTCATTGCCCTACCACTCACCTCAAGTCCTATTATAACAAGAGGGTATAAGTTGTGCATGATGAAAAGCTATCAATGCACTTCTTTCAAGATAGCTTGGGTGGAGCTACATTAAGCTGATATATGAGGCTAGACAACATGGAAATCCAAAAGTAGCTAGAAAAGAAGATGAATAGCTTATTTACCAACACTTCTAAGATGCCCTACTTTGAGTTCTTGATTGGAAGTGCAGCTCAACACTTTACTAACCTAGTGATTGTTGCCAAAAGGATAGAACAAACCATCAAAGGAGGTAAAATAAAAGGTCCAACCATGAATTCTGAAGTCATGATGGAAATGAATTGAGAAATGGCTATCAAATTGGGAATCTTGTTCAATCGAATCTCATTGTATCATCAGCTACTCAAACGCTAGTGTCAAATATCAACATACATTTACCACTAAAAAATATTTACTAACATCTATTAAACATTGGACATATTATCCCAGCTCCACTAGATCTCATAAAGTCACCATTCCCTTAAGTCATACAATTCAATTGAGAAGTGTAAATATCATGATGGGATCCTGTAAACCCTTTGGGTGAAAAATCATAAATCGACTAGTTTTATGTAAAAACAAATTTGTAACTATCGATCGGGTTATTAAAAAATTCTAAAAATTTGTGTAGATCCTTATAATATGATGTCTTAGCTTGGGTTAAAATTTTGGAATTTTTGGATAAATGCAGAAATTTGATGAAAAATCACAATTTCACAAGTTTTATGTTATTGGGCGTAATTTTCAATCCGAACACCAGATTGAGCTGAAATTTTAAGAGGAATCTTAAAATATATCAAATAAAATCTGGTTAAAATTTTAGGATAAACAGAGCTTAGGAGTTCTAACGAAAAAAATAAAGGCCTTCAAATAGAAGCAAAAGGACTCATTAAGGGCAAAATGGTTATTTGCCATTAAAAATAAAACAAATCAGCTCTCCCTTCCTTTTATATGTTGCCAACTGGGTAGAAGTAGAATGAGAAAAGAAAATGCAAGAGAAAAAGATAGAAAAGTAAGGGAAAAACATAAAAATCAAAAATAAGAAAAGTGAGAGAATAACCTTGTAAATTTACAAAATTCAACTTATAAAACACTAATTTAAGGAAGAATCAAGTGAAAGAAGAAGGACTTGAGAGAGGGAATTTGGCTAACCTTGAGAGAGAAGAGAAATTAGAAGAAAATCAATTGGTAAGCATGAAAAGTTTGAATTTAATGTTTGATTTAGATGTTTTAAGCTTACTTGATTAAGTTAGGAAGTAATTTCATGCAATTTTACTTTAATTTCCCTTAAATCCTTGATTCTTAAACTTAGGGTTCTTATGGGAATTTGAGGAAATTAGGAGGAGAAGGAAAATGATGAAGTTGAAGTGGAATAACATGAAAACAAGTTGAAATAACAACTAAATGAAGAAAATTTTGGGGGAGGGGGAGATGACATTCGGCCAAATGAAGGAAAATTGAAGCAATGAGTCTTTGATGTTAATGTTTAGAAAACCATATTTAATCCTGATGTTTGAAATATTTAAGAAAGACTAAAAGAAGAAATAACATTAAAGTTGAGAAAAATAAGTAAATTCAATTTAAAAGAGAACTGAACTACTTAAAAAAAAAGCATGAAAACAAGATGTTTAGATTATGTTTGAATATAGTTCTTACATATGTTTAGATAAAATTAATAACATGATGTGAAGGCATAAAGAATAAAAGGATTATTTGATGGAGGAATTATGAACAAAAACTAAGAAAAGAAGTAAGTTGATTTAAATATGTAGTTGTATGTGAAATGATGATGTTATGTTTAAGAATGATTTTTTTTTGTATGAAAATGAATTAAAAATTAAAATTACATGCTTTACCTTTCGGCACGTAAGAAAAATATTGATGGACTAATGATATAATAACATTTGATTGATTCAGAAGTAGTGTTTGGAGTTGGTTATCAGATAAGAGGAGTTGGGTCATCAAGAGCAGAAGGTAGGTGATTCATAACCTTATTTTGTAATTATTCATTTTCCTTAAATTTCTATGTTATTTATATAAATGATGTTAAAGGAATGAAAAAATGAAGCAAATGAATAAATTGAGTGATTATTACAAATCAAAATTATTGATAATTTATGTGAAATTACCGGAATTATTTGGCTAACAAAAGAGGTTAGCCAAATGCTAAGTAATTCTTATGGAATTTACCAGATTGATTTTGACAACTAAGATGAGTTAGCCGAATTTCTTGGGTAATTAAAAGAATTACCGGGTTTATTGGTTAACAAAGAGGTTAACCAAATATGGGGTAATTCGTATGGAATTACCGGATTGATTGGCTAGCAAAAGAGGTTAGCCGGATGATAGGTAATTAGTATGAAATTACTGGATTTATTAGTAATCGAGGAAGGTTAACCAAATTTATGGGTAATTATATGAATTTACCAGAATTATTGGCAACTGAGATGAGTTTTCCAGATATTGAAGTTTTGAAGAGATTCTGTGAATTGATTGAATGAAGTTAGAAGTAGTAAATTTCAAAGGTTATAAGTGAAATAATTAATATATGACTAAGATACTGAGTAAATAAATTAACGTGGTTATTGTTGAAATAGGTACACTGCAAGGTGTTTCAGATCGTTAGATGTAGGATTTTTTGTTTATGAATTATCATTTTAGAATGTAATATTTATATGTCTTTGTTTTCCTTGATAACCTTTGTGTTGTAAAAATCAAATAGTAGATGTGTAATATATAATGGTTGTATTATATATGTATAGATGTTAGTATGACTAAATTATTTTTAGAATTATTAGATAAATTTATAATATAAAATAGTATAACACATTAGATTTTTTAAGACAACATGACTCTTAATCATAATACTATATTCTTTTAGTCTAAATGCATATATGTAGTTAGTTAGCATTTATTACTCTTTAGTGATGAAATTGTTTTTTTTTTTTCAATTTGTTTTTGTAATTCTTTTGTATTGACTTATTAATTGATATTATGACACTTGAATATATTGATAAGTATAAGTATTGAGAGATTGATTGAGGAATGAGATATGATCCATGAATCCATGATAATTGAATCAAGATGGAAGTTTGTAATGACACATAATAGAAGTGTTGTCGATAACTTGGTACCAACAAAAAATAGAGGAAACTCTGCTGAATTTTCAGAAAAACAAATTTCATATTCTTAGACATATTATTCGATACTCGACATTCATAAAGAAATGTTTGAGACTTTACGACATTATATTTTGAGGGTGTTATAAATCCCCAGTCATTCAATCAAAAGTTACAAGAATTGTAGGTATCAAGTCTAGAAGTTGGTAAGTAAGAAGCAAGTTGAATTTTGAAGGATAATGTCATCTGCCACATTATCACTGGATTATCATGAGCATAACGAGGGTTAATAAATGCTGACGAGGCACAAATGTTGCTAAAGGAGCTGACCTAATTAGGATGTTGCCTTATCAACAATTTTGTTATGAAAGTTTTTCTATTCTACACTTTGTTTTGGGATTAAATCATATCTTTTAACGAAATATGCTTTTTCTTTGTTTTTGTTATTTTGAAATTAAGAGATATTTTTGTGAAAGTAATAACTTATGTTTTAGTGTGGAAAATGTTCAAAACCCAAGGTATGCCTTGCAAAACACTAAGAGGCAAACCCTTTGAAACTCATAAAATTGACCCTTACGACTTCATGGCTCCATCCAAAACATTTTGGCGCATCAATTTTATAAAAGCCTTTTTTGTCAAAATAATCTTGAAAAAATTGGACTTGCCTTTTGACTTTAGAAATAATTCAATGTTTGCTTAAAAGAGTGTGAAATACAAGTCATTCAAGCAATTCCTACTATGAGATGATCGAACAATTTTAAGCCAAGACATGAAAAATATATAAAAAGCTCGCACCCCATATCTCTTGGGTCATATTTTAGTTGTATACATAATCGCATGTAATTTGATTTGCTAGTCATTGATTCATAAAAACATAAGTCTTTATGCAAAAGTTAAAAACAATTACACTAAATAAGAACAAAATTTATCGGTTCTAATCGCTTGTGCTTGAAATGATGAAAGATTATCTTTGTTATCCCTTCACATTCTAAAATATATCCCTTATGATTCAATCTAAGCTTGGATAAGTTTTTATTTGTAAAAACCCTAACTAGGATCACATCTCACATTGAGGGAAATAAAATTTCAAAGATCAAGAGTTGATCTTGACTAAGATCGCACCTTTACATTGAGGGACAAGAAAAAATTAAAAGATCAAAAACCAAGGAGATGCTGTGAAAAATACAAAAAGCACGAGAAATCCAAATGTTTAGTGGCATGTCCAAATGAAAAAACAAAAATAACAAAGTCAAGATTAAAATAAGATAAGGAGGCCCTACCAAAGAAAACAAAAGGAGCAAATCAAAGAAACATGATGAAAGAAAAGAAAGATATAATTACAATGATCCTAAGTATTTAGAACCTTGAAACACTTTTTGAGTCTACGAATCCCTTTCTTTTATAACCAAAAAGTCATAGCCTAATTACGTGTTTTTAGAAGTCCTTTCAAATCAAGTAAACAACTTGGACCAGTAAATGATATTCTCTAAATGCAAAAGATATTTTCACAAGAATCATGACATCACAAACAAGTTATTTGTTATTATTCATGCTGATAAAATAAATGCTAAAAAAGAGAGACAAATTTTTCTCAACAAAACCTCGAGTTTCACTCAAGCCTCTTGCTTTAAAACCTACAAAAATAAAAAAATCACCTCATCTTAAACCTCCACCATACCAAATTATCTTTTTCCTAAAAAAAGATTAAAACCCTAGGAATTGTAAGAAACTCAAAACAAAATTTTTTTAAGCTAACATCGGGTAAATTTTTGTTTTCAAAATGAAAAAAAAAAAACAATAATTTATTTGAGCCATGGATAGCATAACTTTGAGCTAACATTTCTTTCTCAACCATTACCCTATCAATTCTCAACAAAAAAAATGCACAAAAGATGCATCTCACTGATGAATGACATGTCTTAGGGTTACGATTAAATAAACACTTTTAAAATGATATCTCATGATTTCTTTGCAACAATTAGACTAGAATGGACATGATACTTGAAATTTACAAGTTGATTATAAAACAAAAAAGTGATTTTCAAACAAAAATAGGTCATTGACCGAGTTTGCAAAGTCCTTGACAAAAATAAGACTGATATTTCTTATAACTCGTCCTTGAAAAGTTGAGAGGTTGGGGGGTAATGCAGTGGACCTCAAGAGGGATAATAGACAATATCCAGATCAACTGTGGGTAAACAAGCACATAATCAAATGATGATTCAACAAAATCCATCAAAACTATAAATAGCATCTAGTAATGACAAATTCCTAAATCAGCTGAGTGTAATGTTGTTCAAAGACAGTTTATGATTTAATGAACTCCATCAATAGTTGAGAGTAATAATACACTTGGAGGCATCTTCCATGACTAAAAAGTCTGCTTTGCTCTTTTGAAAGATGGCTATGATGCCTGGTCATGTCCATTACCAGGGTTGTGAATCTCACGTGTTGACTCGGGGTCAATACAATGTGTCGTCATTTTTTCATTTCACTCTCTTATTTTTTTTCTTCAATTTAATCCTTTGATAGTTCTTTGTTTTCACATTTAAGTTAGAGTTAGACAAGACTAAAATGATGGCGGTGTTAATGTTGTTTTTCAAACCAAATCATCATTTGAATAGGGTAATTAGTTCACTATTAACTCGCTTGGTTGAATAAGTTACACCAACTTTTTTTTTATTAATATTTACAATAGTCGATTAATCTAGTATGATACACTAGTCGAGTTTTTAGCTTTTATTTTAAATATTTCATCACATGCAAGTAAAAATAACAATATTTATATTTTTCATATAATTATAGGTTTTTATCTAATCCACAGTGAAACACACAACAACGAAAGCTAGTAATATATTATAACAAGAAGCAAGAAGTATTGGGTTGCATTTTGTTAGCTGATTATAATAATTATAGAAGCAGTGAAAAATAAAAAGGCCAAAAAATAATCCTAAATAATGATTAATAGAAGGTAATTTCTTTGGCAATAGTCTTGTTGGTCCCTTTTATAGCCTGAAGCACAATAATGTTGACCATTCGTTGATTTTGTCAAATTCAAATAATTGAAATGGTGCCGTGCCTCGTATACAAAACCTAGTCATCAGAATTCGCCATTCATTCATTGGTTGATTTTGTCAAATTCAAATAATTTGTTTTTGGTCAGCAAATTTTAAATAGAGGAAAGTTTATTAAGGCATCTTCCACGCACAACTTGCTCAAGTCAATTTCTAAGTCTTCCATTTGCACTGGTAGATATAAAAGACTACACCAGCTTATATTTCCACCAGCTTCACAAAGAAGAGGCACCCACCCATTTCTCATTAACTACTGTCTCGTCACAATAAATTGTCATGGAGTTCTTCAACCAGGCGAAAGCAGTGAGACTGAAGAGTCACCATGACAAGTACCTAGTTGCAGATGAGGATGAAGAAACTGTTCGGCAGAGCCGCAACGGATCGTCACGAAGAGCCCGTTGGACAGTAGAGTTTGTTCAGGGAAATAACCATCAAATCCGACTAAAAAGTTGCTATGGAAAGTATCTTACAGCCTCAGAGAATCCATTCTTACTAGGCATGGCAGGGAAAAGAGTGGTGCAAGACATGCCGGTATCTGTACAGGATTGTTCAATTGATTGGGAACCAAGAACTGAAGGGTTTAGTGTTAAGTTAAAGACAAGAGGAGGCAAGTTCTTGCGTGCCAACGGAAGCATGCCACCATGGAGAAACTCGGTCACACATGACATCCCACATAGGACTGTAACACAAGATTGGGTGCTTTGGGAAGTGGATGTGATGGACATAATCGAAAGTGATTTACAATTAAAGGGTTATATATCACCTGCTTCTAGCTTTCCTTCTTCAGTTGGATCGCAGCTTTCCAGTTCACAGCGTTCGGATGTAGACTGCCAGCTGGTCTCTAGTTTAGCTAGCAACACACATTCTCTTGCAAGAGAGGTATGGATTTTATTTATTTCCTCAATTATTTTACTTTCTAATTTATTAAATAGAAAATATATTATGAATTTTATCAACTACTTCCTAAACGTTTTGCTAATATTAATCAAAGTTTTTAGTCAAATTAAGTGTATGAATGAATATGCACGTTAGATCAAAACCTTTAATTAATTAATAACTTTTAGTCAAATCTACATTTTGCTCTTTAAAAATGGATTTTCTTGCTTATAAGTGGATACAAGGTACATGCATGCTTGAGTTGGTGTGGAAAATAATTAATGAAATAATATTATACTCAAACTCAAAGTCAATTTCTGGATTCACTCACCCAACAATACACACACACACACCACCAACTTGCCTCTCTTGTCTATTAGTTGATCCCCACCCCACTTTCGTTTTTGCCATTATATAAAAGCAACTTGTGCCCTAAATTAATTAGTTCACATGGCTTATCGAATTGATATCTCGGCGACCAACTGCACTTTTGGGACAACTAACGTTATGTAGTACCGCAATTGTTAGTTTAAACTCAAAAAAGTCGTCAAAGTGGAAGAGAGAGGGACGTAATTAATATCATCGTCTCTAAGGGGCGTAGCATGATGGTACAAAATTTAACATCTATACAATAAATTTCGAGTTCGAATAAGGGCTTGCATCTCTTGTAAGAGCCTGAGACAGCCAGGATTTTACTCCCTCACCTAGGCCCACAAAGTGCGCTTTCCAGGGGGTGAGGTTTCCTCGAATCCAAAAAAAAATAAATTAATATCATCCCTTTAATTTATTCTTCATATATATATATATATACACTGACTCCTACATGAAGTGATAATATTGTGCTTTTATTAATTTATGAACAATAACAAAATCTCCCATAAAGATAAAAGAATGATATTACAAAAAAAAGAATGATAATAACAAATTCTTTTTCTTTACAAGGCAACTCCAATATTAGCTGCCAATATATATATAGTAAATCTCCTATTTTCTTGCTTCATCGATTGCTACGACTCCCCGGCCCCTCCACATTATAATCTTCCAATTTCCCAGACACCATTAGAGTTAAAAGACATGATTTTAAACCACATGCTGCTTTGATTCAGGTATTGTTATCAAATTATACACAAAAGTTATGTTATCTTGATTGTTAATTTTCTTTTCTTGCTCTGTATTTTTCAAATGATAAATCTCTTGTTAATCGAGTTGCCGTATTTTAGATATGTGATTGATCTGTTCTATATGTATAATGTGGTATCCAGAGTGCCATGGAACTCTTTGAGAAAGCAAAATCTGTTCGTCTTCGGAGCCACCATGACAAGTATCTATTAGCAGATGATGATGAAGAAACCGTTAGCCAAGAGCGAAATGGGACAATCAGGAACGCCAAATGGACGGTGGAAATTGTCGGAAATAGCAATGCTATACGTTTGAAAAGTTGTTTTGGCAAATATTTAACAGCCAGTAACTTGCCATTGTTGCTGGGAATGAGAGGCAAGAAAGTACTGCAAACTTTGCCTGCTGGACGGTTGGATTCTTCTGTGGAATGGGAGCCTATCAGTATCAGGGAAGGTATCCAGGTTAGGCTCAGGACTCGTTACGGACAATATTTACGAGCAAATGGAGGCGTACCGCCATGGAGAAATCACATAACACATGATATTCCTCATAGATCTTCCACGCAGGATTGGATTCTATGGGATGTGGATGTTGTAGAGATAAGAGTTCAAGATCTTACACCTCCACCTCCACCACGACAACGACGACCTAGTGATCAAATCGAAACGGCACCAAATTATGAGCCCAGTTCACCAACATGCATTTCAACTACATCACCCAAATTGACAAGACAAGAGGTCCGTTCAAACATTAAACTCAATCGGCTTGACAGAACTGTTTTTTTTTTCTTTTTGAATGGGATTAAGATTGTTTTTTTGTGTGCAGTCTGATGATTCTTTGGAAGGTTCACCAGTCAAAAATGAAGGCAGGGTGATACATTACAGTGTGTCTATGAATGAAGATGCAGATGATGTTGAAGAACATTCCTTCTCATTTAAGGGAAGAATGGTGGAGGAATTGAAGAATAAGTTAGAAGAAGAGACAGGGCTCATTGATATCCAAATTTGTTCTAGGAATCCATTAAATGGGAAGTTCTATCCCCTTCGCTTACATCTTCCACCAAACAACACAGAAATGCATGTTGTTGTCGTTCCTTCATCAGGGAGAGGTTAGCTATTTTTATTCATAATTTTGTGCTTGATCATGTACGACTTCAAATTTCGATCTCTAATTTTTTCATTCACAGTTATTAATCAATGTGATCACCAATATGTGATCAACCAAAAGCACACGAATTTGATCCAATTTTTCCCACGAGAAACTTGTATTGTTTTCTTTTAATTTTCTACGGCGCTTCCACTTGCCACGAACTAAATGTGATGATAAAGATACTAATCATGCTTAAGTTAAGGGCCAAGCAATAAAGCAAAGCTTTCATTTAATAAAAAACCTTAAGAATAAGTAAGATATATTTGTTAATTATATTTTATTATGTTAATTAATTTCACTTAATAAAATGCAAGGACAAAATGAAGATTGCCCATAGCCCTATTTGTCAGATATATATAAAAAATAAATAAATAATATTTTTTAAATATTTTTAAATTGACTCGTTTATAGTTTTGTTAAAAATCTTTATTCACTTTAAGCCGGTTTTATCATGCATGTGTAACGAGATGGCAATTTAATTTCCTGCCATGGATTGTATAAAGATAAATTATATAGCAGCCCGAAAAATGGTGATGTTAAGGATATACGTACTTTCTCTTCCTTAGTTCAAACCTTTGGGTCAGCTTCTCGAAGAATTTATTAAATTTCTCATAATATATTTCATCAATGTAAAAGGTATGCCTTTAAGATAGTTCATGAAGAAACACAATCTTAATTTGATGTGTAAACTGAATTAAAGATATAATTATCATTGAAAAAAAGAAAGCATGCACACTTCTAATATGAAATGATTGATGCAGAAGATATGTTTTTTTTTAGAGGGAGTTTGAGAGTATAATAATAATTATTTTTTTGAAATACTTTTTGCTCAGAACACTACAAGAAAATCAGCGAAAACCAACAGAATTACCGACAAAATTTTTTTATTGGTAATTTTTACTGATGGATATAATTTCATCTCTAATTTTGTTGGTCTATATTGACAGACCTTTGTTGTCGGTAACAATTACCAACGACATGAATTCTGTCGGCAATATGGTCGATAATTATTCTGTCAGTATATACCGATCATATTGCCAACGGACTATATAGAATTTTGAAAAGAAGAAACAGTGTGATGACGTGGAATTTTTTCAGACAATTTTACCGATGGAATGATCAATGGATTCAAACCGGGATCTCCGTACAGTGACGTGGCCCATTCACTGTCATAATTACTGACGGGTATACCAATAGGACGTGGTCGTCGGTGATTCCATCGGTAAAAGCCAATATATACACACTCTGCCGACTCTCTCCTCCTCTATTTCTCCTTCTTCTTCCCCATCCCAACTCTCCCTTCCCAAACTGCAACCAACCACCCATCTCAACTCTCCCCCTCTTCTCAACACAAGCACTCAAGTTTCTTATACTTTTATATGTGGTCACAACATCCGTTCTCTGATTAATTTATTGTGGATTTTATCATTTTTTGTAAGTAAATCTATCATTTTTAGTTTTAACATTTAAATGTCAATTTTATTATTTTTATTATTTTTTTAGTATATGTATTTTGTTAACGTATGTACTTGTTTTATTGTTATTTGTCAAAGAAACTTGTAGTATGAATGTATAATTTTGTAGTTGTTATAGTTTGTTTTAGATTTTGTCAAATTGTATTTGTTTGTAAATTGTTGAAAATTTGTTTGAATTACACCGAATTAAATGTGTTGTGATGAAATAAATAATAGTTTGTTTAACGGGTCCGTTTTAATTTTTATCAATTCTATTACGGAGTTGTGATTTTCATAAATTTATATATGTATAAATTTGTATGGATGTTGATAATTGATAATGAATATTTAACATAAGTGTTTTTTTAGTTTGTTGGATAATGTCGAGGCAAACCAATATTTTTATAAATTTATTTACGTAACATAGTTAATTAATACATGTTGTCATCATAATTTTATAAAGGTTCGATATAAGTCATGGATGATCGTTCATGGATGTATCGAGACTCACCCCAAGAATTGCGGAGGATGGATTATTGTAATGGGATTCAGGGTTTTATTAATTTCATAACATCTATTTCGAGGAATTTTACTAATGACAGTATTACGTGTCCATGTAGAAAATGTAAAAATAAAAAGTTTTTGCATAAAATGTTGTAACGATGCATCTTCTAACTAAAGGGTTCGTGAAGGATTACCCGTGTTGGTATGCACACGGAAAACTATTTGTTCCTAATGAGATCATGGTAAAAAGGGTGGTTAGGTCAACTTCTAGTGCTAGCAACGTGCATGAAGTTGTAAATGACAACGGTAATCCTTACAAGAATATGGTTATGGATGCAATGAGAATGAATTAAGGTAATGGCAGTCAATGTCCAATCGTAGAAGAAGAACCTAATGCAGATGCAGTAAGGTTTTTTTGATCTGTTGAAAGATTCTAATGAACCATTATGGGATGGGTGCACGAACCATAGTAAAGTCAAGTGCTATAACGGGCATTTTGTCAATGGATATGTGTTTCATTTTGAAGAATACGGGCATGGAAGAAAGATATACAACAACGGTGTTTGTATTAAGGGATCGACTTTTAGTGAGTTTGAAGTTGACTACTATGGGAAATTAGAAAAGGTCGTCGAATTGCAATATCATAGCGAGCAGAATAGAGTGTTTTTATTCAAATACTATTGGTATGACACAACTAACAGAAAAAGACACAAATGTGATCGATAAAGTCTTTCAAGTTAGTGAGTTGGTTGAACCATATCGAGTTGCTCATTTGATTGACTTAGAAGAAAATTTAAATTTTCATGTTTTCGATGATAGTCTTGTAGATGTTGACGCAGAGGAGTTGAATGTTGTTTTGAGCTCTAGTGGACTAGAGAATGTTGATGAAGAAGATGATAACCACATTGAAGAGTGCGATGAAACTGATAACAATTCAATTGATAACGGTCTAGAAGGCTGGAATGAGGTGGCGGTTTGGCAGGAATTCAAACTGTCATTCATCTCAGGGATTTATGGATGCAATATATTGAGCACATGACGTTTGAGCAGTTCACACGACGCTCATAGTCCGGTGTCGACAACCAGAACCGACAAATTCATGGTTTGGTGACCACGCACACCAGCGGCTCCGTTCCGTTCAGTGCACATGCGAAGCGGATGGTAAGATTAATTTAAACGAAATATATCGTTAATTAATTTTTTGTTGCTTATAAATATATTTAACTTGCAACTTTTTTTTCCTTGCAGGCTACGTCTCTTGGACGTGAGTTGAGCCCAATGGAGCTTTTTATAAAGACGCACGTGCAGAATCAAGACCGCCAAGGAGCTTTTTGTAAAAACGCACGTGCGGAATCAAGACCGCCAAAAGGGGGTGCAACAGTTCGTGGACAACCGTGCTCAACACTTCGTGATATGTTCATTCAATCATTTTATTTCATAAGTTATTATTTTCTTGAATTGAATATGATATTTAAAAAAAAATTTCAGGAGACCTATAAAAGTCGGTTGAGGGAGAGATATGGGGATGATCCTTTGACCCATCCGGATTTCAATCTGGATTTATGGATGGAGATAGGATCGTATGATGGACTCGATAAAAATCGAGTCTATGGGCTCTCCAACACTACGGCTGAAAACTTACAGGCGGCTCGTAGTGTCTTAACTGTTGGGAGCTCTCCATCAGTATCGAGCACCCAATCTGAGAAGTTCATGGCCTTGAAACAACAATATGAATGACTCTCGACGGATTATGATCAGCTCCGTCAAATGGTCATGGATATTAGATCAAGGATGGGTGATGATACATGTGCATCCCCTTTTTGGCCGTACGGTCCCGGGAACAACTAGCCTCCTCCTCCACCTCCGCCATTATTCTAGTTTAATTTTGTTTTTGAAACACATTAAATTTGTAATGAATATTTCAATGAATATTATTTAACATTATTTTTATATTTTTAATGTTTAATACAATTTTATTTGGTTAATTAATTTTTTTTACTATTAATCAATATAATATTTTTTAAAAAAGTATTTATTCAAAATAATTTTTTTAAAAATATTTTTAAAGAAATTCTGACAGCCTTACAGATGGAATAGATCCGTCAGTATTAAATAGAGAGTTGAAAATAATTTACTGTCCATGTCACAATCACTAACGGATACATTCCAACGGTGATTTACCGTTGACATTACCGACCGATAGAGTCCGTCAGTATTTTACTAAGAGTTCTGAAATATTTACATCTGATGCCACAATAACTGACGGACTGGCCGTTGGTGATTTACCGGTGGAAATACAGACGGCATAAGTCCGTCGGTAAAGTTCTACCGAGAAATTTTTTTTGCGCACTTTCCCTGTTTGTAAGACCATCGATGTTTGTTTAATTTTTTTTTGCCGACAGAAGTAGCGATGAAAATAGAAATTACCGACGATCAATATTCAAACAGACGGATTCCGTTGGTGATGTTGTCGGTAAAAATGTTACTGACGAATTGTGCATCTTACACCGACGGAATTAATCTGTCGGTAAAACTGTTTAATGGTGTAGTGACAATGCATTAAAATAATTTTTATTTTATTTTAAAAAAATTATTTTTGATATTAGTATATCAAAATAATATGAAAATACATAAAAAAATATAAAATAAAATAAATTTAATTAAAAAAATACTTTTAAAATGTAAAAATAAGCAGCACTATAATAACATAGTAATTGGATCAAAATATAGAAGGCATATGCCTGTAAGAGCGTTCAAGGAGAAACTTAGTCTCAACATGTAAATTGACTTAAAATACTCATATCTTCGAAAAACAAGACATGTGGTTTTTAGTACAAATCAAATTTCAAGTTCCCACATTCTAAAACCCAAAGTCGTCAATATCTCCAAAAAGAAGCTGCAAGAGCACAACTGATATCTGGACTAGTTTAGAGACCAATATCTTTGGTTGGGTTTTGGTTAGAAAATCTTGATCTTTAAGACACAAATACCAAAGCAGTCCAACAAATCCATGATCCATGATTAAAACAAACATGTCTATAATTTTGTGCCTCCCTCGACCAAATTATAAGAATAATATATCTTTTATCTTTATATGTTGAGGCTAAAATTTATATACGTAAATGAATAATTCTTTTCTTTTATTTGTGTAAAGTAGAATGGATAAATATAATATGTGTTCTATAACCTTGATAAATTAATACTTTGATTAAATAATATTTGTGTTGGTCTAATTTAAATTTAAAATTTAAATAATATCTCTATTAATTAATAAATTTTCATAGTCTTGGTGAAATTAATTTATAGAGGTTTAACTATAATTTATGATGGTTAAAAAAAACATGTAAACTAAAATAATGAATTAAAAAAATATTCACAATTAAATTATATGATTTCTGTATGAGCTACTTAAATTATATCATCATTTTGCACTTGAAGTGTCAGTAACTCCTTAATTAAAGCATGTTTTATAATAACAAGTTTGATAATATAAGATACCTTTAATTTATGGTAAATGTTCATTTTAAATGCAGGCCTATCACATAAATCAAAGGATTGATTGATGAGTTTAACTATTGAAATTGAAAAGACAAAGAGAGGGTTAAGCTTAGAAAAGAGATGCTGGTTGAATTCAAATTGAAACATCATTCGATTATTGGATCATAACTAGAGCTGTAGAACTTGGATTTATGTCTGGTTTATATGGATAGAAAGCTAAGACATAGGCCTAAAACTTTCATGAAGAGTCCAAGATTCAAAAGGACTGTTTTCAAGTTCAAATTACAGCAACAACAGAGAAGTCGAAATCTGTCCTGTAGTCTATATATTGTTCAGTGTTCAGCCTATATCTCGAGTTCTAGAAGTCTAAATGACCTCATTCTTGTTCTGTTGGAAAGCTGAGACAATTTCCGAGAACTTTCATGAAGACTATCTGTTCAAATTCTGATGTTCGCAATGATATTTTCTGTAGACAAGAAGATAATGATTGTTACCAAGTCAAAAGATGGCCACTCACTCAACAATTAGTCATCAAATCAATAGTTCTGAATTTTGGTCTATAAAAGGAGGCATTTGCCATGTATTTAGGCATCTTGGTTTTCATATCAAAATCTTGCTCTTGCTCTCTTTCTTTGTATTTTGTAATGTTCAAGTTTTATTCCATGTTATATTTTCCTTAATCTCTTGTTTATGCTTTTCATTTCCTTTACTATACTTATATAATTATGTTCTTATCTTATTTATCTATGTTTCTCTTATTCATAATGTTCAGCTAAATTTATTATGTTAATGTAAAAAGGTTACACTAATGGTGTTAAAATAAGTATAGTATAAACTCAACATGGATTTTAATGTTTGATACTAACATATTTTGTGTTTATTATCTTACTCACTCTTAATACCTTGCTTGTTAAATGGTTAATCTAGATTTGTGTTGAACAACCCTTGATACAACAAATACTTGACACTTTCATAACCCAACTATATGTTATAACCGACACCTGTGCTATGAAAGGAACTTGATTTGTTGTTAACATAAGTTATCACCGTGAATACTTGACAACATTTACAAGTATTGACATTACTCAAATAAGATAATTAATATAATCATGTTAATAAATTATAATCCGATTGAAACCTCCTTTGTGTGTGATTTCCAGTTGAATAAAAAAAAGAGTTTATATTATACTTATTTGAAATACCATTAGTGGATCCTCTAACTTTGACAATTGTTTTATATTTGTTTAAATCCTTACATCAATATCACATCTCACAACTCTCTTCAACTCTTTTTCTGTTATTATCTATTTTTTTTTATTTATAGTTTATACAGTTAACTTCCATGTGGTTCGATCCCGGTCTTGTCGAGTTATTTATTACTTCGACACTCCTACACTTGGAAGAAGACATCAATTCTTGATCGCGTCAGACATCATAGGTTTATTAGAAACCAAGGTAGCAGCCATCAACATGGATGCAAAATAATTAGGCATTGGCCTCCCCAATTGGAAATTCATATCCAATTTAAGCTCTTCCAACCATTATCATATTTTAGTTGGCTAGAACCCTCTAAAAACTCCACCTAACATGCTTACACACCTCTCACCAATGGCTTACTTGTGAGATAATTTATCCTCATAACAACAACCCCTTCAGAATAACCTTCATATACAGATACAACACCCCTACTAAAAGAGAATCTATCTGGAACAATGTTATCCTACAAAGCCCCTTTAATTTCGCCTATCCTTGGCTTCTGATGGGGGATTTCAATGCTACCATGACACCAAGTGATAGGGAAGGAGGGAGCACCATATGGAATTATCACAACAATGACTTTAGCAATTGTATCCAGCGGGCTGAGTTCATGTAAGTCTCATAGTCAGACATGAGATACACTTGGCATAATGGCTAACAAGGGGTTAATACCATCCACAAAAAGCTTGATTGGATTTTTAGGAATTTCTTTTTTTATGAAAAATGGTCAGCTGTCCATTCTCAATTCATGCTAAGGAACTTATCAGATCACAGTGCTATGATTCTCAAATTGGTCACCTTATAACACCAGCCTTGTTCCCTTTTCAAATTCCTAAACCTTTGGGCTGATAAAAAAGACTTTTTTCGCACAGTCAGCTTAGTATGGTAGACAACAATCCAAGGTAATCCAATATATCAGCTCACCTCCGAATTCCATCTCTTGAAGAGCCACCTAAAGACCTTTCATAAGCACTACTCTAGCCATATTTCCAGTAGGGTGGCCAAAGCTAAAGAAGAATGGAATGTAGCCCAAATCTTGTTGGATTAGAACCCCTCAGACAATGAACTAAGGACAGGTGAGAGGAGTTTAACTAGAAGGTACATGCAGTTGTGTGATGATGAAGAAGCTTTCTACAAGCAAAAGTCTAGACGAGAGAAGAGAAAGAGAGAACTATATTCTTTCAACAAATGAAAAACAACTCTTTTCATATGGGTTATGTTCCTATATATATAAGTAAAGGAAACAATTACTTCCTTCAGTAACTCCTCTAAATACTTGGACTAGACTCATCCCTCATGGTTACTTCCTTTAGTAACTTCTCTAAATACTTGGACCAGACCCATCTCTCATGAGTGGATTAGGCCTAACCCAATAACCAACATTCTTTCTATGTATCTTAATGGTAATTTTTATGTTTTTCGGATAAAAATTCTTAAATCCTGACACCTATCTATACCTAATTTTACTTGAGCTATTTTGAGTTTCATTAAGTTATATACTAGTACTTTTAGTTTTGTAAAATCTACTTCAATTAAAATTTTATTCGTATTTTTATATTTTTTATTTTCCAAGTATTTTTATATTTTGTTTTTTTAACAATGACATTTTACTTCAAATTCTTAAAACTATCATCATCATCATTATTTAATTATTACTTTTCATATTTAACATAAAATTTTCTTTTATTGTTTTTATAGATTTATTCAGGGATTTACAATTTTAACTGGGTGTTCAAAGTCTCCTAAGGCTAGTTTTTTAGGTGAGGTGATGTGTGAGAGGGTGTTATATATGTCTACTTTAGCGTTTCAATTTGCTGGAGTTAGATTTGGAACAGTAGTTGTCAAGCGCTATCATGTACAATTGTTGTTATGAAAATAATATCTTAATTTCATCAGCAATGCTTCTAAAGTGCTAGGATAAAAAAAGTCATTTTGTTAATTAAATAATTTTAATTTTTTATTGTATAAATAATTGTATTTTAAATTTTAATTTTGTAAAATTTAAAATAATTTGATTTTTTATAATAAAGATATGTTTTTTTATTTATTTTACATGTAAAATTTATCTCACAACAATTTTAATTAAATATTTATTTTTAATTTTTTTTTAAATCACAACTAAGATTATTTTTCTTAAATCTAATTTTTTAATCTTAACCTCGAAAACTAACACAAAGCTATACACACACTCTTAACTACAATGATTTATTCAACACGGGTTAATATTTTAAAAGATCTCAACGTGGCCACAAAACTAAATGAAGTTATTCATAACTTGTTTGGAAATATGATTGTGGTTGTTTTTTACTTGCAAATGCATCAAAATAATCTTATTTATTTTTTTAAAATTATTTTTTATATTAATTTAAAACAAAGAAAAAAATAAAAAAAATTTAAATTTTTTCAAAAGCGTTTTTAAAACGCAAAAACAAATAAGACCTTAATTACATTACTAACCTACTAATTGAATAAAAAAAATCTAAGAAAAAAAACATTTTTCCATTTAAAAAATCTTAAAGGGTATTTTTTAATTAATTACAATAATATTTTTAATTTAGTTACAATAATTTTTATTTTTATTTAATTCACAAGGTGAGAAAAAAAGAAAACCCCAACATAAGAAATTTATGTTTATGATATTTTGTTTGACCTTGTACACTAAATAAAACCAGAAGACGAAAAGCATTTGCATTAAACACAGTAGGCATTTATAATGGCATTTTGTATGTCGGTATTTATTTCGAGATTGATTTTATTTCAAGCTGTGGACCATAGGAATGCACTGCCACTTTAATTCGAAATTTAAATCCACACCTATACTAAAGACTCGATTGCTTTTTAAATGTCAAAATTACAAAATTGTGTTTTATGATATTTTTTATTTTAAAATTTATTTCTAATATTAACACAATAAAATAAAATAAAATAATTATTTTAAAATAAAAAAAATCCGCAGCCCAACAGCAATCCCTTGAAGCAGTAGCCAAAGGCACTCAACGGCGTCATTTTGAAGGAAAAAGTTCTCTGAACTAGAGAGGAGATTCGAGTGCGGAGGAGGATCCATGAGATGAGCTTCCATTTAGCGCGTTTCTTTCTCCAATTTGGAATATCTTCAAGAACTGCTAGTATTAACTCCAGTAGTGGTTATTACCATCTCCTTTTCAATCCCAACAAACGCAAATTTACTGCAACTGCCATTCCTACAGCCCAAAAGGTACAGATTTGTAGTTGGTCCCAACATCCATGTTGTTTCCACTCTACTTCTTGACTAATCACTGTACTATTTTCTTGGCCTGTTTTTTATGGGCATGCAGTCAAGTAAAGAAGAGCTATTGGTAGTTGTTGGAGGTGGAGCAGCTGGAGTGTATGGAGCTATTAGAGCCAAGACTCTGGCTCCTAATCTTGATGTCCTTGTTGTAGAGAAAGGAAATCCTTTATCTAAGGTCATGTTCTTCTTTTTCTTTCCTTTCTGGGCTCCTGCTTATATATACTACAGAATTCAGTTTGCACTTTCTTGAGTGATTTTTGGCATATTGATTGTGGGTGTTTACATTTACAGGTGAAAATATCAGGGGGAGGCAGATGCAACGTGACAAATGGACATTGTTCTGACATTAAGGTAAGTGTAAAACAACAAATGCTTCCGTTGAAAAAAATGTTATATTAAGATTATGTTTGTTTTGAAATTTCATGTTGCTGTTCCATGCTTTGTTGATGACTCTTGAATTTCCCTTTAATGGGAATGTAGCTTACTTCTATTTTTGTTTTCATGTTATTCCTTTCTTACTAGTTTATGGCACATTCTACTAGTCTTAATGAGATTTTCTTATGGTAGAGCATCTGAAGATTGCTGCTTTTTTCTTCAGGATTTTTTCTAACGACTGTTTAGTATGTTACTTCTTGGAGTGTGCAAAATGAAATATCAGTGTGGGTGGTCAGGCATAACAAGAAATTTAAGTAAAACATAGAGCTTTATAGTATCTTTATTTTTCAAAATTTCGGTAATACTTAGAAAGGGGATAACTAAGAGAATGATTTTCAATGCTTATTGCAGTGTTATTGCACAGGATTTCTTTGCAATGCAATAGCTTAGTAGAGAAATTGCTGCACTTAAATTAGCTTCTTTACAATTGCTCACTTCATATTTGCTCAGATTATTTTTCATCTGGTATTAAGTGTAGTTTTTTTTTTTTTTCCCATGTTAACACAAAGTAAGTGCCATCAGGAAAGGGCCTTTTAAAGCGAAGCTAGTAGAAAACAACTATTCCATGTTTTTGCCTAGCAATTAATCAAGTGCATACATCAGAATCAAATTCCAAAAATTTAAATACATAAACATGGACGTGCCCCCTAGCAGTAGCCACCTTTTCTTAGTTGCAGATGAAAAACCGTTGTCTGAGGAAAGCTCCTTGTTATATATGTCAAATAAAAAAAAATTAGTTCTTCAGGTGGCATCTCTAACCTTCATTTTGGCAGTGTCACAGTCAAGAATGACAGTCATTCAGTTGCGTGTGACTGAATGTTGATTGGACATTCTGTCAAAGTGATTCACATTCCAACTTCAATGACCATCATAACAAAGGCAGCAAGCAAGGGTACTGGATAATTTGTCCTAACTGCAATTGCCGGATGCTGACTATAGATATCTGTAATATCATATCTTATAATAAGTTCACAGAAAATTCATGATAGGGGTCAATCTCTCTGATGAAGATTAACCCCAGCCTGATAGTAGTGGCTAGAGAAGCAAATGGAAACAGGAACTAAAATGGATAGTTTAATTAAGCAATCATAGTGAAGTGCAGTTTTTTTATTAGACATTGGAGGTCTTCAGTGCATGGATAACCATTAATCTTGTAAAAGTATTTTTCATCTCCCCCACATTCTAACAGAAAAAATAAACGAAACAACTATCTGCTGCTGCCATCTCCTTAAATCTGTGACAATGTTAGCCATGGCTCTGCTTGTTGCTCTCTAATTATCTGGAATAGAGCTGTTGAAAAAAAAAAAATTATCCCAGACAACAAAGATGAAGAATTCAAGGAGATCAGGGCTAACAGGATAGTCCTCACCCTTATTTTTGGTATTAGTTGTGTTTGATGAATTCAAACACATGAGATAACAGTGACATGCTTAATGACAACAAACTTTGTAGGAGCATTTAATATTTTAACTTGCTACACTATACTGAGCAATAGTTAAGGAAAAGCTTGGCTTCAATGAAGTGTTAAAATTGACTTTGCAGTGGTGTTATTTTTTTCAGGTCTAATGACATCTAGAAACTGGATCCTCTTGTAAATACATAATTTGTTGAATTCACATTGTGTTGGGTTGGTTGCAGATTTTAGCGGAACAATATCCCAGGGGTCACAGAGAATTCAAAGGTTCTTTCTTTGACATGCATGGCCCAGCAGATACAATGTCCTGGTTTACTGATCATGGGGTGGCTTTAAAGGTTGTCTCTGAAACTGCATGTATTACACTTCGTCAGTCATCTTGCACATGCTATTTATTCTTGTATACCCATAGATTGAGGAGGATGGAAGAGTGTTTCCCACCAGCAACAGCTCGTCTTCAGTAATTGATTGTCTTCTGTCTGAAGCCAAACATAGAGGAGGTTTGTTTTCTTTACTGAGGATGTGTGGAATTTTTTATATTAATCTTCGCTTAGAATGATGGTGTTTGTTTGACAATTTTCCTTTCCAATAGTAAATCCTATAGTGTATGATGTTGTAAGGGATATTGATATTATGAATCTCGAAGAAATGTTTTAGATGATGGGCAACTTTCTTATTATTTCTGCTACAGATTTATCATTTATTCCTCTTGTAATATGATTTTAGATAGCTTACTATGACCTCAATATTATGGAATGCTTGAAAGCTATACTTTCTGAACTATGACTTCTCCCAGTTTCATTGCAGACTAGAAAAGTTGTATCAAGTGCATCTGTTGAAGCTGGTGGAAAGTTTCTTTTGAAGCTCGAGAAACGTACAGTCAGTTTCGTTGAAAATGTCAAAGCTGATTATCTATTGATTGCCAGTGGGAGTAGCCAGCAGGTACTGATAGATGGATGTTTCACTTGCATCACCATGTGGGTACTTAAATTTCTTGTGATATTTTGTTTTCTTATTACAGGGTCATAGTCTTGCAGCTCAGCTTGGTCATTCAATTGTAGAGCCTGTACCGAGCTTATTCACTTTTAAGATTGCAGATTCAGGACTAGCAGAATTATCAGGGGTAATGCTTCTGTTTAATTGATTCACACTTAATATGCTACTTTTGTAGCCTTTTGCAAATGTACTATCAGATCTATATTGAGTCGAAAGACAGTGGTTCTTAATCCTGAGTCCCTAACAATTGTCTGCCTATTTTCCCCCTATTTCTTGAGATATTACAAATATAACTATTTTAGTTGTCATCAACAAAATTAGTTCTACTGAACAATGTGTAATTATTAGTTGCATGGACTATGCATTTTCTTAAACCGTGATTGCTTGGACTGACTGTTAGAATGGCCTCTGCTTATTGTACTAGCTTATTGTACTAGAAGTTGCTTATGAGAACCCTCAGTTTGCTGTTAATAAAAAACACTTACTAAAATTTCTAGTGGTGCTCAATCTCTTTCATTATGGTACTTGATGTTTTATCTTAGGCAGCAGGTTCATGAAATAAATTTCCATTCATCATGACATTTAGTGTGAAATTATGCATTTCTGAAATTGGTTCTTTTCAAGGTTCTACATTGAATACCCTGCTTCCTAGTCATTCAGGTGATGACTTAATATTTTTCAGCATATATATGGGTTACTTTTTTTTAATGGATGATATATGCATTATTTTGATAGGACTCAAATAACTCCATGTCTGTCCAGACATCCTAGATTACCATGAAACAAGTTGCTCTTCATCACAAGTTACAGTGTGTTATATCAATATTGAAGTGTTAATTTTCTCAATTTGTAATGTTCAGGTTACATTTCCGAAGGTTGAAGTGAAGCTGAAATTAGAAAACATTCTGAGGAACACACCACACCTTACACAGGCATGTTTTTCTGGCTGATATGATGTAAATGTACTTGAGTGTAGGAAGTACTAATAGATATTAAATTTCAGGTTGGGCCCATGTTAGTTACACACTGGGGGCTCAGTGGGCCTGTGATTCTTCGGCTTTCTGCTTGGGGGGCACGTGATCTGTTCAGTTCAGGTTACAAAGGTAATATACAATTTTACTCTCTCTCTCTCTCTCTTTCTCTCTCCATTCCTTTTTTCTTCAATAATCTTGATAGCATTTGGGTGCAGGCACACTTATAGTGGATTTTGTTCCTGATTTGCATATAGAAGACATGAAGTCAATCCTTAATCGACACAAGCATAAATATGCAGTAATCTTTGATCTAAGTTTTCACTACTCAAGCTTTTTGCATGCTCCATAAAGTCTTGTGTTATTCATGAATTTGGAAGTGGTCCTTCACCGTCTTTGCTAATATATTGGGGTAATTCAAAGCCAAATTTCTCTCTGGTTTACCAGAGCTTGGTAGATCAGTGTTATAAATTTCTTGTTCATTTAAATGAGGGTAACATGAGTACATAGGTGATCGATCTCTGACAAATGCTGGTTAATGATGCTATGAAAAGAGCTGATATTTCTCTTAAATTATGATTTTTCTTTATGCATAACCAAACTACCAGAGAAGAGAAAACATGCTATGGCATTAATTTAAACTGCTATTGAAATGCCTAATGGAATATGATGTGTTCCAGGTCTGGTTGTCAACTACTGGAAATCAGAATTGATTTGTAATAACTCTATTGAGTTTTGGATAAAAGCCAGATTAAATCTGCTTTTCCAGTCTCTGCTGATCAAATGTGCCTTTCCCAGTTCCTCATTATCTACAAGACTGCAGTTATTTTCATGCTTTGCAAGTATTGGGATGTTTATTGCTTTGCTTTAAGGTTGTGTTATGATAATCTTGGTTTACTTCTATCATATTATTTATTTGTTTGCAGAAACAAAAGGCACTTAATTCATGGCCATTGGGGTTCAGCCTTACAAAGAGATTTTGGAAATATATTGTGGATCGAGAGGTTGCTTGTGTGGTTCGAAGTAAATTATCATATGTTGATGCTCCAGCACAATATTAATTGCACATGCCATTCTTTGTTATTAATATGCAGGGTCTGATTGGAGATGCACTGTGGGCCTCCATATCAAACAATTCCATTGTTTCTATTGCTCATCTTTTAAAGCATTGTGCATTTGAAATAACAGGAAAGGTAGAATTTTCACTCTTAGGAACTATTTGAGCTCCCTTCTTTGAATTCTGTCACTTTCTTGAGTAGCTATACTTTTATTCTTAATGTAGGGCCAGTATAAGGATGAATTTGTCACTGCTGGAGGTGTTCCTTTATCTGAGGTTCTCTCTCTCTCTCTCTCTCTCTCTCTCTCTCTCTCTCTCTCTCTTAGTGTTACCAGAACCACAACTTGATTTCCTTTTACTTCATGAAGATCTCTTTGAACACAATGGAAAGCAAGAAATGTGCACGTCTTTTCTTTGCAGGAGAGGTAATGTTCCCTGCTCAGACATTTCAGGTTCCTGTTTCTTTTTTGTGAACAAGGTAGAAAATAACCTTCAGTGTGATTGCGATAGTTCCAACTTCTGTACTCAAGTTCATCTATCTAGAATTTAAATTAATAATGCTGTGAGCTCATGTTGAATAGTGTTTGAGTTCTGATCACCATTCATGGTGTCAAATTTTAAATTTTTTCTCAGGTGCTGAATGTTGATGGGGTAACTGGTGGTTTTAACTTCCAGGTATAAAGGCACCCTTTGGCACCTATTTTTTTCTTTTTTCTTTTTGAGATTGGATTTGTTGTCCATGTTATATTTTATTAACAAATGAGTTATGTGAAATTTTAGAAAATTAGGAACTTTGTTTTGCCATTCGGAGATCTATGTAAAGTCAATGCAAGCCTTCAGTCACTGTGGAATGCTTTTCCTGCAAAAAAATCGCTTTTATAGTGAAATTTTGGGCCAAGTGAATTTCTTTTCCATTGAAAATTGATAAGCAGATAATTAAGATCTCTATAATCTTGTCTTAGTCTCTTTGATTTTTACCAGAATGTTGGAACTACTGTATTTATAGAGATGGATTCCCATGATCAGATACAAGTGTCCTCTATTTAGTTCCTTCTGAATGGAACAATATTTGATTAACCAATTCTCCATCAATTGTTCTTTTTGTAGAATGCATGGTCTGGTGGATATATTGCTGGTACAAGCATTGGTGAACTAGCAGCTGAAGCTACTTTGGAAGAGGGCATTCTTTGAATACGACAGTTTAGTTGTTTCCATTGCAAGCTTGTATGGACATGATGAATATATCTTACGAGAAGCTTGTGAATGAATGTACATTCATTGCATCTAACCATTGTCAAAATAATCTGCTTTCCCATGATGTTTGTTAGTTTGAATATTTCATGAAGATTGCATTTTCACATTTTTATTGTTGACCTAAGTTGCCTAATGTATGCTGTCAAATTTTGAATATGTTGTTTTTAAGAAAATATTTTCAAAGTACATATGATAACCGAACAGCAGTCCATTGACAAATAGGTGGCAAAAATTAAGATTTTAGTGTGATCATTGATAATACACATTTTCCTATAAAAATATGTATTTTTCCAGCTGTTTTGGCAGTCATTCCAGCTCAAAATTCAGCACAGACCCGGTTTGAGTAATCTTGTTCGGCATGTTATTTTATGCATTTTTTAGGTTGTCACATGATTTTTATGCTTCATTTTTTTTTCTACGCATGCATGGATTTTTCAATGTAAAGCATGCATTATTTTATTGTGATAATGACTATTCATCACAATATTTGCATAAATAGTATGCATTGCACAACAATCATATTTAACACGATAAACAATAATTATCATGAATAGTCAATGACAACACTAGTTTTTTCATTAATTATACGTTCACCTTCTCCATACAGAAATTTCAAGACAATAATTTCTAGTAATACAAGTCCAACACACAACCATACGAAGTTAAAAGTCATGCCATTCATATTTTGTATATTTCCATTCATATTTTGTATATTTCTTTCCATACACACTCCACTCTTTTTACATTTACTAACTTAAGTATTAGAAGATCCTATATTTCAACAGGAAATGTTTTTGTAGGAAAGCTTATGGACTCGCGATCAAGCCCAATCATACTAACAATTGAGGATACAGCCATGAAAAATCTAATTTCTCTCTACAATTTTAGCATTCCAACTAAAAAAAGTATAACTAAGTTCTTTGTCATCCACCAATAAAAATATGAAAACACTAGAGCTTATCTTTAGAGATTAAACAAGAAAATACTAAACATGAAAAGTCTACTCGAACCAATTACCATTGAAGCCTCGATGAATAGAGTTTACAATTACTCAGTAAGGGAAAACATGTATACACTCTGATGCAAATCTCGTGATCACATGGACACGCAATCCATAATCAAGATTGAGATCTGATCCTGGAAATCTGAAAGAGGTTTGATAGGAGTGTGACACAATGAAAACTTGTCCCAAGGCAGTAACACTATTGGAATGAAGTCGAATGACACCATAAAGCCAGTTAATCTTTGATAAGTCAGATTTAGTTCGTTCAAGAACCAAAAAATACAAGAATTTCTCTCACATGTTAAAACTGAAAAGTTCAAAAGTATTATTCATCAAGGGTGCCAAAATTTAGGCTTACATGTGTTTAAATAGTTATAAGAAATTAACTCTAATGAATTTATCATTGTGCACTGAATTGACTCACTTACAAAAACTAACCGAAACCTTTACTGGTAAGTTCAAATCTTGATCTAAATAAGCATTGGATCCTAGTTGAAAACAAAGTATTAATTAAGTCCAAATAAGCCTTGGGCTATAACTAACAAAAATAAAAATAAAGTTCATAAGTCTTAAGTCTTTATCTGTCGTGAGAAGATAAGAAGAAGAAAAACATTGTAAGTCTTATACGATACTTATTTATAACCTATAATGTTGCCCAATAATCCTAGGAACTAAAGGAGAAGTTGTCGCCCCTTTGTTTTCAAAGTTTGAATAGAATTTTAATCTTAACCTTATATTTATCCTTCTTTTAGAAGGAAAATGATGTTGCCTTTAATGATCCTCTTTGCCACCTTTTGATATCCTTCCAATACTAGGAAACACAATTAAGTTTTTGAATTGTTATCCTTACACAACAAGGAAGCTTTGCCACCAAATATGTTTCCTAAGTCAACTTTGATTTATTTGTTTTCTTTGTTGTGTTTTCTCCTCACTTGACAAAGAAATGAAATAAAAATAATACATCCTAATATTTAAAGGAAATAATTAATGTTCACACGTAATAGAAAATTCAAAACTAATTAGGAATCCACAAAACACATGAAAACATCACATGACAAGGTTGGCCGAAATTGATATAAAATTGGCAACCTTGTTGTCAAAACTCCATAACCCAAATAAGGGTGGATTGAGCCCCTTTTGCACAAGGATTAAATGTATTAAGGCCTCCTTTTTATGCTCTAAAGGATCCCTAATTTTAGCCTTGGCCGAAACTTGCACAACCAGCCCATTCAATGCTTCTTTCAATGCCTTCACTTTAGACCTTGTGATGAGCTTATTTGGAACGTGTAATGGGTACTTGGTGTTCATTGGATGATCCACATCACACCCCCCCCCCCAATAAGACTCTCTTGAATATAAAACAGACAATGGGTGCTCATATTTGAGTAGAAGAAGCAAGAGTCAACAAACAAGGACACCATCATTTCTAAATAATAGAATCTCCATAACACCAGTAGTCCCCACTAGGGCATAAAAAAGAAACATCAAGGAATACATCCATGATCGTCTAACATTTATTAAGCTTTTACCACACCTCTCACCACCACAAGTGCTAAGGTATCGGCTGCCATTAAGGGGGAAAAATTATATGCAATACCCATTTCCATGAAAATGGTTTAAACATTAGGAATCCTAACAAGCTCTTGCCATGACCATAGGCATGACACTAAGGAATACCAAGCCTTGAAAAAAAAATTTAGAAAGATTGATTGCTAGAGGATATCTTCAATTATTTGTCAAGAAAAAAAACAACCAGAATAAGAAAGGAAGCAAGTTTGCACATTCCACGATGAGCTACCTGAGATAAGATAATCTCTAGATTATTTTCTAGAATTGTATCTTCATCTTTTAAATTTCTCAATAAAATAGTAGTGTTTCTACATGAAAATCTATACGGTGAGTTCTCTATTAAATTCTTTATGACTCCATGAAAATATCCATGGTAAGATCTCTATATCTCCATTGAATTCTCCAAGTTTGCAAACATATGTCCATGAAACATCTCCACGATGAGATCTTCATGTCTCCATTAAAATCTCCATGACTTTATAAAAAACATCTATCAGGATCTCCATTCGAAACAACATCTCCTTACACAATGCTTTTTATAATCATAAAGAATTAAAAACTTTCATGTTAACAAAGTCCACAAAGGTAACATTTTTCATGCAAGCATAGTCGGTAATGCAAATAAAGGTAATGTTTATACAATAAGTATTTTCTTCTCTCATTTTCACTAGTTAAAGTATTCTGAACATAATTGTTTAAAAGACTTATGGGTAAATAATAATACATATATTCGTAAAATAAAATATTTTTCCAATCGTTTGGAATTTTTCCAGCCATTTAAGTAGCCTAAATGGTTGGAATTTCAGCCCAAAACCCCATCCCAGATTTAGTGTTAATCTAGTCTATCTAATCCTACCTAGCATGCCATTTTATGTATTTTTTTTATTCTCATGAGTCGCGAACATAAATTTTTCATTCATGTAATTTTTTTAAGCGCACACAAGTTTTTCTATGCAGAGAATGTCATTTTTTTTTATGCCAATAACACTATTAATCACCAACATTTCCTTAATAGTGCTCATGTCACAACAACCATGACATGAAATAATAACCACCAACCATCATGACTAATCAATGGTAACACACCAATTTCTCCATCATTGATACATTTTTCTCTATAAAGAAATTTCAAGACCTGGGTGTATTGTTGCGATGTTGTGGTCACACAAATTAATTACCTTAGCTTAAATAAATAAGATAGTATAGAGCAAGTAAGGGGTCAATCCCACAAGGAAGGTTTAGTTTAGATTTTTATGCTAGATGATATGAAATTGGAATGAGAGTTGAAATTATTTAGGCTATGCTATGGTAAATAGAATAAAACAATCAAGGTAAATTAAATAAATCAAAAAATTATCAAGAGAAAAAACATTGGTCTCAAGTAAACATCAACCTACGGAAATCAAAACTGATCATTGAAACGATACGTCAACTTATATTCTAAATATTTATCTTTTCTTAACATTAGTTAGTTAACCTATCTGCAATGTAACTAACCCTAACTATTAAACAACCACAGTGTTTAGCTTGATGAAGATGAGGACTTTGGTGAAGATGATTGTCTAGTCATCAAATTATCTGAGGAAAAGAAAAGAATCCGTGAAACCCAGAGACAAACTCTTATTATGAAGGTTATGGGGAGAAAGGTGGGATATACATACTTATTAAGATGTTTTGAAAGGATCATGGAAGGTGCATGGGACCTTGATTGGTGGATTTGGGTAATGAATTTTTCTTGGCCAAATTCTCAAAATAAGATGACATGAACTTTGCCCTATTTAGAGGACTGTATATGGTCGCGGATCAGTACCTAACAAAGCATCTATGGCATCCAAACTTTGATTCGTATAAAGCAACCATTGATGAAGTAGCTATTTAGGTTCGTTTACCAGATCTAGCCATGGAATATTATGATAGCTTGGTGCTATAGAAGATAAGGAACCATATTAGTAGAACATTGAAGGTTGACAGAAAAATATCGATAAGAGCTACTGGGATTTTGCACATATATGTGTTGAAGTAGATCTTATAAAACCCACACTCTTAAAATACAAGCTAAGTAGGAGAATAAAGTGAATTGCCTATAAAGGACTTCACCTAATCTGCTTCGGTTGTGGCCAATATGGACACAAACAAGAGATTTGCCCCCATATCAACCATATTGTAGAAAAAAAATGTTAGAACTGGATGAGTAGAAGGAGGAAGTTTATTGAGCAAGCTTGTTTCAGGATGTTGAACTAGTGGTTAAACTAGAGGTGGTGGAATAATTTGGCCAGTGGATGGTGGCGAGAAAAGTGGGTAGAAGATCCAGCAAAAAGTCAAGTAGGGATGGGGCAAAGGAACCACAATCTTCAGGATTTAAAAATCAAACAGGAGTTATGGAAAATAAATCATGAGCGGATTCCAAGCACAGGGAATTAAGAGGAGGATCGTGGTTTAATATTTTGCAAGAAGAATTTATGGATTTTACGAATAAGATGGGATTTGAGGTTACAAGGGTGATAATTTAGGAAGAGAATCGTGTGCTTTAAATAAGAGTCCTTAGCTTCAGGACAAGGTTAATTTTGTGTATCTTGATAAAAGATTGGGCGACCAAGGCACTAACATATGTAATAAGAAAACTAAGATTGGACTACAGATAGAGTAAGATGTGAGATGGGAAAATATAGATATAGACATGTCTAAAAAGAAAATGGTGGAGAGGACTAGAATGTCTAAAACCCAAGTAATAAAAAGGGTTGAATTAGAAAGGGTTCAACCCAATAATAACCCTAATTAATGCAATATGAATGAGAATGATATTATTACAAGTCCAGGTGGTGTAGTGCAGTGTTATTCCACATTAGAGTAGGGAGGAAGTCATATGCAAGGTTGTCAAAAACACTTTATTAACACGACACGGAATATACAATATAAACTCGGATCGTAAACTTGAATCGTAAAATCATAAATAAAATATTTTAATTAATTATATATTAACAATTTCAGTCAAGTAGTAAATAATAACCTAGTGTGCGGTTTATCGATTGTTTAATAATATGATAAATCTTATTTTTTAAAGTGTTTTTAACTTTGAAATGTATTAAAATAATTTTTTTTTATTTTTTAAAATTTATTTTTAATATCAATACATTAAAACAATTCAAAAAAATTAATTAAAACTTAAAAAATAATTAAGGATCAATTTCTATGACTTTACTCACAAAGTCAATCCATAGTGTTTTTCTTCTGTCTTTCCTTTTTAATTGATGTTTTTATTCACAAAGCAATGTAAATCACTGAGATTGGGAATCCCAATCTCACAACACGACAACAAAGAAAACATAAAACTTTACTAAAAAGAAAAAAATACGTATATGATTCGCATTCCTCCTCTTTTTTATTCTTCCACTTCAATGGTACAGACCAATAATCAAGAATTACAGGAGAACCAAAGTAAGGATATGGACGAGGGATTGGCTTTAACAATGGAGACGATGGGAAAGGAACGGGAAAGAAAAAGAAAGAAGATGAGAGAGGAAGGAGGCTTTCCCCTTTGTCAAGACCCATTGGATCTGCTTGGTAGGGACTTGATGTTGGGGGTTTTGAACAACCTCGATGCACGCAGCATGGCACGATGTGTCGTCGTCTCTCATAGCTGGAAGTCTGGAACCGTGTTGCTTTCAATGATCTTCTCTAAAACTCCAAGGTGTTTTTCTTCTATCTTTCCTTCTTAATTGATGTTTGTGTATATTCCTTTTCAAGAAATTTGCAACAAGGGGTCTGTAGCAGAGTGCATGGCTGAGGATGGAGAAGAGTTTGAGATGGACACAGAGAGTTAAAGAGTTTGTCAAACTTGTAAACTCGGTCTGAGTTTGATCAAGTTTGACCAAGTTTACTGGTTTTCGAGTTTCTAACCCGATTGTACATGGTATATACAAGTTAACTCGTAAAATCATACGATTTTATGAGTTAACTCGCGAGTTTGACAACCTTAGTCATATGTATCCAACACGTTCACCAGATATAGAAGCTATAGAAATGGTGGATAGTGAAATGAGTTTTATGTCAAATGAGCATAACAGGAACTCCTAAGTTGGAGAAGACATTATAATGTCAGATGAGGAGGGCGTAGAGACAACCTTTATTGTGTATCTATAAAGTTGGAATTATGTTGTGTAATCTTTACGACTTTTACCATGATTAAATTGTGTTTTTAGAATTGCGTGAGGCGGCCAATAAAGGTTTTACTCCTTAATTTATAATTTCAAGAGGACATATTCCTTTGATGTTTTAGCTCTAACAGAAACACGTATATGTGATTAGGCTATAGACACTATAGTTGGTAAATTAAAGTTTGGCTCTAACTTCCATGTGGTGGCTTAGAAGAGGTTAAAGGGAATCTGGTTATTATGGAATGACTCTAAAATAAATGTGAAAGTCTTAAGGTCTTCTCAACACCTCATTCACATAATATTTGATGAGGGAAATACTTCACAGTGGTTGTGCATCTTTATGTATACTAGTCCCAATGAATCTTTTAAAGCAAGCATGTTTCGAGGATATTAAAGAGATGAATGACTCGATCTCGATGTTTTGGATGGTCATAAGTGACTTTAACGAAATTCTTATGGCTTCTAAAAAGAGGAGAGGAGTGCCAATGGACATAAGAATATGTAACGGGTTCAATAATTGGTTTTAAAGTTATGGTCTTACTGATTTAGGTAGTATAAGGTTGACATTCACTTGGAGATGACAAGAAAAACAGGATTATAACAAAATTTATAAATGGTTGGATAAGAGTTTTGACAACCAATTATTCAAAGTCAGGTTTCTAGATTTATTTATTCGAGTTCTACCCCGGATAAAATCAGACCATCATCCTATTTTGGTAGAGTTCAACGACAATAATCAGCTTGCTCCAGTAACAACTCGAACATTCAGATTTGAGATAGATTAGACACAACATGGGTTTGTTAATTTGGTTAAAAACACACAAAGAGAGGAGGGAGATTTAATTAATAGACTAAATAATATGACCATGAACTTAAAGGAATGGAACTGGTCTATCTTTGGTAACATTTTCCAGCGCAAAGAGAGAGTTTTAACTAGGCTTGCAGGGGTTCAAAAAAGGCTAAATGGAGGAGGTAATCATTTCCTTATGAGGTTAGAGGCAGAGTTAACAAATGAATATAATTTAATCTTGGAGTAGGAGGAGACGTTGTGGGTTCAAAAGTCTAGGTGTTAGTGGGTGAAATCTGGGGATAGAAACACAATATATTTTCACACTAAAATATTTATTAAAAGATATAAGAATAAAATTAAATGCCTGAAAGACTCTAATACCCAGTGATTTGGGACGAGCATAAACTTCAGAAGATGGCAGTGGACTTTTATTGTAATTTATTCATGAGAAATGAGGGGGATGAGACTCAGACTAGTTTTTACTCGGCTTTCCTAGGCATGGATAGAGATGTGGATTAGCCCACAAACACCAGCAAGGAGCCATTCCATGTTCTAAATGAGCCATTGACTCGGTCTAAGACACAAACATTGAATGCATTGGTTTTGACAGTTTTAACCAAGTTAGATTTGAAAAGTTCATTAGAGTATAAATAGGAGGCCTTGGTATATCTTATCCATGTGCAAGATTTGCCCAATCAAACCTTGTTTGGGCCATAAGGTTTCGGCAACAAGGCTGGCAATTTTCCAAATTTTCGACCAGTCTTGTGTTTATGATGTTTCTATATGTTTTGTAGATTTATAATTAGTTTTGGACTTCCTATTATGTATAGGAACATTAATTATTTATTTTAAGTATTAGGATTTATTATTTTTTTTATTTTCTTGTTAGGTGAGGAGAAAATACAGCAAACGAAACAAAAGAGTCCTACTACAACTTGGAAACAACATAGGTGGCTATATTTTCCTTTAGTTTCTAGGATCAATGGGCTGCATGGAAGGTTATATATAAACCTTGAATCAGTTCTATAATATTTTCTTTCTTTCTCTTCTTCTTATAACAAAACATAGATTTAATATTAAGAACTTTATTTTATTTTGTTAGCTACATTTCAAGGCTTGTTTAACCTTAATTAATACTTTGTTTTTAGCTATGATCTAAGGTTTGTTTGGACCAAGTTATGGGCTTCTTAGTTTAAGGTTTTGGGGTCAGTTTTGTAAGTGGGCCAAATCAGTCCACCAGGGTAGATACATTAGGGTTAATTTTTCAAGAACTATTTAAACTCGTATAACCTAAATTTCAGCAGCCATTGATGAATAAGACTTCTAAATTTTTCAATTTTAACGTGTGAGAGTGATTCTTGTAGTCTTTAGTTCTTAAATTAATTGAATCTAACTTATCAAAGATTAACTAGCTTCGTGGCATCATTTGGCTTCATTCCAGTAGTGTTGGTGCCTTGGGGCAGGTTCCTATTGTGATCACGAGGTTTGCATTAGTTGGTATCAGAGCTAGGCTCCGAAACAAAGTCATATCCTTCTGTTATTTTCATTTTCTTAGTGTTCCTTTAAGTTTTTCAATGTTTGCGTCGTTCATCATCTTGTTGTTTGTGTTTGCGGTATCTAAGAAAAACAAAATTATATTTCATCTTGTTACTTTCTCTAAATAATACAATAGCATAAGAAAAGGAAAAAAAATTAGACAAAATTTGAAGGTTGATTCAATTCTGCCGCAGAAACACAACTATTAGTGAAAATAAGCAAACCACCTTAGAACCAATTGAAACTTTATATTATATTTAATTGGGGTAAGATTGCATCATATATTAAATTTGGACTTATTTTGATATTGTTTGCTTGAGGTTTCAATTCGAGGTTCAATTTTGCTGCAAACTGATCATATAAGGGCTTTGGGTACCTACACATAATAGAACAACCTATAAACTGAGATTTGTTGTTTTTTGGTTTCAGAATACTAAATATTGAATTGGAGATCATTCTAATATCGTTTGTCTAGTTTTCAATTTTGGTACGTAAAAAAATTATGTAACAGGTCAGATTTGTGTTAAGTTCCAAAACGTGATTCTTACTATTTTTTTCATTCAAATATTTGTTTTCTATTATAATTTTTTTATTTAGGAGTCAAGAAATTGTTTTCGCTAATTTTCTCTTTTGGTTTATTTCGTGTCTTCGTTTTGTCCACAATTCATACGAATTTGCATTGCTACTCGTGAAATCATAATTGTAGTTTTTTTTTTGATTTGTTTTCAATATATTTATTGATTCTTAATTTTGAGAATTATAATTGGATTGAGCTGTAAAGGCTACTGACTTTGATTTGTTGATTTCAGTTCCTAAAGAATCAAAAGAAAATAAGTTGTGAGGTAAAAGGCATATTGAGCTTATTAGAGTGAAAAGAGAGGTATAATGATATATTTTATGCTACTAACTAAATTTTATATATTCAAATAATGTTTGAAAACAACGAATTAGCGACACAAAACGCTAACGTCCTTTTCCAATTGCGAGCTATTGACCAGCAACTCGAGCTCTTGTCTAAGACATACAAGGATCTGAAAGATCAGGTGAATTTGATATAAAACAGGATAGTGGGGCTGATCGCTGAGAAAATATGGTTTGAAGGGTCGTACGGATTGTGATCTGATTTTGAAGAGTTTATTAACAAAAACACGGATACGGGTGAAGATGACTTTGATTTTGCATCTGTTGGCCAAGGAATCAGGTCTAAACTGAATAGGGCTAGGAGGAGTGTGAATTTCCATGGTAAGGGGAATTATGAAGATGTGGACGAGGACTTGGACTCCTTTAAACTTAAAATTCCTAATTTCTAAAATAAAATGACCTCGTTACTTATTTGGTATAGGAGAAAAAGGTAGATTGAATTTTTTATTACCATAGTTATTTTGAACAAAAAAAGGTGAAATTGGTGGTCATTAAGTTTACAGAGTATACATTGATTTGGTGGGATCATATTGTAATCAATAGGAGGAGGAATAAGGAGTGGCCTGTTCAGATTTGAGGGGAGATAAAAGTCTTAATGAGGAGACAATTTATGTCAAACCTCTATTATAGAGACTTATATCTAAAGCTACAAGGTTTGAATCAAGGTTCAAAGTCAGTAGTAAATATCACAAAGAGATAGAGATAACAATAATTCAGGCAAATGTTGTTGAATCAAAACATTACCAATGTTGTTGAGCTACAACACTATATGGAGCTAAAAGACATGGTTCATATGGCTATGAAAGTTGAGAGACAACTTAAAAGGAAGGGACATGTTTGGCCGATGTTTAATTCGGGTTCTTCATCATCTTGGAAGTTGAATTCAAGGTGAGAGGGTATTGTCCAACCAAGGTCATTTGTTCGTTCCAAAGCCGAACCACCAAAGGCTAAAGTTGATGTCCCTACTGGTTTTAAAAGGTAAATTTAAAACTCAACCTAAACGTACTCATGATGTTAAATGTTTCAGGTATCAGGGACATAGACATTATGCTTTGGAGTGTCCAAACAAGAGAATCATGATGATTAGAGATAATGGTGATATTGAATCTGAAAGTGATAGATTTGATTGTGAAGGCATGCCACTATTGGAGGATAATGATGGGGAGGAGTTAGCATTACCGGTTGAGGATTCTATGGTTATAAGACAAACACTTCAAGTTCAGATCAAGAAAGATAAAACTAATCAACAAAGGAAGAACATCTTTTATGCGTGTTGCTATGTACAAAACAGGGTGTAGTTTAATTATAGATAGTAGAAGTTGTGTTAATACTTGTAGTACCACCTTTGTTAGTAAACTGAATTTGTGTATTAATAAGCATGCTAAACCATATAGATTGCAATGACTAAATGATAATGGTGAAGTGAAAGTGACTAAACAGGTTGTGGTTTCATTTTTTATTATGAAGTATGTTGATGAAGTTTTGTACGATGTGGTACCAATACAAGCAAGTCACATCTTATTGAGGAGACCATGACAATATAATAAAAAGACAATTCATAATGGGGTTAAAAATAAGTATACCATTATAAAATATGGTAAAATCATCACTCTTGTACCTCTTACACCTAAATAGGTGTATGATGATTAAATAAAGCTAAAAGGTGAGCATGAGGCTATGAGAGAGAAAATCAAGGTGAGGAACAAGAGGAGAGAAGACCATCAAATTCAGCTAGAACCCAAAACACTACTACAACTCTTTCAACCACCCATCCAAACACAAACAAATTTTCAGCCAACACTCCAAGTAAATCAGACCATTTGGCCACTACTCAAAACATCCAAATCTAGCTGAGAGTGGAGGTAAAACAAGATAAAAGTCAAAAAGGGTGATGAGAATTGTGTGGAAAAACTAAATAAACAACCTAATTTTTCTGCTAGAGAGGGTGAGGTTAAATATGTATTTTTCACTAACAAGCCAATAATTTTACTTGTCTACAAAGAGGCTTACTTTAATACTAACGATCTTGATCATGTTGTGCCTAGTGTTGCTATTTCTTTGCTATAAAAGTTTGATGATTTGTTCCCCGACGATAATCCTAGCGGATTACCACCATTGAGAGGAACAAGGCATCAGATTGATTTTATACCCGGAATTTCAATTCCAAACCGACCAACCTATAGAAGCAATCCCGAGAAGATGAAAGAGTTTCAAAGGCAAGTTGATGAGCTAATAGAAAAGGGGTACATTCATGCAAAAGTATGAGCCTATAGGATTAATGAGCTGTATGGAAAGCTATAAATAAGCTTTGAATCGGTTTTGTAATATTTTATTTCCTTCTCTTCTTCCCACTGTAGAACATGGATTTAATATTATGGGCTTTATTTTATTTTATCAGCCCAAGGCTTGTTTTGGCTTAATTAATACTTTGTCTTCAACTAGGATCCAAGGCTTATTTGGATAAGGTTGTGGGCTTTTTAATTTAAGGTTTTGAGTCAATTTTGTAAGTGGGTCAAATCAGTCCATTAGGGTTAATTTTTCAAAAAATATTTAAACTCATGTAACCTAAATTTCGGTAGCCATTGATGAATAATACTTCTGAATTTTTTAAATTTTAATGTGTGAGAATGATTCTTGTATTCTTCAGTTTTTGAACGAACTAAATATGACTTGTCGAAGATTAACTAGCTTCATGGTGTCATTTGACTTCATTCTAATAATATTGATGCTTGGGGTAGGTTTTCATTGTGTCACACTCTTATCAGACTTATTTTGACTTTCCTAGATCAAATCTCAATCTTAATTGTGGGTTGTGAGACCACATGATCACGAGGTTCGTATCAAATAGTATGAATAGGGAATTATTATTGTCTAATATTATAGATGAGGAAGTACGGAGGGTGGTGGCCTTTGAAGGCACCAGGTCCAAATGGGTACTAACCGTTCTTTTACCAGACACAATGGAATGTAGTGGTTTACAAGGTGTGCAGTTTTGTCTAAAATGTGTTCAATAACAAAAGGGATATTACTGAGGTAAATCACTCTTTTCTAATTTTAATTCCAAGGTTTCAAGACCTGAAGTTTTGAGTTAATTTCGTCCAATTTATTTGTGTAATGTTAACTTTAAAATTATCACTAAAGTACTAGTGAATATATTAAATAAGGTGATGCCAACTTTAGTGTCTGAAAACTAGAGTAGCTTCGTCTTAGGTAGACAATATTGTGGTTGAGCAAGAAATTATTAATTCCATGCGTAACATGAAATGAGAAGGAGGTGTGATGGTTGTTAAAGTGAACTTGGAGAAAGCTTATGACATGTTGCAATAGGACTTCATTCAATAAACTCTGTTACTTATACGTTTCCCATAATTTGTGGTTGAGGTTATTATGAGGTGTATTAAGACAACTTTACTTAGTATGTTGTGGAATGGCTACAATATAGAAAAGTTTAGACCTTCGAGGGGCATTAGACAAGGTGGCCCCTTATCTCCATATATATATTTGTGTGTGTATAGAAAAGTTAACCCGATTAATTCATATAGAGGTGGAATAAGGTGCTTGGAAACCTTTTCGAGTTTGAAAGGAAAGACCAAATGTTTCCTACATGTGTTTCGCATATAACATGCTTCTTTTCATAAAAGCTAATGAGTGGAAACTTCAAAAGGTATTGGAATATTTAAATTTGTTTTGTGATGTTTCGAGACAAAAAGTCAGTGTTAGCAAGACTAGAATGTTTTTCTCAGAAAGAGTCTCAGGTTATCTAGCTAAACTACTTAATTGCAAAAGTGCATTTGTCATTACTAATGATTTAGACAAATATCTTTGAGTTTTGCTTCTCCATTAGAGAATCACAAAACAAATATATAACTATATTATAAAGAGCTTGCATTAGAAACTAGTTAGTTGGAAGGCCAAGAATTTATCGTTTTCTAAACGAATCATATTATGTAAGTTTGTTTTTGTTGTTGTTCCCTTGTATCCCATGCAATTAGTTTTATTACCAAAATCTATTTATAATGAAATTGAGAAATTGTATCGCAACTTCATTCGGGATGACATAGAGGGGATAAGACAAATCTATAATTTGTCAACCAAAATCAATTGGGGGATTGGGACATCATAACATGCACACTATAAATAAAGCATTCATAATAAAGCTGGGTTGGGGCATACTCAATGAATCAGATAGTCTTTAGGCTTTTGTTTTGAGAAGTAAATATATTAACACGCGTTAAGGTATACAATTCAGAAACAAAGACTCTCCTCTATAATAAGCAATTGGTAAAATCTGGCATCAAGTGGTGGAGGGTGTTGTATAGATCATGGGTGATGGCAACCATATTAAGTTGGACAGATGAATGGATTGATGGTTATGGTCCATTAATAAATCATGTTAACTAGTTAATTTCAAAGGAGGAACGCTGGAGGCAGTAGCAAACTTTATGAATAGAAACAAGATGTGGAAATAGAATGAGTTTACTCATTGTTTGCCCACTCATCTTGTTATGATGTTAGCATGCTTCCCCATTCCATGTATTAACATGAGGGATGACAATATATATTAGTGACACTCTAATAACAAGGAATTCACTATGAAGACAACATACAAAGCTTAAGTTAGTGTAGAGGATTTTTATAGACAGCTGACCCTGTTATGGAAGACCGTGTGGAGTTGGCATGGACCTAAAAGAGTAAAGGTAATTTTTTAGCTTACCGTGTAGGATGGCTTATTAACAAATGAACAAAGAACCAGTAGGCATTTGACTAATGATTTGTGGTGCTTTCAGTGTCCTACAAAGGTGGAGTTAGCTATACATATGTCGAGGGCTTGTCATATAGTAAAGGAGATTTGGTAGGTCTTTGTGAAGCCACGTGACAAAAGATTTTTCTATGAAGAAGGGCTACACCTATCGCTACTTAGGAATCTGACAAGTAAGGTTAGAACACAGAATAAATAGAATAAAGTTCAGTTTTTTGGATGGTATTATGGTACATATGGAAGAGCAAAAATCATAACAATTTTTATAATGCAGATTTAGTGCATAATAGTTCAATAGATGCGACTAAAGTTATGATTAATGCAATTGAGAATGCTAAAAGTCAAGAGGTAACCAAGGATAGGAATGGCAAACAAAGGCAGTGGATTGGGTGGAAATATCCACCAATGGATTGGAAGAAATTGAATATAGATGGTTGTAACAAAATGGTGATCCAGTAATAACGGAAGCGAGTGGTCTCATCAGATATTGTTTGGGCTTTTGGATTTAGGGGTTTATTATAAATATAGGAATTTATTCATATATAAAATCAAAACTTTGGGCGGTTATCACAGGATTGGAGTTCACTTGGTCTTTTAGCATTCGTCAACTTATTTTGGAGTTGGACTCCTTTGTTGTGGTCATTCTTATCGCATAACATGGTGTCAAATTGGATTCTAAATATGCTTTGGTCACAAAGGCACAAGAATTTCTAAGTAGAGATTGGACAGTCAAAATTCATCACAGTAACAGGGAAGGAAATATAGTAGTAGATTGGCTAGCAACTTTTAGGTTAACAAGAGTTCTAATTTCTAGAGATGATTTTATTATTAGGGAAGCTCCTACGAGGCTATATCTTTATTTATATTATGACCTTATTGGGTCAGTTTTTCCTCGATTAATTTAATCTTGCTCGGGCTTTAAGCCCTTTTTACACAAAAAAAAACTTTGTAACTATTGTGAAAATGGAAAAAAAAACAGGAGTAATGATTGCGATTGTGGTTGAATACGGTGAATATAATATTATATTTCATTTCCATTTCCATCCCCACACCCACACATCCTATGAGAGAAAGTAAAAGAGAAGTAAAGTTAGTAGTCACCACTTACATCGGTGGTCTAACTTTATAAATCTAACTTGACAAGCCTGTTAACTAACACGGCCCCCACTACCTGCTAGGCAATGACTCCAGTCAATCTTCTCGGCCTTTTGACCCCAACAATGTGAATCATAATAAATAACATTAGCCCTCTACTGGTATTATGTTGCGAGTGGTATTTCAATTGAACTTTTAATACAAGAAAGTGTATGTAATTGAATTGTTTTTAAGTATTCAATTTTTTTTATTAAGAGATGAGAAGATGATTTTTTTATGTTTAATAAAATAAGTTAATATATATATATATATATTAATAATAATTAAATAACAAAAAAACTATTTTTTTTAGTAAAAACAAAAGATAGATGCAAAAATAAATATTTTACTCTAGTTATTCTTTTTATTTTAAATATTTTCATTTATTTTATATTAGAGATCAATTCTCATTTCTAATAACAAACAATTTTTGTGTTTCATAAATGCACTATGCAAATAAAATTCATTTACATAAAATATAAAAGAAAAAACATTGCAAATAAATTGTAATAGTCTTTTTGAAGCATTACGAGTTTTTTTTTTAAAAAATAAAAGATCATTCACTATTTAAAAAAGTGATAAACCAAACAATTTAAAAAAAATAAAAGAGAGAGTTTTAATAAATATTTAAATATAAAGAAGTTAATGAAAAAAAAAGAGAGGTTAGGCATTATCAGGTTTAACATGTCAACCCATTCGCCTAACAAACCATCAAAGAGCGCAGATCCATGCACTAAGCTAGTTTTAGTTTTTAAGAAGCAGACGACACGCTCCATTTTTTTCCTCCTAACTAGTGATTGGTTGCTTGTTATGGTAGACAACTTGTTGCTTACTAGACTGTTTCCAGTCACCTCCAATGACTGAAAAATCAAGGTCCAAGCTTTTGAATCCCCAAAACCTATTTTCTGACTTGTTTTCCCTAAAAACACCTAAAGACTGATAAACTCATTCTCAACCCCTGAAATACCATTAAAATGCTTAAAAACATTAACAAATAAAAATATTTAACGGACCTCAATCTACCTTTTCCGACATGGTTATAGGAAAACATCTCCTCCGTTGAACTCCTCTTGAGAAGTTTTAACATAAAAATCAATTTTTTGGTGGACAAAATGTAATCATTGAAGTATTTTCTTTCTCCTCAATATTTTTCGATAAATTTCTCTCTTATATATCAAAATAGAGAGATTGAAAATGAAAATAAAATGAAATTTGGTACCGAAACATGAATTGCTCAAATATTAGAAACCGAATGATAGAAAAAAAATAAAATTTCAAGTGTCAACTTGTAGTTTTTACCGTCAAAATCTAAATGAGTCATGTTTTGTTGTTTTTTATATATATATAAAGTTGATCCTCATTCTTTTAATTTTATCTTCAAGCCCAATTAAATTTTAATTTCACAAAATCAATACTTAATTAATCTTGAACATTCTTCAAAGCAGGACACGTTAAAGACAATGTAAATTAAAAGAAATGTATGTATATAAAAAAAATCATGCTTATATAATTTGAGAAGATAAAATTGCAAAGAATAAAAATTTGATGATTGAAATGAAAAAATTGTTGGTTGAATAATACAATTCAAGTAATTTTTAAGGTGGGCTACTGTGAATTACCTAATTCTTTAAGTTATTTATAAAATAATTATTGATTTTTTTTATTTCATAACAAGCAATGTTTGTTTTTTTCGTTAGCTTTTGTATAGACTAAATTTATTTGTGAAATGATTATAAAAACACACTACCTTTTATATTGATATTCTATATTTATAAAAAAAAATACTTTTTTTATTGAATATTAATTTTAAGATTGAACTTAAAAAACTATGAGAGAGACTACCTCTTGTAATGATATTAGTCCATTATTTAGATAACTATTTGTGCTTTGTTCGGGCCGGACTAAAATTATTTTTAAATGTAAAAATGTATGTAAGTGTTGCTCATATTTTTTTTCTTTGCCAAAAAAATAAAAATAAAATTATGCACTAAAAAATTAATGTATACAAAGTAATGTTTTTCAAATATTAAGACGACGTCATCTTTAATCAACCCAAGCCCCGAGCTAATCCATTAAATATGCAACTCGGGTTATGGACTTGATTGGCTTAATAACATCATTTTTTATGAAATAATCTTTATTTAATTATATGATAATAAAAATATATGCTATAAAAAAAATAACAAGATAAAATTAAAAAAAATGAAGTGATGTAAAAAACTTGCTAATATAAATAAAAAACTTGCTCCAATCTTTTTAAAAGAAAATCAAATGACATTTAATAAAATAATATCTAAATACACTCTATCACTTTAACAAATTATTAATATTTTAAATAAATTATTTAAAACAATTAAATTTAAATTAATAAAAAAAAACTATACGTTCAACATTGAGTAGCCTAATATGCTTGATCCTTTAAAAAGAGCCCAAACACATTGGTCTGCTAGACCACACTTTTGTGTTTGGCCTTAATTAAAAAGCACATGGGCTTATTTGAGTTTAATTAAAAAGCCCAAACTTGCATTTGGTTTTTTTTTCTTATAAGTAAATAACGGGTCATCCCGTTTCTTTTTTATTATTTTTTTTAAAAAAATAGGTGATAGGTTGCCTATAGTAGCAAGTGATATGTCACCTATTGTTACGTTATAGAGTCAATGTGATGACTCAAGGTCCAAGTGTTTGAATTTTAAAAACTCAATTTTAAGTAATTTTCTATTTGAAAACACCTAAAAAAATATCATAATAAACTATCACAAACCATTTAATAACCTTAAAATTACTTAAAAGACACAAAAATCAATCAAATTAAAAAGTCTAAATGGAACCAAATTACTTTTTCAAGCATGTTTATAGAAAAAAATTATTATCATTAAACTTTTTTTTGTTTAATGAAAGTTGTTGACAATAAAATCAATCATTTTTGTCTCTGTATTGTGGCAAACTGGAAACCTTTTCTCTCTTATCTCAAACTCGAAGATTGAAATGTTAAGAAAATAAATTTTTGGACTAAAATTAGATAAAAACTAAAGGGGCTATAAAAAAAAAAAGGAAAGTAGGTGCACCAAACATAATCTTTTATAGTGAATTTAAAATTAACCATGGGATTTTTCATTGATTTACATTCTGGTCATTTTTTGTTGAATTTTTTCTTTTCTAAACAATTTTATAAAAATTAGTCATTAATTTGGACTTAGAGAAGGCTGTAATTGAAAAAAAGATATTGAGAACAAAATTAAAAAAATCTTGTGGTGAGATGAATTGCTACAATGATTTATCTAATTGATTTAGTATATTTTATGATTATAATTGTAATAATATATAATATTGTAAAAAAAAAGTTGTTCAGTCATTATCCAATGAAAATACCACCTGTGTCTAGAATGAATGATTTGACAGCTTTTCAATTTACAAATGAACATTTCTGGCTTTACAACACGGTATTGTTTAAAGCTTCGCTGGAAATTAATAGGGATATTTTGTTGCCCAGTATCAACATAATTAAAAAACATAATTTTATTTGATTATTAATGTAATGTTAACTGAACTTTTATATATTTATTAATTTTAGGGTTTTTTTATTAATCAAGGTGCATATTTATATTAATAAAAATAAAATATAATTTTATATAAAACCAGGGTGTTAGGTTTGATAATCTTATTAAACTCATACTCTTTAAGTGATTAAAAAAATCATATTACATTTTATTTCAAAGATGGTCAATATGGAAGTCAAATGGATGGATTTTTTTATACATAACCGCACCGCGGGACCACGGAAGAATTAATGAAAGTCATATATATTAATTATTATGTCAAAATGTTGGATTTGAAAATTAGAAAGCACATATCTACCGTACACCCACCTAACACCTCTTTTCTTAAGCAAAACAAGCAACACATGCTTGTTTGTTTTTTTGGCTAAAAATATATATTAAATTAATATTATTTTAGTATTTTTTTTTAAAATTTAATGTGTTAATATTAAAAATAAAAAATATAAAAATTATTATTTTAATATATTTTTAATAAAAAAATACTTTTAAAAATAACATTATTATATGTAATACATTAACATGCAACAAAAACTCAAACAAATTTTTTGTTGATTGATCTTATTTATGATTTATTTGGATCATACTTGTGATTTATTTTTATAATTGGACAAATAAAAAATCAAAAGTTCAAAATTATTATAAGGCTTTATTTTTCTATTGTGATTTATGAATAATATTTTTTATTTAGTTTGAAATATAATACTGTTTAATTATATAGTTATTAACTTTAAAATATATAAGATTAATTAAAATATATATAAACTAACCCAATATATATGATACTATAAACAAATTACTACATGCTTATTTAGTTTGAAATACACATACTGTTTTGAAGAAATATATTCTGGTTTTTCTTTATTTATAGCTGAAAAAAATTATTATTTTAAATGATGCTAACGTTTTACATGAGAAACAACAAAACATAAAATCTCGTATAATTCAATTCTTGTTTTCAATCGATTACCAATAGAAGTTGGAAATTTCATACTTGACTCTGGGCCACTTTTTTTTCAAAGAAATTATTACATAACAAGAAGCAATCAATTTGAAAAAAGAAGAAGCAGTTATAAATCCAGAAACTGTGTCAGGTATAGAAAGCCTTCCACGCCCTCGTCATCCATAAAAAAAACAAATTGCATATTCCAGAATCCATCCCTAATCCTCTCTCCAAACACTCCCGATTATTCTATATTACTTACTATATATATACACACAAACAGGCACATGGAGGTTTTCTTTCCCTCTCTCTGTTTGCTTCCTCCCCTTCGTATATAAATACCAAATCACAACAAACTAACAAACCAAGCGCAGACGTGGAGATGGTGGCAGAAGGAGGAGAAGAGGAGGAGAAGATAAAAATTGGAGTTTGTGTGATGGAAAAGAAGGTGAAATGCGGCTTCGAGGTTCTGTTTCTCTTTATTTTTTTTTCTATACCGAAACCAGAAACCGAAAACTATAAAAATCATTACTAATATAATCAAAACATTTCGCTACTGCTTTAATAACACATACATTTATTTTTTTTGGTTTCTTCAGCTGTTATCAGCTCCAATGGGACAGATTCTTGAAAGATTACAAGCATTTGGTGAATTTGAGGTGCTTTTACTATTTCTTTTTTGAATTTATAATTTCCTTTTTCGTTTTTATGATTTGTTTTTTGTGTTTGTAATGTTGTAGGTTATACATTTCGGGGATAAAGTGATTCTTGAAGATCCAATTGAGAAGTAAGACTGGAATTTATTTTTATGTGATTGTTTTAGACTTTTATTATGTTTCAATTGCAATAAAAAAATGCACTGGATCCTTGGATTTTATTTGCTGTTTATATTTTGACAAATCAATCCACATTTTCGGTTTTTATACTCAGTATTGATGATCGTGAAATGTTGTTTATTTTGGCATTTTGTTTTTATATTTGCCTGTTTTCTTCTTAAATAAATTAAATTTTACCTTCCACTTCTTTTGTTTACTAGTGCTTCTCCTGCTAAAATTTAAGAGTTTTATTCGGTTATAAAAAAGTAATAAATTGATGTGTGGGCCGATCTGAAATTGACACTTGGAGTTGAAAAATTAAACAGATTCTGTTGTATGCGAGGAGGGGATATGTTTTGGATCATGACAAGTGTGCTTTGCAGTCACTAATACTAGCGGGTTTTGGAGACTTATTGCTGGCAGTTCCATGTCTAATTAGCTTGGTCATTATAAAGATGCTGTTAGTCTGACCTGGTTAATTTTATTTGAGCATGCATGCACGCACACACTTGGAGTTTTTATTTCACTGCCCTCAAGGAAGTTGACTGATTTGTTGCACTCTTTACTCGTTTCAGCTGGCCAATATGCGATTGCTTGATTGCTTTCTATTCCTCTGGTTATCCCCTTGAAAAGGCTGAGGCATATGCCACTTTGAGGAAGTAAGTAGCATTTCTTGCTCATGTTCCAAGTTCAAATGATTAGTGAATTGCACATGCTTCTTGAGATGAAAGTCAACTGGAAACTTCATACACGCAAATGATTTTCTACTCACCTTTGAGAAGCTGAAATCTTTTATTAGTGTCTAGATGCTTTTTTTCATCTATAATTTGCACTTTGTTGCTTTTATCAGCGACATGTGAATATGGACAAGGAATGAACCTTTACTTGATCCATGAAAAAGTGAGTAGAAAATTATGAAGTGGTGGAATAAAATTTTGTGCAGTAGTGTAATCCTGCCTGGTCGCTGTTCAATCTCATTGCATTGAAGAATGCCATGCTTGTGTATCTTTAACTTTCCTTTTATATTTAGTCCACTGTTCCTGATAGACCTTATTTGCCCCACTGCACAAGCTGCTGCTTTATGTCTATCCACATCTGTTCACTGTTAAATTGCTCATGCTTTTGACTCAGGCCTTTTCTAGTGAATGAGTTGGAGCCGCAACATCTTCTTCATGACCGGCGGAAGGTGTACGAGGTATAAAGTCTAAACGTCCATCTTATCCTCAGGATTTCTTTGTTTTGTGTTTCACACCTGCTTTGTAAGACATATTGCATGCCTTGGTACAATAGTTTATTATGACACACACACGCATGCATGTGCGCGCCCGCTCAACAAACAATTTTCTACTCTTCCTCTTGAAGAATGCTTTCCAGTTATTCTTTTTTTTTCCTGAGGGTTCTGAGGCAAGTGCTCGACCATATGATTGGTCAGTCCTCTACTGAAAGGGGTGAACCCATTGCACTGCAAAATATATTTCCTTAAATCTGCTAGTCCTCATTGATGGAGTTTACTAATGACTAATTGAGCTGTGCATGTGCATTGTTATTTCTTAATTTATTAAAGCTAATCAATTGTTTTCTATTTGTTGTGGCTATTTAAGCGTCTTGAAATGTTTGGAATTCCTGTCCCGAGATATGCCCTTGTTAATAGGGAATTTCCATATCAAGAGCTGGATTATTTTATCGAAGAAGAAGATTTTGTTGAGGTACATGGAAGTCGTTTTTGGAAACCCTTTGTAGAGAAGCCTGTTGACGGTGAGCATATTTCATGCATTTATCAAGTTCTGTGATTTATGCTGTTTTTCTCATTAAGGGCTAAACAATGCGGCATCGCTCCATGTATTTTGCTTGATGCTTGTATAGTGGACTGCTATCTCTATTTGCTAGGAAAATTATTATTCATGCTTTGGACATAAAGTGCGTGTATCTGATGCGAGAACTTAGTGCTTTGGACATAATTATTATTCAGTGATGAGAGAACTTAGTTCATCAATACATTTTTGTGTTGTGTATGGACAGCCTTATTATTATCATTTTGAATTTCTACCTCCAAAAAATAAAACTGTGCAATGAATCAGTGTTTCCATTTTTCTGATATTCTTAGTTTCTGAAGTCATCAATTTGTACAAACAGTGATGTGTTTTGTGCCCGTCATATTGATCGATTAAATGATTCTCTTTTCTTAGAAGTCCTAGATGGACTAATGTGCTTGGATTGCATAAAGATGTTGCTTTAAATAGACACTGCCTATAATTTTTTATTTTGTAGTTATGAACTGTTGTATTCATTACATGTTGCACTTGCATTAATTTGTAAGAGCTTTCTTTACAATTAGCATGCATGACAATGACTCCCATGTTGTACTTTTGTGAAGGGGATGACCATAGTATCATGATATATTATCCCAGTTCAGCAGGTGGAGGTATGAAGGAATTGTTTAGGAAGGTAGGTTTATCAACAACTTTTGTTTTTCTAATTTGGAAGCTAAACTCTGTTTCTTTGTCTTTCTTTTTTCCCCCGATGACATTAGTAAATCTGCAATGCTATGCAGGCATTCTTAAAGCGTTGGTGATTCTCATATGAAAGAATTCGAGGCATAAAAAATATTTACAGAGATAGGAAAACACTAATGGGGATTGGTTTAGACCCAATTTGCTTTTGCTGCTGTTTTGCCTCGGTTGATTCTACCTTTTTGTTTATTTGTCTACTTGGTTCTACTGGTATTAGGGGTGAGCAAAATAACTAGATTATCCAGAATATCCGTAAAAGACTGACCTGAAAAAACTGAGAAACTGAATTTGTTGGATAATCTCAGATATAAATTTTTTAAAGAAATTTGGTTCGGTTTGGTTTTAGTTTTAGAAACCAAAAAACTGACAAAACTGAACTGCAAAACCGAACCGAAAAATCTGAGACTATATAATTAGACCGAACCAAACAACCTAATTTTTGTCTAAAAAAATCAAAGCTTTGATGAAAATAGCCAATTTTTTTTGGCCCATTTGGACTCATTCGGTTTCAAAAAAAGTAAAACCAAACCAAACAAAACTGATTGGTTTTTATTTTCATTTGGCTCAGTTCAAAATGTTGAAAAAAAATTCGGTTTGGTTGGATGGTTTTGGTCTAAACTAAACCGTTTGAACCAATACTGTCGCTGAACTGGTATATAGAAAAGGATATCGATCCATAATCTTTTCTCACTTGGTGTGGCCTTTTTTCTTTTGCTAGATACATGTATTTTCCACCCTATTTGTGCATGGCTATGGAATTATTAAGGCACACCTTCCAGTCATACTTGCATATAGTTATTTGCATCTCACATTTCAAGATGCCTGATGGCTTGGATGTTGGAATGGTTTTGTATTTGCTGATCCATTGTATTTTCATTATCTATCACAGTACACTTAAATGATCAGGTCTTATTTCAGGTTGGTAATCGGTCAAGTGAGTTCCATCCAGAGGTTAGAAGAGTGAGGCGTGAAGGCTCTTACATATATGAAGAATTTATGCCAACTGGAGGAACAGATGTGAAGGTTGTATATAGTTTTCTGTAAAAAGTTTGCCCTTTTAGTTTTGTTTTACTCATTAATTCTGTGATAGGATGTAGCTTACATTTTTCTATGTTGCTATATGTTTTTAAAGCTCATCAGAACTTGTGATTGATTTGAAATAGTTGGGGTATTTGTCCAGGTTCCTTTGCTGATCAATTTCAATTTGAAGAGAAGATACAGAATTTAACCATGTTATTAGGATTTGAATTTGATTGCATGGCAGCAATACAAATGGAGAATATTATAGATTTCAGCTGTGTTTATCTTTTAAATTGTAACCTGTCACAATAATATCACAGATATAAGAGAGGGAAATAGAATAGATGAACAAAACTTCTGAACCTATAAACTGATATAAATGTTTAGTCAAGTTAAACTGAAATAAGCTGTTAAGGTGCATAATTGACCAGTGATATAAAACAGGAACATGTATTGCATTATGAGAGATTTGGCTTACTTTGTGTTTTCCTAAGAGAAAATGCTCGTCAAATCTAATTTTGTATAGTGAAATGTGCAGTGTGAAATCTGTGGTAACTTGTGGATTCAAGTAGGAATCAAGCTTTGCTTTAGGTTGAACTTTACCTGTTATGTGAAAAAAGGAATGCCATGTCTACATTGTTTCTATATTCACTTTTTGATTGGTCTTCCTTTGCAAATTTTGGGCTTTCCCTTGGATTATTGTAGTTAAATTTACCAAATTTGTCAGAAACCTATTAAAGAATTGACTTTGTATGATGTTTGTGTTTTTTGCATCACATCTCAGGGTCTTCTTAAGTGTCTGGTATTTCAAATATTTTTGGCTCACTATTAACCTTTAGTGGTGTGGGTCTGTTATTGCTTTAGTCCATGCTGCTTGCAGTTCTATCCTGCTTTCTGAATCCATAGGTTGTCTTCTTTTGAAACTATTTTGTGTTAGCATGATTACATTTATGCTATCAGTTGTTATTGTGTTTTCTATGCAGGATTCAATTCTTCATCTTGTTTTTGCTTGTTACTGACATTTACAAATGATTATAGGTGTACACTGTTGGTCCTGAATATGCACATGCTGAGGCAAGGAAGTCTCCTGTTGTTGATGGTGTTGTCATGCGAAATCCTGATGGAAAGGAAGTAATTCCCTGTAGCAATATAGTCTACTGAAATAAATCCCCCCCCCCCTCCCTATATATATATATTGTATGTGTGCATGAGTGATGATGCACACAGATTCAGTTTCTCAGCTGCTTCTTTGTATTCTGCTGTGTTTATGTTTTTTTAATGCACTAAAATTTTTATTGTTTCTCTGCAAATATCTGACTATCTTGTGAGATATTAAAGCAAGGGAAAATTGGATTTGTTTAGGCGTTCCAACTTGTTGAAATACAGTTAATTAGAGTTACAACATGGTTGAAGAGTCAATTTTGTAACTGATATTAAAGTTTACCTGTGCATGCTTGATTTGATGTCATAAGGAATACCAAAGAGAAAAAACAGAGAGAAGTATTACGGAGTAATGTAACTATTGATACCCACTAGGCAAATATTTAGATGGTTTGACCACATTTGGGGATGTGAGGTCCATGTTTCTCTTTTTATGCTTTGGAAAATAGTGCATTGAAAGCCATATGCTATGAAGTTTAGGAAAACAGATGCTATGGAAAAAAGATATAAACTGAAGAGCAGTAGTTCTTTTTTCTAGTTAGCCAAGCAATGTACAGTTGCCTCTTCTCACCATATCACGTCCCTTAGAGTACCAGCATGCTAGGTATAGTTCTCATAAATTGGAAAATGCTTCTTTTTCATGTCTCATAGTTCAATAATGCTTTTAGGCTGTAGGTGTCAGAATTGACTTATTGCTTCTATTGAATTGACTCTTCCAGTAACTTTAACATAAGTACGTTATAAGTTTTGAATTTTAACTTTGTGTATTAATTGCGAGGCATTGTCAGGCTACCCTTTAAACTTTTCTTGTTCATTCGACTACTCTTAACTGAACTAAGTTTACTTCTCAAGTGATGGATTGCTAAACTCATAAGAAAAGGATTAAATAAGAGAAGTAAAAATTCCAGTATACATGCACGCCTGCATACATACATACACGTGCTCTTATTCCAATGCAAGTATACTGCAATCAGAAGTCATGACACTGCTGGTTGATTTTATGCATTTATATTCCAGGTTTAGGGTTATATGATGATTGGCCCTCATTTAACTCTCACTGTGTTTGACAGGTGAGGTATCCTGTGTTACTGACACCTAATGAGAAGCAAATGGCAAGAGATGTTTGCATTGCATTTAGCCAGGCTGTATGTGATCTCAATCTGGTTTTAGTTAATTAATGTTTTTCTGGCTTCCAAGATATCATCGTTCTACTTAACTTGATTGTGTCTACTCATGAATATCATATGCAGACTTGTTTCTGTTTGTTTTAGTTTTTATTGCTTTTGCAAAGTGCAATAGTTCCTTTCTCCTGCAATGATGAGTGGTGCTAAATATTCAATGATGATTGATAAGCGTAGGTGCATCAGATGGGTTGCTTCATTGGTGTTTCTTACCCGACATGATTTAGTTATCCAGAGCAATGAGCTCATTTTGCTAGTGTTGTCAGATGTGTTTTATGCGAACTTTTTTAATTTTAGGAAAAAATTTGACTAATAACTCAACAATAGCCTCTTGATTCTTGCTAGTACAACTGCTTTAGCCTAGACTTCCTGGTTAAGACTTGCGTGTCTTCTTCAAAGTCATCTTTAAGTACATAGTTTGTGGTTGCTGATCATTTCAATGCTGGATATTCCTAACTACTAAACTTTCTTCCCATGAATTAGTACACTAACCTTCCATGTGATTCATGTATTTTATTTTCATATTAGTAGTGCTAATTCCTTACTGATATTGTATTGCTAGTCAATTCTAAATTATACTTGTTGCTTGCAGGTTTGTGGGTTTGATCTTCTGCGTTGTGAAGGACGATCATATGTTTGTGATGTAAATGGATGGAGTTTTGTGAAAAATTCCTACAAGTAATGGTCAATATATTTTTTTGGTCAATTTTAGTTTCATTAATGTTTGCTCAACCAGTCGTATGCTGTTTGCAATTTAGTCTAAAAAGTTACCTGTCTACTTGTGGAAAATCTCCATTTTTCTGGAAAACAGAAAACAGTAGAAACACGCTTACGAATTGTAAAATGAAAATTACTTTCTTAGACAAGTGTTTTCTATTTCTCCTTTTCTGGAACTACTGACAGTTGTTCAAATACTCCCAACCCTAGAAAGCAAGGGCTGTTTTTTGTGTCTTTTTTTTATCTCATTTTCTTTTACTATCTGAAGGGCAAACCAACATAAGCCTTTGTTTTCTTTTTTGGAAAATTCATGGTTAGTAAAACATGTTTTTTCTAATTTTTCATGTGAGTAAAATTTCTAGAATAAAGAAAACTTCTGAAAGCAATGGCTTCCTTGCAGTTTTTCTAAAAACAAAATCTGATAAATGTATCCTGATTCCTCAACCTGTTTATTTGGACTAATTATGATGTCTTCATTTCTTTTATCGCATTGGCATAATACATAAAATTATGAAATTAATAGAATGTTTTACTTTTTGTAGTTATCTCTTTTTATTTGATTTACATTCTGTGGTTTACTTATTTTCTTGTTCTTACAATTTCCACGATTCTTGCAATCTCTTTAGATTTACATACCATCTCCATTCTCAATACAGATATTATGATGATGCTGCTTGTGTGCTGAGAAAGTTGCTTTTGGATGCAAAAGCTCCTCACCTTTCATCAGCAATTCCGCCCACTTTACCATGGAAAGTCAATGAACCAGTCCAGCCTTCTGAGGGATTAACTCGTCAGGGTAGTGGGATTATTGGCACATTTGGGCAGTCTGAGGAGCTACGCTGTGTGATTGCCATTATTCGGCAGTATGTTATATCATTTTCTTTGGCATCTTTACTTCACTTAAGATTTTCAAATCTCCCTTCTTATTTGTGTTTTATGTGGGCAGTGGTGATAGAACTCCCAAACAAAAGGTGAAGTTGAAGGTTACTGAGGAAAAGCTGCTAAACTTGATGTTAAAGTACAATGGGGGACGACCCAGATCTGAGGTGATTCCTTTCTTATTGGGATAAAAAGACATCAGTGGTACATGTTCATTTAATGGTTTTCTAATTGAGTCCTTAGCTCTATATTTTGACAAATACACTTGTATATTTCTAAAAGAAAAAAATAAGTTCATATCCTTAGTCTACATTTAAAAATACCTGTGTTGCTGCTATCTAATTGTGACATTACATGTGGCACAAACCTCATCAAGATGGAGAAAATTTGGTTGGCACATCAATGAGTGATGTGGTTAATCATCATCATTATCCAAATTTAGATATATGATATATAGATGAAAAAATAGAGTTGAAAAAAAAAAAATGGAACAGAAAATTATATATGAGATATGAGATTGTGTATCAAAAGATAAATCAGATTTGGGATTAGCATATCGATAAAAAATAATATTCATCTGTTAGAGATTAGAAGGTTGATGATAAAAAACCCTCTTCGTATCCCATTTTTGTTTGTTTGATTCTCATTTTACATTGAGCTGAAATAAATTATGAGATATGAGATTGTTTATCAAAAATATAAATCAGATTTGGGGTTAGAATGTTGATAAGAAAAATAATCAAGTGTTTGGAGATTAGAAGTTTGATGATCAAAAACCCTCTTCATATTTATTTTTAGTTTATTTGATTCCCATTTTATGTTGAGGAAAAATAAATAAAACCCATTTTATGTCTTTGCCTTCTCTTCTATTTCCCTTTATGGCATGACCTCCCTTGATTCTTCCCCATCATTACAGTGTTGGGAATAAGTTTGTGGGGCCAGAGTTCCAGCTGGCATGGGTAGCCCAGCTTTGGATACTTGTGTAGTTGCAAGTGTCGTTAGCATTTTTCTTAATCTACAAAACTAATTGATGTTTTTGGCCAATTTTCTCCATCTTGATGACGTGTCTCACACATATTGTCATAATGGACATATATCATTAGATAATGGTCATATCAGCTGCTTTTTTAGACAGAGACTAGTTGTATTAACTCTCTTTGCCAAAAGTTGAAATACATGGGCTCAATCAGAAAATTCCTAAAAGTAACTGTACTGCTGATATCTTTATCCCTTTTTTATTCATTTACTGTTCTGTTGTCTTGTAGTCCTACCAAGTTGTTTTATATCAGTTTTTTTCCCTTCTTCCTCAGACAAAACTTAAAAGTGCTGTTCAATTACAAGATCTGCTAGATGCAACACGAATACTTGTACCTCGTACAAGGTATCATTTGAAATTCAACAATTCCTTTGTGCTTTTATTATTGTTCTACCTTTTAATGATACACATTATAGAATTTCATGAATGTGGCATTCAAAATGTTTGGTTATTACCACCATCAACAGTTTGTTTAAAATGCTCCTTGCTAATAAATTTTGTGGCTGATCTATTATCATTGTTAGTGTCATGCATTAAAGCTTTGCCAATGTATTCATACATGACAGCAGATATTTGTCTACTTGATGCTTATAATCTGGAAGATGGAGTTCAACTTTTATTTAGGGCATGAGGATCTGCTTTCTGAAATATATATTGATCATAAGTTCATGATTTAAAATGAAATAGGGACACAAGCTTCATGAAACAGAGTATTGGTTCTGTCATAGTATTGAGACTGGTCTTCATGTCATATCTAGCCAGGCTGCTATGAAAATGGAGATTTCATTGTCCATATATAACTTTTTTTCAATGCTGATTATGATTTTTCGATGGTTTTACTCCTCTTTTTGCTATATAGGCCAGGTCGAGAAAGTGATAGTGAGGCAGAAGACTTTGAGCATGCTGAAAAGCTACGTCAAGTTAAAGCAGTTCTTGAGGAGGTTTTGTTGTTTGTCTTGAATATTTCATTTATGCAAGACATCCTGTCACTTTTCGTGTTTATTATGATCAAGTTTATCTTCTGTATATCTATGGGTTCATATCTTGTTCCATTTCATTTACCCATGGCTATTCCTTCTCTTTGTTTTAATAAATGAGTTTAGGCTGGATGAAATCTTGGTGATTTATGGTTACAAGGTTAGTCAAGTTTTGTGATGTAAAACAATTATCTCAAGAGTTTATGGACTACATTGGAGCATGAAGTTACTGTTTTTCTATTTTAATTATTTTCCTAGTTAATTTTGGATTTAATTATTTATTTCCTATTTAACTTAAAACTTTTAATTTAATTAGTATTTTGGTGGGGACACCATTGGGCATTGTTCTGCATCATATTTTATTATTTAAGAATCCTAATGCTAAATTAATTCTATTATGTAAGTTTTAATTAAGAATTCTTTCTCATAAAGAATTTTAATACTAATATAAATAGGGATGTCTAGTTTATTTTATAGAGATCAATACTATTATTCAGATTCAATAAAAATATCAAAGAATTTTCTCTAGATTTCTCTACAGTCTAGTCTGTAACCTTAGAGCTTGAAAACCCTAGTTTTATCTTCACTTTACACTGCATTAGGTAGTATCAGAGTGGCTTAACATTCAGATCGGTGATGAACTGTGAAGAGAATCGTGGAGCATTTGGTGACAACCATCTCTGTGACAATAATCAAAGGATGTAGTCTGTTTAAGATTAGCTAGATTGCCATTTAGTAGTGATAGCAACTTTAGAGGGGCAAATGCATACTGGGTTTAGCAACATCAATACCAGAGTTAATGACCTTACAACCAGGCTTGAGACACTAGGGTTGCACACAAACATGAACTAGGGAAGAAGAGAGGCATGCACCAAGGATGATGCTCGCAGCCAACCTGTCAATGAACCAGCTCATGCAAATCCTCACGGTCAGTATGATTACAAGTATTCGTCTAATGAAGAGGATCGAGGTAAGGTTGTTGGAAATAATAGGTACGATCAAGATTATCGTATGAAGGTTGAGATTTCTCCTTTTGGTGGTGATAAAAGAGTAGAGGAGTTCCTTGATTGGATAGCTAAATGTGATTGATTTTACGAGTATACGAGAATTTCAGATTCGAAAATGGTAAAAACTGTAGAGTTTAAATTGAAACCTTAAGCCTTAGTATAATGGGATAAACTATTGGAGACTAGGAGGTGAGAGGGTAGAAGACCTATTGAGACTTGGGAACGGATGAAACAATTGTTGAGAGATAGATTTTTGCCCCTTGATTATGTTGAGTTTCTGTTCCATAAGTATCAGAGGTGCTCTCAAGATTTTCAAACTATGCATGATATACAACGAAGTTTTTGCGCGTAGCAGAGCGAAATGACCTGCATGAAACTGATAGGGAACATATTGCTAGATATGTAGAGGGATTGAAACCTGCCATTAGAGATAGAATTGGGTTTTAGATGCTGCTGAATGCTACTAATGTGTGAAATATGGCTTTAACAGCAGAGCTGTTGATGCAGGATACAACCAATACAAGATTTGATTATCAAAGGAGGGTTCAACCATTGTGATAAGGGCTTTGAAAATTTGTGAGCGTTATTTGATCAATAGAGACTTTTTCTTATATTCAGATCATGAAGCTTTGAAGTCTTTGAATAGTCAGAAGAAAATTAGTATAGATATGATAGCTAGGTGGATTACATTCCTTTAGAAGTTTTGTTCAAGTCTGAAGCATAAAGCTGGAGTTCAGAACAAAGTGGTTGATGCATTGAGGTAGTGTTTCAGAGTATGATAGCGATTGCTTTTTAAAGTTCTTTTTGCTTGGAAATACATGAAAATAATGTTTTTTTTTTTATTTTTAAAAAATCATTTTTGACATCAGTACATCAAAACGATCCAAAAAAAATCACAAGCAAATTTTTTTTTTCCTAAAAAAATCATGAAACGCGGTTTTTACCGCAAAAACAAACAACATCTGAGTAGGCGAGGTGCCCTACTAATCATGTTTTATAGTGAGATTTTAGTTTTTAAGTGTCGGAAGGAATTATATGCTTAAGATGTTGATTTTCAGAAGATATGGGAGAAGAGTTCTAATGGTCGCGCTGATAGAGATTTCCATATACATTATGGTTACTTAATGAAAGGTAATCGATTGTGTATGCCTTGCACATCCCTAATGAGAAATTAATTGGAGACTTGCATGGTACGGATTTAAGGGTCATGAAGAAAGAGATAAAACAATGTCAGCTTTGGAGGATAAGTATTAATGGCCTATCTCAAGCGTGATACCGACAGATTTGTTCAACATTGTTTTATTTGTCAAACAACTAAGGGGCAATCACAAAACATTGACTTATACATGCCTCAACCTTTGTCTAAACATATTTGGGAAGATATTAAAAAATGACACACTTTATACCTTGTAAGAAGGCTATACATGCGATTAGTGTGGTTAGACTTTTTCAGGGAGATAATGAGGTTGCATGGTGTTCAAAAATCCATCACGTCTAATAGAGATACCAGGTTCCTTAGTCACTTTTGGCTAACTTTGTGGAAGATGTTTAAATTCTCCTTAAAGTTTAATAATACTGCTGATCCACAAACACCTAACAGTTTCTAGACAGACCTTTGAACAATCTGATTCGTGTCATTTGTGGAGATAAGCTTAATTAGTGGGATGTTGCCTTGGTTCAGGTAGAATTTGCTTACAACAGTTTCAAGCATAATGCTACTGGCAAGACACCATTTGAGATTGTGTTCATGAAGCCTTCAAATCATGTACTTGATCTAAATTTACTGCCTAAAGCTGCTAGGTTTAGGAAGTCAGCAGAGAATTTGGCTTAACATGTGCAAGTTATGCATCAAAAGGCCAGGAGGAAACTGGAAGAAATAGCTGCTAGAAATAAGCACGCGGTAGACAAGGTTAGGCGAGTTTAATTGTTTCAAGGAGACACTGTCATGATTTTCTTGTGCTAGGAGAGGTTTCCAGTAGGCACTTATAATAAACTAAAGATGAAGTATGGTCTATATAAGGTGCTGAAGAAAATCAATGGCAATTCTTATGTGGCAATTCTTATGTTATTGATCTTCTGGATAGTATGGGCATATCAAAGACCTCCAATGTTGCAGATCTTTATGAGTACTTTCTAGATACTGAACTCAACTCGAGGATGAGTTTTTCTAAAGTGGAGAAAACTGATGTAGGATAATTTTCCCAAGAGTTTATGAACTAGATTGAAGCATGAAGTTATTGTTTTCCTGTTTTAATTATTTTCCTATTAAATTTTGGATTTCAATTAGTTGTTTCCAGTTTAGCTTAGGACTTATAATTTAATTAGTATTTTACTATTTTGAAATTCTAATGCTAGATGAATTTTATTAATTAAGTTTTAATTAGGAATTATTTCATATAAAAGATTTTGGTACTAATATAAATAGGAATATCTAGTTTATTTTATAGAGATCAATACTATTATTCAGATTCAATAAAAATTAGAGAATTTTCTCTAGATTTCTATAGTTTGTTTTGTGACCTTAAGGCTTGAAAAGCATACTTTTATCTTCACTATACGCTTGTGCCATTTTGATTTAATTGATGTTAATGGCTCAACTTGCATTTAGCAATTGTGAAAGTATTTCAACAATGCAGGAAAAATGCTATTAAGAAACAGAGTTGATTAGCATCTTCAAATTGCCATATCTAATATATTGTTCAAGTATCCTAACATATTGCTATTATGTTTCTGGTGTTTGAATTCTTTCTTATTCCAGGGGGGACATTTCTCTGGTATTTATAGGAAGGTCCAGCTTAAACCTCTAAAGTGGGTTAAAGTTCCGAAAAGTAATGGTGAAGGTGAGGAAGAACGACCAGTTGAAGCTCTCATGGTTCTTAAATATGGAGGTGTTCTTACCCATGCTGGCAGAAAGCAGGTATTAATTATCGATGTCTTGCTGATCTCATTTTTAATTTATTTTGCGTACATAGTGACAATCCAAGGATTGCTCCGATGAAGCAATACTATGGAAAATCCTTCATACCTTTCACTGTAAAATAACCTTCTTACTTTTTTTTTTTTTTTTTAAATTTTCATTTCTGCTTTTCTGATGTCTTTTCAGGCAGAAGAACTGGGTAGATACTTTCGAAATAATATGTATCCAGGTCAAGATAAAGAACCTTTTTTTTTCCTTTTAAATAAGATAATGATCATTAGTCATATGTATGTACAAGATTTTCTTAGGCCTTTCTTCCAACATTTTGCTGCAAGGTGTTATTCAGCCATCTATGACTGACAAGAACTTCTAGTTTAGGTCTAATTATTCTGCTCAGAATTTTTTCTTGTTCCTTTTTCAATTAATTGCTTCTTGAGGTCACCATGAATGCCTCAGTATATTGGCAGCTTTACTAAATGTAATCTGCAGTGTTTTTGTTTGATATGTTTTCACAAGTTGATTATATAATATGCACAAGATTTTCAACTAAATGAATTATAGGTGACTTCAGCTGCATATATGGGAGTTCAGGCAATTTCAACTAGGTTACCAAGTTTTAGTGCTGCTTTTCCATCCCTGCAAGGGCAATTTTTGAAGTCCTTACGTAGTCAGTTCTGGGAGTTATTGGGCTTTAGCATCTGGCAGTTTTAGTTTTTAACTGCCTATGGCTTTTCCTCGTGGTTTAACTGTTCTGGTAGACCTTTTTTTTTCCACTACTTATGTCATCTCTCTTGATTTAGCCATTCATGCTTGTTGACAGCTCCTCAATAGAAGATATTATCGATCGATGCGATGCCATCTTTAATTTCTAGGCCATGGCTGTTTACCAGAATGCAAATGGCTTTATCCTGGACAACATAGATTTATGATCCTGTTGCCACATGTTCTCCAGTGCACTTAGTAATTATTATCTTTTTAGGTTGAATTTTTCCCTGAATGGATGCATGCCACTTTTAAGTTTGGACTTGGGAGTCCTTTTATCAGCGACAAGCAGAGCAACATAAACTATGGTGATTGCAGTTCCAAGATTTATTATTTTTGCTTCTGTTGATGGAGACGTATAAAATTTCAGGTGAAGGGACAGGCCTGCTTCGTCTTCATAGTACATATCGTCACGACCTTAAAATTTACAGCTCTGATGAAGGTCGTGTACAGGTATAGCATTTCACATAAATAAAATGGTAATTGATCTTAGGTCGCTTTGTTTTCTTATTTGGGTGCTATTCCAATTATGAACTGAATTGCCACACATCACTCACAAATAGTGTCTGACAGATGTCTGCAGCGGCATTTGCAAAGGGCCTCCTTGACCTGGAAGGACCGCTAACGCCAATTCTGGTCTGTGGTATTTTCTTTAGTTTTGACCGCTTTTGGATATTGAGTTCTTAACTGATTAAATAAACTTTATCAAGGTTTCCCTTGTTAGCAAGGATTCCTCCATGCTGGATGGACTTGACAATGCCAGCATTGAGATGGAAGAAGCCAAGGTTTGTTTTGCTCCATGAAATGCATTAGCACCTCTGTTGTCTTCTGCTTGACTGAATTTAGCATCCAGTAATTAACTAAGATTATTACCCAAAAAATGTTAAACTCAGATGGTGCTCATACCCCAAGTATTTTTCTATTCCCATTATTATTGAACATTGCTTGATGTCTCCGATATGAATAAACTAATTGCATTCTTCTACTTGATTGTTTGCTAGGCTCAATCATCTCCAAAATTCTGGAATGATGTTCTGCTTTATTATAACAGTGATTTCCTTTTGTTTTATTGATTTTTGCAGGCTAGGTTGAATGAGATTATAACTTCTGTTGCAAAGATAGTTAATAGCAATGGATCCTCTGAATGTCCTTGGATGACTGATGGAGCTGGACTACCTTCAAATGCTTCTGAACTTCTCCCTAACCTGGTGAGTATTCTTGCAAGTGAAACACGATTAGCCTAATGCTATAAACACAGGTTCACACGCATGTGTGGATATTTGTGCCGGTGCATGCCTATATTAATAATACAAAACACACTCGTTAAACTCATATTTACTTTAAGGCCTTGGCAGCAAGAATTATATTTTTTTATTTGTTTTATTTTTTAGGAAAACGTTGCATTGATCTAGGTCAGAGCAGGCTTATAACTTCAAATTTCTTTTATTCTTGTAGATGCAAAGTGTTGCGCACCACTTCAGAAAAAGAAGTTTAATTTATTTAGAGTAGAACTCTGTCTTAACTCCATTATTAACTGATTGAATGATTCTCTTCAAATCATTTTTGATTTAAAACTCACTTCTAAGTTTTTTTTATTTATGATTAATTCCTCTATCATTATTGTATTTGTATGCATTCAAAATAACTGTTAAATAATTTTATCATCATTGTCATTTATATATGGACCCAGGTGTTTCCTTAATGAATTTGAGGTTTTAAGTGATTCATATAAGAAGAGAATTCGTACTGGGTAGTAGTCAAAGGAGTAATGCTTTACATGTTTTGATGTTCTCAAGTTTGTTGCCACTTATGTTTACGTGAACTGGGTGGGTTGGGGGGGGGGGGTTGATTTCCTTGAAACAGTTATTACTTTGCTTTACTCACGATAGTTCCTGAGCATGCAAACCAGGCTTAAGGAGATCTTGTACACATTATGTATTTAGGTTTCCATGTGCGATATAGTCTGGTAGTGAATTAGTGGATTATTTAGTACAGGGGAGCCCAATAGTTCCTGAGCATGCAAATCAGGCTTAATAATGCACTTCTTGCATGTTGAAAATTTTCTGTGTATTTTCTATCTAGGATTTCCATGTGTGTTATAGTCTGGTGGTGAATTAGTGGATTATTTTGTACAGATTCTTAAGATCAGTTTGCTAGCTCCACTTGGCCAAACTCTGTGTTGTAGTTGATAGGTGGATTACTTTCTGTCTGGAATCTGAAAAGGACTCCTTTGTTAAACTAACTATGTAGTGTGCCTTCTGCTCACTTATAGTTGATATATGGCTGTTACACTGTGTAGTAATAAAAACTCCTACCTTTGTGACTAGTTTTTTTTTTAAATTTCCTTTCTCTTACGTAACAATTTCTCAAGTTATTTTACTGGATTTCCATTAGTTGTATTTCATTGTTAGGTATGGAAAATTCGTCCAAACTTCTCACCTCCCTCTCCTTGTGGGCTCTATGTGGATAGGTAAAATTGACTAAGAAGGTGACAGAACAAGTGAGACTACTCGCCATGGATGAAGATGAAGAACTTACAGAGACAAGCTCATACGATGTAATTCCACCATATGACCAAGCAAAGGCTCTCGGTAAAACAAACATTGATATAGATCGTATTGCTGCTGGATTACCATGTGGAAGTGAGGGATTCCTGTTGATGTATGCTCGCTGGAAGAAGCTTGAAAGAGACTTGTATAACGAACGCAAAGAGTAAGTGGTTGCTATTATTTGTGTTGGTTGTTGATTGTGTGATGGGTGTAAATAATTCAGGTTATTGCTCTTGCATTTCCTATTACATATATGTTAATATTATCTGAAGGTAATCCATTTCAAGAATATGGCATTTCAGCATCTTTATTTTTTAACAAAAACAATTTTTTTTTAGTATTTCTGTTAATAAGATAGAGTAATTCTGGTAAACTGCCATATTGTTCAACACTTCTTAATTATTGATTTACATGCAGACGGTTTGACATAACACAAATCCCTGATATATATGACTCTTGCAAGTAAGTTCTCTATTCCCAAGTTATGCTTACTTATAAAGTAATACTGCACCCATACAAAATTATTGCCTTCTACACTTTTTATGTTTGTGTACATGTCATGAATGTTGACATTCTTCTTGTGTTATCAGTTTCTACTGCATATTCGCATCATGTGTTTTTCTCATTGTCTTAATTCCTGTCCATTTAGTGTTTTTTAGTATTTGGTGATCTTTGAGATTAAGAGACTTCACACAAGTTGTGATGGTTTGGGCTGATTTGTGCTGGTCTGGATGGGCTCAGTAATGACATTGATATATAGTGAGATGCATTGCTACATGTAAAATGCACGAAGAATTAAGAAGACATCCATTTGCCTATGCATGTTGGCATTACTGATATTCACTGCATTGATATGAAAGGGTGACGGATGCATGTCGAAGCAGGATATCTATATTTGTTCATTTGTAGTGTTGCTTCAAAATGGACATGAAATCAAAGTTAATTTATACCGGTGGTGATTGACTTGTCTTTATTTAAACACCTTTGGCACGTTAATTTTATAGAAGATTCCTGGTATTATGCCTTCCTCACTGTAGTTGTTTTCTGACTGTTACATTATTTATTTATTTGATCTACCATTTACAGATATGATCTGTTGCACAATGCTCACCTTAATCTAGAGGGGCTGGATGAACTCTTCAAAGTTGCTCAGGTATAAATGGACTCTAATCCAACAATTTATACATTTTTAACTTAGGATTTCATATTTGTCTGTTATTATTCATCGTTAGCAGATATGGTGTACTTTACTACTGTGGTTCTGAATGTCATAAAGATATAGTAAATCTGTTCTCCCATGATATGCTGATTAAGATGGCAATATCTGGCTTCTTTTTTAGTGTGCAGTCCCTGTATCTTGAATTAAGAATGCATTTGACATAACTGTTGATTATATGAAATATTTTTTGTAGAGGCAAAGAAGTATATACATAGCTAATCAATTCTCTCTTGCAAATATGCATAGCAATCTGCAATTATTGGTTCATCAATGTATTTCTCTGAGTGTTGAAATTTTTGTTGCAGTTACTTGCTGATGGTGTCATTCCTAACGAGTATGGAATTAATCCAAAGCAGAAATTGAAGATTGGCTCAAAGGTGAAGTACCTTTTTTGATGCTTCCACATTTTACCTGACAAAATAAATTAACTTGACAGGCATGCTTTATTTCTTCAGTATGTCATATTTGGCAAAGGTATTCTTGATGTTAACCATGAGCATTCTGATAAATATTTCTCGAGTAAAGATACCAAATACTCATACAAATATATATACTCAGGCTAGATCAATGGCTTGATCACAGCGTAAACTACCATTAGGTTGTTTGCCCATATTTGAAGTCACATTGTTGTTTCAACATGTGAACTGTTGAACACTATATTAACATCCTTCCCCGAGTAATAGAGATCCGGACAGGGTGGGAGAAGCAGGTTAGGGCACTACAAGATTGATTGATGTTTGGAGTTATAATCAAGATTGACTTCCTTCACCTTTGTGTGTGAATCTGTTGATTCTCTTGCATTGCTTTTAGTCTCTAATATATATTGTTTCTAACTCTATTCATTTACTGATACATACTTGAAGATACTCAGTTTTTTTTCTGTTTTTATTTTGCAATTCAGATTGCTCGACGTCTGTTGGGTAAAATATTGATTGATCTTAGAAACACACTTGAGGAAGCCATTAGTGTTGCTGAATTAAAATGTAATCAAGATCAACAATCAGCTTCTAAGAAGAATGATAAGGAAGACACAGATTATCAGTCGAAGCTTTTCATGAAGAATGAAGACATGAGAAGAACTAGCACCACTAGTGAAATATCAATAGATCAGGATGATGATGATGATAAAGAGACGAAATACCGTTTGGATCCAAAGTAAATATTTCAACCTTTAATGGATGCTTCAACTTTATATAGAATAACTGATTAATAGAATGTTCATTTTTAATCAGGTATGCAAATGTAAAGACCCCAGACCGCCATGTTCGTACACGCCTCTATTTTACATCGGTAAGAAAAATACCCTGTCCCCTGCTTTCTACAACAGCACATACATCTCTCTCTCTCTCTCTCTCTCTCAACACTTTTCATAAAATATGAAACAATTTTGGGTAATACTAGCTTCTCTGTTAGGATCTTGGAATTAATATAGACACCTATCGATCAGTTAAATAATCTCACTATCTCAACTTTTGGCTAGAGGGTTGAAGGATCCTTTAACTGCTTAAATTCTATTATGAAGACGACAGATTTGTGTTTCTCTGGCAAAAAAAAAAAAAGAAAAGAAAAAAAGAAAAGAAATTTCTTCGGTTTTTTTTAGAAAATGTCTAATCACTTTTCAAGTACAGAGCTGTCTTCAAAGACCGGATTTATTCTTCTGAAGTCAAATTTTAATATGGGATTTCCAATTATTAGACTAAAACTTTGGTTTTCTTTTTTGAATATTTCCGCTGTTAATACTGTTGTATCTCAGTGCTAATGATGTTGATGGGATGGGGACGAGAACCCCCAATGTTGATGAATAGCGACTTTTATAGACTCAATTCTTCAAGTTCTTTCAATGAAACAAGGTTTACTTCTTTCGTTTCACACTTTGGCAAAAAAAGGGGTGTATTGCCACTGATATGTTGAGTGCACGCTGCAAGTTTTTTCTTACTTTTCATCATTGTTGACTTTGTTAAGTTCTGCACAATCTGAAATATTAACTTCAATTGGATATAAGCAAAATAATTATTTTTCAAACAGATATACAGGAATAATTTTTTCTTATGACACATCATATCTTCAGAAGTTTATATCATGCAACTTTGATGACAGGAATCACATATCCATTCCCTTATGAATGTTCTCCGTTACTGTAACCTGGATGAATCTCTTCAAGGAGAGGATAGCCTTGTTTGCCATAGTGCCTTGGAGCGTTTATACAAAACCAAGGAGCTTGATTACATGAGCAATATTGTACTTAGGATGTTTGAGAATACTGAGGTGGTAACACTCACTATTTTTAGAATGTTCTTTCTACTTGATTACCTTAATTATCTTTGCTTCTTTTTCGCTTGTTAGACTGTTACTTCTATAAAATTATTTCAGTCAAAGCTAGAGCCAGTGTACTCTTCAAGTTGCCCAGATTGGCTGTCTAATCCAGAAACTGGTTTCTATGGTCTTGAACTAGTTCAGTTTAGGAACCTAGCAGGAAGCCAGTGTTTAACTGCAAGTCGTCATGGTTTTGAGTCTCTCTGGTTGAGTTATAGAGAAAGGGGGGTTTCCAAGTCATTGTCAAACCTGAAACTTCATATTTTCCATGTGGTATTAACTTTGAGGAAATTGATTTCCTGGCCACTAAATCAAATACAGCTGTATGCTAATAGCTTAAAGTTGGACCTGCTACCTTCTTTAATGCACAGTTTAAAATTCTGGTGTGGGAGTAGGTGCAGTGCAATTCCTTGAATTTTGGAGCAGAGTAGAACCACTCCATGGCCCCAAAGAAAACGAAACTGTGCTCAACTGAATCAAAATGTACAGGGACTGGTTTTCCTACTCACACTGAAGGGTACTGTGCCTCAAATGGTGTCAATCTGATGGAAAGTGTCTCCCATTCATATTCATGTCTGTGAGTAGGAAACACAATTTGTGATTGACATCTTGTGCAATATGTTGACCCTTCAACATCTAGAAGGGTTCCTTTTCCAGGCTTTTCAATATGTTTGGGTTGAAGTAGACTAATTAGAATGGTGTCCGTTAGTCACATGTGATGTTATAAGTAGGAGATAATAAGTTCTTACACTTGGGAAGCCAGTTTCTTTTTATTTTATTTTTAAAAAAATTGACATTGCAGGTCGCTTTAGAAGACCCAAAAAGGTTCCGCATAGAGATGACTTTCAGCCGTGGTGCAGACTTGTCTCCATTGGAGGTAAGCATATATTCATTTGTTGCTAAGAGAGTTCCCAGGTAATTGTGCTGCTCTGGTTTTCTCATTTTAATTTTAATTTTTTTCCAAAGGAAAAGGAAGAAAGTAAAAATTACAGTGGGAAAGCTGCCACAGAACTTTATGTAGGAAGTTTATCGTCATATACATGGAAAGAAGGAAAGAGAGTAGTAATATTTTTCCCCTTATTTGCTTTTAATGTTTGGAAATACAAATTGAATCTCACTTTAGCAAAGCATTAAACTTGAAAAATCATTATAACGGCGAACCTGGCAATCATCACTGCTTGGAGTTATGACCTACTAGGCACATCCTTGGGATAGTAAACGATGTGTTTGGGAAAGAAGTGTAGGGGATGGAGATTCATGACTTTCTAACCTTTTCTGCGGAGGGGATTTTTTTTTTCTATAGACGGCCTCTCCATATTCTTTAATGGAGGGGAGGTGAATAGCTCTATAATCTTTTGACATATGCTTCCTATTTTCTTTTTTAGAAACCCAGTTTTATCCCGTTCACAATAAAACCCTTTTTAACTGTATTTGCCACTTCATCATCATCTCTCCTCCAACTAAAAGAAAGGGTCTTAATAACCCTTTAAACATTGATTACCTTCCCATCTCTGAATAAAGATATTTTATCCCCTTCACTCCCCTTAATTATCCGAACAAACTAGGGAAGGTAAAATTTTCCCCATTGGGTCCCCTTTCCTCCCCTTCTATCACTATTTCTTTTCCACACTGTAAAGGTGAACAAGTGGTGGCGCTATCAACGCACTGTCTAGACTCCTTCAGATTGTACAACAGATTTCAAACATGCTTAAAGGAGAAAGTCGAACATCCTGATCTCTTCTATTGTTCGCTGGTGTTTGTTACATTCTACCAAGATGACCTCGTTGTCTTCCAAAATGATCTGATACTACGGATATTATTAGTACACAATACTATTTAAACTAGGCGTAGTTGAATGAGCCATCTTAACAAGCTCAAGTTTGCTTCTGTTTTGTTTGTCAGAAGGAGGACAGTGAGGCCATCTCATTGCATCAGGAGCACACTCTTCCGATAATGGGTCCAGAAAGGCTGCAAGAAGTGGGATCCTATCTAACATTAGAGAAAATGGAGATGATGTTTCGTCCTTTTGCTATGCCAGCGGAAGACTTTCCTCCACCTTCCACCCCTGCAGGATTCTCAGGCTACTTCTCAAAAAGTGCAGCAGTCCTTGAGCGCCTTGTTAATCTCTGGCCCTTCCATAAGCATGACAAGCATGCAAGTGCTAATGGAAAGTAGCTACTTTCGATTCTGTCATATTTCTTTCACAAGTGAACATTCCATGTTCACAGATTACTTCATCAAAGAGATCTGATTTCTTCTGGGATATGCCTAAGGTTAGCGTTTCACACATGAACAATACAGGATTGGATAGTCGGATAGTGCTTTGATGTCTGGAACGCACATGATCCCTTTTATGCCATTCCATGTCTACTCTTTTGACACACCACTGAAGCCTTGAACATTTTTATCTCTATCCATTTTTATGGAGTTCATCTCACTAAACATGTTTGTAAATAAGATAAAATTTAACAGTCATTAAAATCAAATCATATGCTGAATTAAAATAATAATAATTATTTTTATATTAAAATAAATATTAAATAATAAAATAGAATTCAATTATATTATTTGGAATACATATAAAAATAAATTGAATTAATAATTTTTATTATTTTACTCTTAAATGTAGAATTTTTATGATAATTTGCTTATTAATATTAAATGAGAATAAAAAGTTTTTTCTTTATTTTCTCATTATAAACTTTTTATTCAAGTTTTTCTATATGCTGTCCTTATCTTTTTATATAGTTGAGGAGAGATAATCATAGATTAAATTCGTGAAGATGAAAAATTAGTTTTTTTTTAATTAAAAATTTACACTTTTTTCTTTTTATTCCAAATTGATATAGCTTCTCTGAGTTGTTTTACTATTTTTATTTATTTATTTAATTATGCTACTATTAAAAAAACAACTTATGAATTAAAAAGAATTACCATAACAAAAACAAAAATATAAATGAAAAAAAATACATTTCTCCTTAATAGTTTTAATTGTTATTTTTTTTACAAACATATACTTTTATTATCATTTATTTAATTAAAAAATAGGTTTTAGAAAGCAAGGTTGTTAAAATCGATTAGTCATGACCTAGATCAAGGGTTGAGTGAATTTACTTGTTTGACTAGGTCATTCAAAATCATTACCATTTCAAACTTTTTTTATAAAAATATTAAATCAACTTTTTTTTAAAAAATATATTTTCTTGATAAAAGTCACGATAAGTTTTTATATTAATTAATTTACAAGTGCACCCGTCAAGTCAACTAAACCACACTTGATGAACTCCTACAAGGTTTGCTTAAAAACTTGATTAGGCCCAACAATCACGTCGACATGTCACTATGATGATTAATTGAGTTTAATAATATTGTTGAAAAGTTTACAACAACTATGAAAGAAAATACTAGGTGTTTACCCTAGCAAATTACTGTAGCAAACACCGTTCACAAACTCTCATTTTATTATTCACATCACGGTATATAATCTTTTTTTCTTTTTTGATCCCTTAATTCATTTTACACTTAACTTTATTTCTTTGTTATTTTATCATCGCAAGTTGTGTTGGCATGATTTTATGTGGTGGGAGTTGTTTGCTTCAAATGCTCTTATTTGATGCTTGAAAAGTTATTCTCACATTAAATTAAAGATCTCTATTATCATAATAAAATTTTAGGATATAGTAATTTTTTTTTGAAAAAACAAGGACAAAACTTAATTAAAAAAACAATAATTTTTTTTTATTGATCAAGAGGCATGTTTTTCTACATTTTGGTCCAAATAGTTTTTAACCTTTTCATTTTGAGCATTGATCTTTCAATCCTTCAAAGTTGAAGTTTGAGAGAGAAAGTTACTAGAAAAGGAGAGGAGAGATAAAGCTTTTATTTTTATTTTTTATAAGCCTTGTTTTGACCACCAAAACCACCAATCTTGGTATCAATAACTTCGTCTTGATGAGAAGAGTTCAACAAAGGTTGTTTAAGGTAGATTCAACTTTGAAAATTTTGTTATAACTTGGTTTTGATTTTGAGTTTTTAAGCTTATTAGAGTGCATTTTGTGGTTAAGAGTTGGATCATTTAGGTTTTGAGGATGTTATTTAGATGTGTTCTAACAAGTTAAAATTTTGGTTTTGAATACCCAGACTCTGATTTTTTGACCATTGGAGGTGATTGAAAAAATTGTTGCAGCAAACGACTTCATTTTAGAAAAAAATTTCAAAACGTGTAAGCCTGAATTTCCAGGCCCATGTGTATATAGGCTTTTTTTTCTTCTAAAAGTTAGGTGCACAGGTTTGGTCTCCCAAGCCTAAAAGCACACATGCTTCATTAACTTGGCCCTTCACCTTTTTTATTTTTATATATTTTAAAATATAATACTCTTTCAATTAATAATTACTATGATATTTAAAAATCCATCCGATTATACCTTGCATTTTAAAATAAGATTAGAGTTTTTTTTATGGTAATGTTTGCAATTGCTTTGAGAATAATTATATATGATATTGCTTGCAAAAAAAATAAATATTCACGTATTCACTATTTTTAAACATTAAAATTGATCTTGAACAATATAATTGATCATGCTTAAAGAGTTCTAATTAATTAAGAGTCATGATCGAACCAAATGGAATTGGTAATAGGAGTTTAAGTTTGCACAATCAACCAGAAGGTTCAATCTTATTTAGAATGGGAGTCCTTAATAAAATGAATAGGTTGAAGTGTTAGATTAGTTAGGATTCATATAGTTATTAACAAGGACATAAATTGTATTAGGATTCAATGTTTATGATAGACAATTTGTATAGGATTTGAATTAGATGTTTTGATAGAATTCAAACACTATATCAATATAATGTAAATATATCATCCAGTTAATAAAAAGATGATCAGCTTCATACTTGTAATTTATTTATGCAATTATATTCAAACTATCTTATTTTAGTATTGCTTTTTATTTCCTTTTTACAAGCATTCTTTTATCTTTCTGCTTTATTTATTTTCTTCTCCTATTCATTTTTTTCTTTTCATTGAGTGAGAATGATTTACCTTTCTTAAGGTCTGAAATCATGAGACGGGTACACTTTGTTTAGTATTGTGAAGGTACTATCTGCCTTAGTTTGAGATTAAGTTTCTAATTGTAAACACCAAAAGAAGAAGAAGAAGAGAGAATTAAAGCCGAAATGACTCCACCATGTTGCTGATTTCTTAATCAGCAGTGGCATAGTTTTTGATTGCTGATTTTTGAATCAACAGCGACACAGTTTTGCTGTTGATTTTTGAATGGGCAGCGACATAATTGTTGCCTGCTGACAGCGGCACAGATGGCTGCCGATTTCTAAATCGGTAGTGAAAATTTTTTTCGTTGCCCATTTCTGAATCGGCAGCGATGCAGTTTTGCTGCTGATTTTTGAATCAATAGCGACAAAGTTTTTTGCTGCCAATTTTTGAATCGGCAGCAACATAGTTGGCTGTCGATTTCTGAATCAATAGCGACGCAGTTTTTATTGTCGATTTCTAAATCGGCAGCGACAGTGTAAGACCTAACAAAAATTATAATTGGACCAACCTATCCTAGGGGAGAATGATAATAAAAACCAACCCAAGATAACTTAAAGGGGGGGTAAGGACAACCTTGGTCCCAAACACCCCCGCACACTTTGGGGGCTACCAATACAAGGAGAGAGAAAGGGTGACTCCCTATTCTTTTCAAAATGAGATGCATGCTCTTGTTCTTTCCTCCTTCCCAAAAAGAGCTTAACAACTCTGGTGCATGTGCCTCAGGCGTGAGAGAGAGAAGGGAGAGCTTGACAAGAGGCTGGATAGTTGCAAACATGAAGGGAGTAGAGGCCTAAAATCGATGGGAAATTGACAGGAGGAGGAGAAACCGAAAAAGAGGAAGAGGAAGAAGCAAATTGGGAGCAAAAAGGGAGAAATGCTGTCAAACTTGTCCCAAAAATACACTACAACATTATCCAGTTTTACCGACGGACTAATTCCGTCAGTGACAACAATGAAATCCGTCGGTAAAAATAATACCGACGGAGTCACCGACGGATCACGTCCGTCGGTATAACAGTCGTCGGTAAATCCCATTTCCGTCGCTAATTCTGTCGCAAATAAAAAAAACCACCCACCGACGGAAACACCGACGGAAATACAGACGGATACGCGCGCGCCAAAAAAAAGTTTCCCGTGGGAACATTACCGACAGAATACCTCCGTCGGTAATTTCAAGGGTAATTACCGACGGAAAACCCGTCGGTAAAGATGGCATGGCTTGTAATTTTTGTTGCAACTCTCTGTGCATTACCGACGGATATTATCCGTCGGTAATGCCGTCGGTATGAAATCACCGACGGATAATATCTGTCGGCAATCCGTCGGTGAATGTGGCAAAATCACGTAATTTTTTTGCAACTCTCTGTTAAATGCCGACGGATATTATCCGTCGGTATATCCGTCGGTACTTATTTAAAATATTTTTAAAAAATAATTTATTAATTGTAAAAAAACCTTGATAAACAAATAAAAATGCATTAAACATTAAAAATGTAAAAGTAATAATATTCATTACAAATTTAATGTGTTTAAAAAACAAAATTAAACTAGAA